>OCZT010004501.1_pt1 | contig 14051 bp, 17 predicted proteins | sample 1539031 | NCBI WGS metagenome assembly OCZT01 (sample SAMEA3539308, study PRJEB22396) | soil metagenome | biome: tundra; feature: field; material: soil | place: USA | collected 2010-05 | depth 0.15 m
GTGGTGGCCGATCTTGCCGGCGCCCATTTGGTAGCCGAGCGCGACCGCGCCGTTGATGACGATCCCGCCGCCGATCCCCGTCCCCAGCGTCAACAGCACGAAGTCGCGCGTGCCGCGGCCGACGCCGTGCACGTACTCACCCAGCGTCGCGCAGCGCGCGTCGTTTCCGACGAAGACCGGCAGCTTCGGAAACGCATCCCGCACCCGCGCGCCGAGCGGGACGTCGGTCCACCCCAAATTGGGCGAATAACGGATCGTGCCGCTCGCCGGATCGATATTACCGGGCGAGCCGATCCCGATCCCGACCACGTCGTACCGCGTCGCGCCGATCGCGCGCTTCACGACCTCGGCCAATGCGTCGACGACGGAGGCCGGCGCCCTGTCTTCGATCTCGTGCTCGAACTTGGCCTGGATCTCTCCGCCCTCGTCGACGACCGCCGCCATCACGTGCGAGCCGCCGAGATCGACGCCGATCGCCGCGCGCGCCATCAGTTCGGTGCCCGCGGTCCGGGCGACGCCGACGGCAGCGGCGGAGGGGGAGCGACGCCGGCCGGCGGCTCGACGGCGTTCGCCGGATCGTCCCAGCCCGCGTAGCTCACTTGCAGCGGGGATCCGAGCCCGCGCACCAAGACGCTGCACGCCCGCGGGCGGTACGTGACCTTGTCGTAGGTGCAGTCCATCGTCCCGGGAAGCTGTCCGTTCCCAATGGCGACCGAGCGGAACGCGCCGAGGGTCTCGGCGCCGTCCGCGCGATCGGCGAGCGGCTCGAGCAGCGTGTCGGGAGCGCCCATATAGAGCCGGTTGCGGCGCATGCGCGGGACCGGCGGCACCGGGTACGCCTTCCACTCGCCGCCCCCGGCGCGGTAGTACATGCTCGTCCCGACGACGATCGACTCGCTGGACGTCGCGCCGCTCGTCGACGATATCTTCACCCGATCGGGGCCGAACTCACGGATGTCGAGCGCGAGGGACGGTCCGGCGACCGCGATCCGGTACGAGGTCGCGTTGGCGATCGCCGCGTCGACCTTGGCGGTCAGCAACGGGTCGCCGCTCGGGGCGGGCGTTGGATCGGCCGCGAACGCGGGCACGGCGGGTGCCAGCGCGAGCACTGCGGCGAGCGCGGCGAGTGCGCTTCGGCGACGCATCAGTGCGCCGGACCCGGCGCCGGCGGCGCGAGGTTGGTCGGGATCGTGACGACGTTGTCGGGATCGTCGTAGCGTGAGAAGATCAGCGTCAGGCCCTCGTTCGAGCAATCGTTGATGCGATAGGTCTTCTTATCGTAGGTGCAGATCAGATGCTGGTCCTTCTGCGGGCCGGCGGAGGTCGTCGCGAACTGCCCCCAGGTTCGCCCGGACGCGGTCTTGTCCGGCAGAACTTGGTCGACCGGGACGTCGCGTAGCTGGGCCTGTGCCGCGACCACCTCGGGCGGGGCGTCGGTCTTCCGGTAGGCCGCACCGTCGCTGATGTAAGCGACCGGGCCGATCAGAACGACGTCTCGGCCTTGGCCGTTGTAGGCCAGCGTGCTGTGATACCGGTCGGGCGCTGCGAACGTCATCGTGACGCTGAATCCGGTCGCCGCCGTTGTGGTGACGACGAACGACTTTGCGGCGTGCATCGCGCTCGAGACCTTGGTGCGGACGGTGGCGAGATCGTCGGCCCGTGCCGCGACCGGACCAGCCGCCAGCAGGGCGAGCAGGGCGAGCGAGGCGAGACGACGGTCCATGCGACGCGTGTTCTCCGAATCGCCGGGTTCGTCCGCCGTGCATCCCGAAGCTACACGCCATGCAGGAGACGATCGATCTCATCGCCCACCGCGAGCTGCGCAATCTTAAGCGCTTCACGCGCGAGACCGGTCAGCCGACGAAGCTCGCCGATCTCGATCTCGAACCCATCGTCAACGTGCAGTCGATCGAACTCGACGAAGAGCACGTCACGATCAAGTACAACACGAAGACCGAGCGGCGGTACAACGCCAACCAGATCACCCACAAAGAGTGGGTCTACAAGTACAACGACGACCCCGAGTTCGTCGACGCGCTCAAACGCTTGATCGACCTCTCGCGAAAGCATCAATACGACCTGCCGGAGAACGTGACGTGCCCGCCGGGCTGCGCCGAATGCTGCAGCGGCTACGAGCCGTTCGTCAGCCGCGACGACGTCCAGCGCATCGCCGATCATCTCGGCATGACGTACGACGACGTGATGAGCGAGTACGTCGTCAAGCGGGAATCGGCCGACGGGTACAACGTAGGCTGGCTGCGCAAAGTCGACGAGAAGGGCGCGGCGAGCGAGGACACGACGCACAAGTGCGTCTTCCTGATGGGTCCGCGCTCCGGGAAGTATTACTGCGGGATCTACTCCGCGCGCCCGTCCGATTGCGGCGCGTTCACCCCGATCGGCTGCGAGGACGTCGACTGGAAGCTTCCGCGCCACGGCGCGTATAAGACGGGGAAGCCGTTCGAACCCAAACGCAAGGGCCCATTGAAGACCGGCCGGCGTTCCGGGGCTGCGAAGAACGGACGCCGGTCGAAGTGACGGCGCCCGCGGCGACGCGAACCTACGACGCGATCGTCATCGGCGGCGGACACAACGGACTCGTCACCGCGTGCTATCTGGCACGTGCGAAGTGGAAGGTGCTGGTGCTCGAGCGCCGCTACATCGTCGGCGGCGCGTGCGTCTCCGAGGAAACGTTCCCGGGGTACAAAGTCTCGACGGCGGCCTACGTCAATAGCCTGTTCCGGCCCGAGATCGTCCGCGACTTGCGGTTGCGCGACTACGGGTTCGAGCTGATCGAGCGCAACCCGTCCTCGTTCTCACCGTTTCCCGACGGCCGCTACCTGATGCTCGGCGCCGACGAAGCGCTGAACCACCGCGAGATCGCGAAGTTCAGCGTGCGCGACGCGGAGAGCTATCCGAAGTACGTCGAGATGCTGGAGCGCGTGGCGACCGTGATCGAGCCGACGCTGCTGCAAACGCCGCCGAATCCGGTCCGGCCGGGGATCGGCGATCTGTTCGCGTTGGGACGGCTCGGGCTCTCGGTCAAGGGGCTCGACGGATCGATGGGCGAGGCGATCGAGATCCTCACCGGAGCGGCGCGCCCGATCCTCGACCGCTGGTTCGAATCGGAGCAGTTGAAGGCGACGCTCGCGACCGACGCGATCATCGGCGCCTTCGCCTCGCCCTCGATGCCGGGCACCGCGTACGTGCTGTTCCATCACGTGATGGGCGAGACCAACGGTGCGCGCGGCGTCTGGAGCTACGTGAAAGGCGGGATGGGCGGGCTCACGCAAGCGCTCGCTCGCGCCGCCACGGAGCTCGGCGTCGAGATCCGCACCGAGGCCGAAGTGAGCCGCATCGTGGTCGAGAACGGCGCAGCGGTCGGCGTGGTGCTCGCCGGCGGTGAGGAGGTGCGCGCGCGCACCGTCGCGAGCGGCGTCGACTGCCGGCTGACCTTCGAGACGTTCCTCGATCCGGCGCAGCTTCCGGCCGAGTTCGTCTCGGAGCTGCGCCGCATCGACTACGGCAGCGCGTCGGCGAAGATCAACGTCGCGCTCTCCGCGCTTCCGAATTTTACCGCGTGTCCGGGCACCGAGGCCGGGCCGCAGCATCGCGGTACGATCCATCTCTGCCCCGATCAGGACTACATCGAGCGTGGCTACGACGATGCGAAGTACGGCCGGCCGTCGGTGAATCCGATCGTCGAGTGCACGATCCCCTCCGCGGTCGACCCGACGGTGGCGCCGCCGGGACGGCACCTCATGTCGATGTTCTGCCAGTACGCGCCGTACCACCTGACGAGCGGCCGCTGGGACGACGCAGCCAAGAGCGCGTTCGCCGACCGCTGCTTCGATGTCGTCGAGGACTACGCGCCGGGATTCAAAGCATCGGTGCTCGATCGCCAGGTGCTGACCCCGGTCGACATCGAGGCGACGTTCGGTCTGACCGGCGGCAACATCTTCCAGGGCTCGATGAGCCTGAACAAGCTGTTCATGTTTCGTCCCGCCCCGGGTTACGCGAACTACCGCACCCCGGTCAAGCACCTCTTCCTGTGCGGTTCGGCGGCGCACCCAGGCGGCGGGGTCATGGGCGCGCCCGGGATGAACGCCGCGCGCGAGATGCTCAAAGCACGCTGACGGTCACTGATGAAGGAAGTCTGAAGTCGGACATCGGAGGCGATGAAGGCCGCCACGCGAAAGGCCGCAACCTCGACAGTTCAGGGAGGCATCATTCGATGAAACTCGTCCTTTCCACGACCGCGCTCGGCGCGGCATTCGTTCTCGCGGCAGCCGCGTCGGTAGGAGCCCAAGGCACCACCGGTTCATCGGGCCACATGGGCCACATGATCGCCGTGACGAACCCGAACGCGCCGCTCATCATCCCGATGAAAGCATTGAACGGTTCGACCGAAAACGGCAGCGCGACTCTGCTTAACACCGCGAAGGGCGTCGTCGTGACGATCCGCATCAAGAACGCGAAGGGACCGCAGCCGGCGCACATTCACAAGGGCAGCTGCGCCAAGGTCGATCCGAAGCCCGAAGAAGCACTCCACAACGTCGTCAACGGGGTGTCGGTCACGACGGTACCGGGCATGACGATCGCTAAGCTGCTCGCGACACTGCACGCGATCAACGTCCACAAATCGTTGACCGATATCCCGACCTACGTGTCGTGCGGCGACATCGCGAAGTAGGAGACGACGAATGAGAGCGCTCCTCGTCTTCGCTGCGGCCGGCGTCGCACTCGCCCTCGTCGGCCCGTCGGCGCAGGCCGCGATGGCGCCGATGCAGTTCCGGCTCGCCGACCAGAACAACTCCGGCGAGCAAGGTACGGCGACGATGCTGCAAGGCGTCAACGGTGTCATCGTCAAGCTGCGGCTCACCGGCGGCGCGGAAGGCGTCGATCAGCCGGCCCACATCCACAAGGGCACCTGCGCGAAGCTCGACCCCAAACCGACGTACCCACTCACGATGGTGAAGGACGGCATCTCGCAGACCACCGTCCCGAACACGACGGTGGCCGATCTGCAAAAAGGCGACTACGCGATCAACGTCCACAAATCGGGGAAGGAAGCGACGATCTATGTCGCCTGCGGGAACATCCCCAAGAAGTAGCCACCCACCGTTCAACGAGGGCGCCGCGCACAACGCGGCGCCCTCACGTTTCGGCGCCCCCTCGCTCGACGAAATGCCGGACGACGTCCGCGCCGTCATCGAGGGGTCGCGGTCGAAGCTCGGCTTCGTGCCGAACGTCTTCCTCGCGTACGCGAAGCGCCCCGAGCACTTCCGGGCGTTCATGCACTATCACGATCTGATCATGAAGGGCCCGAGCGGACTCTCACGCGCCGAGCGCGAGGCGATCGTCGTCGCCGTGTCGGCCGAGAACGCGTGTCTGTACTGCGTCACCGCGCACGGTGCGGCGCTGCGGATCATCGGCAAAGACGCGGTCGTCGCCGACCAGATCGCGACCAATTGGCGCACGGCTGATCTCGCACCGCGCCTGCGCGCGATCCTGACGTTCGCCTCGCGGGTCAACGAGCCGGGCTTCGCGGCGACCGACAAAGAGCTCGCCGAGTTGAAGGCCGTCGGCCTGACCGATCAGGACGCCTGGGACATCGCTACCGTCGCCGGATTTTTCGGTTTCTCGAACCGGATGGCCGGCTTCATGGACATGCGGCCCAACCCGCAGTTCTACGAGATGGGCAGACCGGGCCACACGCGATGAAGCGCGCGCTGCGGGCATGCAATGCACGCCTGTACGTTGCGATCCGAGGCATCTACAGCAACAGCGCCCGCGACAACCATGTCGTCCCCTGTTCGTTCTGAGCTGAAAAAGACGGCGGGCACCGCGTTCTAGAACGCGATGCCCACGGTGGTGTGACCGAGAAGCCCCGACGCGACTACACTATCACACTGTCTCTCGGCGAATCAAGTCCACCGGGCTGGAGCGTGCGGGAATCGCAAGCCGCACAGCGACGGGCTCGGCGAGTTCTAGACGCCGATGCAGGCGGCGAATGTTGCGGCGTCGACGTTGCCGCCGCTGAGGACGATGCCGACTCGAGTGTCGCGAATGTCGGCTTTGCCGAAGAGGAGCGCAGCGAGCGCCGTTGCGCCGCTCGGTTCGACGACGAGCTTGAGGCGCTCGAAGGCGAAGCGCATCGCGCTGCGGATCTCGTCGTCGCTGACGGTGACGATCCCGGTTGCGAGGCGGCGCACGATCGGCCACGTCAGCTCGCCGGGGCTCTGCGTTTGCTGGCCGTCGGCGATCGTTTTCGGGACGGGGATCGAGACGATGCGGTTCTCGCGCCACGAGCGGACCCAGTCGTCGCCGGCCTCCGGCTCGACGCCGTAGATGCGAATCCCCGGTGACAGCTCGGACGCGGCGAGCGATGATCCGGCGAGCAATCCGCCGCCGCCGAGCGGCACCAGCAGCACGTCGAGCACTCCGGCGTCTTCGATCAGCTCGAGGACGGCCGTCCCTTGCCCCGCGATGATCGCGGGGTCGTCGTACGGCGGCACCAGCGTCGCGCCGCGCTCGGCAGCGATCGCGGCGGCCAGCTCGGCGCGGTTCATGCGCTCGCGATCGTACGTGACGACCTCGGCGCCGTATCCGCGCGTCGCCGCCAGCTTCGCGGCCGGTGCGTCGGACGGCATCACGATGACGGCCGGGACGTCGAGCAGTTTTGCCGCGAGCGCGACGCCCTGCGCATGGTTCCCGCTCGAGAACGCGACGACACCCGCGCGCTTCCGCTCCGGCGAGAGCTGCGCGATCGTGTTGTACGCGCCGCGGAACTTGAACGCGCCGATCCGCTGGAGGTTCTCCGCCTTCAAGAACACGTGCGCCGCGACGCGTTCGTCGAGCGTCGCGGAGGTGATCACCGGCGTGCGGTGCGCGACGCCGCGCAGCCGGTCCGCCGCCGCACGCACGTCGGCGAACGTGGCGGCGAAACCGGCCTCGATCACTTCTTGCGCGTCACGTGGTCGTAGGCGAACTTGAAGATCTTGTCCTGCGGGTCGAACAGGATCTTCTCGTGGACCGAGCCGTTCTCGAACGTCACGTCGAACTCGTGGACGCGGTCACCGTCGCCGGGCGGCGTGTTCTCCTTCACCGACTTGATCTTGCCGAGCGGCGCGAGCCGGTCGGCTGCGGTTCCGAGTCGCCCGTGTCCCATCTCGGCGGCCGTCTCGGTGTTCTCGAGCTTTGCGACCGATGCGTAGTCGTTGTTCTGCACCGCCTGCGTGAGGTCGCGCGCCATGTGCTCGTACTTGTTCTCGTGGCCGGAACACGCGCGGACCAGCACCACCAGGACGACGACGAAGACCACCAAGATCACGATCTGATTGCGGCGCGAGCTCGCGTTCGGGGTCGTCACCGGCCGCGGGCCGGCGACCGGCGGGGTCACGTTCTTCACGCCGGTACCTCGCGAGCCAGATCGCTCGCACCGAACGGCTCGAACGTCAGCCCGGGATTCCATTGCTGGACCAGATTGATGCTCCACGCGCTCTCGAAGAGGGCGAGCGCGTTCCCATCCCAGTCTTCGACCAGGCGCGCGCTCGAGCCGAGCGTCGCCGCTGCGGTGCCCTCCCCGCGAACGCGGCGCGCGGTTGTGTACGGGAGCGTCTGGAAGACCGTCTTCACGTTATACTCCGACTCCAAGCGGTACTTCACGACCTCGAACTGGAGCGCACCCACCGCCGCCAAGATCGGCTCGATCCGGGTCTGCCCGTAGGGGTAGAACACCTGGATCGCTCCCTCCTCGCGAAGCTGCGCGATCCCTTTCTGGAACGATTTGTACGTCGCCGTGTCGGTACTGCGGACCAGTGAGAAATGTTCCGGCTCGAAGGCGGGGATCGGCTCGAACCGGATGCCCTCGCCGTCGGCGAGCGTGTCCCCGATCGCGAAGACCCCGGGGTTCGCCAGCCCCACCACGTCCCCAGCGAAGGCGACGTCGACCGACTCCCGGTCGGACGCGAAGAGCTTCATCGCGCGCGTCAGCCGCACGTCCTTCCCGGTGCGCACGTTGCGCACGGTCATGTCGCGCTCGAACTTTCCGCTGCACACCCGCACGAAGGCGATCCGGTCGCGGTGGCGCGGATCCATGTTGGCCTGGATCTTGAACACGAACCCGCTGAAGCGCTCGTCGGTCGGCTCGATGCGGTGCTGCTCCGCATCGACGTGCGGCGCCGGCGGCGGACCCATCTTGACGAACGCGTCGAGAAACAGCTCGACGCCGAAGTTCGTCACCGCGCTGCCGAAGAACACCGGCGTGACGTCGCCGTGCAGCATCGCATTGTGGTCGAAGTCGGCGCCGGCGCCCTCGAGCAGCTCCAGCTGGTCGATGAACTCACGATACGTGCGCTCGTCGACCAGCGCCGCGATCTGCGGGTCGCTGCGGTCGCTGGTCGTCACCGGAGCGCGCTTTGCCCCGTGGTGGGTGCGCTCGAAGACGTGCACTTCGTGACTGTTGCGGTCGTACACGCCGCGGAACGTTTCGCCGTTGCCGAGCGGCCAGTTCATCGGATACGCGCCGATCCCGAGCACGTTCTCGAGCTCGTCGAGGAGTTCGAGCGGATCGCGCGACGGGCGGTCCATCTTGTTGATGAAGGTGAACAGCGGGATGCGCCGCGCTCTGCAGATCGCGAACAGCTTCTTCGTCTGCGACTCGACGCCGCGCGCCGCGTCGATCAGCATCACCGCCGCGTCGGCGGCGAGCAGCGTGCGGTACGTGTCCTCGCCGAAGTCCTGGTGACCCGGCGTGTCGAGCAGGTTCATCGTATAGCCGTGGTATGGGAACTGCAGGACCGTCGAGGTGATCGAGATCCCGCGCTCGCGTTCGAGCTCCATCCAGTCCGAGGTCGCGGCCCGCGCGCGGCGGCGCGCCGCAACCTGCCCGGCCGTCACGATCGCCCCACCGTAGAGGAGCAGCTTCTCGGTGAGGGTCGTCTTGCCGGCGTCGGGGTGCGAAATGATCGCGAACGTGCGCCGCTTGGCGACTTCCTCGCGGAGTTCCATGACCGAGCCTCCTTCGACGCGCCGGCGCTGTGCCACTCGCGCAGGGGGTTCTCGCTCGCTCCGGGGTACTAGAACGACGCTTACATGCGCCGGTAGATGCGGACTTCCGTGCGGCTTGCGTGAACGTAGACCAGCGTCAGACCGTCCTTCGTGTCGTAGAGCCGGGCCTCGGGCGGTACGCGCAGGCGATCCTTTCCGCGGTAGACCCACACATCGTGGTCGCGCACCAGGACCGTGCAGTTACCGCTGTGCAGCGACGTCCCCGGTGGGATGCGCTCGCGGGCCGGCGGGATGTGGAACGTCAGCGCGAGCGAGGGTCCTTCGATCGACGAGAGCTGGACGAAGCAGCTGGGGAGCGCGCTGAGCACCCAGCCGCCTTGACCGCTGAAGCTCGGCTCGGGCGTGGTCACGAATCCATTGTTCGGTCCGGGATGCGCGGGCGGCGGCGACGCGGTGGTCTGCGCGTTCAGCTTCCAGCCGTTCGAGGCGAGCCGGTGCGCGAACAGCACGCTTCCCGCCGCGACGACGATCAGCGCCGCGATCAGGTAATAGCGCCACATGTCGCGCTGTGTTATGCGGCGGGCTCCTCCGCGCCGGCGAACGGGGCGGCGAGCTGCAGCCGTGCGCGACCGATCCGCGCGTCGGCCATACCGTAGTAGAAATCGTAGTCGCGCGCACCTCGTTCGTCGATCGCGGTCGGGAACACGACGTTGCCCACGATCCCGTGCGTCTCGTCCACACCCTCCGGAACCATCACCGGATTCTGCGATCGATAGCGCACGATATGCGGCCGGTCGGCATCGTGGACGACGAAGCCGGCGCTATACTGCGTCGCGTACGAGCCGTCACCGACCTCGCGCGCGTTGACGCCGTGGAAGATCGAGAACCAGCCTTCGGCGATGCGCACCGGCGGCGTTCCGGCGCCGGTCTTGATCCGGCACCACGGCGCGTCGGGCACGATTGCCAGCGCGCTCTCGCGCGCGTCGAGCAGATTGCGCACGTCGCGCAGCACCGGCTCGAGCGGAACGTACGCGATGCGCGTGCACTCGCGGTCGGCAGGCGGCAAGTCGAGCAGGGTCGGGATCGCACCGCGTCCGTCGATCGTCGAGAGCCGCAGCATCGGGCGATGGTAGAACGCGATCGACCGCACGCCGCCGGGCGAGAGCACGGGCTCCGGAAAGAACACGCCGTCCTTGTCATCGCCTTGATGCAGTCCCTCGGCGAAGCGCACGAGGCCCAGCCGCTCCCAGCGCATCGCGTCACCGGAGAGCGCGATCGCGATGCGCGGGCCGTCGGGCCCGAACGCCGTGTACGCCATCACGTACCGGTCGAGCGCGGGGATGAAGGTGACACGCGGATCTTCGCAGCCCATCCCGCCGGGCGGGGTGCGCACTTCGTACGGGGCCTCGGGCTCGAGCGCGAAGCCGATTCGCTCGAACCGCAGGTCGGCGCCCGCGCGGATTCCGCGGCATACCTCGACGCGCGAGACGTTGCCCTCGGCAACCGTGCGCGGATAGAGCAGAAAGGTCCCGTCGCGCGCGGTGGCGCTCGCCGGATTGAGAATACCCTCCCGTTCGAACGGCGAACCGTCGGGACTCAGGACGATCCCCAAGCGGGTGATCGTACCGTCGAAGCGCGTTAGCGCGTCGACCGCAGTCGTCATCTCCAAGCTAACCCTACTACGAGCTCCTGCGACGTCATCCCGGCCCGCGCGGCGAGCTCGTCCACGTCGTCCGACGCGCCGACTAGCACCCGCGGGTCGGTTCCGTCGTGCTCGACGCGCGCCGTGAACTGCATCCCAACAGAGAGAATATCGGCACCATCCGCCAATGTCTTTGGAAATCCATCGCCATATCCGCAACGCAGAACGACGACGGAGCGATCCACGCCGATGAGCGTGTCGCCGTACCCGGCCCACCGCGCCTCGCCGGGCCCGAACCGGCGCACGATCGGTGCCGAGACGCGAAGGGCGCAGCGGCTGTCGACCGACGCGCCGAGCCGCGCGCCGAAGAGACCGACCCCAACCCGTAGGCGGTCGAACGCCAGGCCGCGCCGCGCCGCGCCGGTGCTGGCGGCGTCGGTCGACACGACGCGCACTCCGGCGGCGGTGAACGTGCGTTCGGCCGCGACGAAGCCCTCGAGGATCTCTCGCGCACGCTCGTACGAGGTCAGGTGCGTCCACAGCTCGACCGCGAGCCCGGCCGGGGCCAGCGCCGCCGCGAACGCCCGTGCGTCCTCCGGCCGGATCGTGCTCCAGCCGGCCGCGTCGAGGATCCCGATGCGGACCGTGAGCCCGCCGCGGCGCGCGGCTTCCCCGGCCGCCTCGGCGAGCGCGGCGCGGCTGGAGACGTTCGGGATACCACCCAGATCGAGCACGCGCGCCAAGCGCCCCGGCGGTGCGTCGGCGAGCAATCGTACCGGCTTCGCGGTCGCGGGTCGCAGGTCGGCCAATTCGTCCGCGTCCGTGACGACGTACGACTCGACGACATCGTCGAGCTCGCGGACCAGCCGGCGGGCACCCCAGCCGTAGCCGTCGTGCTTGACGACGGCCGCAACCGGGGCGCCGAGCGCGGCAAAGGCGTCGGCGTTCGCGCGCAGCGCGTCGCCGTCGAGCGAGATCTCGGGCCGCATTATTTCAGCGTCGTCGAGGCGATCGGCTCGCCTGAGGGAGAGACCACCTCGACCCGCGAGCCGCTCCGGTAGGCGACGTTCGGGACGAGCCAAATGGTGTACGTCCGGTACTCCCTGGGCGCCGGCTCGCCGCCGTCGAGCGCCGCGCGTTCGAACGCGACGACCCGGATCCGCTCGGTGTTCGGCTTGATCGACTCGATGATCTGGTTCCAACCCGTTTCTTTGTGCGGACCCATCAGGAGCACCACGGCGAACTCGTGCCGGAAGTCGGCTGGGACTGCAATGCCAAGCGAGTCGAGCGTCCGCCGGTCGCGTACAACGACGATCTCCCGGGGGCCCACGACGGAGGTGGTCCCGGAGCGAACCTGGTTGACCCGCACCTCGCGACAGCCGGCGAGAACGACGGCCATCGCGAGGACGGCAAGGAGGCGCCGCATCGGCGTCGGTCGTTCGACAGTTCGCACCGAGGATACCCCGCGGCCGCGACGGAAGTTCGCAACCTTCATTTCGGGAGTTCCGCCATGCTGATGCTTCTGCCGATCGTCATCGCCTTTGCCGCGAGCGACCCTGCGCCCGCAGCCAGCGCGGCGCCGGCAACCAGCACCGTGCCGGGGACCACCGCCGCGGCGCGCCCGACGCCGCTGACCGAGATCGGTCGCGTCAGGGCACTCCCCGCCTGCGTTCCGATCGTCGCGCACGCCAACGGAGCGATCACCCAAGCGCTCGACAACGATCGCACGCTCGCAATCATCTCGACGAACCTGCACAACACCGACTACGACAAGCTGAACTTCCTGCAGCGTCGCAACGCCATCGAGGCGTTGATGAAACAGGCCGAAGCGATGCGCAACGCATCGTCCGCGGGTGACGCCGAAGTGAAGAAGCTGCGCGAGTATGCCAAGACGTCGCCCGATCCGAAGCGCCAGGAGGAACTCAAGACCTTCGCCGACGCGCTGGGCGGCGCGCTGAACCGTCAGAAAAATGCGGCGGTCGAGTTCATGCGCGACATCACGATCCTGCGCGGCCGCGAAGACGCCTCCGAGGCGCGCGACCTGATGCAGCAGGCAAACCCCGTGCCGCCCAGCGTCGCCCGGCTCTTGCAGACCTCCCAGCAGCTGCAGCCGTTGAGCGCGGCGCCGACGCCCTCGCCGGCCCCGAACTACAACAAGCAGATGCAGTACGTCGGCGACACGCTGGACGGTCTGACGCACGGCATTCAAACCGACGAAGGACTGGCCGCCGACCACAGCATCGCGGCAACGTCGGGCTGTTGACGACCTGAGTCGTTTCGCGCCGGCCTTTCCGGCGGTACGGTACTAGGGATGTTCCGGGCCTTGTCGCTGACGGCCGCCGTTTCGGCGTTTCTGCTCGCCGTGCTGGGAAGCTGGGTGCGGATCAACGGCGCAGGGATGACCTGCCCGGACTGGCCGCTGTGCCGGCACGCGCTGGTCCCGGCGCTCGACGGTGCCGTGGCGCTAGAGTGGTCGCATCGGCTGCTCGCCGTGATTGTCGGGGTGCTCGCGCTGGGCGCGCTCTGGACCGGCTGGCAAGCGCGCCGCCGGATCGGCGGCGTCACGCTCGCGTTGGCCTTCACCGCCGCGGTCTACACCGTCCAGGTCGCGCTCGGCGGGCTGACCGTCGCGCTCTCGAACACCCCGTGGTCGGTCGTCGTCCACTGGGGCACCGCGATGATGCTGCTGGCCGGTCTCACCGCGCTCGCACTGCTGGCGATCGTTGCGCCGCACCGCGTCATTGTCCGCCACTCCGTCATGGGCGCGGTGCTCGCCGCTTGCGCAGGGCTGGCGTTCCTGACGATGCTGGCCGGGTCGTACGTCAGCTCGAGCGGTGCCGGCCTGGCGTGCTCGACGCTCCCGGCGTGCGATGGCGGTTCGTGGACCGGTTCGGATGCGGCGCAGCTGGCCCAGATGGTGCACCGCTGGATCGCCGCCGGGTTCTTCGGGCTGGCGACGGTCGCCGCGTACATGGCGGCGTTCGGCACGACGGCGCGCGTCCGCGTCGCGACCCTCTTCGCCTACGCGCTGGTCGTTCTGCAGGTGATGCTCGGGTTCGCGAACGTCGCTTGGCAGCTGCCGACGCTGCTGCGCGAGGCGCACGCCGCGAACGCCTGCGCCGCGTTCGTCGCGTTCGTCGCGGCACTGGTCTTCGCTGCGGTCGACGGTACCGTCGCCGTCGCCGCCGCCCCGCGACGGGCGAGCGCGCTGCAGCCGGAGTCCGCCGAACGGTCGCGCGGATGAGCTCGACGCTCTCGCGCATCGACGGCGCACCGCTCCCGCGCCTACCCGGCCGCAAGAGCCGTCTGCTCGGCGCGATCGAAAACTACTACGAGCTCACCAAGCCGCGCATCATCTACCTGCTGCTCGTCACCACGCTGGCGGCGATGGTGATGGCGG
>OCZT010004502.1_pt1 | contig 14051 bp, 8 predicted proteins | sample 1539031 | NCBI WGS metagenome assembly OCZT01 (sample SAMEA3539308, study PRJEB22396) | soil metagenome | biome: tundra; feature: field; material: soil | place: USA | collected 2010-05 | depth 0.15 m
TCCCCGGAACATTTAACTGTAAGGCGATCCGATGGTTTAACTTTAGTCACGTAGATAAGGGAAACTTCTGCTACATGAAGAAAATCGATTGTTTGCTGGGTGGATTGTGTGTTTTTCATAATGCGATAGAATTAAGTTAAACAAAGTTTTTACCAGGGAACGGCAGCCAGAAGGACTAAATGAGTGCAAAAGGAAACGCAATAAATAGCAAAGCGGCTTTATGGCGTAGTCTTTTGCGTGGGGTGGCCGTTTGCGCTGGGACCCAGCGTTTTTAGGACTTATGGCTAACTTTGTAAAAAACTTGTTTATAGAGTGAGCCTTGGGCGAACACCACTTCTGTATTATGATCTTAGCTTGTACCATTGTACAGCTCAAATCATCGCATTAGCGCTGTGAAGGGTTTAGAACCCGAATAGACAGAATGGCTAAGAGGCTTCCGCAGGCGAAGCGTAGCCCGGAACATAGCAGCACGGGAGTAAATTAATAAAGTGATCTAAGAGAACACTATTACCAAGGGAATGCTCTAGAGCTTTAACCTACTTTGGGGAAGCCTACGATATAAATAAAATAAAACAAATAAATATAATATCATAAATAATTTGTTACTTGAAAAAGAAATTCCATAAGAATTTTGGCCATTATTGGTCGTATATGAGTTTACGTATGTCAATTTGTTAAGCTGTCCTTAAAAAATCAATTTTTTGGGTTAAAATGCTTGCTTCAATTAAACAGAACTCATTAAAGAATCTATACTCTATATCTACCCCAATTTGAAGGATATTATTAAGTTCTTTGTTTAATAAATCAATAGTCCATTTGAATTTACCATCAAATGCTTTGGCTATTAATCCATCAATTAAACCTTGTTCTGTTGCATTTCTTGCACTTTTGAGCGGTGTGCAATTCAAATTAAGTTTGGAATTAATATCCAATTCTATTTCAGCATTTGCATGTCTAGATTTTAATTCACCACCAATAAAAAATGTCAATTCTTCACATGTTGGACCCTTTTGAGTTGGAATAATGGAGAGAAACTGGGCGTGAGGTTTTAAATTACCTCTTTTAGTGTCACAATGATGTTCTGCATCAGTGACTCCAAGACAAACTGCAACCATATTACTATCGTCCAATTTTTCTGTTTCTGAGCAGGCGTGCCTTGGTTTCAAGTGTTCGATTTTACTATTGTCCAGAGAAATACGTTGCATACAATAGGCGCAAATATGTCCTTGTTCTTTTAACAAATACGCTTTGTAATTGCTTTTATAAGGCTTTTGAAATGAAGCCCAAGTATAGTTTACCCCATTACTGTCATTGCGATAATCAACTAATGCTTGAGGGTCTTCCTCTGATTTAATAATTTGCTTCATTATGAACTCATTATGAAGTTTAATTTAGTTGATAATCTGATGTACTCAATATCATTTTTATTCAGTAATTCTAACTTTTCTTTTGCTTCAATGTATTTCTTTTCACTTATTAGATTTGAAATTTCATCAATAATACTTTGTGTTTCTTCAGGTCTAAATTCAGCACCCATGTAATTTGAAAGTATTGAATTAATATCTCTACCATAAAAATCATTTGAATGTTCCACTAAGACACCCTTTCTCAAAATATGTAGATCCCCATCCCTAAAATTACTTATTAGTTGGGGTGAGTGTGTCGTAATTAGAAATTGTGAATTTTCAGAATATTGCTCAATTTCAGATATAAAACTGCTTTGCCAAACTGGATGTAAATAAGTATCCGGTTCATCAAAAAGTAATAGTGTGTTATTTTGAATAAGGATATCATTAATACCTTTTATTGCAATTATTTGTTGTTCACCTTCACTTAAAGCATCACTATCTATTTCTATTCCACCTTTTTTCGAAGTTGATCCAGAATGTGGAGTCCCTTTGTTAAGCTGAATACTTATTTCCTCTAACAATTCCTCATACAAGGCCATATCCAATAACTCAAACAATCTTTTTTCCTCACCAAAATAATTTTTAAGTAAATAAAGTTGATCAACACCCGGAAAACTGAAATTAATTGAATTATCATTATCTGCTATTGAGGTAAATTCAGAAAGCTGTCCCAATAGAACTAAAAAATCTTTCATTGTTCCCTTTGCACCCCAAAATTCTTGGGATTTTTTACCTTTAGCCCAATTTGCATTTGGTCTTTTCATTTTGAGATAAAATCCACTTAATTCAGTTATTTTAAGTTTTTCATAAACGAAGTTTCTAGTATCGCCAAACTCATAAGAAAGTAGTGCTAATAATAGCATCTTAAAGTTTTCTGGACGATAATAAAAGAGAGGTCTTTTTGCTAATGAATTCCCTTTTAAAAATTCGTCTTTTTGTATTTTTTCATGCTTGCTGCATAATAATTCCATATGGTCTGAAAGTCCAGAATAATAAACCACAATATTACTTGGCAAAAACCGGAGTATATCTGATTTATCTTGTTCAGATAATTTAACTTTACCTTCTTTCAAATCAGAAATAATAAATCCTTCAGGCAAAATTCCAGTATCCATTTTAATCGGTTCATCTTGCTCCTTAGCAGAAAGTCTTACAATATGGGTCACAAATGCACTCATAGTTGTTGTTTTTTCTTCCTGCTTTTCGTAAGATACTGAATACACAAGGTCGAAACCAAAAGAAGCTTTCTCATTTAGGTAAGCAGCACTAAATATTTTTGCAAGCACTTCAAGGATACTTGATTTGCCAGAACCGTTTGCTCCAATAATCACCGATATTGATTTTTTAAAGTCAATATTAAGATTTTCAAGGTGATTGTATTTTAATATTTGTAATGATAACAATTGCATGATGTTAGTTTTTAAATATTGCCCTTTCAAATTCATTCAATGCTTCTATTCTAGTCAACTCAGCTTTATTTTTTAGTGCATTTACAGATATTTTAATTTTAGAAATAATATTAACAATTTTGTTTTGTGTTGGTAGATCAGGAATCGGGAAAATAAAATCTTGTAATTCCTGAGCATTTACATTTGCTTGCCCAAGTACTTGTCTACTTATTATATCAATTTGAACTCTACCAACTGGCGAGTTAAACAAATAGTTTATAAAATGAACATTGACTTTTTCTGTATCAAATTTTAAACGTATTAAGTATGATGCAAATGTATATTCTTTGTCAAGTTCAAATACAGCAGTTTTCCCAACTAATTCTTTACTATTTGTTCTATTAAAGAGCATATCACCTTTATCCAATAAAAATCTCTCTTTTAGGTCTTTTCCCAACGAAATGTATTTCAAATTCTCGATATTTAATTCAGAATTAATTATATTGTTCATTCGTAACATCGGAATTCCAATAGGTTCCACCTTTGCTTTCGAGGATAAACCATACTGATATGACAATAAAATATTTTTAACTTTTAGAATTTGATACTTTGCTTGTGTTATTCCCTCGATTGAATTTAGATTGAAAAGATAATCTGCTGCCCAACGGTCAATAAAACTAAATTTTGTGAATGTCAATCCCGTCTTCTTAAAAGACTTTTTAATTTTTACTCCTAGGATATCTAGCAAATAAGAGTCAATTTTTTGTTCTTTGAAACGCGATTTCTTCATCTCATAGTCTGCTTCAGAATTTTTTTGAGAATAGGCATCGACAAACTTTTGTTGTTTATCTAATGGTGGTAGTGGTATTAAATAATTTAATACATGATACGGTCTAATTGCTGAATAGTTTGTACTACCTGTAGATTTAACCTGTTTTGAAAATCCTTTGCATTTTAACAAAATTGATAAAAAATCAGGAAGTATTCTTTTATAATTTACTTCAAATAAAAAATAATGACTGCTTACTATCGCATTGTTTAATTCTGCAGGAACAATACCATATCCACCAAACTTGGCATCAATTTCAGCTACAATGAAATCATTTTTAACACAAACTTGCTGCTTCTTAGTGAGTATATCCTTCCCAAGCACTAAATCCCTTAAAACAACTCCCCTACCATATAGTTGAACACGGCAACGTTTATATTCTTTTTCATCATTAATAGTTATAAATATTTTTCTGTGCTTTATAACTTCTTTGAACATCACAACTTGAAAGTAAGAATTAATATTAAACTTGTTAGAAAGAGTATAATAATCCCAAAACTTCAGTAAACTAAATTTACTAACTTTCAAATAGTGATTAATTTCTAATATTTCGTGCATTTTATTGGCCTATGTTAAATTCTCGTAAAAGAATTCGGGTTCTCCTGCTGCAATTACTCTTTGGATTTTATCATTATAAACATCATAACGGATAGGTAATGAATGTTCATTCCAAAGTTTATTTTTGACCCGGTACTTTTTAAATTCTTCTGCTACTGGGACTAATTCATTTTCTATCGGTGCTCCAGTTGAACTAATTCCTGCTTTTTCAACTTCAATTATCGGAATTTCATAATCAAATTTCGCCTTTACTTCTAATTTGATTTCATCATCTATTTGTTGTAATATTTGGTTTCGCTTATCCTTGAGATCTCTTATAGCTTCTTTTCCTAATTTCTTTACTATCAATTTGGATTCAATTTCATCTAATTCTAATTGAAATTTATCGAATGCAGTTTTAGTTGCATTGACACTAATTTTATTGAATTTTTTAACTTCTGCTTCAGTAAATTTTTTAAAAAAGAGTAAACTTGGTTTGACAGTTGCCCCTGAAGCAATAAAGACATCTTGTGGTATAGAAGTGATATTGATGATTTTAGCTTTTCTTTCAACAAAGTCTCTTATTTTTTGCATTTTAGGATTATTCAAAATACCTTCTGGGAGTACTATTCCCATTCTCCCTCCTGGTTTTAAAAGATTAATACATCTTTCCAAAAACAAAACCTCTGTAAGACCTGTCGATGAACCCAATTCAAATATTTCTAATATTGATTTCCCGAGAGGTTTATCTTTTCCATTGTTATAATAGGCCCACTCTTTTAATGGATTTAAAACATTTTCTTCATATAATTCCCCATATTTAGAAATATAAAGCTTAGCATCTCTGTCATTAGGTAAATCATCAGGAGTTACTCTGAGTGATTTTTCAACCCTTGCACCAAAAGGGGGATTGGTTAAGATAATATCGAACCGTCCATCAAAAACACCGTCTACATTTATAAGTCCATCATGATGATGAACACCACCATGTCCATCCCCATGCATTATCATATTCATTTTGGCTGTTCGAGACATCCTTGGATTGGCGTCAGTTCCAAATATACAATGATGAGAAAGTTTGTGATATCTACTTTTAATATTGTAAATATCAAATTCTGAATTTAATTTTTGAAGATAATCTTGAACCTTATTATCTATCTCCTTTTGCTTTTTAATTGGTAACTTATCAAAATCTGAATTATATAATTTACTTTTTATATTAATAATTACTTGTCGTATATCTTCATTAATTTTATTTCTAATAAACTCGAATGCAGTTATCAAAAAACCTCCACTACCGCAACATGGGTCACAAATTAGTTCTCCTTCCTGTGGATCTAAAATTTCTATCATGTATTCAACGATAGTTCTTGGTGTAAAAAATTGACCTAGCTCGCCTCTAAAGGTTTTTCCTAAAAATTGCTCAAAAGCAATTCCTTTAACATCATCTGAAGTGTCAGATAAATTAAATGATTCTAGCTCTTCTACAATCATTTCGAAGCTATTTCGTTTAATTTTAATTTGGTCTTTAGGCTCAAAAATTCCATCATTTTCAAATTTACTTTTTGTTTTTCCAAACAAAAACTGCATATAATCTTGGTCTAATGACCTGGTCTCTTTTTTTAATTCGGGTCTTATAACTGTTTCATATTGTTTTTCATCTGATATAAATTTCCCTTTTGAAAATATCATTTCCTCTTTAGATTCTTTTTCGAACATTATTTTCATGAATAAGACTTTGCTTATTTCATCAAAAGCTGCTTCTGGAGATAATTTATCATTGTTTCTTATAATGTTATGACACCTTGATAAGAGTTTTGTAAATTCATCTCTAGTAAATGCCTTAGTTTCTTTAATGTATTTTTCTATCTTTCTATCATCTAATATTATATCGGCTTTTGGTAAATCAATAAGTTTCTCTAGTTGTTTAGGATTATTATCTTTTATAATATGAAATACTTTGGTATCTATTAGATTTACCGCAATAAAGAAATTAGCATTTATAGTTGAAGCAAAATTGTAACCAATTGAATAGTCCGCCTCTTTAATTTTAATATGCTCAGCTTTGCACTCAATTGTTATTATAATTGAAGGAATAAACTTTTTAAATTTCTCTTTCTCTGAACGCCAAACGGCAATATCAGCTTTATATCTTTTCTTTATCTCGACGTCTTGACCCAACTGACCTAGTTTATAACCATAGTTATTTACTAGTCGACAAATAAACTCTTGTTTAAGTTTCTCATCTTGAGTATTGGGAATCCATTCCTTTTTGAGAGGAGCGAATATTTTGTTTCCTCTGATTTCGATTTGCATAATTATTTGGAGTTTGTAGTGGAGTTAATTAATTCTCTTACATCTACTCCTAAGAGTTTTGCTATTAAAACAAGATTGTCCATTGATGGCTGAATTTCGTTAGTACACCATCGAGAGATTGTTGTTTCATTTTTACCGAGTTGTTCAGCAAGCCATTTATTTGTCAAGCCTTGCTCTGCTAAAACCGCTTTCAGTCTATTGATAGGCTTATTTCTCATATTTATTAGCATTTGATGCTAATATATAAACATTTTGTGAAATACAATTTTTTTTAAAGAAAACATTGTAAGGTTTTTCTAGGACGAGACACTATAAGTGGAAAAGCCAGTGACCTAGACCACATCTGGCCGGATTATAATGACCACCAAAAGCCGGAGTTAAATGCTTGTTGCTAAGTTATGTATGTTAATTGTAATCTGACCGGCTAAATGTGGTCAATACGCCCGGCTTTTGTAGCTTGGATTTAAGGTCCAGATAGGTGACAATAAATATCCTGTCAGATCCTTTACCAGTTTAGTATCAGCTTTCCAGAAGGATCCCCAAGTGATTGAGATCAATATGCCCTTTGAGATTCCGGAAAAATGCGTCACTTCGATAAAAATAGTGGACCAGAAAGGTGATTATGACTATTCAATCACAATGGTATATGATATTCAGCCTCTGTAGTCTTAGAAAAAATATCTGAATATAAAAGCAAAAACCCGGCGTTGAACCGGGTTTTATGCTTTTATAGTTATTACACGTTGCAAGATTGCAACCTATTTTTCCAATTTTGCCTTAGGAATAGAGCAGCTATCCGAGGTTAACATTATCTATAACCTATTTTAATATTTAAATAAATCTTATTTAAACTATCAATTTTCACTCCTGTTTTTCTTTCTAATGACAAGGTCGATAAATACTCTTTTAAAAAATAATAATATGGCTTTATTTCATCTGGATAACTTTCAATAGATAATGGTTCAAACGTCATTTTATTAAAATTTATAACTTCATTGCCTTCTTTTTTTAAGCTCAAATGAACTATATTAAAACTCTCAATTTTAGATTCATCGGTAACAAAAAGGTACAAAACTGCCAGACCTTTCAAACTATCAATTTCTAAATACTCTTTACTATTTTCAATAATAAATGGTATTTTAGGTCCAATATTACCAGGATTTTCAACTTCATTTTTTTTTGTGTTTTGAGCAGAACAAAGATTAACTAGGAGGACTAATGGTATAAAAAGATATTTTGCCATAAATTTATTTTATTAGTGGTAAAAATTTAAGAATTAGCGGTTTGTAATATGGATCTATCTTATGGTTTCTATATAAACCTTTACCGTAATTGTTAACACTTGCTCCCATTTTAAAATTTTCTATAGCAGAAGTATAGCTTTTACTGTAATTATTGCCAAATCCATATAGCATACTCGCCATGGCTTTTTCGTATGCTTGTCCTTGTGTTGTACCATTTCCAAATCCAAGCATTAATTGAGAACCAAATTTTGAGTTAGAACTAACCCCCCTTCCAAAAAGATATGCTTCAACTTCACCATTGGAAGTTGCAGGATTATTTCCTGATTCTGCTTCGTATCCATGAAATAATTCATGTGCAGCACCTTCTACTTTTTGCACATCTTCAATGTTATCATTTTGAAATTCCCCAGCATGTATTTCTCCACCACCTTTTTTGTATTTCTCATCACTTTTATTATCGAATTGAAATGTTCTTTCCCCACCTGAAGATTTTGTATTTGTGAAATCATATGAATTTTTTGAATCTGTCAAGGTTGATAATACTTGAGCTCCAGCTTTAACATCATTCATCGCATTTAAAAAATTTACTGTATTCGTAACAAATGAGTCACCTTTATACTTCATCCCTTGTGTGTATTGCATTCTCTGTTTCTTCCCTTCTTCATCAGTATAGTATATCCATATTTCTTGACCGTTTGGATCAATGAATAAAATTGGATTGTTAGCACAATAAGAGTAAGGTGAAATGAAAGAATATTTTTCCGCCAAGGGGTCTATCCCACTAAACCTCCCTATCTGGGGATCATAGAACCGTGCTCCGTAATCATACTATTTGCTTTCTTAGTCCAGATTTACACTTGCTTAACTATTCAAAAGGGTGTTTTTCAAAGAACGTTTTGCAATTTGAACAGCATGAACTTTATTTATTATGCTGTATTCAAGAGTGAAAATAGTGATTTTTTAGCAAATTTTCAAACCTTTATGTCCATAATTAGGAAAAATTGTTCATTAAACAAACATCTTTTTCAGACCCTGGTAGATAATCTACATTAAAAGCAAAAACCCGGCAGTAAACCAGGTTCTGTTTATCTTGAGTTAAATGGTTGCAACAATTCCTATTATTGCTTTGGTTTCACAAAAACATCTTTATACGCATAGAATGAGGCAGTATCATCACCATATACGTATATCCTACTAAAAATATGATTAATCCCGGGGACTAATTTAAAACTACAGACTTGAATTTCATTATTTGTCGAGATAAAACTGGTATCGACTTCATTAAACTCGAGCTTAATGTTCGGTTTACCAAATGTAATTTCATATCGTGTCTTTGGGGTCTGATCTGTAATTATTTGCATTTTTAAACAGTAATCTAAAGTACGAATAGAGTCTTCTCCTGTTATCAATGCATAATGACTTTTTTCCCTTTGGATTGTATTACCCTTTTTTACTAACGCACCTATTGGGTATGAAGAATCATTAACAACTATGTTAAATAATTGCTTGGCATATTCCCCATCATTTGAGATAAAACAAAGGGAATAAAGAATTCTAGTACCATCAATAAAGTATGACTCGGTTGCGAGTCTTCCAATTGTGTCAAACTTTTGGAAAATTCCATCAAGCTTGCCATTGAGATACCATCCTCTTTCCAAAATATTGCCCGAAGCAGAATACATTATATATTCTCCTTCTAATTTACTATTCTTAAATATTGTTTTACGAAGCAGTTGCCCTGTGGGATAAAAATCTAACTTCTGAAAGTTCAATGTATCTCTTTTATCAGGATATATAAACTTACTTTGGAGTTCTCCTGTTTTGTAGAAGTATTCCTTGACTAACTCATGCTTGCAGTTAAACATCAGTAAAATCGGAAGTAATAAAAGAAATCTATATTTCATATACTCATTATTAATTTTTATATCCCTATGAGAAAGTCTTTAACCAAGGTTTTCTCTATTACTATTTTATTGTATCTCCATTCTGGATTTTAACCCAATCGTAGCTTCTAATAACAGTCCAACCAACTGTATCATCCTCACTAAGCTTTTTAGAACCCCGTATCCCATCTCTAAAATAAATATAATTACCATTTGCATCCTTATCTAGTATACCAGCCTTTACCGGAGTTGAATCAATTGATTTTAATAAATGGATATATTGAATGTTGTTCTTAATTAATTTTTTATTATTCCCAGCTTTCTTTTGGATCTCTTCATCCTCCGTTCCTTCATAACTCGATTTTGCTCTAACCTTGTTATTGAGGGTTGCCTCAGTGCTGTGTTCACCCAACCCTTCACCTATTAACCCAAAAGACCCGGCTAAATTATTAATAGCTGACATACTAAAATGTCTTATGCACCATTCCTCGAACGATGTTGCGTCTCTAACTTTACTTGGATTATCATTTCCCTCTAGAGCTTTATCGATACTATAGAGAAACGTTATAAACCTAGGTGGCTCGGGCTCATATCTATATGCGACAACGTTTACATTGGGTAGTTTTACAGTATCAATCAAACCAAACAAATCGATATAAAGAATAGGGTTATTCTTGCAATAGTTATAAGGTGAAATATTAAGACGGTATTCTGCAAGTGGATCAATCGAATTAAATCTTCCAATTTGGGCATCATAAAATCTGGCACCGTAGTCATACCAGTCAAGATTTACGTCCCCTAAAGATTCATCCTGGAGCTCTTTACCGTTGTACAGGTACTTGTTATCAGAACTTCTATCATTTTTGTTACTTACCATTCCAAATGGATAATAATCAGATGTCTGAAGCAAAGTATATGTCGATCCGTTTGGTTTAAAAGTAACTCTCGTATTGCCGAGATGATCTTTTAAGAAATATTCATAGGTGAATGCACTTCCATTATAATTGGCAATACCTTCATCTGTATGAATTAGTTCCAATGCCCTGGTATTTCCATACTCAAAAGAGCCTGCATAGTACCTGTTTGTTGTTGTACCACCAACAGTGGAACTCTTCTTAAGTTTGTTTCCTATAGCATCGTATGTATACACGATATTATTGCTTGTACTTTTTATGACTTTCGAAGGTAAATTTAAGAAATTATATTTAATTGTATCTATTCCCTTATTTAAATCTTTTATCATATTTCCATTATAATCATAGTCGTAATCATGTGAACCGGAGGAGTAAACATGGCCATCAATAAAACCATGCAAAACCTGACCTGCATCTTCAACTCCAATTAATTGGTTCCCATTGTATGTGTAGGACAATATGTCATAATCTGAGTATAGAGTTGGATTCTCAAATCCACTTCTTGTCAAAGAATTAATATTCCCATTAAGGTCGTAACTACCTATCGATTCATTATACCTGTCAGAATTTGAAGTCAGGGAATTGCCTTCAGCATAATCGGATGTTTTGAGCCTGTTAAGTTCATCGTAAATAAAACCATAACCTTTCAAAACTGTATCTGCAACCGCTTGTCCGGATTTCCATTTTATCCCTGAAATATTCCCGTTATACTGGCTAGAGGTGGTTAACGGGCTGATACCAGATACATCGTTATAACAAAGAGACATTGCAAATAGACCACTTTTCAGTTTTGTTGGATCGTTAAGTCCGGTTAGCCAGCCACGTATGTTATAATTATAATTTATTGTATTAAGTTCAGTTGTATTACTAACATGCAGGTTCTTTTGATTCAATTGCCCAAGTTCATTGTAAACCATGGTAGAAAGTGTTATACGATCATTGATGTTATCTCCAATCTGCTGTTCCGATTTTAGTAATCGCCCCATATGATCGTAAGTATAATATTTACTTACTGAAGTTGTAACATTATTAAATGTCTGACTGACTTTCGCTTCCAATAAGTGTCCTATAAAGTCATACATGTTACTCACAGTTTCTTTATTACTAGTACCGTCATAAAGATCCCTTATAACCTCTATAGGCCTGGATTTATCATCATAATATGTTGTTGTTGTCAGGTAAGTGGTTCCTCCATCAAGGACTAGAACTTTTGTTCCAGTAATAAGTGATCGCGTCCTATCAAAATAGTTAAGACTGCCATTATTATACCCAGAGATATTTATTGAAGTATCAAAGCTTTTTACTCCTTTATAAGTATAATCATCATAATATGTTACTGTATAGTAGTTAAGCATAGTTGTATCAACCTGGGGAAATGACAGAGTATTATATCCCTTATTCGCTGAAGTGGTTGTTCGTGAAGAATAGTACAAATGTGTCGTATCTGCATAAAAAGCATCAACCTGTGACTGCATTTGTGAAAGAGACAATGCTGAACCCGGCTGATACTTACCGGTAAGAACTGGCCTGTTCAGGGCATCGTATTTTGTAAATACCCAGCTATTATCTTCCCCTCTCATTTTACCATCCTGACTGGCGACCAATCTGTCACGCTTATCATAAACCATATATATGGGATCTTCTCCAGGAAGCTGTTTTACAATCATTCTTTTCCTGTAATCGTACGCATAATAATAACACCATTTCTTAACAATGTCACTTGTTTGTTTGAAGTTTGTGAAGGTCCCAAGGTTGTTAACACTTTCAGGAGGAAGTACATATCTTAAAAGTCCTAAGTCGTCATATATATAATATGTTTCTATCGGAGTTATTGTTGATCCTACCAATAAATAACTTCTTTTAAGCACAATGTTGCCTTGCAAATCTTTATACTCCTCTGATGTATGTAATAACCCTGAAGTCCAGTTTTCATCCTTAACAACATTTTTATAAAGGTTATTAGGATAATAATAATGATGGCCATTGCTAGTTTCGCCTCCGTTATTTATGCAAGAATCACCAGCTATTTTCCACAACAAGACATCGTATTGAGCATTAGAATTGTAGTTGTATTGCAGAACGTGTCCGTTTTCAGGTTGCCATACAGTTCCTGGTGCACCTTGCGCCAGGATTCGATTAAGAGGAGAACTCTCCAATATTGTTTTCGCAAATGCTGAGTCATCGTGGGCAATACCAATTGCATTCTGATAGAATGTGTACTGATCATTAAATGGATTATTTTTATATGATCCATCACTTCCGACTGTATATGGAAGGTACTTTTTAACTTCTCTTCCAAATTGGTCATATATAAAGGGCTCTACTATATCATGGTTCGAGGTAGACCCTTGCTTTGTAACAGTCTGCATTGGACGTCCAAGTCCATCGAAGTAACTGGTTACGACATTCTTTTGCCCGATAGCCAATGTATCGGTCTGATTATCATCAAATACCCCCGGGATAAGCAATGAGATGCTTTTGACAAAATTAATGTTTGAAGAATCTACTGTAACGAGTGTTGTTGCAAATCCTGAACTTGAACAATTTGTTGTTGTGTTCAAGGAATTTGCATAGTAAGTTTGTCCCGAAATAAGTGCCAAGGATCCTGATAATGGACTCCCATATGGAGAAGTAAACCATTTAATTATACTTCCGTTCGCAGGCGTTCCATATAAGTCTGATACCATTGCCTCATTGGCTAGATCCTGGCATGAGGGAACAATTGCGTTAGCAGGTCGTGTGTTAACTGTTATGCTGACAGCAGTGCGTGTCGAACTTATGCAGCCTGTTGAAATATTTTGTGACCCTGCATAATAGGTGCCTGAAACAAGAGTTTCTGTTCCTATATATGGACTTCCTCCTGTTGCTGCATTATACCAAGTAAATGTGCATTGATCAGGCCATGAGTGAGAGATGTTAGTAACTACTGCTCCACTGCAGAATGTTTGAGGGGAAGGAGCTGTTGGAGGCGAAGGAAGAGCATTAAGAGTAACTATAACGGCGGTACGAGTTGAACTAATACATCCTGAACCATTTACAGAGGCAGCATAATAAGTATTTCCAGATGATAACACCGTATTTCCAGATAAAGGGGACCCGTAAGAAGGGGTGGTATACCAGTTTATTGTATCACCAGTAGGTGGAGAAGCTACTAGATTTGATACTTGGCGACCGGAACAAAAAGTCTGATTTGATGAAGCTGATGGAGGAGATGGTAAGGCATTAAGCGTAACAGAAATATCTGTTTGAGTAGTAGCTGCACATCCATTTGCATTAGTATAGTTAACCTTAACATGTCCAGTTCCAGAGGCATTCCAATTTACAGTCACTGTATTATTAGCAGAACCACCTCCCGAAGTAACGCTTCCTCCAATCACGGTCCATGAATATCCACTCATTCCTGATTCAGTTGTGTAAACGTTACCTGTAGAATATGCACAAACTGTTGTTGATCCTGAAATAGTGGGTATAGGTAAATCGTTTACTGTTACGGGCTTGTCTGTTTGAGAAGATGCTGTGCAGCCAGATGAA
>OCZT010004503.1_pt1 | contig 14048 bp, 17 predicted proteins | sample 1539031 | NCBI WGS metagenome assembly OCZT01 (sample SAMEA3539308, study PRJEB22396) | soil metagenome | biome: tundra; feature: field; material: soil | place: USA | collected 2010-05 | depth 0.15 m
CTACGCTCCCCTTTGTTAGCTTAAATCCGACCTTAACACATGTATCCTAGCCCTCAGGGACGGGGACGAAGACCAGGCCGGGGCACTGTTCCAGAATCGGGATGTCACGCGCGGAGTCGAGCGCGTGCGGCGGCGCCAGGCCCACCTCGTCGTCGGTCATGAAGACGACGCGCCAGTCCAGCGCCTCCGCCCACCAGTGGCTCTGCGCCGCGACGTCCTTACAGTCCACGACGACGGAATACCAACGTAGGCTCATGTGTTCGAAGATACCCTACAGGCAAGTGCTTCCCGAAGCCATTTCTGCGACTCAGTTGATCTCGCGGTGGACCCGGCCCTGTAGCAGCGTTGGCGCAGCCGGGTCGGCGGCGACCCGGTACTTCTGGCGGTGGTAAAGATCCACGATAAGCCTGGTCTCGGGCTTTTGGGGCAGGTGTGACAGGGGGGACCTGGGCGGGGTGGGCACCACTGATCGTTCGGGAATTAATGATCTGGGAGGTAGGCGGGACGTGTCATAACTGCCTCCAGCCGTTGGGCCGGGCCTGCGCCGTGCCGCTTTCGGCCGCCGGCCCCGGTACATGCTTCACCACCCGCGCAAGTGCGTTGCAGGATTAGGTGTCGCGGCGGTGAGCCGAGGTGAGCGGGAGCGTACTGAAAGCGAAACCACGCAGGTCGGACCTATCGGGGCGGTCGGGTGCGGCCGCCCCGTCAGGATCTGTGGGTCCGCCGGGTTGGCGGCCGCCGCCGGCCGGCTCGATGGCCAGGATGGTCAGCTGCCCGTCGGCCAGGCCGCACTGCGCCGCCCAGGCGCGCTGCGCCTGGATGACGTCGGCCACGTGATAGGCGCAGGCATTCGACTGCCGGTGAGCCTGCCGGGGCCGCGAGGCCTCAAGCTGGACCTGAAAGCACGGCGCGTGCGCGCAATGCGGATCGGCGTCGCATTTGCTCGCCACCGCCCGATCATCCGGCGGAATCATGTTCCGCCCGGATCGTCGGGAGTGCGCCCACCGGCTGGTCTTCGACGTGGAGTCATAAAAGGCCATTCCTCCCTTGGAAGTGCCTAGCGATAAAGACGGCCCTCCCGTAGCGTGCGGGAGGGCCGACGCCGTTAATATGACGACGGCCCGAGGCTGGACAGGAAAATATCCGGTGGCTTCGGGTACCAGAAGCAATATTGTCCGCAGCGGCATCCGCGTGCCACCCCGTTGGCAATACTCGTCTCGATTTTCCCTCAAGTGTGTAGTCGCGCGAATACTCCCCGTACGTACTTGAGGGTGAGCGCAGGCAACCTGTACCTCACGCGCACCGAACTGGGTCCAGCATAGACCCACGAGTCCCGCTATTTCGGCTTATAACCTGGTTCCGTTGGTTGCGTTATAAGTCCGTGAGTTGATCTTTCTTCGAGCGGGCGCCTGACCCGTATTGCCCGCCTCGACGGCCTATCTGGCGGGAATGCAGCTGATAGCCAACGCACGCTGGCAACAATTCGCTTGAAGCGGAAGCATAAAAGGCAGCCGGGTTCCGGCAGGCCGGCGCAGCTCGGGCCGCGTGCTCGGGCGGTCACCGGGATCCATGGTCAGCGGTTAGCGGGTTCGGTGGCCGGTGGCGCGGACTGGCGGAGCCGTGGCTGGGGCCGTAGTCGGCCGGGCGGCAGCCCGTCGGCGCGTGGCGGGGCCGGCCAGTGGACGCCGGTAGCCCAGCCGAGGCGCTCGAAGGTCCGGATCAGGCTGGCGGACAGGTCGATCTGGTGCGGGCGGCTGCCGTGCCGGGCGCAGGCCGGCGCGGCGTGGTGCCCGTTGTGCCAGCTTTCCCCGAAGGAGATCAGCGCGAGTGGCCACAAGTCGGTCGACCGGTCGAAACGGCGGCCCGGATGCGGCCGCGCGCCGATCATGTGGCACAAGGAGTTCACGCTCCAGGTGACATGGTGAAGCAGCAGCATCCGGACCAGGCCGGCCCACAAGAGAGCGGTCCACGCGGCCCGCAGGTCCCCGCCGAGCGCCCAGCCCGCGCTGAACGGCAGGATCAGCGAGACCGCGGACAGAACCGGGAAAGCCCGGGCGACCCGGTTGATGGCGGGGTCCGCGAGCAGGTCCGGTGCGTAGCGGTCGGCGGGAGTCGGATCGTCGCGGAACAGCCAGCCCATATGGGCGTCGAACAGGCCGCGGAGCTGGCTGACGGCACCGGTGCCGTATCTGTACGGCGAGTGCGGGTCGCCCGGGCAGTCGGTGAAGGCGTGGTGACGCCGGTGCGTCGCGACCCACCCGATCACGTCGCCCTGAAAACTCATCGAACCCGCGATCGCCAGCGTGATCCGCAGCCAGGGCGAGGCGGTGAAGCTGCGGTGGGTAAGCAGGCGGTGGAAGCCAACCGTCACGCCGAAGCCCGTGATCAGGTAGAAGCCGACCGCCAGCAGCACATCGGTGAGCCCGATGCCATGCCCCCACAACATGGCCACCGCGACGGCCAGGCCGGCGAACGGAACGATCACGATCAGCGCGGTCACGATCACCTGCACTCGCCGTTGAGTCACCGGCGTCACCCCGACGCTGCCGGGGAAAGGCTCGGCGCCGTCATACCTGGTTCGCACTTCCTGATCTATCACGATCGCTCCTAATCGCCCACGGGTGGGCATCGCCTGGCGAGCCAGGTGACGTGCTGAACGGGCGGGGAGCGACGGTTCAGACCAGCCGCTGATGGACGTAACACCATCGCCGCCGTGTTCCTGGCTCCAGACCGCTGGTGAGCGGGTGGTCGGTTTCCTGGTAGTGCGCCTTGGCGTGCCGGTTGGGTGAGTCATCAGAACACGCCACCCAGCCGCAGCTCATACAGACCCTGAGCGATTGCCAGCGGCCCCCGTGGGCGCGGCAGTCCCGGCAGTAATCCAACTGAGGCGTGACCGGTACGAGCCCGTCAAGGTGTTCGCAACGCGGCGCCGACCCGTTCGGGCTCATCGCCGCTGCGCTCGAGGCTATACTCTGGCCGGACATTCTGCCAAGGCCCCTCACCGTTTACTGGAACGCCGGATATGGCCGGCTCGCCACCTGTAGTCAAGCCTGGCGTGGCGATACCGGAAACAGGCATTTCGAGCAGAGTCCATCACCAGGGCCGATTACCCCCGAAGGCAACGGCCTGGTTGTTCCTCCCGCGACGGTGCCGACGTAGGCTGGGCGGCAGGGGTGACAGGCATGGAGCTGCGTCAGCTTCGTTATTTTGTGACCCTGGCCGAGGAGCTGCATTTCGGTCGCGCCGCCGCCCGGGAACACATCGTGCAGTCAGCGCTGAGCCAGCAGGTGCAGCGGCTCGAGCGTGAGCTGGGTGTGCGGCTACTGGAACGCAGCACCCACCATGTCTCTTTGACCCCGGCCGGGGCGGTGTTCCTGGCCGAGGCCCGCCAGATCCTGGCTCGCGTAGACCGGGCCGCCGCGATCGCCCGCAACACGACATGTGCCTCTCCTACGCTGCGCGTCGGCATCATCGACTCCAGCTACGACTCGATGCCGCAGATCCTGCACGAGGTCCAGGCCCGGTACCCCGGCCTGGTCATCCATCAGGTGGAAGCCAGCGTACCCGAGCAGTACCAGCAGCTCGCTGACGGCCGCCTGGACGTCGGAATCGGCCGGGCCGCGCTCGCCCCGCGCCGGATCGCCTCGCACCTGTTCCGCCACGATCCGCTGGGGGTCCTGGTCCCCCGCGACCATCGGTTCGCCGACCTGGACGCCATACCTGTCGCCATCTTGGCCAGCGAACCGCTGCTGCTCGCCGAGGAGGCCCGCGCCCCGGAGTTCAACCAGTTCACCGTCGAGATGTGCCGGGCCGCCGGGTTCACTCCCACCGTGCACGAGGGCACCGTGGAGAGCATCCGCGCGGCCGCTGGCCTGGTCGCCGAGGGACGCTGCCTGTACTGCGTGCCCTCCTCCTGCATCTCTGCGCTGCCGGGAACGATCTGGCGGCCGCTGACCGAGCCGGCCTCGTACTACCCGTGGTCCGTGCTGTGGCGCGCGGGCGAGGCCTCTGACCACGTGAACGCCATCGTCAACTGCGCGCGGAGCATGTCCAGCCGGCTGGGCTGGCTCGTCACGGACCACAGCACGGACCACAGCACGGGCTGAGCGGGACCGCGGGCCGTTCGGACCGCCATAAAACCCGGTTTATCTGGTCGTTAAGATAGCTAATAACTCAGCCACCTCGCGGGCACCGAGGCCATAGCTGTAGCTATAGCGTTGTCCCATGACGCGGCGCACCGAGCAGATCGGCCTTCATCTCAACGCGTATCTCACCGCGCACAGCAGCCCGCCGGACGCCGTCCTCCGGGAGCTGGCGAATGAGACCGCCGACCTCTTCCCGAACGAGACCAACCTGGCGATCGCGCCTGAGCAGGGCACGCTCATGACGCTGCTGACCCAGGTGGCCGGGGCCGCGTCCGCTATCGAGATCGGCACCTTCACCGGGTACTCCTCGATCTGCATCGCCAGGGGACTCGCCGACGGCGGAACTCTTTTGTGCTGCGACATCAACGCGGAGTGGACCTCGGTCGCCAGGAAGTACTGGGAAAAGGCGGGGCTCGCGGACCGGATAGAGCTGCGGCTCGGTCCGGCCATCGCCACCCTGCGCTCGCTGCCTGATGAGGAGCTGTTCGACCTCGCGTTCATCGACGCCGACAAGGACGGCTACCTGGGCTACTGGCGGGAGGTCGTACCGCGGGTACGCCCCGGCGGGTTGATCATGGTTGACAACACGTTCTCGCATGGCCGCGTTATCGACGCGGGCAACGACAACCCGACCGTGATCGCGATCAGGGATTTCAACGACCATGCCGCGGCCGACGAGCGCGTGGACCTGGTCATGGTCCCGATCGGCGACGGCCTGACGCTCGCCCGCAAGAAATAGCCGGCCGCTGCCGTCAGCGCTGGTGCCGCGGTGACTCTCCGCGAGCTCGGGGCGATGGCACCTGGCGCAGCGGGACCGGCGGCCCTGCCTCACCGGTGTCGTGCGGATCGGTCCGGCCGGCCGGCGCCGGGAGGTGCCGCCGTGGATCCTCGGACGATAAGCTCGGGCGCGAGGTAGAGGACCTTCACTGGCCTGTCGCTGCCGTTGATCCGCTCGAGCAGCAGCTGCGCCGCCTCGGTGCCCAGCTGGTAGTGCGGAAAGCGCACCGAGGTCAGCGGCGGCCGGAGCCGGTCAACAAACGGCATGTCGTTGAAGCCGATCACGGAAATATCGTCGGGGCACCGGCGGGCGGCTTCCTCGAGCGCCGCGTAGCACCCGATGGCCAGCATGTCGTTGGCGGCGGCCACCGCGGTGAAATCACCAGGCCGGTCGAGTAGTTCCCGGCCGCAGCGCGTGCCTTCCTCGATCGTGTACCTGGTGCTGTAAGCGATCAGGTTCTCGTCTACCTCAAGGCCGTGTGACGCCATCCCGGCCCGGAACCCGCGCAGGCGGCTCACGCCCGTCGACGCCTCCTGCGGGCCTGCGATGTGCGCTATCCGGGTATGGCCGAGCTTGGCCAGATGAGTGACCGCCATCCGCGCGCCCTGATCGTTGTCGACCGAGACGGAGGGAAAACTGTAGTCAGGCGCGAGCCGGTTCATCAGCACGACAGGCAGCCCGGCGTCCGCCGCCTCGGCGAGCAGCCGGTCGTGCAGCGTCGCGGTGGCCAGCACGAAACCGTCGACGTGGCGCGCCCGCATCTGCTCGAAGAGCACCCGCTCACGGCTGCCATCGGCATCGGTGTTGCCGAGCAGGGCCACGTAACCGGCTGCCGCCAGCTTGTCCTCTAGGCCGCGCACGATCGGCGGGAAGATCGGGTTGGTCAGGTCGGGAATCAGCACCCCGACCGTGTGCGAGCGCCTGGTCCGCAAACTCCGCGCCACCGGATTCGGCCGGTAGTCGAGCTTCACGGCCGCCGCCGCCACCCGCTGCGCGGTCTTCTCGCTGACCAGCAGGCGCGTTTCCGGGTTGAGCGCCCGGGAGGCAGTAGCGGGATGGACACCCGCCGCGGCCGCTACGTCCCGCAGGGTTGCCGGGTGCTCAGGCATCGTTCATCTCGCCCCCCGCCGACCGGGCGTGACCGGACTCAGCCCGTTTGTAAGGAACTAACCCTATCCCAGGGGGTCGGTACTTGCCGCGTGCAGAATCGAGGCAGGCAGGAGGCGGGCGAGGACCTCCCGGTGCGTCGGCATCGCCTCGGCATGGCAGCGTTCACCCGCCTAGCCGCCCGTTCCTGCACTGGTTCCTGCTGCGCCGGGCCCGCAGCCGCGCCGCCGTCCGCCGCTTCCCGGCTTCGGCCGGCCGTGACCTGCGCCGCCGGATCCTGATCGCCCTGGACCTGCTGGCCTGGCTCGATGAGCAGGAACTGGCACTGGGCGAACTGCGCCAGGACGACATCGACCGGTGGCTGGAGGCCGGCGGCTCGCAAACCCGCAAGCTCACCGTCCCCGTCATCCCCCGCCAGGAACCCGCCGACCTGCTCGGCGACGACGAGCGCTGGCAGCTCCTGCAAAAGTGCCTGACCGACGAGGCGATGCCCGTCGACGTCCGTGCCGCCGGCGCGCTCACCCTGCTGTTCGGCCTGCCCAGCGAACGCATCCGGAACCTGACCGCTGACCAGGTCGCGCTGAAGGACCAGCACACCTACCTCGCCGCCGGACGGCACCCGATCCTGCTGCCGCCCCGCCTCGCCGGCCTCCTGCAACGTCTGGCTACCCGGCCGCGAGAACGCCTGATGATCTCCCACGACCGGCGGGGACCCCGCCTGCTGTTCCCCGGCCGGGTCCCCGGGCAGCCGATCGCCAGCCACGCCCTGACCACCAGGCTGAACCGGCACGGAATCAGCGTCCGGCCGGCCCGCAACGGAGCACTCGCCGCCCTCGCAGCCGACCTGCCCGCCGCCATCCTCGCCGACCTGCTCGGCATGCACGTCAACACCGCGGTCCGCTGGGTCACCTACGCACGACGCGACTGGGCCGACTACCTCGCCGCACGCGCCGAAGACCAAAAGACGAACAAGGAGAAGGGAAATAGTGCACGCTCGGAATAACCCCTTCCACCAGTAATCAAGCACCTGACCCGCGGCTGCGCCCGCTGCGAGATCACCAGCCTGGCCTTCAAAGGGGAACATGACCCCGTCGGCGTCCCCGCCTCCTGGATCGTCGGCGAACCTGTCGAACGGGCTGTCCAGGTCCTGGAACGCCTCCACCCTGACCGGGACGCCTGCCTGTTCGCGCGCCTTCCCGGATCACGGCGCGACCGGCGCTCCCATGCCACCGGGCCGAAGAGCACCGGAGCGACCAACGACGACCTGGCCGCATTCACCGACTGGACCAACGACTTCTGCCGCCAGCATGGCCGCCGCGATGGCATCCCGCTCGTCGGCGGGCAAAGGTGGAAACTGACCACCCGCCAGTTCCGCCGGAGCCTCGCCTGGTTCATCGCCCGCTGGCCCGGCGGTGTCATCGCCGGATCGATTGCCGTTAGGCACGTCAGCCTCCGGATTCCGCGCCGAAGTCGAAGCAGAAGAAGCCATCGCCCGCGGCGAGCAGCTATGCGACCTGATCACCAGCCACGGCTACCACCAGCTAACCGGCCCCGCAGCCGCCGATGCCGAAGCCCGGCTCACCGAGTTCGAACGCCACGTGACCTTCCACGGAAAGGTCATCACCGACCCCAGGCGGCTCAAGCGGGTGATGGACCGCCACGACCCGCGCATCTACCCCGGCCAGTACGTCACCTTCCTCGCCAGCCACGGCCAGCCGCAGCCCGGGCAAGCATGAGACGGTACCTGCCGGCCGATGACCAGGTCAACGTGGTCATGGAGCGTGTCCTCGCCCAGGCGGCCGAGAACGGGCGCAGGGCTAGCGTGACCGCGGTCGAGCGTGCCCTGGGCATTCCGCACGCCACCTTCGACCGCAACTACCGGCACCTGATCGAGGATTTCCGCCAGCGCGCCCAGCAGCAAGCTACCGCCGCCGGACCGGCCGGACCGGTGGGCGCGGGCAACGACCCCGGCCAGGTCATGCAGCGGCTCCGCCGGGAAAACGAGGATCTCCGCCGGCTGGTCAAGATCTACGCCGAGTCGATACGCCAGCTCACCTTGGACCACCTCGAACTCGAAGCCAAGCTCAACACCGCCGCCGGCGTCACCACGCTTGCTGACCACAGAAATGGCGCCGTCCCGGTCCCCGGGCTGTAGGAGAACTGGGCCAGGTCAACGAAGACGGCAACACTGCTCACGGCCTGTTAGCAGCCCGCCCGCCGACCCGAGCCGATTACTTTCCGTGACTGAATCAGTGCGGGAACTGTACGGCTTCGAACTGGAGCCGGAGGTCCGCGACTGGCTCGGAAAGCTTCGCCGCTGACATGGCATCGGGCATGATGGCAGCCGGCGGGGATGACGAAGCAGACGCAGAAGAAGCAGCAATCGGCGAAGCCGATGTGGCGTTCGGCCGGTTCCCGGGAATGCGTGGAGCAAGGTCCGGGTAAGCCTTTGCTGCGCCGCCGTCGCCATCTTTGGCGGCGCTGCTTTTTCTCGGTCGGATGCATCACGCGGATTGTGCCCATGTCGCAGGTGGCGCTGAGCCGCACGACGGGAAAGCCCGGAATTGGCGGCTCGAGGGCGGTATTGACCGGGCCGCTCCTGCCCACCGGTCGTACCTCGAGGCCGCGGGGAACGATGACGGTGATTGTCCCCATGTGGGTGTGGACGACAATCTCGACGTCCCAGTCATCGAACTCGGCTTGGCTCAAGTCAATCGTCACGGGGCCCATACCTGTGTCGATCTTGGTGAGACGGCTCACCTGCCAGCGGCCTTCGAGGCGAACCTCGCCCATCGAGGTAGAGATCTCGAGCGGCTCTTGACGCCGCCGCGCGGGCGGAGTGAATTCGACCGGGGGCGGTAGGCTGCGAACCACCGAGGCGAAGTCAGCCTGGGTATGGACCTCGAGCAGTGCGTCGAGAGCTTTTTGAAAGCGGTCGAGATCCACCTTGCCGCTGGCCAGGAGTTCTTGCAGGAAGTCGATCCCGCGTTGCTGGAGGTCCTCAGAGACCGGGGATCCGGTCTCGGCTGGGAGCCCGTCGTCGTTCACGCCAGCAGACTATCGCCGGATGCTCGTACTGGCATAAGAGCAGGGCCCGCGCCCGGTCCCGAGGCGCACCTGCAATTCGCCATAAGCGCGAACGCGATCTCACTACGATCCGCGCGATTGCTACCGGAACCTCTGTCCACTCCCCGCGTTCGTCGTCGTCCCGGTCACCGCGTCGGACGGGCAGGTCCCGCCGAGGCGGCCCTTATGCTCAGCGCGCCTGCGGGTTGCTGCATGCTCACGCGGTCGGTCTCTGCATGCTGATGAGCGCGTACGTCAGCCTGGTTGGCAGGGTCGCGCAGCGCCGGGAGCGGATGGTGATCACTCAAGGCGAGCCGGATGCCGGCAATGTAATGACGGCGTCCGGCGGGCTGGTCCTGCCGGCTCTGGTTCGACCTGGCCGAGATCAGCGGCCATCTCACCTTATTTCGCGCCCCGCATGGCGACACGGCGGGCACCCGCTGAATCGTGGCGGAACCTCTGGCAAGTCCTGTGTCCCGCCGAACGGTGGCCCGCTTTGTGCAGCCCCCGCCGGACGGCACAAGAGCCGGAAGCTGTGTGGGCGGCTCGTACTACTTGGGCTGTCCGCCGAGCAGGACACGGGTCAGCTGGGCTCGGCTGTCGAGCAGCTGGTCCAGCGCTGCGGTCAGCTGAGCGCTGGTAACCCCCCGCGATCCTGGTCTGCCTCCCCTCGTAGGCCACTGGCAGCTGCGATCAGTTCGGCAACCGAGTACTCCAACTGCGCGGCGTTGGCCACGACCCTGCCGATAGCGGTCAATAGCTCTGCCCGGCTAGCTCTGAGTTGTCCATTCTTATCCTGTCCCGACTTGGGCCAAATTAGTGCGTACCGAGGATGAACGACAACCCCGGGGCCTCGATGGCCCGCTGGTTGGCAGCCGAAACCATGCCCGCGTCTGCCACGATCGTCACGTCCGGCAGCTGGTGGGCGGCCATGAAGGCCTGGATCACTGGCAGCATCGTGGTCGTCTCGGCCCCTGTTGCCTTCGAACGCGTGGACCATCAGCGGGAACCCGGCCGCGTTGGTGAGCAGGCCGATGGTGATCTGCGGGTCCAGGCGGCGTTCGTTGGAGAACCCCGGCCCGCCACGACCCGGCCGCGAAGGCCGGCAGGCGCCGCCGCAGGGTGCGATAGGACGGCGGTTGGATCCCTGTTTCCTCCACTTTCGACCGACCCAACGCGTCTTACTCGAACCTGAACGCAGCCGGGCAAACGTCATGGAAGGCGGCGGCCTTGAAGGCCGGGGCCGAAGGTCACCGGGCTTGATCTGTCAATCGAGCGATGGCATCTGCTGTCGCCGGCGGAACTCGGCGGGCGAGATGCCGTTGCGGGCATGAAAGCACCTGCTCGCGTAGTTCGCGTCCGTCCAACCGACGCGCCGCGGCACCGATCGACAGGTCGGTGGGGTCGTCCCGTTCAGTGTGGCTCGGCCGCTCGGCGCCGGTTGTAGAGGCGGATGGCCCAGAGGTAGGCCACGACAGCGATGCCGATGCTCCACGCGATGGCGGCGATAGCGTGGTCGCCAATCGCGGCGCCGCTGAGCAGTCCGCGCACGGTGTCGGCGACGGGGGTGAACGGCTGGTACTCAGCGAACTGGCGCAGGCCCGTTGGCATGGTGGCCGTGGCCACGAAACCGCTGCTGAGGAACAGCAGCAAGAACAGGATCATCGGAGTATTGCTGGCGGTCTCGACACTCTTGGCGGCAAGCCCGAGCGCGACGGCCAGCCAGATCAGCGCGAAGGCGAACAGGACCAGTATCCCGATTGCGGCCAGCCAGTGGAGCGGTCCGGCAGCAGAGCGGAATCCGAGTCCGAAGGCGACCCCGATGAGGACGGCGATGGCTACGAGGGTTTGGATCAGGCTGCCGAGTACGTGGCCGGTGAGGACCGAGGCACGGGCGATGGCCATGGTGCGGAACCGGTCGATGATCCCGCCGGTCATGTCCATGGCGACCATGATCGAGGTGCCCTGGACGACTGAGGCCACGGTGATGAGCAACAGCCCTGGCACCACGTAGTTGAGGTAGGCGTTGCGCCCCTCGTGGGCGCCGAGCCCAGCGCCGAGCTGGCCGCCGAAGACATAGACGAACAGCAGCAAGAGCACGATGGGTATGCCGATGAGCATCACGGTCATGGACGGGTAGCGGAGCTGGTGCTTGAGGTTGCGGCGCAGCATGACCCGTGAGTCGCTGAGCGTGTAGGCGAGCGTGGTCATGACAGCGGTACTCCTTGTGGTGCGGGGTCTCCGTTGAGCTGCGCGGTGACGTGGCTGCCTGTGACGGCGAAGAACACGTCGTCGAGGTCCGGGGTATGGATAGTCAGCCGTTCGACGGAGATACGGGCTTCGTGCAGCTCGTCGAGCAGGCCCCGGAGCGAGTCGACGGTGCCGTCGGCCGGGACCTGGAGGACGAGCTGGTCCTGGTCGGGTGCGGCTGCCGGAAGGAGCTCGCTCGCCGAGTGCAGCAGGTGGGGATCGGCGAAGTGGAGTCGGACGTGGCCGCCGGGAATGCGGCTCTTCAGCTCGGCCGGGGTTCCTTCGGCGACGATCCTGCCCTGGTCGAGCACCGCGATCCGGTCGGCCAGCTGGTCCGCCTCGTCGAGGTACTGGGTGGTCAGCAGTATGGTCACACCGGACATAGCCAAATCACGGATGATCTGCCACATGGTGAGGCGGCTGCGTGGGTCCAAGCCGGTCGTGGGCTCGTCGAGGAAGATCACCCGGGGCTTACTGACGAGGGTCATCGCCAGGTCGAGCCGTCGTCGCATCCCGCCTGAGTAGGTCGACAGCAGCTTATGAGCGGCGTCGGTGAGGTCGAACTGCTCCAACAACTCGGCCACCCGTCGCCGCCCAGCCTCGCGGCCGAGGTGGCGAAGGTCGGCCATCAGCTGCAGGTTCTCGGCGCCGGTGAGCAGGTTGTCCACGGCCGAGAACTGACCGGTGACCCCGATAACGGCCCGCACCCCGTCAGGGTCAGTGACCACGTCGTGGCCGGCGATGCGCATAGATCCGGAATCGGCCGGGATCAGGGTGGACAGAATGCGGACCATCGTGGTCTTGCCGGCCCCGTTGGGGCCGAGAAGCGCCAGGATCGTGCCCTCCTCCACGGCCAGGCTCACCTTGTCGAGCACCAAGTGGTCGTCGAACGACTTGCACATGTCCTGGGCGACGATCCCCGTCGCAGCAGACACGCTTGTCATGGCGTTCTCCCTCCTTGCCGTGTGGTCGAGTCGTCGGGAAGCTCGCCCGCGGCACGCAGCGCCTCCCGTTGTGCTTTCCACTCCTGCTCCAAGACCGGGAGCCGCCCGACCAAGAAATCGGAGAATGCCGCCCACTCCAACAAGATCGCTTTCCGCTCAGGTGGCGCCTCGGCCAGCAGGCACAGACCCTCCCGGGCGAGCTCGGCCATCTCCCGGTACTCGGAGACGTCGAAGCCCATCGCGTGGGACGACGACATGTCGATGCGTACCCGGTCCATCCGCTCGCCGGCAGCCCGGGAGCGCTGGATGAGCCCGAGGTTCTCCAACGCGTTCACGGCGCCGGCGATCGCGCTCCGGCTCGCCAGCAGGGCGTCGGCCAGCTCGCTGATGCTCTGCTCGCGCGGGTCACACACCCCCAGATAGCCGATCAGCCGGCCCACCATCGGGGCCATCCCGAAGCGCCGGGCATAGAAGCGCCCGGCGTGGTCAGCGAACGTGATCTCACCGTCACTTGGCATGCCATCTTCATACACAACATCCTGAGATAACACAAATTCGTGGTATCTCAGTGTGGTGGTTCGCCCGTCAGTCACCTCCTCGATGGGGGGCACCCGAGACCAAACCCGATCGGCTACCAGCCACCTACCGCCGCACCCACGGCACCCGCTACCTGCACGGCTGCTATTCACTCGGCGACGACCAGCTCTGGGGTGTCGTGCGCCGCCGCAAAGGCGCCGACCACACCCTGGCCGCGCTTCAATCGATCCGCGCCGCCCGACCCGACGGTGAACCGATCCACATCATCTTGGACAACCTGTCCGCGAACAAGACCGCCGCGATCCGCCGCTGGGCGCAACGCACCAACGTCGAGTTGTGCTACACCCCGACCAACGCGTCATGGGCCAACCCGATCGAAGATCAGTCCGCTACGCATGTTCACCATGGCCAACTCCAACCATCCCAACCACACCGTCCTGGCCCGCAAACTCCAGGCATACCTACGCTGGCGCAACACCAACGCCCGCCACCCCGACATTCTCGCCGCGCAACGAGCCGAACGCGCCCGCGTCCGCTCCGAACATCAACAACGCTGGGGACGCCCCCGACCCCGAGCCGCCTAGGCCGTTGTCTTCGGATCATCTGATCGTTAGTTCATGTGTGTCGTTGACTGATGCCCAGTGGGCGCGGATCGAGCCGTTGTTGCCGGACCGGACGCCTCGGCGGGGTGGTCGGTGGCGTGATCATCGGCAAGTGATCGACGCGATCGCCTTCAAGTACCGCACTGGGACACCGTGGATGGACCTTCCTGAGCGCTTCGGCTCGGCCCGTTCCAGGCTGGAGTACCGCTCCTTGCTCCACGCCGACAGATCCGATCGCCCGGACCCCACGTGATCGAAGAGCACTACCGTGAAATCGCGCTCCAGCGCCGGCACCACCAGACGCCACATGTTCTGATCGCACCCGAACCCATGCGCGAGCACCACCACCGGTGCGCCCGGCCGACCGGAGATCCGCACCCGGTTCCTGCTTCGCACGTTCATACGACTCATCCTCGTAGACGCAGAATGCCTGGCAGGAGCGACACCGCCGAGCAAAACGCGGTCGATTGACGTCCTCCCCGGCCTGAAGGCGCGGGGATTCCTGCCGTGCCGCTCATGCGGCACCCCGGAGGGTTCCTGTTTCACTGACGGCCGCCACCGCATGCGGTGGTCTTACGCTGTCTCCGCAGGCGTTTAGCCTCTCCCTGCGTCCCAGGGC
>OCZT010004504.1_pt1 | contig 14048 bp, 6 predicted proteins | sample 1539031 | NCBI WGS metagenome assembly OCZT01 (sample SAMEA3539308, study PRJEB22396) | soil metagenome | biome: tundra; feature: field; material: soil | place: USA | collected 2010-05 | depth 0.15 m
AAATTGAATAATGGTTTGCTGGCTTATACCATAAACGGTAAACAGGTTACTGAAAACGATGAAGCTATTTTTAATACCATTTCCACACCCCGTGGCGGCCAATACCAGGTTACTTTAGCCGATGGTACAAAGGTTTGGTTGAATGCAGCATCTTCTATTCGTTTTCCGGTTGTATTTACAGGTACAGAACGAAAAGTTGAAATAACAGGTGAGGCATATTTTGAAGTGGCAAAAAATAAATCCATGCCGTTTAAAGTAAAAGCCACCTCATCAGAAATAGAAGTATTGGGCACCCATTTTAATGTAAATGCTTATTATGATGAGGCCTCCATAAAAACCACATTGCTTGAGGGGTTGGTAAAAGTATCTGTACCGGTCTTAGCCGGTAATCAATCAGCAAAGTTTTTACAACCAGGGCAGCAAGCTGGTATTAATAAAGAAGGAAAAATTATTGTGATGGATAATGCCGATACAGAAGAAGCGGTGGCATGGATGAATGGCCATTTTCAATTTAAAAGCACAGATTTAAAAACCATTCTGCGGCAAATTTCCCGATGGTACGATGTGGATGTTGTTTATAAAGGAAATGTAAACCTGCACTTCACAGGGCAGCTTACCAGAAATGAAAATGTATCCAAAGTATTTGAACAATTAGCGTTAACCGGCGAAGTACATTTTAAAATTGATGGAAAAAGAATAATTGTTTCACCGTAAAAACGAAAAGTATATATTATGATTTTACAATACAGTTTTTTATTTCCATCCGGCAGGGATGGATAGTTATACGAAACGTAATCAAATAAAAAACCGGATTCCGTTTGCAGCGAAACCCGGCTAAAATTTGAGTATCGTAATAAACTAAATCTGATAACGACTGCTTATTATTTAACCCAAACAATACAAATTTATGTATTTATCAGCTCTTTTTAAATCCGGTCTCAACAAAAGCGGATTTTTAACCAAAACGATTAGGATTATGAAACTTACAACAGTTTTATTAATCGCTACCTGCCTTCAGGTTAGTGCTAAAGGCTACTCACAAAAAGTTACCTTAAAAGAAAATAATATTCCCCTTCAAAAAGTGTTTGAAGAAATAAGGAAACAAACTGGCTACCAGTTTTTCTATGCAGATGAAGTGTTGGTAACCGCAAAAAATGTAACGGTAAATATCAAAAAAGGAAGTATTGAAAAAGTGCTTAATTTTTGTTTTCAAAACCAGCAATTAACCTATACTATTTCTGAAAACACCATCATTGTAAAAAGAAAAGTAATTGTTTCGGAAGTTGTTAATGCACTACCTCCACCGCCGCCAACAGCCATCGAAATAAAGGGAAAAATTACTGATGGTGAAGGGCAACCGTTGGAAGGAGCTACCATTTTAGTAAAAGGAACTAACAATGGTACAAAGTCAGATGCTAATGGCAATTTTTCAATTGATGCAGAGCCCAATTCAACTTTGATTATTTCTTATGTAGGTTTTGAAACAACAGAGGTAAAAATTGGCAACCAGACAAATATTTCTGTTCAATTAAAACTTTCTAGTGCAATCGGCGAACAGATAATTGTGGTAGGCTACGGTACACAAAAAAAGAGTCTTGTAACCGGAGCCATTACCTCTATTAAAGCAGCAGATTTAGAAGTATCTGGATTAATGCGTGCTGACCAAGCCTTGCAAGGAAAAGCGGCCGGTGTTACTGTAATGATGAATAGTGGCCAGCCCGGTTCTGGTGTTAGCATTCGCATTAGAGGTGCAGGGACCAACGGTTCAACAGACCCCCTTTTTATAGTAGATGGTTTTCCTACCAACGATTTAGAATCGCTTAACCCAAGAGATATTGAATCAATGGAAGTATTAAAAGATGCAGCCTCGGCAGCTATTTATGGTGCAAGAGGTGCTAACGGTGTTGTAATCGTTACTACTAAAAAAGGTAAAGCAGGTAAGATGCAATTAGGGTACGACTATTACTATGGCTTTCAAAATATTGCCAAATATGTTGATGTATTGAATGCAACACAATATGCCCGTATTCAGAACGAAGCTTTTTTCAATTCAAATCAACCATTGCCGTTTTCTGAAGATGAGATTTCTAAATTAGGGAAAGGAACAGATTGGCAAAATGAAATTGCATATCATAATGCACCAATACAAAGTCATCAATTATCATTATCTGGTGGTTCAGAGAAAGTAACATTTAATAGTTCGTTTTCTTATTTCGCACAAGATGGAGTTTTTGCAAAAGGGAAGTCAAACTTCGATCGTTACACCGTAAGGGTTAATTCCGATCAGAAATTTTTAGATGGTGCTTTATTAATGGGACAAATGATTAATATAGCGCAAGTGTCTCGTGCATCAATTACTTCTAATAGTGGTAATGCAGGTCCTATGGTAAGTGCCATTAACATGGACCCTGTTACACCTGTTATGAATGATAATGGCACTTTTGCGATCTCTCGTTATGTGGCCCAGGAAATTGTAAATCCTATTGCCCGTATTTATTATACCAATGGCGGTTCCAGTTATACAAGAGTAAATGGTAATGCTTATAGCGAGCTTAAATTTTTGAAAGATTTTAAAATACGCAGCACCATTGGTTATACTATTCAATATGATGAATCGCATGGTTATACACCTCTCTATTATCTCAATGCTACTAATTATACCACAGCTTCAGGTGCCAGCAAAGCAATGGATGTAAACAATTACCTGAATTTCGAGAACGTTTTAACCTATAGCAAAAAAATTAAGCAGCACAGTTTTAGTGCATTAGTAGGTAATACGTTAAATACCGGTAATGGTTCCAATGTCTCTGGATCGAAGAATGGGCTTTTATACGATGATCCTAATTATGCCTATATTGATATGGCTACCAACAATACCAGCGCATCAGCCGGTGGTGGTGCATGGCATTCTTCTTTCGTATCTTATTTTGGAAGAGTGAATTATGATTTTGCAGGTAAGTATATTTTAACAGCCACATATCGTGCAGATGGGTCATTCCGTTTCGGTCCCAACAACAGGTTTGGATATTTTCCGTCATTATCTGTAGGATGGAATATCTATAAAGAAAATTTCATGATGAATGTTGATTGGGTGAATTCATTAAAGTTAAGGGCAAGCTGGGGGCAAACGGGCAGTGATAATATTGGCGATTACAAATATGTATCAACCATTTCAACTTATGCAAGAAATTATTATTGGGGTAATGATGTACAACAAGTTGGTGCTTCGCCCAGTGGCGTTTCAAACGATAACCTGAAATGGGAAACTTCCGAACAGGCAAACATTGGTGTTGATGCTATTTTGTTTAAAGATTTTTCTGCAACGTTAGACCTCTATTCCAAACAAACGAAAGATTTGTTACTTACCATTCCTATTCCGTTGTACGTAGGTAACTCCGCACCTACAGGCAATGCCGGTAACGTAACCAATAGAGGTATTGAGTTATCATTAGGTTATCATAAAATGATTGGTAAAGTATATGTTGACCTTAGTGTTAATGGTGCCTACAATCATAATGAGGTAACGTATGTGGGCAATACTAATGGTTTTGTAATAGGTAGCGATGCCAGCAACCAAATGAAAAGTGCAACACGTATGCAGGCTGGTTTCCCTATAGGTTATTTTTGGTTATATAAAATGGATGGCATTTTTCAAACGCAATCCGAGATAAGCAATTATCGTGGGGGTGCCGGCAAAACAATAATTCAGCCTAATGCGGTACCTGGTGATATTAAATTCAGAGATGTAAATGGCGATGGAAAAATTGATGATAACGACCGTTCTTATGTAGGCTCACCGCATCCAAAATATAATTATGGGATTAATGCAACGGTAAGGTGGAAGGGGTTTGATTGCAACGTATTTTTTAGCGGGCTTGCCGGCAATCAAATTTTCAATATCCTGCATCGTTGGGATTTACCAACAGCAAACTATCCAACATCTATATTGGGAAGATGGCATGGAGAAGGAACAACGAATACTGCTCCAAGAGTTTCAACTGGCGATTTAAATGGCAACTTTACAAACCCTTCTACTTTCTTTCTAGAAGACGGAAGTTACTTACGCTTAAAAAATGTTTCGTTAGGCTACACATTTACCAATTTGAAAAAATATAAAATTCAAACACTAAGGCTGTATGCAAGCGGAACAAACTTATTTGTACTTACTAAGTACACAGGCTTGGATCCGGAAGTATCCGGGTCTGCATTAGGTCTGGGTATAGACCATGGTGTTTATCCGCAGCCAAGAGTATTTTATTTCGGAGCAAGTATAGGTTTTTAATCAATAAAATCAACATTATGAAACATTCAATCAAATATATTAAAACAGGCTTATGTTTTGCTTTTTTAGCAGCAACTGTTGGCTGTAATAAAAAGCTGGATCTTAGTCCTATTACAAGTATTGTAGAAACAAATTTTTATAAAACAGAAACTGATTGCTTACAAGGCTTAACTGCTGCATATAGTGTGCTGTTATGGGATGCACCCCAAAATCAGAACGCACCTTTTCAATTAATCAGCGAAGTATTAGCAGATCATTGTTTTGCAGGAGGATCTTCTGCAACAGATATTCCCGGAATTATTAATTTGGATAGAGGAATTGCTAAGCCAACCGATTTAACACCACAGGCATTATGGTATAAATATTATACAGGCATTTACAGGTGTAATATTTTATTAGAGAATATGCCTAATGCAACTTTTACTACGCCGGGTGCAAAGGATAGGTTTACCGCAGAAGCTAAATTTATACGTGCCTACGATTATTTCGATTTGATAAGGTTATATGGAAGGGTACCATTAATATTAACTTCTTTAACATCCTCAGAATATAATCAAAAACAAAGTGAGCCTGCCATCGTATATGCACAAATTTCAAAAGATTTAACTGATGCAATTGCTGTTCTTCCCCGTTATAATCAAATGGCATCAAGTGATTTGGGGCGTGCTACTTCCGATGCTGCAAGAGCTTTGTTAATGAGAGTGTGGTTGTATTATACAGGATATTATCAACAACCAGAATTGCCGGGTGTTACTGCTGCTCAAATTCTTCAAATTTCAGAAGATTTAATTCAAGGTAGCGGTCATGATTTGTTGGCAAAGTTCTCCGATTGTTTTGTGTTAACGGCACCTTATAATAACAATAACAAAGAGTCTGTTTTCGAATTACAATATTCATCCCAGGCATATAGTGGTAACTACAGTTATAGAGAATCGGCCAACGGGAATTTAGCTACCATGCTTTGGTCAATGCGTACACCGCCTGCATCTTCTATCTATGCAGCCGGATGGTCGTTTGCTCCTATTGATACTGCTTTCTACAATAAGTTTGATAACACAGATGTTCGTAAAGCAGCCACTTTTTTAGTGCCCAAAAATATTTCAATTTCATATACAGCCGGATACCAGGATTTGGGAGTGTTTCCGCAAAAGTGGGTGGCTTTAAAAGCTAACCAACCTATTAAAGGAGATGTGAGTTTGAATTATCCAAATCATTTTACGGTTATAAGGTTTTCAGATGTGCTGCTAATGGCTGCAGAGCTTCAATTAACAAGCGGTGGTAGTATAGCAAAAGCACAAACCTATTTTGAAAAAGTGGCCCGTCGTGCACGCCCTGCAAGCTATGTTCCACCAACAGTTTCATTAGATGTAATTTATAACGAACGTGATTTAGAATTAGCATTAGAAGGTGTTCGTTATTGGGATTTAATGCGTAGAGGGGTTGATTATGCAAAAGCAAGAATTAACATTAACAGAGGCGAACCTTTCATCAGCAATTTTAATGCGGCTGCTAAAGGCTTGTTGCCTATTCCTGCTTCTGAAATAATTATTTCCAATAATAGTTTAACACAAAACAGCGGTTATTAAGTTTTATAAACACTTAATTATTCTAAAACTAAATCGAAAAAAATGAAAAATAAAATAATATTAACGATGGGTGTTTTACTTGCATTCTTTTTTTCCTGCACCAAAACCTCACGTGATTTAGAAGCACCCATACCTAAACAAAATGTAAACATTATTGTACAAGCAACTGATACGCCCAATGTATACCGATTTATTAATGCACAGATTGGAAGAACGGCAACTGCTAAATGGGATTTAGGCAACAGCGTAACAAGTACCGGCGATACTGCTTATGGAAAATATCCTTTTGCGGGTACTTACACAGTTACACTTACTGTTTTTAATGGCATTACTGCTGTTGTAGATACAGTGCAGGTTTTCTTCCCGCATGATAATGTAGGTCTCGATTCTGTATATACCTGCTTATCAGGTGGTCTTGACTCTACAAACGGAAAAATCTGGGTAATGGATTCTGCCAGAAAAAATGCAGATGGCTCTCCTGATTTTCCTGTTAAAATAATAAATTCAGGAAGCAATACTCCGAAAGATTATAGCGGCACAGGTTTATATAATAGTACCTGGATATTTTGGTTGGCAGGTAATAAATTACTTTATAATAATAATGGCTATTCATTATGCCATAGTACAAGGCTTACTGAAATTAACACTTTATGGGGAACATTCACACAAACAGGTACTCTAGGAGGTGATCCTTATGGAACATATACACCCAAAGTAACTCCCCAATCATGGACAATGAGTATAAAAAACGGCGTTCACTATTTGCAATTTCAGGGAGGCGCCTTTGTACTTTTTTATCGAGGATGTGCTGAAGGGATTGAATACCAAATAAGTTCTATTAATAAAAATGAAATGGTGCTAACACATTTTGAAACATCGCCTGCCAGCAGAGCAGCAGCAGGTTGGAGCGATAAATACTACTTAATTAGAAAAGGATTTGTACGCTGATGATATTGATATTAAAATGATTAACTAAGTTTTTGTTTACAATAAACAGATTACTAACAAATAAACGATGTACTTTATGAATAAGATACTGCTATTTACAATGCTGGCATTTGCTTTTTTGCCTGCATGTAAAAAAACTGACCAGTCAACAACTTTAAAAGAACGTTTCGAAATAAACACTAAAAATTCTTCAGTTGATGGGAATTTAATAATGGGGCAGGCGGTAACCAATGCCAATACATTTACACTTGTTTTTAAGAACGCAAATCAGGGAACTTCTGCAACAATAAGTGCAGATTCTGTAAACGGTCTTTCTATCAAATCAACCAAAGTTACCTTAGATACAGGTTCGGTTAAAGTTCAGCTTTCAGGTACTCCTGTAATAGATGGCACATTTCTAATGACTGTTAAGGTAGTAATAGATGGAGTTACTTACATCTGTACTAAAGAATTTTATGTAGACTTACCTAATATTACAGCTATTACCATTTCGCTACCTGCAGATACTTTAATAAACAATGTTGTTGATTCTTCAAAAATTAATTTTGATATTAATCCATATTCATCCGTTTTTGCAATAGTTGCACCAGCGCATTTAACAGCACAAATCACTAACAACTCAAGAACAAACAGAACGCTAACCTTTTATGCGGATAACCAGTTTGTGTCCGGGGATGTAATAATTACTTCTACTTTCAGAAGTGTACCCCCCGTTATTAATACATTTCATGTAAGTGCTTTTTCGGGAGGTGTGGGAACTGCTGCAAACCCTTTTCAAATAGCTGATACAGCAAGATTAAGCAAAATTCGATTCGCACCTGATAAAGCATATCAGCTTATTGCAAATATTACAGCGCCTAAAACTACTCTTTCAGCTACTACCCTTACAGGTAGCTTTGATGGAAATGGAAAAACAATTTCTAATTATGTTCTTAACTCTACTGCTAATAATACAGGTTTTTTTGCAGCGATAGGAACAACCGGCAGTGTTAAAAATTTATCATTCAGTAATATTTCTGTTACAGGAAAAGATTATACAGGTGGTTTAGCAGCCGTTAATAACGGAACTGTTACCAATGTTATAGTAGCTGGAAATATTTCAGGTGGCAATTATGTGGCAGGTATAATAGGAAATAATTTTGGTTCAATAAATTCATCCGATGCATCTGCTGTAAACGTGAGTGGTATAAATAATATAGCAACACTCGCAGGTAATGTAAATCCCGGTTCTTCTCAGGCTGGAAATGTTGTATTATCAACTTCAACATCATTTCCTACAGAAATTTATGGAGTTGCAACCGTTACTACTACGCCGCTTGCTTTTACACCTTCTTCGGGAACGATTACTGTTACAAGTGTTCCTGCAAACTTAACAGCAACAGCAGGTCTGGGGCAGCAGGTTGTATTTACACCAGCACTGGGGTTTATCTCAGGTAATGTTAAACTCACTTTAAAATCAGGTAACCTTTCTGCAGTAAGGGACATAATGGTTTACTCTAAAAGAGCCGGTGATGTATTTGATGCAGGGGATGGTTCATCTACCAGTCCTTATATTATTTCCACAGAGGCTGCATTAGATTCTATTATGAATGCTCCTACTAAATATTACCAATTAACTGCTGACATTAATATTACTATGCCGTGGTTGCCTATTCGTAATTTCAGTGGTTCAATTGATGGTAAGGGATTTAAGGTAAACAACCTTGGCCTTAATACAACAATTGCTAATTCCGGATTTATAGGAACGAATACAGGAACTGTGAAAAATATACAATTCCTAAATGTTAACTTTACAACAACTACCAATACTTTGGGGGTAGTAACAGGAACTAATAGAGGAGGAACATTACAAAACATTATTGTAAGCGGTGCTGTTACTTCAACAAATACGGGAGATACTTTAGGAGGAATTGCTGGTGTGCTTACCAACGGAGGAAAGATAACACAGTGTTATGCAAAATTAAATATTATAGCTTCCTGCGGTATGGTAGGTGGTATTACGGGTTGTCTTAATAGTTCAGCAACCGCTTCCGAAATTTCATTTTGCGGAACTGCAGGCAGTATAGAAATTACTGCTGCCAAAACAAGGATAGGAGGCATATTAGGTAGAGCAGGCGGTACAGTGGTTTCCGGAGGTATTGTAAAAAACTGTTCTTCATCAATGAACATTAAATCTTCAGGTGCCACTGCGGGTAATGCCAATGGGTTTGGAGGAATTTTTGGTGCCGATCAAAATGCTGGCATTGTACCTATTGACCAATGTATGTTTACGGGATACATATCTGCAGGTTTTTCAATTGGGGGAATAGCAGGTGTAGGCTCTAACATTTCCAACTGTATTGTTATTGGCTTTGGACCCGGATTAGGTATACCTACATTATATGCAACCGGTACAAGTCCGGCTACAGGTTCTGTTGGAGGTATTGCAGGTACTGCAAAAAATTCACTTCAATTATGCATTGTAAAAAATGCTACCCTGAATTCATTTGTAACTTCTGCCGCTCTTGCTACCGGGGGAATAACCAGCACTTATCAAAATAATGGATATACCGCAAAAAGTGTTGTTATCAATACTTCTATTACAGGTTCTGCTACAGCACCCAATAATGAATTTGCTTATAGAATTTCCGGTACTGCTGCTAACGGCACAGGCGTTAATGCCAATAACTACGCAGGTGCCAATGTAACAACGCCGGGCAGGACTACCGCATTTGTTGATAATACTGGGGGCTTAGATGGCTTGCTGCAAAGCTCAATGCCGTTTAGTTTCTTTACAGGCTTGGGCTTCAGTTCTTCAATATGGAAAACAGATACTGATGGATATCCCACATTAATTAATGTGGGTTATAATGGGGGTTACCCTTTACCGGGATAAGCTAACCATATTTTGCAAATCGATAATGTAGATACAGATAAATAAATAATATTCTTGATAAACATTTTTTATGAAAAAAGGAAAAACAAAACTTTATATTCTATGTACATTTTTGTTAACAGCATGCGCTAAAAGCAATGTGTATATACCGGCAACTGCACCCGTAATTAATTATACAGTGCAAGGAAAAAAAGGAGCCGATTTTAGCACAAATACAACTAATGGAACATGGTGGGGAAATACAATTAACCTTCAGGCGCATTGGTTTTATACATGGGGCGTAACCGTTCCTTTAGAATTAGCTCCCCAAAATTGTGAATTTACACCTATGTTCTGGGGTGCTTCGAGTGTTACAGATGCAAATATTGCTTATGTTCAACAGCTGCATGCGCAGGGGCGTGCCAATCATATATTAGGTTTTAATGAACCGGATCTTCCTGATCAATCCAACATGACAGTGGCATCAGCATTGGCTCTTTGGCCAAAATTAGAATCAATCGGGTTGCCTTTGGGAAGTCCTGCCACATCATGGCCTACCCGCCAATGGATATATGATTTTTTAGATAGTTGCAAATCGCAGGGAAAACGTGTAGATTTTATTTGTGTACACATGTATGTGGGAACAGATGATAACGCCTTCGTACAGGTGTTACAAGATTTATATAATAAATATAAATTACCTATTTGGATAACGGAGTTTGCTACTGTATCCAATAGTGCAAATGTAATGTCTGATAATCCTTACTCCCCTTCAATGGTACTAGCTTTTATGCAACGTCTTTTGCCAAAGCTGGAAGCATTACCTTTTGTACAACGTTATTCTTGGTTCTCGGGTTCACCAACAAGTTCTAAACTATGGCCTTCTGCGTTAATTGATGGTTTTGGAAACCTTACCGAACTTGGGAAATGGTATTCGGACTATAAACCTAATACATTAATTAAAAGGTAAGAGTTGTAAAAGAATAAATATTGCGATGATATTTAAATAATAATCAAGCAATCGTAGAGTGAGTAAACGAAGAAATGATTTTGACCATAAAACGAAATGCATTTATTATGATTTTAAAATACAGTTTTTTATTTCCATCCGGCAGGGATGGATAGTTTTATGAAACGTAATCAAATAAAAAACCGGATTCCGTTTGCAGCGAAACCCGGCTAAAATTTGAGTATCGTAATAAACTAAATCTGATAACGACTGCTTATTATTTAACCCAAACAATACAAATTTATGTATTTATCTGTTCTTTTCAAATCCGGTAACCGCCGGGTTTGACTGTCAATGTTCCCTTAATTTTTATCAATATAAAAAATTACCCATTTACTATGTTTATAAGAAGAACAGGCATTATTACAGTATTGGCTTTGAATGTGACAATGCTCTTCGCACAAGATAATTTAATTACAAATGTATCGGCCCGGCAAACAATAAGCTTAAACGGTATTTGGCAGTATATTATAGATCCCTATGAAACGGGATTTTATGATTACCGCTTCAGGGAGCGTTTAGAAAAAGACAGAGAGGCATATTGGAACAGTGATATACCCGATAATAAAACGGATAGAAAGGAACACGGGTATATTGATAAATACACACTCAAAGTACCGGGTGACTGGAACTCCCAGGACCACAAATTTTTATATTATGAAGGAACTGTTTGGTATAAGCGGTCATTTGATTATCCAACAACAAAAAAAAACCGTAAAGTATTCCTTTATTTTGGTGCAGTGAATTACCGGGCAGACGTTTATCTCAATGGTAAAAAACTGGGGACACACAAAGGTGGATTTACACCTTTTAATTTTGAAATACCCGATTCTGTATTGAAAACTAAAGGCAACTTTTTGGTAGTGAAAGTTGATAATAAACGCTATGCCGATGAAGTGCCAACGTTAAATACAGACTGGTGGAATTACGGAGGTATTACCCGTGATGTACAATTGATTGAAATGCCTGTTACTGCTGCAATACAGGATTATTTTATCCAGTTAAACCCCTCAAACGCACAAGGTGCCGAAGTGGAAGGTTGGGCAAAGCTGAATAATGCTTCTCCAGATGAAAAAATAACGATAGAAATTCCTGAATTGAAGGTGAAAAAAGTGTTCCCTGTGAAAGACAATAATGCAGCAATGAATTTCACCTTGCCCTCTTTTCAACGATGGTCTCCTGAAAATCCTGTCTGTTATAAAGTGATCATATCCACCCAATCGGAAAGGATAGAAGAAAAGATCGGTTTCCGTACCATACAGGTAAAAGGAAAACAGCTTTTGCTCAATGGCCATCCTGTTTTCCTGCGTGGTATCAGCATACATGAAGAAATTCCGCAGGAAATGCGCAGGGCATACAGCCAAAAGGATGCGGAACAGTTACTGGGATGGGCAAAAGAACTGGGTTGTAATATGGTACGGTTGGCGCACTACCCTCATGATGAGAGTATGACCCGTTTGGCTGATTCATTGGGACTATTGGTATGGTCAGAAATCCCTGTTTACTGGACAATTGATTTTTCCAATAAAGCAGTATTTGAAAAAGCCAAAAGGCAGCTTGACGAAATGATTACACGGGATCATAACCGGGCCAGCATCATTATATGGTCTGTAGGCAATGAAACGCCGGTAAGCGAAGCCCGCACCAATTTTATGAAAACACTGATAGAAACTGCTAAAGCAAAAGACCCAACGCGATTGGTATCAGCGGCTCTCGAAGTAAATTATCTTTCTGATCAAAACTTACATACGATCGATGATCCACTCGGCCAATACGTAGATGTAGTTGCCTTTAACGAATATCTTGGTTGGTATGGTGGCACACCTGAAAGTTGCAGAACCGCCAACTGGACAACCCAATACAATAAACCCATTTTTATCAGTGAAACAGGCGCCGAGGCTTTAGGAGGTTTTCATGCGGATTCCCTCACGCTCTGGAGCGAAGAATTCCAGGAATGGTATTATAAAGAGCAGGTAGCTATGCTGAAACGGATGCCGGAAAATTTCGTTGGTATATCACCCTGGATATTAACTGATTTCCGGTCACCAAGGCGTAACAATCCAACCTATCAGGAAGGCTGGAATAACAAAGGGTTAATAGATCAAAAAGGAAAAAAGAAGAAAGCATTTTATGTTTTGAAGAATTATTATAACGAAATGGAAAAAAAGCAACAGTAATTTATGAAACGAATAATATTATCCCTGTCAATAATGTTGTTGTCAGGCTATACAACAGGTTTAAATGCCCAGTCTGGCAAATTTATGCATACATCAGGCAAAGAAATAGTAGATGCCGGGGGTAAGCCTTTCCTGGTAAAAGGCACTAACCTTGGTAATTGGCTGGTTCCGGAAGGCTATATGTTTATGTTTAAAAATACCAATTCACCCAGGATGATCCATGAAACGATCGTCCAGTTGATAGGCCCTGAAGCTGCAACAGCCTTCTGGAAAAAATATCTCGATTGTTATATCACGGAGACCGATATTCATTATTTAAAAAGAATTGGTGTCAATTCTGTCAGGGTTCCTTTCAATTACCGCTTGTTTACGAATGAAGATTACCTGGGAGACAATGATTCAAGCAGGGGGTTTCATTTGTTAGACAATGTAATAAAATGGTGTAAAAAGGAAGGGCTCTATGTAATACTGGATATGCATTGTGCACCGGGTGGGCAAACGGGCGACAACATAGATGATGGCTGGGGATACCCTTTTCTGTTTGAAAGTGAAAAGAGTAAGCAATTAACAATTTCTATCTGGCGGAAAATAGCAGACAGGTATAAAAATGAAAAAACGGTGATGGGGTATGATCTGCTTAATGAACCCATTGCACATTATTTTGATGTTGCTGCATTAAATCCTTTACTGGAGCCATTTTACAAAGTTCTTGTAAAAGAAATACGGGCAGTAGATAAACATCATATTGTTTTCCTCGGAGGAGCCCAATGGGATACTAATTTTAAAATATTTGGAGAACCCTTCGATTCCAATGTCGTGTACACTTTTCACAAATATAAAGGTGCTCCCAACCAGGAATCTATTCAAAGATTCGTTGATTTCAGGGAAAAGCATAATGTGCCGATATATGCAGGAGAAACAGGAGAGAATACAGATGAATGGATCATGTCGTTCCGCAAACTACTGGAAGAAAATAATATCGGGTGGCATTTCTGGCCATATAAAAAAATGGAAAGCCCTAAAAATATCGTGTCTGTTAAGAAGCCACTCTTCTACGATTCCTTGATAAAATATGCTGAAACTCCCAGGGCAAGTTTCAAAGATATTCGTAGCCTCAATCCTAACAGGGAAGAGATAAAGAAAGCATTAAATGAATTTTTAAATAACTGCCGGTTTGAGAATTGTTTGAGTA
>OCZT010004505.1_pt1 | contig 14047 bp, 5 predicted proteins | sample 1539031 | NCBI WGS metagenome assembly OCZT01 (sample SAMEA3539308, study PRJEB22396) | soil metagenome | biome: tundra; feature: field; material: soil | place: USA | collected 2010-05 | depth 0.15 m
GCTTAATCCTATTCCTGAACCATTTTCTTTGGTTGTATAAAATGGTACAAAAATATCTTCAATGATATCACTGGATATTCCAATTCCATTATCTTCAACTTGAATTAATGTACCATCATCGGCATAGAATGCTTTCAGGTGAATACTTCCGTTCTTCTTAGTGGATAAAGCTTCAATAGCGTTTTTTATTAAATTTATGAGAATTTGTTCAACCTGGGCATAGTCTGCTACTATTGCAATATCTTCAGGATAAACACTTACAGTAATTTTTATGTTATTTGAAATATTTGATTCCATGAGGAGTTTGCAATTCAGAAACAGACTATCAATGGTGAATTTGCTTAAATTAGGTTTTGGTAATGATGTTAAGCTTCTGTATTTATCAACAAAATCTAATAATCCTTTTCCTGTTTCTTCAATGGTATTCAACCCGGAAAGTGTTTTAGAAACTATTTGATGATCAATATTTTCCAATGGAACCGGGTTTCCATCGTCCTTCTTTTTAAAGTACCCAGAAATCACTGTTGTAAGAGAGGTAATCGGACTAATTGAATTCATGATTTCATGGGTTAACACCCGGATTAATCTTTGCCAGGAATCCAATTCTTTTTTATCGAGTTCATTGGTAATATCCTGAAAAGAAACCAGTTTTATTACATTGCTTTCAAATTTTAGTTCAGTGGCTTTTACTAAAATACTTTGTAAAAGATTGTCCATTTTCATTTTATGCAATATCTCCTGCCCGGGTTTTATGGTATTTATAATTTTAAATATTTCATCATTCATAGTTTTTAAAGACGATAATTGCTGAGGTTGTTGAACGTTTAAATACCTTTTAGCAGCCCTGTTATAAATTTCTATTTTGCCATTCATATCAAATGATAATAATCCGATATCAACATGATCGACAACACTTTGCAAGAACTGGCTTGTTCTTTCATTTTCAATTTTAACATTCTGAATTATTGTATTTATATTATTCATTCTGTCATGCAATTTTCTGAATGAGTTATTCTTTGTCTTTTCAGAAAACCGTACGGATGAGTCATTATTCTGAGCCGAGGAAAAGAATTTTTCCAGGTCGGTATTCGTTTTATTAACCTGATTTACCAGCATAAAGGCTTGAAACATAATCAGGAAAATCATACCTGTCAGGGTATAATAGTATCCACGGTCAAGATGCTGTAATACTATTCCTAATGCTACACAGGATAATACAATAAAAGTTACCCGGATAAGTACATTGATGAAGAATTTATTTAATAGCATGTTTGTAGCTTTCTATAGGTTATACTTTTGCATTTTATTGTACATGGTTTGTCTTGCTATGTCCAGCTCTTTTGAAGCTTTCAAAACACTTCCATTATTGTTGCTCAGAGCAATTTCCAGGGTCTGTTTTTCTATTTCGGCAAATGTCGGCGGTTTTTGGTTAAGAGCTGGTTTATGTGTTGAATATGAGATTATAAAATCTTCAGGCATTATAATGTCAGAATCACATAATATTACTGCTTTTTCTATTGTATGACGTAACTCCCTCACATTTCCCGGCCAGTTATATTTCATGAGTTTGTCGAGGGTTTTACTGCTGAATTTTAAATAAAATTTCTCGTATTTGGTTGCGTACTCCTTTAAGAAATGCTCTGCAAGCAAAACAATATCTTCACCGCGATCACGCAAAGGAGGTATTTCAATCACAATTGTGTTAATCCGGTAATATAAATCCTCGCGAAAGAGATTCTTTGACACCATTTCTTCCAGATTTTTATTTGTTGCGCACACAAGTCGTATATCAAAAGGGATTGTTGTTTTTGAGCCGACCTTATAAATTACCCGGTTTTGAATGGCTGTAAGAAGTTTAGATTGCATAGTGAGAGAAAGATTTCCTATTTCATCCAAAAACAAAGTGCCGTCTGAGGCAGTCTCAAACCACCCGGTTTTATCTTCTCTGGCATCGGTAAATGCCCCTTTAATATGTCCGAACATCTCACTCTCAAATAATGTTTCAGTAATTGTGCCTATGTCAAGGCTGATAAAGACTTCATCGGCTCTGCGTGAATTATTATGGATTTCTTTTACAATTAATTCTTTCCCTGTCCCATTCTCGCCTATGACTAAAATATTTGCGTCTGTTCTGGCTACCTTTTTTATTACCTGTAAAACATTTTCTATTGGCTGAGATTTCCCGATCAGAGGATCAGATTGATTAATGATCCCTTTATTTATCTGCTTTTGTCTGTTGCGAAGCTTTTTATTCTCAATCTTTGATTGCCTGAGCTTAAATGCTGCCTGCATGGTGGTAATAAGTTTATTATTGTCCCATGGCTTTACTACAAAATCAGTGGCGCCTTCTTTTATAGCCCTTACAGCCAGATTAACATCGGAATAAGCAGTTATCATAACTACAGCGGCTAACGGATCAGATTTTAATATACGATTAAGCCAGTATATACCTTCATTGCCTGTATTAACACCTGCTGAAAAGTTCATATCCAGTAAGATAACATCATACTCCTCCTTGTTTATATAACTTATGATTTGATTAGGATTTGATATGCCTGTGATGCTGTCAAATTCCGGTTCAAGCAACTGGATCAGCGCTTTTAAAACCTGTTTATGATCGTCAACAATCAATAATTTGCCATTCATTTTATATACTTTAAGTTAATGATTATCAGGTATCATGAATAAATACCCATTGATTTTCTTCGTTTACCCCGGCCCCAAGGGGAGCGAAGAAAATCAATTTACTCCCCTTGGGGATGGGGTAAATAAATTGATTTTCGAGCGACAATATAATTCATATTCAGGATTACCGATGGTCATTGTAAAAAATCAAAATATGACAAAAATATGGACATTATATGTCCCTATATTAGGCAAATATATATAACTTTCTTTTGATTTAATTACATAAATGATTAATTTTCAAAGAGTAAAAAATTCTGGTATGGTAATTGGGAAGGGAAGGAATGAGGAGTGAGGGAAAGCAGACTAGGAGAACAGGAGAGCAGGAGATTGCTTCGCTTCGCTCGCAATGACTTACAAGTAATTAAGTTGCGTTTGTCCAAGTAACAAGCAACGAGCAACCAGCAACTATGTTAAAGAACTACTTCAAAATCGCTATACGGAATATCAAAAGGTATTCAACATATTCAATTCTGAATATCAGTGGGATGGCTATAGGCATGGCCTGCTCAATTCTGATTCTTTTATGGGTTCAGGATGAATGGAGCTATGACAGACATTTCAAAGATGCCAATAATCTGTATCGTGTGCTTGAAAAAACAATAAGTATCGATGGTCACCTGTTTCAGGAAGCCAAACCACCGACTGCATTGTCAGCTGCCTTAAAAGAGCAATATCCTGAAATAATAAGGTCTTCAAAATACCTGACCTTACCTATTTCATTGCAAAAAGACGATGAATATATATCCGAAGTGGTTGCTTTCGCTGATCAGGACTTTTTAAAAATGTTTGATATCGAATTTAAACGTGGTGATATAAACAGCGCATTTAACGGGCCCATGAATATAGTTCTGACAGAAGAGATGGCCCATAAATACTTTGGTAACGATGATCCGATTGGTAAAACACTGAAGCCATCAGGTTCCACATTCACAGTCACAGGTGTTGTAAAGAGTTTACCTCATAATAGTCACCTGCAATTTGATTTTTTGGTTCCTTTTGAATTTTTAAAAGGAAGGGGTGTAAATATGAATGACTGGGGTTCTCATGGTGATTGTTATTCCTATATAGAGCTTAAGGCAGGAACTGAAAGTAAATTTGTCGATAGTAAAATTAAAGATATTGTCCAAAGAAATTTGAAAGATCCGGTTTATAAACCTGAGATCTTCCTTCAAAACGTAAAAAAAATTCATTTGTACTCTTCAGGTAAATATGCTTTCGATCTTCCCGGAATGGGTGATATAACATATGTAAGGATACTGGGCCTCGTTGCTGTTTTTATACTCGTAATTGCATGCATAAACTTTATGAGCCTGGCAACAGCGCAATCAACCAGAAGGGCAAAGGAAATTGGAATGCGGAAAGTAACAGGCGCCAGTAAAACAAAGATAATCTTCCAGTTTTTTGGAGAAACACTGCTGATCGTATTGGCGGCTCATGTAATTGCCATGATTTTGGTAGAATTGTTTCTGCATGGCTTTAATAATCTGACAGGAAAACAATTGTTCGTTGATTACCAAAACGCTGGCTTATATGTTTCTCTGATCACAGTTGTATTGGGTTGCACTTTAATGGCCGGAAGTTATCCCGCATTGTATTTGTCTTCTTTAAAGCCTTTGAATATTATAAATGGTATAATAAACAAACGCGGTAAGGCAGGATTCAGGAGAGTCATGGTTGTTCTTCAGTTTTCTCTGTCTTTCATGCTTATCATATACACTCTGATTGCCGGAAATCAGCTTAAATATTTGCAGCACAAAAATCTTGGCCTTAATATTGATAACATAGGTCATTTCACATTCAGAGGTATACGTAACGAAACTTTAAAAGCGGAACTTGGCAACAATCCTGATATATTGAGTACAACAATAGAAGCTCCGGATGTTTTTGATGCTGATGGCACCGCGCAAAGTTTTGACTGGGAAGGCAACAAGGCCAATGGTGAGTTTTATTTCAGCGCTCTTTATACTGATGCGGATTTTGCAAAAACATTTCAACTTGAGTTAAAGGCCGGGCGCTTCTTTTCTCCTGATTTTTCAGGCGACAGTACTGCAGTGGTGATCAATGAAACAGCAGTAGAACTCATTGGCTTTAAGGAGCCAGTTGGAAAGATATTATCAAGCAATGGAGTTAAATTCAGAATTATCGGAGTAACAAAAGATTTTCATATTAAATCATTACACACTAAAATTGAACCACTTGCCATTATGAAAGGGAACGGAAGGGGTGGTAATTGCTATATCAGAATGAAACCCGGTCATATTACCTCGACCGTTGATTATATAAAGAAGATTTTCAAATCACATAACCTTGATTATCCGTTGCAGTTTAAATTTCTTGATGATGAGTATGATAAGTTGTACCGGACAGAACAGAGAATAGGCAAAATACTTGGATACTCCTCCTTTCTGGCTATTTTAATATCATGTATGGGGCTTATAGGATTGTCATTATTCATGATTGAAATCCGCACAAAAGAGATAGGGATAAGGAAAGTGAATGGAGCTAAATCAATTAAGTTATTCTTGTTGCTATCAAAAGAATATCTTGTATTGGTACTGATTTCAATACTAATCGCAAGCCCTATTGCCTGGTTTGGCATAAATAAATGGTTGCAAAGCTATGCATACCGGATTACTTTAAATCCATGGATTTTTGCTGTGGTTGGCCTGATTGTTCTGTTTATCGCATTGCTTACGGTAGGCCTTCAATCGTATAGAGCAGCGAGTAAGAATCCGGTCGAAGCGTTGAGGTATGAGTGATTTGCACACTCATTTTCAGCGAGGGTTACAATGACCTTCTGTTAATCTTTATAACAAAGAAGAATCTTCCTGATAAATGAGATTGTTTAACTTTAATCGATTGTGAAGAGTCAGACACAATCATTATTTGGTTGAGGATAAAGAAGATTTTTGGAAGAATGCTTCTGTGACTTACGGAGCTGTTCATTTTATGTCGTCTGACGCTTTAGAGATAAGGTGAAATTTTTAATTATATGGCACATTTGAATTATTTTTTCAATCATCCTGCTTCTTTTAAACAGTTTTTGAGGATTTCTGTCCTGACAACATTATTGTGTGGAACATTAAATTTCCCTACATGGTCACAAGAAAATCATAACTATTCTAATGTCCCAGAGCCTGAAAAAATTTATTTACAATTGGATGGAAAGATTTATACAACAGATAAGACTATATGGTTTAAATCAATTGTTACGAGTGCCAGCGATCATAGTCTCACTAAATTAAGTGGAGTATTGTATGTGGAGTTGATAGGTCCTGATGAGAAAATAATTGAAAAGAAGTTAATAAAACTGGAGAATGGTATCGGAGACGGATTTTTTGATCTGAATCAAAGTTATTCTGAGGGCCTATATCTGATCAGAGCTTACACCGAATGGAATAAAAATTTCGCCACAGATTTCTTTTTTAAAGAATACATTCAGGTTTTCGCTCCTTCTGCAAAAGTAAAATCAGACCCTATAAGCAACATTAAACTTGTGGAAAAACAGAATAATGAAAGACAGCTTATTGCATATTTTGACCCTTTGGCAATAGACAGCCTTCACAAAAAAGAACTAATAGTTTTCATCACGATTGACGATAAGAAAGACAGTCTTTCTATTAGACCAAACGATGATAATAAGTACATGATCGAATATCCTATCCCGGATAAAAGTCAGTTTGTAACATTGCAGATGCGGACTAAAAAGCTTTTCACTTATACAAAAACTATAGCATTGAATGAGGATCGTCCTGATCTGCAATTTTTCCCGGAAAGCGGAGAATTGGTTAATGCATTACAATGTAAGGTCGGCTTTAAAGCCGTTGATTATAACGGAAAAGGCAAAAAAATCGAAGGAGATATAATAAACGGCAACGGGGAAGTCGTCGCAGTATTTAAAAGTAACCAGGCAGGCATGGGGAGTTTTATCCTGACTGGTGTGGATAAAAATACCACTTATAGTGCCAGATTAAATTCACAATCAGATGAAAAAATTGCTTATATCTATCCGCTTCCAGAGGTCGCCTCCCTGGGAAATATACTGTCGGTTGTTAAGCAAGGGAAAGAAATACTCTTTACGGCTTCTTCAAACTATTTAATAAATGATAGTATTTATATCAGGACTTCCTGCCGGGGACTTGTTTACTACGACATCAAAGGCAAATTACAGGAAGGCGTGCTTAGATCTGCTTTCCCTGCTGACAGCCTGCCTGAAGGCATCATTGCTTTTACAATGATGGATAACCTGAGACAACCTGTAGCAGAAAGACTTTTTTTTAATGAAAAACCAGAAAGCAGAATAAATATTGCTATTTCTCCTGAAAAGGAAATATACACTCAGCGAGAATTGACAAGACTTAATATTAAGACTTCAAATAATAATGGGCAACCCCTAAAAGCCAATTTATCATTACTTGTGCTGAACAAAGAGGAAATGGGACAAATCCAGAGTATGCGTCAGAATATATTATCATATTTTTTGCTTAGTTCTGATCTGAAAGGTGAAATAGAGAACCCTGGATCTTATTTTAATGAAAATAGTAAAAACTATAACGATCTGGATGACCTGTTACTTACCCAGGGCTGGCGAAAGTACCTCTATACAAAACTTGCAGATAAAGAAAACTTCCAACCTGAGTCCAAACTTACTATATCCGGTTCTGTTAATGGGATATTTTCTCAGAAAAAAAGGAAAGAGGTTGAGTTAACATTGATGACATTTGGACACCACAGATCTGTTCAAACTGAAAAGACCGACACCTTGGGTAGATTTAGTTTCAACATAAATGATGAATATGGCCAGAAACTTAATATATTACTTCAAAGCGCCAGCAAAGCCGGGAAAAATAAAGATTATACAATTGTACTGGATAAAAAAGAATCTCCTGCCATTGCTTTTAATCAAACACTTTCAATAGGAAAGGTCGATAGTGTTGTGCACAGACTTGTTGAAAAAGACATTGAACGTAAAAAATTGGATGACACTTATAAATTGTCTTCGGGGGATATTCAACTGGGGGAAGTAGTTGTAGAAGCTTATAGAATGACTCCAATTAGGAAGAAAGTAATGGAAGAGTATGGCAAACCAAATCTGGTAATTAGCGGTAAATCCATACAAGAAAAAGAAGAAAAATGGTCTTATGGATTGTATAGTGTTCTTTATTCCAAATTCCCTGAGATTACAATTCATAGATTTAATAACGGTAGGCTCATTGCGCAAGTAAGAAGAGGAGTGGAGACTTTGGTAGTAGTTGATGGTGTTCCAGTTAACTTTTTAGACTACGATTTAATTCCTTATATTCCTCCCAGTGAAGTAAGTAGTTTTGAAATTATTAAGAATGCAAAAAATTTTTTACAACTTTACAAGGAATTTTTGCCACCAGGCAGTAGTCCTTTAGATGTAGGTAATTATGGAGATGTAATTGCTATATATACCTATGGTGGAAAGGGAATATACGGAGCTATTAGACCTAAAGGCTTAACACAGGCATCCGTTCCGGTATTTTCAGCACCTCGTGAATTCTATACCCCGAAGTACGAAAACCTCTCACCCAGTGACTGGTATAAACCTGACTTGCGTGCTCTTATCCATTGGGAACCCAAAGTTACAGTTGATAGCTTAGGTAAAGCTTCCGCGACTTTTTATAACGCTGATATAACTGGTGAGATGGAGGTGGTTGTGGAAGCTATTTCGGAGGATGGTAAAATTGGATATCAGGAATTAATTTATAATGTTAGAAAAAGAGATTTAAAGAAATAAGAAGCACCATGATTTTGCTTCCCTATCTTGACTGTTTCATCGTGATCCAAAACTCACAATCCTTACCCGGACTTGGCACCATCAGGACAACTCATTGTGACACGACAACTCTGTGCCACCTACCGGGACTGGCAAAAAACATTATGTCACACTTAAAAGGGTAACCCTATTCTAGAACGAGACACTTCTTAAATCGAACAGATATGATACGACACTTGATCTTTATTGGTTTTCTATTCTCGATTAATCATCCTGTGATTTACTGCCAGCAGCTTGATTATATAAGAGGCAAGGTTATTGATTCTAAAACATCCCAACCTGTACCATATGCGACAGTACATCTTAAAAACTCTCAGGTTGGAGTCATTTCAAATGCTGAAGGTGATTTCAGAATATTAAACAATCCCCGATTTCAATCCGACAGTCTGATAGTTTCCTGTATCGGATTTTACAGGCTTTCAATGGCATTCAGTGTTCTAAAAACATCTGGAATGAACAATCTTAAGCTGGTACCCAATATCTATAGTCTGAATGAGGTCAGAGTAACTGCGAGAAAAAGAAGGCTCAACCCGGAAATTATTATAGCCAGAGCGCTCAGAGATATTAAAAAAAACAATCCGACCAAACCTTTCAGTTATGTATCTTATTACCGGGATTATCAGAAGGATGGCCCCCATTATCTTAATCTGAATGAGGCAATCATACAGACTCTGGATACGGGCTTTGCCTATCCATCAGATTCAAACAGACACAGATTGCTCGAATATAGAAAGAATGTGGATTTCAAACGGATAAACTTTTCTCCTTATTATGACATTCCGGGATCAGTTCATTCTGATATCTCGTTTAAACAAATGCCCAAGGCATTTGTCGGCGACCATAATGGGAATGAGTTTTTTGTTTTACTTACTCACGACGCAATAAGAAATTTCGATCAGAAAACTTTTTTCTTTATAGATACCCTGACGACGAGGTTTCTCAGAAACCATATGTTTTCCAGCCCTGAAGGGATTTATGATGGAAATACATTATTATATAAGATAAACTTCGAGGCAATACCAAAGATTACAGAGGATACCTACCAGGCAAAAGGCGCAATATTTATTCAGCCCGATGACTATTCGATACACCGGCTTGAGTATTCAGCCTCATGTTTTAATTCAGAAAAGAAGAAGCAGGAGATTTTCAATATTGAGATTGAATACGGGCATGAGCCGCTGTTGGATTCCAAAATGTGTCTTAGATACATATCTTTCAATAATGCATTCATCATACCTGATTCAACTGATAAAGATTTCTTTAAAATCAAGAGCGGACACTGGGTTTCAGTAGAGCCTTACAGGGATTATTTATCTGATTTGACTGCTGTCGTTGTTTTTAATAATGAAATTGATTCACTATCAGCAAAAGATAGAAAAAACTATGATATAACTATAGGAGATGCAAAAGCAAGAATAAGAAAAATCAAAGTAGATGGTCACACCCTGTATCTGACTGTGTTTAACGACAAGTATAATGTAACTCTTGATTCCTGCAGAATAAATATTACCAACCTGAAAGATATTAACGGCAAAATTCTTAACAAACTGAGAGATCTTGAAATTAGACAGTACAGGGAACTGTTCGTGCAGGAATATGCTAAGCCATTGGAATTTAAGAATAATTGTTTTATACAGGCTATGCCCCTTGAACAGAACTGTATTTCCAACTCTGACAATTCAGGAAGATTTTGGATGAATACACCCTTAAAAGCTGAAGAAAAGCAACAAGATTCTCAGAATCATTGATTGCAACTATTAATTTGGAATAAGACTATTTGATTAATAATGGCATTATCATGATGAGCGTATGCATATCACATTAGAAATCTTCAATAAAACGGACTGTTTCTTCTGCCAAGACAAAGTCAATGGGGCTGTCTGCCGACCCCGCCTTCGGCGAGGGCAGGCGCGCTGGTGCGTTTTTTTTGCTCGTCACCCGGACTTGGTACCGTCAGGACTATTTCATCTTGACCAGTCCACCTACCAGGATTGGCAAAAGCCACACTAAAATAAGTCCAAGACTATATATCATATGAATTTAACTGGTATAGTTTTTGTCTGTTAATTATTTAACAATGATACCCTTAAGTAGAAAATCTTATGAATAAAAATTATTTTCCATTATTGATTTTAATTATTGTTTTGCATTTCCCTCTTCAGGGTCAAACCCATAGCCCCGATCAAATTGAACCTACTGAAGCAGAAAGATTTCAAAAAAAAGGTTTTATCAGAGGTCTGTTATTTGAATCAAACACCAAGTCTCCGATTTGTTTTGCAGACATTTCCACAAGAGATAATAAGTTAGTTTCGAAATCAAATACAAGGGGAGAATTCCTTCTTTTTCCAAATGAATTCCCGATTACTCTTAAAATAAATAAATTCGGATTTAAAGAAGAAACGATAGTTCTGGATAATCCAGGTGATTCTATATTGATTTCACTTGCACCCCTTGAAATTCATAAGAAGAAAATCAATAAAAAAACATTGGAGGAATATGGAATAATACTTAAAACAGCTCTTAAAAAATTCCAGAAATATGAAGGCTCTGAATCTCCCGATCCTATTCAAGGAAAACTTGTTTATTGCAGCATAACTTCATCGGTGGATTCAACGGTTAATAGCTTATTCGAAAGTTATATGCACATGAATGTAAATAAGTACTTACTTCAGTATGAGCAATCAGATCTATCCCGCTATGCATCAACAAGCGAATATATTCCGGGACTTTCAGAAAACAGACTGGAATTTAAGGTCGACCCTTTCATCAACCTGCCAATGTTTATTGAAAACTATATCACCCGACGTGGATTTTTTGATGAGAATGGTAGACATATTGCCTTTGTGGAAGTTAATATGGGTGAAACAAAAAATGTTTATTACATCAATGTTGCAGATACTTCGATTGTAAATATCACAAGCTACTTCAAATCAAAACGTAAAATTAGAATGCAAGGGTCTCTACCAACTTGGCTGGATGATAGAAGTTCCTCAACCGTAATTTCTTTTTCTCGGGGTACTGAAAACAGAGACATTTACCTTATTGATTCTTTCAGTGAGAATGAAGATTTCAGGTTGATTCAGAAAAATAAACCTGATCAGCATATTTCTAAAAACACTCTTTTTGCTACAGTTCCTGATTCTTCACTGATTCTTAATGCTGTAAGAGATCATGTTTCGCATGAAACATTAACCGAGTCAAAACAACAGATGAATTTTAGTGAGAAGTATTCATTATCAAGTAAAACCACGGTATTTAATTCAGAAATTGAAAAACTATTCCTGAAGCCCTATAAACATGATTCCTGGGTTCAAAACTCATACGTTACACAAGGCTATAATGAACAAAAACAAATTCAAAATTGGGAAGCTAGTAACAGGTTTTATTCTGAAAATCGTCTCTCCCCAACAAATGAAATAATAGGAGTTGACTCGCTGGTTAAAATAATGAATAACAATATAGTTGCTGTTGAAAATGTATATGTTGAAACTGATCGTACTGATTACGTGGCTGGAGACACAATTTGGTTCAGTGCTTTTGTGCTCGACAACCTGCACATGGATTCAACTTTGGTAAGTAGGATTTTGTATGTTGATTTAATCAATGCAGATAATAAGCTGGAAAAGCATATAAAACTTGTTATCATTAATGGCCGCACTAATGGTGATTTCGCCCTTAAGAAAGATATGAAAAATGGAATATACCGCTTAAGAGCGTATACTCAATATATGAGAAATTTTCAGAGTGAATTTCTTTTCGAGAAGGATATCACTATACATCAGTCGAATATCAACAATCTTATTGTATTAAATCCAATTATTATTAAAAGTATTGATGGTGATTCAGTCGAATTACACATTAAGACAATTCTTCCTGATGAATACCAAGCTCAAGTAAAGCAGCTTGAAGTATTTGTGCGACTTAATGATACATTAAGTGTAAGAAAAGTCTTCAATTTTAAAAAGGATTTCAATGGTTCGATGGGTTTTTTTGTTCCATCATCTCTTTCCTGTTCTTTTGCTGATATAAAACTTACTCTTTCTGACTGGGCTATCTTTTCAACACAACGATTATCGATTCCGTTGAAGTCAGGAATTAATCTTCAGTTCTTTCCTGAAAGTGGGAAGATGGTTGATGGAATCGAAACCGTAATTGCCTATAAAGCAGTAGACAATAAAGGTTATCCGACAGAATTCAACGCTGATATTATTGACGAAAACCAAAACAAGGTTACGAGCATTTCCGGAGACGAATCAGGAGTCGGAAAGTTTGAATTTACACCTCAGTTTACTAACAGCTATAAAGCCATTTTGAATTTGTCGGGTAATAAATATATTTTTAATTTACCGGTTACCGAACCAAAGGGTTATGTTCTCAATTTCAATGCTGATTCAAGCGAAATCTTAATTAAAAATAACCAAAACAATTTTAAAAACAGGCATTATCTACTAGTATCTGTACGGGGAGTGGTTTATGCTTCAATTGAAACAAAACTTGATAACAAAACTCTGCCAATACATCTTCCCCTAAAAATGTATCCCAAAGGTATTGTTCAGATAACCCTTTTTGACAGCTTGTTCCGTCCGCTTGCTGAACGACTGGTATTTAATAACCGGCCAGATAAGAAAATGTTAATTCATGTTGAAACTGATAAAAAGGATTATGGGCATAGGGAAAGAGTGAATTTGACAATCAATGTTACTGATGCTATAGGGAATCCGGTTGAATCTTCCCTCTCAATGGCAGTTGTCGACATTGCAAAAAACGACTCAATTGTGAACTCCGGAAATATTGAATCATACCTGTATCTCACTTCCGAACTCAAAGGGAAAGTTGATTACAAATTATTGAACCTTGCTGATACAACCTTTGCCGGTAATAGAAATATAGATCTTGTAATGATGACACAAGGATGGCGCAATTTTTTATGGAATTCAATCCGATATACCAAAACATTAAAAGTTCTGTATCCAATCGAAAAATGTTTTTACCTCGATGGGGCTGTATATGATTACAATAAAAGAAGTTCAGGTAGCGATTACAGACTTGATTATTTTGACCTTAAAACAGGGTACAACGGTGGTGTGAAAATTGGCGAAGACAGTAGATTTAGAATTGAAATCCCTTTCTTTTACGATTCTCATGTTCTTTTCGTTCAGAATAGAAATAAAAGAGAAAGAATTGCAAAGCTTGGTTTTATCCTCGATACTGTTCCTGTTCCAGCCATTAGTTATCGAAACAATGAACTACCATATGTTTCGTATAAAGCTGGTTCTCTGAGAACTCTCTACCCAAAATCTACTGAAATTGATTCAACAAATGGACCTTATAAAAAGTATATTAACCTGGCTGAAGTTAAAATTAAGGCAAAATCTAAACCCTGGTATTCTACACCTGATGTTACCATCAATTTAGATAAGAAAGATCCAACTGGGAAAAAATACAATAGTCTGTTTCAGATGATATATGAGGAATTTGGTGAGAAAGCATTTACCGCAAAAGGGTTCAATGCAAAAGGGAATATCTATAACCCAATTCTTGTCGTTGACGGCAGTCCTA
>OCZT010004506.1_pt1 | contig 14043 bp, 14 predicted proteins | sample 1539031 | NCBI WGS metagenome assembly OCZT01 (sample SAMEA3539308, study PRJEB22396) | soil metagenome | biome: tundra; feature: field; material: soil | place: USA | collected 2010-05 | depth 0.15 m
GCGAGCACGATTTTCCCCGCGACCTTCACGCGATCGAAGTCGGCCGGCGCTGCCTTACCCACATCCACCACTTCGGCGAACACCCCGGAGTCCGGCGTCGAGTACGAATTGATGGCGAGCATGTTGAGATTCGTCGCCATCGCGAGGAGCGGCGAGCGATCTCCGACGATCGTCAGCGATGCGCCCTGGAGATCCCAGGCCGGTCCGCGCAGGGGTCGTCGCTCCACTCGGTAGACGAGGCGCGCCGACTTCCCCGCCGAATCCTCCTGCGCGTATCCCGCGGCGCGAAGCTGGCTGACCACCCGATCCATGCTGGCGTCGAACGCCGTGTTGCCGGGCCAGCGGAACCATCCTCCCATGTACGCCACGAGCTCGCGCGCTCGCTCGCCCGAGTACTCGGCGCGTGCCAGCCGAAAGTAGCGATCAATCGCCGGCGAAGCCGCGCGCGACGATTGGGCGTGAACGCGGAGTGCGAGCGCGGCGACGAGGAGCGCCGCGCGACACGAATAGCCGGCCGCCGCGAACAGACAGGCTCCGCCGTGTAGGACCTCCCGAGGTTCTCTTATCTCAACGGTCATCGCGTCTCCTGTTTCCGGCGAACAACAGCTATTCAGTGGCAGACTCTCCCACAATCCACTCCCCTTCTCCTCTCGTCGCGTCAGCGACCGCGGAGCGCAGCGCCATGACATTCTGGCGAGGCACACGCAGCCGATAGATCACGCCAACTCCATACTCCTGCGCGATCACCTCGGCCTCGAGGGCCGGAAGCAACTGCTGCACGGCCGTGATGCTCGGATACCCGATGGAGAGAGCGACCTCGACGTAATCCACCCGCTCGCCACGTGGCAGAGTCTCGAGCGCGAGTTGAACCGCGCCACCATATGCCTTCACGAGCCCACCAGTGCCGAGCTTGGTGCCTCCGAAGTATCGCGTCACGACGGCGGCGATCTCGCCTACCCCGCTGTGCGTGAGCACGGTCAGCATCGGACGTCCCGCCGTGCCGTGTGGCTCGCCGTCGTCGCTCATTCCAATGCGGCTCGTGCTGCCCGGCGGGCCGGCAATGTACGCCCAGCAGTTGTGCGTGGCGTCTGGAAATTCCGCGTTCATCTCTCGAATGAACGCCTGCGCATTCTCGGGCACGATCACTCGTTGCACCGTGCAGATGAAGCGGCTTCGCTCGATCGACTGCTCGACCCGGTGCCGCTCGTCCGGCACGGGATAGCGCTCGGCGTCGCTCATTCGCTGTCTGGCGTCAACGGACATGTGTCAGCGTGCGGAACGCACCGACCTCACGTAAAGCGCTTCCACCTTGGTGCGAGCCCAGGGTGTCTTGCGTAAGAACGTCAGCGACGACTTGATGCTCGGATCGTTCGTGAAGCACCGTAGCTCGATCGTGCGCCCGAGCTCGTCCCATCCGTAGGTGGCCACCAGATGTTCCAGCATCATCTGAAGCGTGACTCCGTGAAGCGGGTCGCTCGATCCCATCATGTCATCCGCGCCTGCCGCAACACATCCAGCAGCGCCTCCGGCGGCTGCGCGCCCGACACGCCGTACTTCTCGTCGATCGCGAAGAAGGGCACGCCACTGATTCCGAACGTGCGCGCGCGCTCCTCGTCGGCACGCACTTCGCCGGCGTAGGCGTTGCTTGCGAGAGCTCCGCGCGCTGCATCGGCGTCGAGTCCGACTTCACTCGCGAGACGTACGAGCACGTCGAGCTCACCGAGCGCCTCGCCATCTGTCAGATACGCCTTGAACAGCCGCTCTACCATCTCGGCGCGCTTGTCCTCGCTCGCCGCGAAGTGAATCAGCCGATGCGCATCGAAGGTGTTGCCCACCTGCACGCGATCGAAGTGGAAGTCCAGCCCTTCCTTCCTGGCCTCGGCCGTCATGTTCGCGTTCATCGCTTCCGCCCGCTCGAGGGAGACGCTGTACTTCCGCGCCAACAGCTCCGCCTGTTTCCCGGTGTGTCGAGGCGGCGCCATGGGATCGAGCTCGAAGCTGCGCCAAACGACCTCGACCTCGTCGCGATGCGAGAAGCTCCCCAACGCGCGCTCGAAGCGCCGCTTACCGACATAACACCACGGACAGGCAATGTCCGACCAGATCTCGATCTTCATTCGGACGCGGTGGATGTCGCCCCAGGGCACGTCGTAGCTCCGGTAGCGGCGCGGCGCCTCGTCCACGGCCCAGGCGAACGCCTCCCCGCGGCGCGGACAGTCACGAGCGACGCTCCTGTTGGACGAGTGATGGGTCTGTACACTACACTGTAGGCATGCCCTGCAGAACGCGCTGAAGGGCCGCCACGTCCGCTGTGCGGTCGTGGCGGCCCTCCGAACAGAAAACCTTATGCGTTGTGGTCAGTACAGAGGTCCGGCCCTGTCGTGTTCGGATTGTTCGCCTCAGCCTGCGGCACGGGGAAATTCACGTCGGTTCCATAATTGCCGCCCTTGTGCCATGGTCCCGTGGGGAATACGGTCTCGGCCCCGCGCCCGTACTGCCTGATTAGTCGACGCATGTCGCCGAGGCGGTAGCCGCGTCCGAACAGCCAGAAGGCGCGCTCGCGGAAGAGCAGATTCTCACGCGTCACGTTCGTGCCGGGATCGGTGAGATTCGCCGCGAGTCCTACCACGCCGCCCTCGGTGCGGGCTTGGTTCAGCTTCTGAATGAAGAGAACGGTGTTCCCCGCCTTGTAAGCGGCCTCCGCCTCGATCATGCGGGCTTCGGTGCCTGAGCTGATCGTCACCGAGCTATCGCCCGTTGGCCAGAGCAGCTGAATGTACAGCGGGAAGGCCGATGCATCGTCGCGCACCTTGAGCGTCACACCGTTGGCCTTGCAGACGACGTCGCCGCCCTGGCAGATCGGTAGGCGCGGGTCGCCGGCCGTGGCGAAGTTCAACCCATTCGTGCCCTCGCCCGTGCTCACGCTGTACCGCCGGGCGACGTTGTTGAAGGACCAGACCTGGTTCTGGACAGTGGTAATCGAGTGCAGACGCACGTACTTGTAACTCGTCGGCACTGCCGCCACGGCAACCGCCGCTTCCGGCTTGCGGTCGAGATTCACGAGAATACGTCCGCGTATCACCTGGAGCGCGTATAGGATCTTCAGGTCGTTCTCCGCGGTGCCAGTGATCAGCGCGATCCCCGAGTCCGCATGAGCGAGCGCCGTCTGCAATACAACCACCGTCGTGGTCGGCGAACCGTACTGCTCGATGCCGTTCACGACCGTACTGAGAACGACCCCGTTGCAATAATCCTCTCCGATGATGTTCTCCAGGTACGCCCGGACATAAAACATCTCCGCCACGTCGGCCGCGGGACCGAGAGGATTGAACTGCTTCAGCAGATCGATCGCCTGCGTGGCAGATAGCCGTGCGCGGAAGATGCTTCGGTTGGCGGTGAGCAGGAAGGAGTTCGCATTGTTGATGACGCGTTCGTCGACTGCCTGGCGATCGATGTAGGAATCACCGTTGTTCCACTCGTCACCCAACAGCCCGCTGAGGAGGAAGAGCTCACCCCCGCTCGTCGCCGTGGTCAGGCGCTGGAGCGCACCGAGACGCACCGCGTTCGCACCGGCCGCGGATTGCACGTCGGCCGGGTTGATGAGGTCGGGGTCCACAACCTGGAGAATGTCCTGGGTGGAGGTGCAGGCGGCCATCGTGATCGCGCCGGCAGCAACGAAGGCGAGCGACACCGCCGCCGCCGCGCGACGCAACCGCGCCACGCGCGAGCATACTGTGATGTATGGAGTCATTTGAGGTGTCATCCTAGAAGCCGAGGGATAAGCGCAGCGCATAGTACGTCGGCGGAGCATAGGCCTGGAATTCCGACGGCGAATCGCCGGTGGTGCCGAAGGCTTCCGGATCCACGCCAGAGTACTTGGTCCAGAGGATGCCGAGATTGCGCGCAGCCAAGGTAGCGGAGAGTTTCTTCCCGCGGAGGACGCGGCTCGCCCATTGATCTGGCGCGGTAAAGGTGACGTTCAGCTCGCGGAAGCGGATAAAGTCGCCGGGCTCGATGAAACCAGCCACCGTCTTGGCTGGACTGTCACGCCCCGCGACTGACCGCGCCTGCAGGAAGAGCGACGAGTTCGGATCCAGGAGGCCAGAGCAGTTGTTGCGGCTCAGGCAGCGGATCCGTTCGGTGTTGTTGTACAGCTGGAGATCGCCCTTGTAGTCGAGCATGGCGCCTACATGAAAGCGGTGCTTCCAGAATTCGAAACCGTTCGTGAGCGACACCTCGTACTTGGGGATCGAGTAGCCGAGGTACACGGCCGTGTCAGTTACGGTGATCTCGCTCAGATTGGGATCGACATTGTACGTGATGAGCCCGTCGCCGTTCTTGTCCTGGAAGCTGCTGAGCCCGCGCGACCACCACCCATTGAGCGGGTAGCCCTCGCGCTGCTGTACCGTGCTGCTTGAAACGATTGCGGGGAGCCCGCCAAGGCTGACGAGCATGTTGGAGTTCGTCGAGCCATTGACTGTGACGTCCCAGCCGAACGCGTCACGATCGATGATCTGCGCAGATATCAGCGCCTCCCAACCCACGTTGCTCACCTCCCCAAGATTCTCGAGGCGCGACGTAGCAGCGCCGAGCGAGGGCGGCAGAACGCGGCTGACCAACGCGTCGTAGGACTTCTTGTTGTAGTAGGTGATCTCGGTGTTGACGCGGTTATTGAAATATGTGCCATCCACGCCGAGCTCGAGCTCGGTGGAGCGCTCCGGCTTGAGGTTCGGATTGCCACTCGTGCTGAAGACAACCGCGGGAACGTCACCGCTCTCCGTGCGCGCGGCCGATGCGGTGAAGTACGGGATGGCGTCGTTGTTGCCCGGCTGCACGCCGGAGGCGCCATACGCACTGCGCAGTCGAAGCTGATTCAACCAATTGAATCGCGGGAAGAAAGGCTCCTCGGAGGCGACCCAGGACACGGCTACCTTGGGATAGATCGCCGTCTTGAAGTTGACGCCGAAAGCGCTGTTCTTGTCCGTGCGCACTGCGCCAGTGACGAAAAGACGATCGTTGAACGCGAGGTTCTCCTCGAGGAAGCTGCCAAGGGTGCGCGTGTCGCTCGTGCTCTCGGAGGCGAGCGGTATGGCGCCCGCAGACACACTCGTCGCGCCCGGGGGCAACTGGCTCGAGCTCGCCAAATTTTCGCTGAACACGCTGCGATTGAACTGCACCCCACCCGTCAACTTCGAGATGAGGGTGTTGGTGAGACGGTTCGTGGCCGTGGCGCTACCGTCGGCCGTGTAGGTGAAGAAGTTAGTTCGGTTGTCGATCCTGTAGCCCAGTTTGCTGGTGCCGCCCTGGTCTGGGCAGTCGCCGAATTTGCACATCTGCACGTCGACACGGTTCGTGTAGTCGAGACCGAAGTTGCCACGCGCCGACAGCCACTCGGTCGGACGGTAACTGCTGTTGATCGACGTGATCGACCGCGCGATGGCCTGGTTGGTGAACTGCTGGTAGATGTCGCGTGGCGTAAACTGCTTCCAGCCGTAGAGCGTATCGCCGGCCGGCGACAGATTGTACTTGTAGCCGAGACCGGCCGTGGTGTTGCCCATGATGCCGTTCGTGCCCGAATCGTCACTCATGGGAAGCCGCGTGTCGGACGCGATGTAGCCCGTGCTGAACGCTACATCGACCTTCGGTGAGGGCGAGAGGTTGAAGTTCGCGCGCGTTGTGTACTTGGAGAGATGGTTCGGGGTCTGCTCTTCAGGACTCAAGGTGAGGGAATGCGCCGCCATGTACCGCTGATCGAACAGCGGCACCTTGAAGACGCCGGCTTCGTCCTCCCATTCGCCATGGAGGAAGTAGCGGAGGGCCTCCGAGCCGCCACCTACCTGCAGACTGTGCTGCTGGTGAAGGCCGGCCCCGTTCGGAGTGGCCTGTGGATCATCGTAAAGATTGTAGCTCGTCACGCTATCCTGCACGCAGGCCTTCGCGACGACCTGGGACAGGAAGCACTGAACCGTGTTGCCGGGGAGCGATGTGGTGGTCGACGAGGTACCGCTACGCCATCCGCGATACGCGGTGGGATAGTGGTTGTTGTCCACGTGCTCGCCCTCCTCGGTGGAGTAGGTCACCTGGGGACGACCGGCCACGCCGCGCTTCGTCGTGATGACGATGACGCCGTTGGCGGCGTCGGTGCCGTAGAGCGTCGCCGCCGAGGGGCCGCGCACGACTTCGATGGACTCGATCTCTTCGGGATTTAGATCGTTCACGCGTGCGGTCGTTGTGCCACCGACGCTCACCGACGAGGAACCCGTCGTCCCTTCCACGCGAATGCCATCCAGTATGTAGATGGGATTATTGGAAAGCGACAGCGAACTGGTACCGCGAATGCGGACGCGGATGCCAGCGCCGGTCTGAGTCCCCGGGACGACGAGCATTCCCGGAGCGCGCGCGGTGAGCAGATCGCCCACGTCGGAGATGCCCCGCTGTTCGACGACGGCGGAAGCGCTGACCTGAGCGATGGCGTTACCCACCTCCACTCGGCGCTGCTCACCAGTGGCCGTCGTGACGACGGGGTTCAGCGTGACCGCCACCGACTGCATGAGGAAGTTGACCGTCACGGACTGACCAGCCGTTACCGTCGCTGAGCGGCGCTGCTCGGCGTACCCGATGCGCATGGAGCGCACCTCGACGGCACCTGGGCGCACTCCGCGGATGACGTACTGACCGTCACTGTTGGTCAAGCCACCCTGCGTGCCCCCAACGACATTGACCTGAGCCGCCCCAATGGGCTGCCCGCTGCCAACGTCCGTGACGCGGCCTGCGATGGTGCCTTGCTGCGGCGTCTGCGCGTTCGCCGGAATGGTCGCGAACGCTCCGAAACACGCGGCCAGCACGAGCGATTGCAATGCTCTGCGCGTACCCATGATCACCTCTCTAGATGCTGCTGTGATTGAAACGTTGGGAGACATCTGTACACTGGTCAGGCGGCACGCGCCTGAAAGATCAGGAGTCCCTAAGGACTGGGGCTGGTTGCTCGCGGGGAGCGGCAACCGACTGCACCATCGGACAGCGGGAACGGGACGAACATGGTGAGCCACCGCGCCATGCGCAACCGGCGGGCGACACTCAACGAAAGGGCGTGGCTGGGAGTAGCACGAGTGCCTTGCGCGACGCTCTCCGTCCGGGATACGCTGTGGCTCGCACCCGGTACAAAGTCTGACCCTCCTTCGGCCAATCGCGTCACATGTCACTTGCCGTTCTGCTCCATCGCGCGCTACAGCGCATGGAGGTGCTCACGAGGCCCTGGTTTTCGCGCACGCTTGATCGATTGCCCGACGCAATCGTTCTACGATCATGTCCAGCTCGTCATCGCTGACGATGAACGGCGGTGCGACGAGCACATGGTCCCCACGCTGGCCGTCGATGGTGCCGCCCATCGGATACACCATCAGCCCCTGCGCCATCGCCGGCGCGCGCACCTTCGCGTACAACTTGAGCGCTGGGTCGAAGGGTTCCTTGGTGTCGCGGTCAGCAACCAGCTCGAGGCCCCAGAACAATCCGCGGCCGCGAAGGTCGCCCACGTGCGGATGCTCGCCGAAGACGGCGAGGAGCCGTTGGCGCAGCCCCTCTCCCTGACGTCGCACCGCGTCGAGCAGGTGATCGCGCTGGATCACGCGCTGCACTGCCAGCGCCGCGGCGCACGCGACCGGATGACCGATGGACGAACGCGATGATGCTCCGCGGACCTTGGGCGTCGATCGCATCGGACAATTCATCGACGAGCCGCACCCCGTATTGCTCCGGCGTCTCGTGCGGCAATCGACCACGGTATTCGTAGCACGGCGACACGTGCGTCACCGGAATCAGCAGTGGCGCAAACTGCCGGCGGCGCCATTCATTGCCTCCCACGGCGAGTGCGCCCAACGTGTTGCCGTGAAAGCTCTGCCGGCGCGCGATGAAGTGCTGCCGCTCCGGCTGGCCGATCTCGACGAAGTATTGACGCCCCATCTTCAGCGCCGCCTCGATCGCTTCGGATCCGCCCGAGATGAAGTACGCGTGGCTGGTCCCAGCCGGCGCGCCTTCGACCAACAGATCCGCGAGCTCCTCCGCAACCTGGGTGGTGAAGAAGCTCGTATGCACGTAGGCGACGCGATCGATCTGCGCGTGCATCGCGGCCAGCACGTCGGGATGCGAATGGCCCAGGCAGGAGACGGCGGCGCCGCCCGATGCGTCGATGTAGGTGCGTCCGTCCGTGTCCGTGACCATGACACCGCTGGCGCTCGCGGCGACGGGAAGCGCGTGCTGCAACTGTCGGTGCAGGATGTGGCTCATCGCAACCCATCGGTGAGTGTAGCGAGGTCCTCGCTCTTTAGGCAATTCACGCAGCTCACGCCACACGTGCTCCGACATAGCGATGGAGCACTTCCTCGGCGGCTGGCAGGAACGCCGATGCAGCCGACATGGAGCCGTCCAACGACGCCGCGGAATTGTAGAGCAGATCCGCGATCGCACGCGCTGCGACGTCTACATCATGGTGGCCGTTGACGCAGGCGTCGAGGATATGAACGGCGACCGCTGCGACCTCTTCCGATGACGAGCCGCCCGCCGAGCGCCAGCCGATCGCATCGAGCGCCTGTTCGAGACGCGCCTCTATCAGACTGTGGCGGCCGTGCATCGCTCCATCTCGATCTCTCTCGAAGCGCTCGCGGAGGGAGGCAAAGCTGGTCGAATGGCTCACGGTCGTCTCCGGGACAGTGGCGCGCGTCTACCTACTGCGCTCGGTGATGACGTCCGCGCTTGTCTGCTGCAGCGCGTTAGGGCGCGGGCGCGGCGGAGCCCATGGGCGTCTCCGGATAGACGCCAAGCAACATGTCTGTCTCCTCGGTCGCGTCCACGTCGTGCGGCACGTCGGGAGCGAGGGCGAGTATCTGGCCCTCGTTCAGGGCATGATGCGCGTCCGGCGTTCGCACGTGCAGCGAGCCGCGCAACACATGAATGGTAATCCACCCAGGCGCTCGGTGCTCCCGTATGCGCCCGCCTGCCTCGAAGGCGAAGAGGACGAGCCGGACGCGCCCGCGATGGAGGAGCGTGATCTGTTGATGCCAGTTGACGCCAGACTGCGCTTCGGCGCGCAGCGCGCGGAGCGCGGCTGGCATGTCGACCGCATGCTCGGCGCCGGCGAAACGATCTGACGGGCGCGGGCGGCGACGCTCTTCCGGTGCATTCATGCACACTCTCCCTCGGAGTGATAGTTCTGGCGGCCTGACACCCAAGCTCTCGATAGACGCCACGGCGCGCAAGATTCCAGCCAGCTCGCGCGAGGAATCCGCACCTGTCCTGCGCCATTCTCCTCACGATGGAGAGCCTGGTTCTGCGTAGACACGCCCCTCGCGCTACACTCGGCGATACAACTGCTCCGTCTCACGGTCGAAGGCGCAGACGACGATTCGCTCGAACTTTTCCTCGTACCGCCGCATCACCTCGACCGCGATCGCCGCGGCCAGCGGCTTCGGAAAGCCGTACACGCCGGTGGAGATGGCCGGAAACGCAATCGATCGCACGTCCTTTTGCGCAATCGCCAACTCGAACGATCGCGCGTACGCCGATCGCAACAGCTCCGCCTCGCCTTGCGTCCCGCCATGCCAGACGGGTCCTACCGCGTGAATGACGTAGCGCGGACGCAGGCGAAAACCGGGTGTGATCACCGCGCTGCCGGCGGCACACGGCGCAAGCGCCATCGACGCCCGCACGAGTTCGGGACCGGCGGCCCGGTGAATCGCCCCATCCACGCCACCGCCGCCCGCGAGCGCGGAGTTTGCCGCATTCACGATTGCGTCGACGTCGAGCGTGGTGATGTCGCCGCGCACGATCTCGATCATCCGGCGACGCGATCGCGATTCACAGTCTGCCCGCGTGTGAACGCAGCAGCACTGGGAGCACTATCCGCGTGACACACACCGCACGCTCAGGCCACGGTACGGCACACGCATCCCGCCCGCAAAATGCGGTTGCTGGACATCGAAGCTGACTTTATGGAGATCCTTCCGCACCCAAGGGATCGTGTCCACGACGCCACTTTGTACCATGGTGATCTCCTCCGAGCTGCCTGCCGCGGCATTGACATGACCTTCGGATGCAATGACTCGCACCGGATAGCCGGTATGGTTCTCGACGACCATGAGTTCCGAATCACTGCACCGATCTCCCCGCAAGGCCGCTCCGTCGGCAAGAGTCGCCTCGTCCGCGCGATTCGATCGTGCGCACGCACACGCTGCGAGTGTCGCAATCGCGAGAACGGGCCTGGCCAGGCGCAGGACAGATGAGAAGTGAGACATGTGGATCCCTCCGAATGTCGGGGTGCGAGTGCTGCAGCGTTCGTCAGGCAGCGGCCCATTAAAGCCCGTCGAGCGCAGCGTCGCGCGCATCATAATCCTCGTGAGTGTACGCGATGCGGACGTAGTTCGTTGACGTGAACGACCTGTAACCGGACTTGTTGCGGTCGCCGTTGTTCACGTAAAGGGCGAGACGGCGGGAGCCCGAAGGCGCAAGGCTCGAGCGATGAGGCGTGAGGATGCGTGATCGCATGCCACACGCCTCACGTCTTCCCGCTTCCACCTCCCTGCTCACACCTGAGCCGAGCTAATTGGAGACGCGCTGGTCCCGTGGTGACTCCTCTGCGCCCTTCACGGTCGAGGCGTTAGCATCTCCGGACGACTATGGCGTGCCATCCTTGAGCCCGCGCTCGATGAGCAGCGGTTCGATCTTGGGATCACGTCCGCGGAACGCTCGGAAGAGCGCCGCCGGATCCTCGCTGCTGCCGCGCGACAACACCAGGTCGCGAAAGCGCTGGCCGTTCGCGCGGGTCATGCCTCCATTCTCGACGAACCAGTAGTACGCGTCATGGTCGATGAGCTCACTCCACATGTATGCGTAGTAGGCGGCCGAGTAGCCGCCAGACCAGATGTGGGAGAAGTACGTCGTGCGGTAGCGCGGCGGCACCTCGGGCACGTCAACCTTGAAGCGCGCGAGCGCTTCACGCTCGACGGTGTCCACGTCCTGTTTCGGCATTCCGGCAAGCTGCGTGTGCCATGCGAGGTCGAGCAGCGCGGCGGCGAGATACTCCGTCGTCGCGAATCCCTGATTGAACGTGCCTGCCTTCTTGATCCGATCCACGAGCGCCTGCGGCATCGGCTCGCCAGTCTGGTAGTGCTTTGCGTAGTTGGCGAAGACCGTCGGCTCGAGTGCCCAGTGCTCGTTGAACTGCGAGGGCATCTCGACGAAGTCGCGCGGCACGCTCGTCCCGGAAAGGCTTGGATATTTCACGTTGGAGAACATCCCGTGCAGCGCGTGGCCGAACTCGTGGAACATCGTGCGTGCGTCGTCGAACGTCAGGAGCGCAGGCTGTCCGGGCGCGGGCTTCGGGAAATTCGCGACGTTGTAGACGACAGGCTTCGTCCCCTCGAGGCCCGACTGCCCGACGAAATTGCTCATCCACGCGCCGCCGGCCTTGTTGTCGCGCTTGAAGTAGTCGCAATAGAACAGCGCGAGGTGTGATCCATCGGCGTCGAACACTTCGAACACACGGACGTCAGGGTGGTACACCGGCAGATCCTTCCGCTCCTTGAACGTCAGCCCATACATCTTGTTTGCCGCGAAGAAGACGCCGTCCTTCAACACGCGATCGAGCTCGAAGTACGGCTTGATCTTCGACGCGTCCAGATCATACTCCGCCTGCCGTACCTGCTCCGCGTAGTACTGCCAGTCCCACGGTGCAAGCTTGAATCCCCCGCCCTGCTTGTCGATGAGCGCCTGCATCCTTGCCGCCTCGGCGCGCGCCTTCGCGGTCGCCGGCGGCGCGAGCTGCGACAATAGTCCGATCGCCGCCTCCGGCGTCTTCGCCATCTGGTTGTCCAACGCGAACGCGGCATGCGTCGGATATCCGAGCAGCGCGGCGCGTTCGGCGCGGATCTGCGCGAGTCGTTGAACGATGGCGCGGGTGTCGTTGCTGTCACCGCGATCCGCACGGTGGATCGACGCGTCGTACAACCGCTGGCGCACCGCGCGATTCTGTAACGATGCCTGCGCTGGCTGCTGCGTCGTGTTCTGGAGCGGGATGACGTACTTGCCCGGCATGCCGCGCATTTTCGCGGCGTCAGCGGCGGCCGCGATCTCGTTGTCACTCAATCCGGCGAGCAGAGCACGGTCCTCGATGACGAGTGCGTTCGCCTTCGTGGCGGCAAGCACCTTGTCGGCGAACGCGGTCGAGAGCTTTGACGACTCCTGGTTGAGCGCGCGGAGCTGCACCTTGGCCGGCTCGGAGAGCAATGCGCCGGCGCGCACGAAGTCGCGATAGTCACGTTCGACAAGGCGCTGCTGCTCCGCGTCAAGGCCGAGCTGATTCCGCCGATCGTACAAGCTCTTGATGCGAGCGAACAGCACCGGGTTCAGCTGGATCGCATCGTTGTGCGCCGCGAGGCGCGGCGACTCGATGTTCCGCACGCGCTGCAGCGAGTCGTTCGTGTTCGCCTGGGTGAGTGCGCCGAACACGCGCTGGACGCGTGTGAGCATCGCGCCCGCGCGCTCGAGCGCGAGGATGGTATTGTCGAACGTCGGCGCCGTGGTCTGCTGCGTGATCGCTTGGACCTGCGCGAGATGCTGGCGCATCCCTTCTTCGATCGCGGGTTCATAGTCCGCGTTGGCGATCCGGTCGAATTGCGGCGCCAGGAAGGGGAGCGTGCTCGGCGCCGAAAACGGGTTTGGCCGAGCGGCGCTCGATTCGGTTGATGGAGGCGCCGGCTCGACGCGCACCGTGGTGATGTTCTGCGAGCACGCCAGTGTCGCAGCGGCGAACGTAAGGATGAATGGGCGGAACCGGGACACAGAATTCTCCTGGGGCAGGATGGATTGAGGCGGTTGACGATGCAGCGGTCGTCTGGTGGCGCAGTTACGGGCCGCGCGCAGGCCGCCGAGTGAAGATCACGACGTCCGCCTTGCCACTCTGCGTGACGATTGGTGCCACGGCCGGATCGGCCACTGGCACCGCACTCACGACAGCGAGCGCCCATCCGGGCTGTCGGCGCTTCACGCGAGCCACCGTGCCCTGCGAGTAGTCGCTGTGAAACGCGCCGTCGAAGTGGACGACGATCGCATCGCGCGATGCAGCGAGCCGAGCGTTCACGATGGACTCCGCCATCGTCTCGTCCTTCACACACTGCGCCAGATAGAACCGCTCGGCCGTCGCCGTCGGTAGCGAATCACTCACTTGGGGAGCTGGACCGGAACCGGGCGAGTGCGACTGCATCGACTCCATGAAGCGCGCATGGTAGTCGTCCCGTGGACACCGGTTGTCGCCGGCGGCATTGTTCCGATCCTTCGGGGTAAGCGTGTCGAGTGCCGCGATGCCCTTGCGTCCTATTGCCAACGCGAGCGGCCGCGGCACGTTCGCCGCGACGACGCGCCAGTGATGCTCCTTCGCGAGCTCGATCAACCGCCGATAGTCGGTGGCATACCGGTCCCACGGGCGCGAACGCGCGAGAAACTCGCTCTCGCTCACCCGCCCGGCGAGATAGTCATCGACGACGGTCTGTACGTCGCGCTCGAACATCTCGAGCGAGAGCACGACGGGTCGTCCCATTCGCCCAATCGCGTCGAGCAGCTCGGCTTCCGCGCGATGTGTTTCCGGATCGTCATGCTGCTCGCCGAAGAAGACGACGTCCGCGCGCGCGAGCCGCTCGATCATCTGTGCCAGGGTTGCTTCGGCAACGGTGCCCGGAACGACGATGCGGTAGACCGGCGACAGCGGAGCGGCCGACATGGGAATCGGCGCGATGACCGTCCCGATCGATGCGCAGCCGGTGACGACGAGTATCGCGAGGAGCGTGGCGCAGATTCGAAACGTCATTGCGATCGAAGGCATAGGTCAGAACAGAGTGCCCGCATCTCCCAGCATCGCCTTGCGCACCAGCGGCAACGGCAGCGGCCCAAGCTTGATGAACTCGTCGTGGAACTTCTGCAGCGAGTACGCGGCGCCCTGCTTCGCCTTGTAGTCCTCGCGCAGCTTGAGAATCATCAGCTTCCCCATCGTGTAGTAGC
>OCZT010004507.1_pt1 | contig 14042 bp, 12 predicted proteins | sample 1539031 | NCBI WGS metagenome assembly OCZT01 (sample SAMEA3539308, study PRJEB22396) | soil metagenome | biome: tundra; feature: field; material: soil | place: USA | collected 2010-05 | depth 0.15 m
CTATGTCACCATGCCTCTTGGGAGTCAAGCCGCCATATTACCTCATCCAGAATCTGACCCTGGGGGTCAGAGGCTCGAGGAGCTCGGTTTCCCCACTATCACGGTGGTGGCCGCTGGTCGGAGGTAAGCCGGGGTGTTCTCTTTCGAAAATGACGTATGGCCTCCCCGTCGCTACAGAGTGATGACTTGGCTGACGCCGGCCACGCTCCGCCGCGCGACTTGCCGACGAGGACGCGCCTGGTTTGCGACCACTTCCGGGTGTCCACAGCTACGACGATGGCCGAGGCTTGGGGTCCGCTATCCCCTTGTAGGGAGGATCCGAGGCAGTGGATTCCTCCCTGCAAGGCGACGCCGATGCCGCTCAGAAAGGACCTCCTTCCTGAGCACCCAAATAGTCAGCCCTCCACGAGTTCACCCGGGGGTCGTATCTGCGGGTCCCCTTTCTGAGCATCGAGGACTCGCTCGAGGGTGCCAAAGCCGACCCGCAGCCGGCGGGCCGCCGCGCGCTTGCCAGTCCTCCGGTCCCGAGCTCGGCCATCACTTCGGCAGATGTCGGACTACATGGGGACGCTCGGCAGCTGGACGCCTAGCAATCCGCAGTCCCTTTCTTCGGGCATTGGCCATCCCTTCCCTCACCCGCCCGGCGATCAGACCACGCTCGAACTCCGTAGCCACGGCGAGGTAGGTGAGCAGCGACCGGCCGGTGGGCCACGACGTGTCAAGGTCCTGCGTGAGGCAGGCGAATCCGACCCCTTGGTGGCTCCCAGCTTCAAGCTTCCACACCATGACGAGGTCGACCCGCCACCGCCGGACGTCCTTCCCGAGGCGAGCCAAGCTGTCCGAGCTGCCATGTGCGCCTCTGGGGCGCGATCGGCTTACTCAGTCGTCTCCTGGCGCGGGCCTCCGCATGGTGACGCATGGGGGCGAGCTGGACCTCAGGATCCGACCGAGGTGGACCCGCCCCCCATGAGGCTACTCGCTCGCTCCATCACGACGATAGACGGCACCGGGACGGTCCGAAAGAACGAGACCAGCACGTCACCCAGGGGCGGCGGCGGGGCCTCGGGCTGCGGGACCTTGCGCAGCCCGAGGCCGTGCCAGGTCCGGATGTTGCGGTGCCCGACCCGCTCGAGGCGCAGACCTGGCACCCGGTGAAGCTCCCGCCCCAGCCAGGCAGGAGTGGCCGCCGACCGGCGGTGGCTGTCGCACCACTCCCGATAGCCCGAGTACAGCGCCGCGGACGTCACAGACAGGCCCTGGCCGAGATCGCAGCACTCGGCGAGGAAGTACTTGACCCCCACCTCTTCGGCCTTCACTCCCACGGCGCCCACCGTACGGCGCCGGCCAAAGCCCAGAGCGCGACGGGGATGACCGCGGACGGCATATTAGCGTCCTCCGAAGCGTGCGCCAAACGCGCACGCGCGCGAGAAGCCCGAGAAGAATGCCGGTCGCAGCCGAAAATGCCGGTCGCACCCGAAATGCCGGTCGCAGCCGGTAGCACTGTATACGACGATGGACACCCAGCCAGCCTTGTGGGCCGATCAGGCCGGAGGGAGGCTCTCCTGCGAGGGCTGGAACGGCACGGTGAAGGTGAGGTGAGGCGATACGGTGCGGCGTCGAGAACGGCGGGCTCAGGGGTCACGGTGCCCTCCCGCTCACCTGGGAGACGACGGATTGTTCTCGGGTGCGTCGTCACGCCGTACCTCCTCGATGGGACTCACGTCTCCGGGCCAGCCCTGGGCCGCCGGAGCGACGTCCAGTGGGTGCGTCACCCTCGGGCTCGGCCTTCCCCGGGCCGGGGGTAGGCGCAGGGGCGCCGTACTGGCCCAGACAGTGGCACTCGAGCTCCGTGAGGGCGACGTCGAGGGCGCGATGATCCTCACGGGCAAACGCGACGTTGATCGCCTCCTCGGCATCGGCGAGCTGGACATCACCCCAGACGTCGTCGGGGACATGAACACAAGCCCGGCCGATGCGGTCAAGACAGGCGCCGAGGGCGGCCTCCGCCTCTTCCTTAGACCACGTGAGATGGGCGATGAGTCGGGCCTTGAAGGCTCGGGCTTGGGACACCAGCTCAGGGGTCACCCGGTCGGCGGGGGTGAGGAGGAGCCGGTCTCCGCGCACCTGGACGGTGACCCCAGCGGCCTGGAGACGGTCGAGGATCATGGCTGGCGCGCTCATATCAGTACCCCCATGTCTTCGGTTTCCGGGGCCCCGGCTTTGTCAGTCGCCTGAAGGCGGCCAACATCCGTCGAAGGCGGCCACTCCCCAGGGTTGGCCATCTTGCCGTGGGCTTGGCCACCTTCGGCAGGAAGCTCCCAGATCCAGCCGCCGCCCATGCTCAGCTTCCGGTGCCGGACGCCGCGACGCTTGGCTGCCCGCCGAAGGGTGCGCTCGGCGATGCCAGCCGTCCGCGCCTCGACTATCACGGTCTTGGTTGCCATCGGTCCAGCGGCCAGGAAGTCGGTCAGGAACTCATACGCCTCGACGATGACACCCCGCTCCTCCTCATCCGTAGGGGCCGCGAGGAGCTGTTCTGCCGTGAGCGAGGACTCCCCTTCCCAGACGACGCGGACGGAGCCGTTCGGTGCCTCCGCTAACCGATAGGCCAGAGCCGGTGGCTTCGGACCGATGTTGACCTTCGAGGGCGCGAGCACGCGACGGTCGTCTCGGGTTTCCCGGTCATCGCCTGCACGGGCGGCGTCGACCCCGTGCGCCTCGGCGAGGGCCCTTCCCCGCACACACGCAGACCGCGGCGGCGCAGTTCGCCAATCACAGTCGCCGGAGAGCACCCCGCGAAGCAATGAACCACGACATCGACCTGATCGCCCGCTTCTACATTCAGGCTGGGGTCGGGATCCTCATGGGTGGGGCAGTGAGTCCTACCGCGACCGCGGCGCACAGCCCCAGCGCAGGGGCAGCCGGAGTGACCACAGGCCAGGCTGGCGAGGATGGTAGCGACCTCGCCCGTCGCAGCGCCTCGTCGTGGTAGCCAGGGAAGATGCACCCCGCTCACCGCATCAGTGCGCCGTTCGCCGCGGTTGATTGACTTCAGATCCGGGGGCCCCGTCTGTGCCGGCGGCCACGCCAATCGCGCCAGTCCGCGCATTGGCGGCCAGCCGGTCGGTGAAGGCGAGGATATCGACCTTCCTGTATCGGGCAGCCCGCCCGAGCTTGAGGCGCAGGATCTGCCCATCCGCTACGAGCAAGTGGAACTTGCTGCGGCTGATCCCGAGCGCCCAGCTTGCCTCCTCATCGGTGAGAAGGACGGCGTCCACTACGCACCTCCTGGTGATCTGAACTTGCCTCGAAGCATGCCAGCGGGACGCGACATGGGCCAGGACCGTCCCGCCTGGACTTCCAGAGACAGTTCTGTCACCATAACGGCGTGGCTGGACTTGGCGAGGATCGGCGCTTTCACCACCGCAGAGCTGTTGCCGACACGATTCGGAGGCTGCGGACCGAGAAGGGGTGGACCCAGGAGGAACTTGCGGATCGCCTGCACACGGATCGGCGTCAAGTCGTGCGCTTGGAGGCTGCTCAAGCGCCGGTCACGTTGGAGCTGATCGAAGCGCTGGGCATTGCGCTCCGAACCCCCGCTCTATTTTTCATGTCATCTTTTGCCACAAGCGAGGCATTCGATCAAGACGCAATCGTAGGTTTGGGGCGCAGGATGGCTGCGGACGAGATACGGAAGCGGTTTGGCGCTTCGCTTGATCGGCCAGGGGTCGCTGCGATTGCCCGCAATGTGGAGCTACTCGACGATGAGCAGCTCTGGGTGCTTCTCATCATCTCTGACGCTCTCCACAAAGCGAGCATCCTGGAAGAGGAGGACGAGGACGACGAGTTTCCGAGACTACTTCAGGCCGTGAGGCGGCATACAAAGAAGAGACGGAGAGGGCGAATCGAAGAAGAGGGGAAACGGTGACGGAGAAGACCGCCGTCGTGATGGTCAACGGCGTCTGTGGCGATGGCGACAAGGACTCGCTTGTCCCGTGGAAGGAAGGCTACACGGAGAGCACGCCTCGTGGGCCCAGACGCTGCGGAAGCTCGAGCCAATCGCGGCCTAGTCGAGTCCCTGGGGTAGTGGGTGACGGGGCCCTGGGGTCGTCGGCGAACCTCAACGAGCGACGGGACGAAGACGCAACCACGCTTGGGCTGTGGCGGCTGTTTCGGAAGCAAGAGCACGTGCGCAGACGCGACCGATACCGTTACGCGCTTCGGACTCTCCAAACTCGCCGGAGGTGCCGCGACCGTTGCCGGGAAGCCGTTAAGCGAGACAGGGCGCAGCAGCCATGTTGGGCTGGCGGCCCGGTACGTGTCCCAAACACCCGATACGACGGACGACGTTCGGAGGAGCAGGCGTGAGCAGGAAGCGCGGCAACGGCGAGGGCAATGTCCGGAAGCGGCCTGATGGGCGATGGGAGGCGCGCTATGTCGTCGAACACCAGGGCGGCGTCACCCGCCGTTCCGTTTACGGAAGGACCTATGAGGAGGCGGCTCGGCAGCTGCGTGAGGCTATCAGAGGTCGTGACGACGGCTTGCCACCGGTCACTGGCCGCGAGACGCTCGGAGGCTACCTGACGGACTGGCTCGCCGGGTCCAAGTCCAACATGCGGCCCCAGACGTTGCGCGCCTACGAGCGCAACATCCGCCTTCACATCACCCCAATCCTTGGCCGCTACCGGCTCCGCCAGCTCCAGCCCGCCGACCTCCAACGCCTTTACCAAGACCGACTCGACGCTGGGCTCAGCCCCACTACGGTGCGCCACATTCACGCCGTCCTCAGCCGGGCGCTCGGTCAGGCAACACAGTGGAATCTGATCGCCCGAAACCCTGCCAGCCTGGTCAAGGCCCCGCGGCGAGCTCGGCACGAGATGAGGGCCCTGACCGCTAGCCAAGTCCGGACCCTCCTAGCTGCGGCTCGCAGCGACCGGCTGGAGGCTCTCTACGTCGTTGCGGTGACCACCGGGATGCGCCAGGGGGAGCTGCTGGCGCTCCGCTGGCGGGACGTCGATCTCGACCGGAGCACGCTGTCGGTGACCGGCACCCTCCAGTGGTCCAAGGGGGTCGGTCTGACCATCTCGGAACCGAAGACGGCGCGATCGCGCCGGCAGCTCCAGCTCGCCTCGGCCGCCGTGGAGGGCCTACGTCAGCACAGGGCCAGACAGGCCGCCGAGATTCTCGCGAGCGAGGGGTGGGACCAGACAACCGACCTGGTCTTCCCCAACCACGTGGGGCGGCCGATGCAGGCAAGCAACCTGCTGCGTCGGTCCTTCTTCCCCCTCTTGGCCGCGGCCGACCTGCCCCACATCCGCTTTCACGACCTCCGCCACACCGCGGCAACCCTCCTGCTCAGCCGGGGCGTCCATCCCAAGATCGCCTCGGAGATGCTCGGCCACTCGACCGTGGCGTTCACCCTAGACGTCTACTCCCACGTCACCGAAACGCTCCAGCGCGAGGCCGCGCGGACCATGGACTCGATCCTCGGAGAGGCCTTCCCACAGCCGGTTGGGGTCAGCGCTGGGGTCAATCGCCCTTCAAAGCCCGTCGCGCTACCCTCGCCAAGCTCGATTTCGAATACAGATTCACGGTGGGCGAGGCAGGATTCGAACCTGCGACCCGAGGGTTATGAGCCCCCTGCTCTAACCGGCTGAGCTACTCGCCCCATCCCATTTGACCAGACGGACGGCCCCACGAGAGGCTACGCTGCCCAGCGATGACTGACACGCCCACACCGGCCCGTCCGCGCCGCCCCGACAAGCAGACGTACTTTCTGATCCTGGCTATCGCGGCTCGGAGCCGGGCCGACTGCCTGGGCCGCCGGGTGGGAGCGGTGATCACCCGGGAGGACCGCGTCCTCAGCACCGGGTACAACGGGACGCCCTTCGGGATGCCCAACTGCACCGAGGGGGGCTGCCGGCGCTGCGCCCAGCGGGACCTCGACACCAGCCTCCGTGGCGGGGCCTACGACGTCTGCATCTGCGTCCACGCCGAGCAGAACGCGCTGCTCACCGCCGCCCGCTTCGGCCAGCAGACCCTCGGCGCCTCGATCACCTCGACCATGCAGCCCTGCTTCGGCTGCCTCAAGGAGCTGCTCCAGGCCGGTATCGAGGAGGTCCGCTTCCTCCATCCCTGGGACCCCGTCGAGGCGTACCACGATCCCGGGCTGGCTCAGCAGTACGCGGCGCTGCGTGCCCGCTTCAGGGTCTTCTCCCAGGTGGGCGAGCCCGGCATGGACACCGGGGACCTCTTCGCCGCCTTCAGCCGAGGCTAGAACGCGACCGGTGCCGCGGCGTCAGCGGTGCCGCCCGCGTGCCCGCTGACGCCGGCGCGACGCCCACCAGCCGGCGACGGTCGCCAGCAATGCGACGACCACCACGGCGATGACGGCCAGCCAGAAGGAAGCACCGAACCCCCTGGAGATCGTCCCCGGCAACGTGGTGATGGTCACCACCGGTGTCGCCGAAGCTGCGGGGGCGGAGGCAGTCGGCGAGCTGCCCTGAGCGGTGGGCGCCTCCTTGGGGGTGGCCGTGAGCGGGGCAGCGCTCGCTGTCGGCGGCGCGGGGGATACCGGTGCCACCGAGTGGACGCCGGCCATCGAGACCAGCCCCGCCGGGACCGCGGAAACCGGCGCGAACCCGGCCACGGCACTGAGACCGGTGGCAACCGCCAGGGGCAGCGCCCGGCCGATGGTGCCCGAGGACCTGGTCCGCGGGCTCCACGCCATGGTGTCCACCTCCTCTGCCGGCCCCGAGGCACGTGCCGGCCCCAGCCATACAACGGGGGCTGTGACGGAGGGTTACCCTCGTCGCGCGACGGCGCGTCCGCCCAGCTTCGAGGGCACGGGCACGCCCCGATCGGCTATACAAAGAGGCAGCCCCACCCACCACAGAAGGAGGTCCACCCGTGAGTGCCACGCACCTGGACGACGAGGAAGAGGAAGAGGACAAGTAGCCGGCAGCCGGGGATCGGCGCGACCGGGGGAAACCTCAGCCTCGGATCGGGATCCTCGGCGCGCTCGGCATCTGGGGGCCGCCGGTGGCCGCGTAGTTCTCCTTGCTGACCTCGGCGGCGATCAGCTCGGCCACGCCTCGGAAGATGCGGCCCGTCAGCGAGGTGGGGGCCGCCACCATCAGCGGCTGGCCGTCGCCTCCGCCGACCCGGACCCCCGGGTCGAGGGGGATCGCGCCAAGGAAACGCAGCCCGTTGCGCTCGGCGAGCTCGCGCCCTCCGCCAGCGCCGAAGATGTCGGTGCGCTCCCCGCAGTGAGGGCAGATGAAGCCGCTCATGTTCTCGATGACCCCGAGCACCGGGAGGCGGAGCTGGGCAAACATCTGGATGCCGCGGCTGACGTCGGCGATCGAGACGTCCTGGGGGGTGGTCACGATGACCGCCCCGGTGAGCGGGATGGACTGGGCCAGGCTGATCTGGATGTCGCCGGTGCCAGGCGGCAGGTCGATCACCAGGTAGTCGAGCGGGCCCCACTCCACCTCGTAGAGGAACTCCCGCATCGCCTTGGCCAGCATGGGTCCGCGCCACATCACCGGCTGGCCCGGCTTGAGAATGGTGCCGAAGCTCACCACCTCGATGCCGAAGGCGGAGAGCGGCAGCATCTTCCCCGACTCCCCAGCCTGGGGCTGCTCGTGGAGGCCCATCATGATCGGCACGTTCGGGCCATAGATGTCCGCATCAAGGAGGCCGACCCGGGCGCCGGCCTGGGCCAGCGCGATCGCCACGTTGACGCTCACCGTGGTCTTGCCCACCCCGCCCTTGCCGGCACTGACGGCCACGATGTTCTTGACCCCGGGGATCTCCTGGCGCCCGGGCAGCCCGCGGGGGGCGGAGGTGACGTCGCTGTCCCAGGCGACCGAGACGGTCTCCACGCCGGGCACCTGGCCGACCAGGGCGGCCCGGATGTCGGTCTCGATCCGGCCCGTGAGCGGGCAGGCCGGGGTGGTCAGGACGACCTTGAGCGACACCGCCCCGCCCTCGCACTGGATGTCCTTGACCATGTGCAGGCTGACGATGTCGCGATGAAGCTCCGGCTCCATCACCGTGCTGAGCGCCTGCGAGATAGCGGCGACCGTCGGGGACTGGGCCATCGGTGACCGAGTATAGCCGCGGCCATTCCCGCGCCCGTTCGGACCAGGAGCTCCCGGGCGGCCCCACCACCGCCCGCCCCCTGCCCGATCTCCCCGACGTTCAGAATCCCTGACATGCTCCCCTCCGCCGCGCAGCGCGACCTGGAGCAGCAGGTCGGGACGGCCCACATCCACACGCGCCCGGCGGACCTCGCCGCCTACGCCTTCGACGCCTTCGGCGCATCGGGGGAACGGCGCCTGCCGGATGCGGTCGTCCTCCCGGCGACCACGGAGGAGGTGAGCGGGGTCGTGCGGGTCTGCGCCCGCCACGGGCTGCCGGTCGTGCCCCGGGGCGCGGGCACCGGCTATGCGGCGGGAGCCGTCGCCCTCCACGGTGGAGTGATCCTCAACCTCTGCCGGATGAACCGCATCCTGGGACTTGAGGTGGAAGGGCAGCGCCTGCACGCCGAGGCCGGGGTGGTGACGGCCGCGATCCACCGGCGCGCCGCCGCCGCCGGCCTCCACTACCCACCGGATCCCGGATCGGCGACCACCAGCACGATCGGAGGCAACGTCGCCTGCAACGCCGCCGGGCCTCACGCCTTCCGCTACGGCACCACCGCCGACTTCCTGGTGGGCGCCACCGCGATCCTGGGCGACGGCGAGATCGTGCAGCTCGGCGAGCCGGGCGAGAGGTCGGGCGCCCCTCCCCTGCTCGGCCTGCTGGCGGGCTCCGAGGGCACGCTCGCGGTGATCACCGAGGTCGTGCTACGGCTCCTCCCTGCGCCGGCTGCACGGGCCACGCTGGCGGGCCAATTCGCCGGTCTGGAGGACGCCTTCGGGGCCGTCGCGGAGATCGCCGGGCAGGGGCTGATGCCCGCTGCGCTGGAGTTCCTCGACAGAAGCGCCCTCGAGGCCGTCGCCAGGACGGGGATCGTGAAGGTGCCCGGTGGCGCGGCCCTGGTCCTGGTGGAGCTGGAGGGAGATGAGGCCAGGGTGAGGGCGGAGGTCGCGGCTGCCGGGTCCGCGCTCAGCTCAGCCGGCGCCGTCCATCTGGAGCGGGCCGCCGACTCCGCGGATGCCGCACGGCTCTGGGAGATCCGCAAGGCCGTCAGCGCCGCAGTGGCGACGGTGATGGTCGGCAAGCTCAACGAGGACGTCGTCGTCCCGCGCGACCGGATCGCCGAGCTGGTGGCGCGGACCGAGGAGATCGGCACCCGTCACCGGGTTCCGGTGGTCAACTTCGGGCACCTCGGGGACGGCAACCTTCATGTCACCTTCCTCATCGACCCTCGCCTTCCCGGGGAGCGTGCCCGGGGCGACGCGGCCGGGGCGGATCTCTTCGAGACGGTGCTCGCCATGGGAGGCTCGCTATCCGGCGAGCACGGGGTGGGCACCACCAAGCTCGCCTACGCAGAGCGGCAGCTCGGGACTGCGGGGATGGGATTGATGCGCCGGGTGAAGCAGCGATACGACCCGAGCGGCGTGCTCAACCCCGGCATCAAGCTTCCCTGGTCCGGTCCCGCCGCGGCCGGGATCGTCTGAAGGGCGGCCCGCACCCGGCTCGGGTCAGCGACGCTCGTGCGCCGCCGCCAGAAGCAGAGCGGGGAAATCCATCTCGCCAACGAGCGCGGCCAGGTCCCGACCCTCGGTGTCGACCTCCATCGCCACCTCGTAGACGAAGGCGTAGACGTTGTCGAGCTCCCACTCGCCGAAGCCCAGACCCGCCAGAGCGCCGGCGAGGCGCGGATCGCCATCGCGTGTGTCCATGGTCCGAGTCGCCGCCTCGTACAGCGCGACCAGGATGCGCAGCTCCACCTCGTACTCGTCGATGAGCGGCTGGGCGGCCTCCTCGACACGAAGCCGCGCGAGGCTGCGCCGCAGCGAGTCGACCTCAAGCGCGTACTCGTCCACGCCACCAGTCTAGTGCCGCACGCCGAGTGCCTCGGGGGCGCCTCAGGTGGCGGCGTCGACTCCCGCCGGGTGCGGCCCACGCAGCGCGCCGATCCGCGCCCGGAGACGATCCAGCACCGGCAGGCGCAGCCGTGGCAGGTTCTGCGCGATCAGATCCCCCACTCCGATGCAGATGAGGGGATCCACCGTGAAGCGGTACCAGTCGTAGTACTGGGCGCCCTCGATCCCGGCGGTCAGGGCCATCAGCAGTGCGTACCCGGCGAAGGCGAGCGGGATCCGCGACTCGGTGCCCAGGGGACGTCGCAGCAGCATCACAGCCAGCCCGACCATCCCCACCACCCAGAACGGATCGTTGAGCGGCACGAAGTTCCAGAGCCCCACATCGCCGGAGAAGAGAAACTGCTGCCCGGCGATGAGGTTGGTGTGGCGAGCGGCCTGCACCTGCCACACCAGCACGAATTGGTGCCAGTCCACAGCCGCACCATAGGCGGCGAAGAGACCTATGCCGATGGGCGCGCCGAGCAGGGCCAGCGGAGCCACGACCCAGCGCCGCTCGGTGAGCAGCGCCACCGCACCGGCGGCGCCCACGATCACGCCGGGCACCTTGACCAGCGGGGCGAGGACACAGAGGGCGAGCAGCAGCGTGGTGGGAAGGCGGCCGCGATGGCTCGCGAGCACCAGCACGCCGAGCAGCATCGGAGCGAGCAGCCATTCGCTCTCGACGAGCCGGCTGGCGCTGATCATCCAGGGGGAGAGGCAGAAGACGGCCAGCCCCACCAGGGCGGTGGCACGGCCGAGGTGGCGCGCGGCGAGCAGATAGAGGAGCCAACCGCTGAGGATGCTGAGCAGGATGGGGACCAGCCGGATGGCGGACGGCCCGACCTCGGCTGGCGTGTGCTCACCCGCGAGCAGGGCGACGCCGCCCACGAGCAGCCCAAAGAGGGGGGGATGGTCCAGCCAGGGGCTGACCCAGGGCAGGAACACCCCCCGCGAGGTCGCCACGGCGGTGACGGGCAGATGCTCGGGAAGGTAGGACCATGACGCCGGCCAGTGATAGAGCCAGAGGCTCTGGCCCAGCCATGCCCACTCGAGTTCGTCCTCGTTGGCGCCGAACCGCGGATATGAGGTGTAGCCGTGCAGCCGGAGCGCGAGACCGGCGATCAGGAGGACCGCCGCCAGGGTCGGCACCCACTCCGACGGGTCAGCAGCCATGGCGCGGAGCGCACCCCTACCGAGCCTGCGGAGCACGCGCCCACCCATCAGTTCGGAAGATACCTCGCCCGGACCTGCCCCGGTCACGCGGATGCCCGCCGGCGCCACCTGCCGCAAACGGCGGATGGCCCGGCGGGCGATCGCACGAGGTGGTGGCTAGAAGAAGAGGTGATGAGTGGCGATGACCGGGGCCAGCAGGATGGCCACGATGTTCATCACCTTGATCATCGGGTTGATGGCCGGTCCGGCGGTGTCCTTGTTGGGGTCTCCGACGGTGTCACCGGTGACCGCAGCGGCGTGCGTGGCGCTGCCCTTGCCACCGTAGTGACCGTCCTCGATGTACTTCTTGGCGTTGTCCCAGGCCCCGCCACCGGTCGTCATCTGAATGGCCAGGAAGATGCCGACGACGATGACGCCAAGGAGCATCGCGCCGAGAACCTCAGGGCCGAAGATGAAGCCCACCAGGATCGGAGCTGCCACCGGCAGCAGGGCGGGGACGATCATCTCCTTCTGGGCGGCGGCGGTCACCAGGGCGACGCACTTCGCATACTCCGGCCGGCCGGTCCCCTCCATGATCCCGGGGATCTCCTTGAACTGGCGGCGGACCTCGACGACGACGCCCCCGGCCGCCCGACCCACGGCGAGCATCGCCAGCGAGCCGAAGAGGAACGGCATGATGCCGCCGAGGAAGAGGCCCGCGATCACCGTGGCGTCAGTCAGGTCGAAGTTGAGGCGGGTCAGGTGGGCAGCGCTCAGGTGGCTGTTGACCACGTTGGTGTAGGAGGCGAAAAGGACCAGCGCGGCGAGCCCCGCCGAGCCGATGGCGTACCCCTTGGTCACCGCCTTGGTGGTGTTGCCGACCGCGTCGAGGGGGTCGGTCACGGCCCGCACCGACTCGGGGAGGTCGGCCATCTCGGCGATGCCGCCGGCGTTGTCGGTGATCGGCCCGTAGGAGTCGATGGCCACGATGATCCCGGTCATCGAGAGCATCGCCATGGCGGCGATGCCGATGCCGTACAGGCCGCCCAGGCTGTAGGAGGCGAGGATGCCGATGGCGATGGTCAGCACCGGGATCGCCGTCCCCTGCATCCCGATCGCCTGGCCCGCGATGATGTTGGTGGCATGCCCGGTGCGCGACGCCTTGGCAATCGCCCGCACCGGCCAGAACTGGGCCCCGGTGAAGAACTCGGTGGCCACGACCAGGATCACGGTGATGCCAATCCCGATGACGGCGCACCAGAAGAGGTTGTTGACCGAGTGGGTGAAGGCCGGAATCTGGAAGTCGCTGTAGAGCAGATGGGTGACCAGGAAGAAGAGGGGCAGGGCGATGATCACTGAGACCGCGAGACCGCGGTAGAGCGCGCCCATGATCCACTTCCCCTTGCCCATCCGGACGAAGAGGGAGCCGATCAGGGTGGCGATGATGCTCGCCGCGCCGAGCATGAGCGGGTAGGCGATGAAGGCGAAGATCGGTGTCCCGGCGGCGTTGCGGTAGAGCAGGCTGCCGAGCAGCATGGTCGCGACCGCGGTGACCGCGTAGGTCTCGAAGAGGTCGGCGGCCATGCCCGCGCAGTCGCCGACGTTGTCACCGACGTTGTCGGCGATGACCGCCGGGTTGCGGGGGTCGTCCTCGGGGATGCCCGCCTCGATCTTGCCGACCAGGTCGGCGCCGACATCGGCGGCCTTGGTGTAGATGCCGCCGCCCAACCGGGCGAAGACCGAGATCAGCGAGGCGCCGAACGCGAAGCCGATGATCGCGGTGAAGTCACCGAAGGAGGCGTAGGCGATGGTCACCCCGATCAGGCCAAAGCCGACCACGAAAAGCCCGGTGACGGAACCGGCGCGGAAGGCCATCTTGAGTGCCGGGTTGACGCCGCCGCGCGCCGCTTCGGCGGTGCGCAGGTTGGCGCGCACCGAGATGTTCATGCCGATGTAGCCGGCGGCGCCGGAGAGCACGGCTCCGATCACGAAGAGAACCGCCGCCTTGAAGGAGACGACGAAGATGAGGATGACGGCGATCACCACGCCGATGGCCGCGACGTAGCTGTACTGGCGCAACAGGTAGGCCTGAGCGCCTTCCTGGATCGCCTTGGAGATCTCGCGCATCTTGTCGTTGCCCTGCGGCTGGCGCAAGACCCAGAAGATGAGCGCGACCGCCCACAGGAGAGCGATGAGCCCGACGGCCGCCACCGGCCAGAGCACGTTTTCGGTCACCATTCCAAGCATCGATCCGTCCTGTGAACCCGGGCAGGACATCTGATCGCCCGTCCGGAATTGGCGTGGTCGCTGGGATTGTAGCCAGACGGCCGGCGGGACACGCCGGTTCTGACCAATGGCCACTCCAGCTCGGGACGTCGGTCCCAACCGCAGGGGAACAATGGTCCTTTGGCGGCCGCGAACATCTCGCGACGGCGAGTCCCCGCGCGTGTGGCCGGTCTGGCACCATCGGGGGCGATGCCGCTCCCCGAGACCCTCCTGATCATCGTCGGCGACGAGCTCTTGGGCGGCTTCACGACCGACGTGAACGGGGCTCTGGCGGCGCGGCGCCTCTTCGAGGCCGGCTATCCCGTCCGCCGCATCGAGATGGTGGGCGACGCGGTCGACGACATCGCGACCGCGGTGCGGAGGGCGATCGACGATCCGAGCGCGGCCAGGGTGATCGTCTCCGGAGGCATCGGTCCGACCCCTGACGATCGTACCCACGAGGCGGTGGCCAAGGCCCTGGGGCGCGAGCTGGTGGAGGATCCGGCGGCGCTCGGCCGGATCGAGGCGATGGTGGCCCGGATGCACGCCGCCGGCTGGGTCGCCAGCCCGATCCCGACCTCCGCCAAT
>OCZT010004508.1_pt1 | contig 14041 bp, 14 predicted proteins | sample 1539031 | NCBI WGS metagenome assembly OCZT01 (sample SAMEA3539308, study PRJEB22396) | soil metagenome | biome: tundra; feature: field; material: soil | place: USA | collected 2010-05 | depth 0.15 m
CGAGATATTGGCGTGACTGGAGTTCAGACGTGTGCTCTTCCGATCTAATTATTCCGGGGTCTTTTTAGGATATTCTCCTTTGTTTTGGGTTTTGATTTAAAGGAGAACATTTAGGTCCAAAACAGACCTTTTTTATTTATATTCTTAGTATTGGATTTTACCTTATCTAATCATAAGCAACCCTGCAACTCCTGCAATGGTAAGAATTGAAAACCCTATTAACAGAAGTTTCCTTACTGGTTTATCAGATAAGGTATAAGTATAAATAGCTTTTAAAATATTATTGCTAATGATTGCATGAGAGGCAGCAAAGGCTATTGCAATAGATGTTATCTCGTATTTATTCTGAACAAGATTTAATAAGAAAGGATCAATGTCAGATAATCCAGAGATAAAAGACAATACCCTCAATCCCCCGGTTCCGTATTTATTGAGTGTAAACTGAGTTAAAAAAGTGAACGCAATATAAATGAATGCAAAAAGAATCGCAACTTTAAACTCGAGAGGGTTTCTGTGAGCATCAACAGTTATCGTAGTGTCTTTTTTATCTTTTATTTTTCGAGTATAAATAAAATATCCAATTCCAAGGGTGACAATAATCATAACTGCAAAATATGGTAGAAGCATTGTCGCAATTGCTTTGCTGAATATCATAAAAATTATAAAAATCCGAAGATACATCATGGATGTAGCAAAGATTATAGCAGCAGCATATTGATGAGGAGCGGCTTTCTTTTCACTGCTTTTTCTTGCAAGAATAATGCTTGTTGCAGTGCTGCTATATAATCCTCCGAGAATCCCGGTAACAAGTATTCCGGAATTGGTAAAAACAAACTTGTTGAGGAGATAACTGAAATAAGATATCGCAGAAATTATTACCACTGCAAGCCAGACCTTATAAGGACTTAATTGTATGAATGTAAATACCTGCTCATCAGGAACAATGGGCAAAATAATCCCGGCAATAACAATGAATTTTCCGAGGGTGATGAATTCGTCTTTATCAAATTTTCTGCTAACCTCAAGAAAAGTTTCTTTTAATTCAGCAAGAAATAAAACCGTGACCACAATAATTAAAGTAAGCCAACGAGGCTGGGTAACCACCAATGGTACAAAGCAATAAGTGATGAGGGCAATAAGAATTGCTGTAAGCCCGAATAGATTTTGCTTTGCCATCTTTTGAAAATAATAAATGCCAAGCAATGCAGAAACAACAATTCCACCTCCCATATAAAAATAGTGATCCTCTGTGTCGAAAATCCAAAGAATATATCCAAGGATTCCTATGAATGTGAAAGTTCTGTCGGTTCCGAATAGAGTTTCAGGTTCGTTTTTAATGTGTCTTCGGCGTTGTTCTAATCCCATAAGAAGGGAAAACATGGTAACTAATAAAAAATTAATTACTTCAGAAGGTATGGAATGCAGTGTTTTTAGCATAGGTGTAAAATTACAAATTAGGATTGATATACAACAAAAAAGAAGGGAGAACTTTCGCTCTCCCTTCCACATTCACCAAAATAACCCTTTAAACCATTGATTACATCCCTGTAATCTGAAGTTTTTTACGAAGATTAATTTAAAAGGTTACATTATTTTGAAAAATAATTTTTAATTGCCCATTTCAGACATGAACTTGATACGCATCAAACGAACTTCATCGGCAGTATATTCATTCTCTCCAAGTGCTTTAAGAGCATCATCTATAGAATCGGTTTCGGCATGTTTGAAATAATCAAACACCTCATCTTGCCTGTCTTTGTCGAGAACTTCGTTTATATAATAATTGATGTCAATTTTAGTTCCAGAGCTGACAATACTTTCAATCTCAGTCAGAACTTCATCCATTTTTATTTTTTTTGACCTGCAGATATCATCAAGACTGATTTTTCTATCAATGGTAGTAATGATATAGACCTTTTGACCTGATTTATTTATCACCGACTTAACAATCAAATCCATTGGGCGTTCAATCTCATGTTCTTCAACATATTGAGAAATTACTTCAAGAAATGTTTTTCCATAGCGCAACGCTTTTCCTGCCCCAACGCCAACAATGTTTTTCAACTCATCCATTGTAATAGGATACTGAATTGCCATTTCTTCCAAAGAATTATCCTGAAAGATAACAAACGGAGGGAGATTGTTTTGCTTGGCAATTTTCTTTCTCAAATCCTTAAGCATATTGAACAATGCAGAATCGGAAGCACTTGTAACTCCTCCACCTCCGCCTGCAATTATATCATCATCGTCTTCAGATTCAGTGCTTTCATAATCATGATCTTTGGTAAGCATGAACGACTGAGGATTCTTAATAAAATCACGACCAGCAGGAGTAACGCTTAATAATCCATAAGTCTCAATTTCTTTCTTAATAAATCCTGCAATCAAACACTGACGAACAACTGCTGTCCAGAACTTAGGATCCTTTTCAGCTCCATCACCGAATAGCTCCAGTTTATTATGTTTATATGCTTTTACCTGTGCTTCATTTTTGCCCATCAACACATTAATAACGTGATCGGCATTAAATTTTTCTTTCACAGCAATAATCGTTTCCAATAAAAGAACAACTTCTTCCTGACCTTCAAATTTTGTTTTCGGATGAAGGCAGTTATCACAATTCTCGCAATTCTCCTGCAGATATTGTTCACCAAAATAATTCAATAACTGTTTCCTCCTGCAAACTGAAGATTCGCAATAAGCAACTGTTTCAATAAGAAGTTGCTTGCCAATTTCCTGTTCAGCTACTGGTTTTCCTTTGTGGAATTTCTCCAGTTTTTCAATATCTTTATAACTATAGAATGCAATACATCTTCCTTCGTTTCCATCTCTTCCTGCGCGTCCGGTTTCCTGGTAATATCCTTCCAGGCTTTTTGGAACTTCGTGATGGATTACAAAACGAACATCCGGTTTATCAATCCCCATTCCGAAAGCAATGGTTGCAACTATCACATCAATTTCTTCCATCAGGAAAGCATCCTGAGTTTTTGCTCTCACAATAGCTTCTAAGCCTGCATGATATGGAAGTGCTTTGATACCATTAACATTTAAAGTTGAAGCAACCTCCTCAACTTTCTTTCTACTCAGGCAATAAACGATCCCTGATTTTCCCTGGTGCTGACGAATATATTTAATAATTTCTTTCACTGCATCAACCTTTGGTCGTACTTCATAATAAAGATTCGGTCTGTTGAAAGAATCCTTAAATAAAGTTGCTTTGGTCATGCTCAGATTCTTCTGAATATCCTGCTGAACCTTTGGAGTTGCAGTTGCTGTCAATGCCATAATGGGAACTTTTCCTATCGCTTCAATGATGGGTCGCAATCTTCTATATTCAGGTCTGAAATCATGACCCCATTCTGAAATACAATGCGCTTCATCAATAGCAAAGAAAGAAATATCAATATCTTTCAGGAACTTCACATTCTCTTCTTTCGTCAATGATTCAGGGGCAACATAAAGCAACTTTGTTTTTTTATTGGTGATATCTTTCTTCACCTCCATAATTTCCTGTTTCGATAAAGATGAATTCAGAAAATGCGCAATTCCATCCTCTGTTCCAAATCCTCTCATAGCATCCACCTGATTTTTCATCAAGGCAATGAGTGGCGAAACAACAATTGCTGTTCCGGGCATCATCAATGCCGGTAGTTGATAACACAATGATTTTCCTCCACCCGTGGGCATGATTACAAATGAATCTTTCCCATCCAGAACATTTTGAATAATCGCTTCCTGTTCTCCTTTAAATTTGCTGAACCCAAAATACTTCAACAAACTTTCTTTGATTGATAATTCCTTACCCGCCTTTTCCTTTGTTGTCTTTTCTTTTACTGCCTTTTCCTTAACTGCCATCTAAATTTTTAATTCTCTTTTTAAATAATTACTTTACCTTTGCACCAATCTATTTTTTTTACTTCAGGCAAATATACATGTTAAATTCTGATTATCACCTAACAAATATTTTAATTCACCCTTGTAAATGCCCGATTCGGCTAAATTACAAACTTTTTCTTTCACAACAACAAAATAATTTCAACAATTAAAATGAAAATCGCCGCAATCATACCTGCATACAACGAAGAAAAAAGCATTATTGCGGTTATCAACAGCATCAATGAACTCAAGGAAAGGCTTGATATTACAGCGATTGTAATCAATGATTGTTCGACGGATGAAACTTCTCTCATCGCTTCAAAAACAAATTGTATTATTTTAAATCTCCCTGTAAATCTCGGAATCGGAGGTGCGGTGCAGACTGGTTTCAAGTATGCATTGCGAAATAATTTCGACATCGCCATCCAGGTTGACGGTGATGGTCAGCATCCGCCTCATGAAATTCCGAGACTAATTGCACCCATTATAAATAACGACGCGGATGTGGTCATCGGTTCAAGATTTATCGAGAAAGATGGTTTTCAATCTTCCTACATCAGAAGGCAGGGGATTAAATATTTTAAATCGCTGAATAAATTTCTAGTTGATGTGGAAGTGATGGACAGCACATCGGGTTTCCGCGCCGTTAATCGAAAAGCATTGGAGGTGGTTGATGATTATTATCCCGATGAATATCCCGAACCCGAAGCGATTATTTTATACGCCTTCAATCATCTGACCATAAAAGAAATCCCGGTGAAAATGAGAGAACGCCAAGGCGGAGTGTCGTCCATCAACTCATTTTCATCCATCTATTATATGATAAAAGTTACGCTCGCCATCATCTCGACATACTTCAGACTCAAACCAAAAAAATAAATTATGGAAAGAATTCAGATTATCGCCATCGCCTGCAGTTTTGCATTCCTGTTTTTAATCGGGAGACTGATTATCCGTGGAAAACTCCGCGAAGAATACGCCATCGTATGGATTGTGTGCACCATCATCCTCCTGATTTTTTCTTTTTGGAGAGATGGATTGGTGGTGATGTCAAATCTTTTCGGCGTTTATATGGCTCCGAACCTGGTTTTCATCGCCTCCATTGTTGCCATCATGATTTATCTTTTGCATCTTTCCATAGTTGTTTCAAAACTCCAGAAGGAAAATAAAACTCTTGCCCAGGAAATTGCTCTCCTCAAAGAGAAAATGGACAAAATTTAGGTTTTGGGTGGAGGATTGAAATCAGTTTTAGGTCTGATTTAGCTTATAAAGTGAGTTTTTAAGAGATTTATCGGCGTCGGAAAATGATTCTTCGACGGCGGAAAAAGATTCTTCGCCAGCGGAAAAAGATTCTCCGCCAGCGGAAAAAGATTATTTGCCGGCGGAAAAAGATTCTCCGCCAGCGGAAAAAGATTATTTGCCGGCAAAAAAAGATTTTCCGCTGGCGATAAATCATCAATTATCACCTCATTTTTGCCCATCTCACCTAAAAAATCTAATTTTGTGAACAAATAATTATAAAATGAATATCAAAAAGACATTTATCAGCCTTGTGATGATTTTATTCCTCACAACCATCATTTCAAACGCTCAGGAAGCCGTTGGAACTTGCGCATATAATAAAAGCCATGCCTTGGATGCGTTATTGAAAAATCAAAAAAACGCCGGAGAAAAGTCCCTGATAGGCGATACAATTCATGTCAGTTCATACATTATATATATAGACACCACGCGATTTTCCGATTCAACCATCTGGGGGCACACTAATATGGAGGTGGTTTCGAGGATGACTAATGTCAGTAATATCACCCTGAACCTTTTGAACATGAATATTGATTCGATTTCGTCGAACAACACTCCGATTACTAACTATATTTATAATAGTCCGAATCTATATATCACCACTCCAGTAACCTTGAATACCTATGATTCCATTCCATTGAAAATTTACTATCATGGTCACCCGCTCGAAGATATATCCGGTTGGGGCGGTTTTTATTGGAAAAATGGATATGCATTTAGTGTTGGAGTTGCTTTCGATGCCATTCCACATAATTTTGGCAGATGCTGGTATCCTTGCATTGATGAGTTTACCGATAAATCATTTTATGAGTTTTATGTTACCTGCGATACCCCGAATAATGCCGTTTGCAATGGATTATTATTGAACACAATAAATAATCTCAACGGCACAAACACCTATCATTGGAAGTTGAATGAAGCCATTCCCAGCTATCTTTCCTGTATGGCAGTGGGTCCGTTTTATACTTTGCAAAGAACCTCTGATGGTATTCCGGTTGAGTGGTTTCTTCCCGTGGCTGATACCAACATGACACTCGCAACTTTTATAAATCTCAATGCCGTTCTTGCAAATGATACCTCGCATTGGGGACCCTACCGATGGGAGAAAATAGGTTATGTCGAATCCCCGATAAACATCGGCGGTATGGAACATGCAACAGCAATTAATATTGGTTCTGCCTTTATGAATGGCACATTGACTTATGAATATTTATATGCCCACGAGCTTTCGCATCAATGGTTTGGAGATTTGATAACCTGCAAAACCGCCGCCGATATGTGGCTCAATGAAGGATGGGCATGTTATAATGAAGCTTTTTTCTACCAGGCAATCTATGGAGAATTAACCTATCGCAATTGGATTCGAACCAATCACCGCAAGGTTTTACAGTTTGCTCATGTGGTTGATAGCGCCTATCTGACTTTGAATAATATTCCCATCTGGGATACCTATGATGCCCTCAATGTTTATGAAAAAGGGGCAGATATGGTTCGAAACATTCGAAATTATATGGGCGATTCGCTTTTCTTCTTTGCAGTAAGAAACTATCTGAATGATTTTGCGTGGGGTAATCCCGATAGTTATGATTTGATGAATAAGCTGACTCAATATTCAGGAATTGATATGACACGTTTCTTCAATGATTGGATATTTCAACCGGGCTTCCCCCATTTCTCAATTGATTCAGTTATATCAGTTCCCAATGGAAATAATTTTGATGTAACGGTTTATACCCGTCAGCGCCACAAAGGTACAAGCCATAATTTTATCATGCCTGTAGATATAACTTTTGCCGATGGAATAGATTCCATGACAAATTCTGTGGTGATAGATACCAATCTGAACTCTTTCAACTTTACCCTCCCCTTCAATCCAACATGGACAGCATTAGATAGGAATGAAAAGGTAGCACATGCAGTTTCCTGTTATGAAAGACATATTACTTCTTCCGGAAATTTTTCATTTCTAGAAACCAATGCTTCCATTATCCCTGATACCAGCAACATTGGAAATGATTTTATCCGAATAGAACACAACTGGGTTGCCCCCGATGGATTTAAACGTCCGAACCCGGGTATTCGCCTCTCCGATTATCATTATTATAAGGTAGATGGAATCTTTTCTCCGGGTTTTGTTGGGAAATGTACCTTCCAATATAATGGCTCACTCAATACTAACACCGGTTACCTGGATAATACATTAATTACAGGTGTTGAGGATAGTCTTGTACTATTATACCGCTCCGGCACCGCCGATGATTGGCATATAGTAAATGATTACACAAAAAACATGGGCAATCATACAGATAAAATTGGCAGTTTTACTGTTGATACTTTATTAAAAGGAGAATATGCTTATGGATATTATGATTACACGGTAACCGGTATTAATGAAATCAAAACTAATTCCTCAAATTCTCTTCAGGTTTATCCAAACCCCAATGAAGGCATAGTAAATATTACACTCAATTTAACCAATGGGCAACAAGGATTAATAAAAATTACTGATGTAAAAGGTCAGGTAATTGATACCATTCCGGTTAAATTCCCAACGGAGAAACTTATTTATGATGGTTCGAAATTATCTCAAGGGGCTTATCTGGTTTCATTAGAAATCAATGGGAAAAATATGGCAACAACCAAATTCATTCTCAATCATACCAGATAAAAAATCCCAGATTATCCAAAATTACGTTGAATATTCAATAAAATCAGGCATAGTCAGCGTATAATAGGTCCAAAAAACGATTATTTTCTTCATGTTTTGTACTAAAAATCTAAACTAATGTACTAAAAATTTAAGCTAATGTACTAAATATTCAATCGTTTGTACAAAAATAATAAACTAATGTACTAAATGTTTCCATTAATGTACAAAAAGCTACAACTTCAGTACAGAAAATTTAAGGATTAATTATAAATCCGTTTAATTCATTCTATTTTTGCTCCTTCCATAAATTATTGGTAAAATTGCAACCTCAAAATCCAAGATTAATTTCCCAATGATTGCAGAAGAAACCATTAATAACGAAAGTGAAGCCATTGCTACCTCAAAAGTGAAAGATTATATTCAACTTATTAAGTTCCGACTGTCCTTTTTGGTTGTATTTTCTGCCTCAGCCACATTTCTTTTAGGTTCATCAGGAGTGATTGATTGGAGGAAATTAGTAATGCTTGTTTTAGGAGGATTTATGGTAACAGGTTCTTCTAATGCCTTCAATCAAATCATCGAAAAGGATTTGGATAAATTAATGTCTCGAACTCAAAAAAGACCTCTTCCTGATAATCGAATGGAGGTAAACGAAGCATTTGTTTTCTCTCTCGTAATGGGAATAATTGGCGTGTTCTTATTAGGATACTTTGTAAATATAACCTGCGGCATTCTTGGATTGCTTGCCCTCCTGTTATATACCTTATTATATACACCCCTTAAAAAACATACACCCTTCGCAGTTTTTGTCGGAGCATTTCCAGGTGCAATTCCACCAATGCTAGGATGGGTTGCAGCAACAGGAAAATTAGATGTAATAGCATTTGCATTATTCTTTATCCAATTCATCTGGCAGTTTCCGCACTTCTGGGCAATTGCATGGGTATTGGATGATGATTATAAAAAAGCAGGATTTAAAATGCTGCCATCATTAGGAGGAAGAGATAAATCCTCGGCATTTCAGGCATTGGTTTATACCATCTGTCTTATTCCGATAAGTTTATTGCCATTCTTTTTTCACATCACTGGAATAATTTCATCAATAGTAATAATTATAGCGGGAGTTTTCTTTATGATGAAAGCCATAAAACTATATAAATCACTGTCTGTAAAGGATGCCAGGGAGCTTATGTTCAGTTCGTTTATTTATTTGCCCGTGATACAAATTGCAATGTTTTTAGATAAAGTAAATTAAAAAATTATGGAAATGATAGTTGACAAAAAAGTAGTTGGGTACGAAAGAATGGCATCCTCAAGAATGATAGTATTGATAGTTATCGGGACTATCATCATGTTGTTTGCGGGCATGACGAGTGCCTATATCGTTCGTGAGGCAGAAGGAAACTGGATAAAATTTGATCTGCCAAAAATGTTTTGGGTAAGTTCAGGATTGATATTATTAAGCAGCGTTACCATGAACTGGGCGGTTAAAGCAGCTAAAAAGGATAACTCTAAATCAGTTTCACAGGCTTTATTATTAACCACTATTTTAGGATTAGGATTTGTAATAACCCAATACCTTTCATGGACAACCTTATACAGCCAGGGAATTATTTTCGCCGGCAATCCATCAGAATCATTCCTTTATGTTCTCACCGGATTACACGTTGCTCACTTATTAGCCGGAATTATCGCATTATTAGTAACATTTTCAAAAGCCTCCCGCAAAATCTACTCCTCAACCAACATGACCGGACTTCAAAATTGTGCCGTCTTCTGGCATTTTCTCGATGGGCTTTGGATTTATTTATTTATTTTCTTGATGTTTGTCCGATAATTCCAAAAAAATTGTTTGTTTTGCAGCCTTACAGATCGTAAATCAAAAATCATAATTCGTAAATAACAAAATATGTCTAATCAAACAGCAGTAATTCACGAAACCAAAACAGGCTATTGGGGCGGTGGCGAGTCTCCATACAATGTCAGTTGGGGGAAATTATACATGTGGATATTCCTCATGTCGGATGCCTTTACTTTTTCCTCTTTATTGATAGCTTATGGAACTTTAAGACACAAATTCGGTGATTCATGGCCTATCCCGGGAGATGTTTTCCATCACTTCCCATTCTATCATGGCGAAATAAAACTTGCTTATGTTGGTTTGATGACCTTCATTCTTATCATGAGTTCCGTAACGATGGTACTTGCCGTTGAAGCCGGTCACAGAAACTCGAAGAAAGAAGTAATGCTTTGGATGTTCCTCACAATTATTGGTGGTTTAATGTTCCTTGGCTCACAAGCTTGGGAGTGGTATCATTTCATAACAGGCTCTGAAGAAGGAAAAATGATTGGCGGCAAATTAATTCACGGGGCAAATCTTAGTATCAATGAATATGGAAATCCTTTGTTTGGTGACTTCTTCTTCTTTATAACAGGGTTCCACGGATTCCACGTATTCAGTGGAGTTTGCATTAATACGATTGTGTTTATATTAGTTGCAAGAGGATTCAACGACCGCAAAAAAGATTATGAATTAGTAGAGAAAGTTGGTTTATACTGGCACTTTGTAGATTTGGTTTGGGTGTTCGTATTTACCTTCTTCTATCTGATTTAAAAAATAATATTAACAGGATTAAAAATAAATAATATGTCAGAAACCACAACAATACAAGCAGAACAAGTACATACAGATGCTCATCATAGTGATGATGGCGGTCGCGGAATGCGTAAACTCATCTGGAAAACATTCTGGATTCTTCTTATAATAACTGTTGGCGAAATCTTCATCGCTTTCAGTTCTATTCCTCATAATATTCTAAAGCTGATATTCATCTCCTTAACCATCGTAAAGGCATATTTCATTGTAGGCACTTTCATGCACGTTAAGCACGAAAGAACCCACTTAGGTTATACTATTCTCTTACCTTTTGCTTTAATCGTTTATTTTATTGCGATGATGATGGCAGAAGGAAATGCCCTTCATTTCATCAGAGAAGTGATAGAAGGCATTAAATAAAATGTCTCAACAAAAATCTCCTGTCAAGAAATACCTCATTCTTTTTGGCATAATCTGTTTTCCGGTTGCCGTTTGGTTTTTACTATTAACCGGAAAAAATAATTACGTCCCATTACCTATTCTCGGCAATTATTCTGTTGACTCTGCATTGGTGAACGGAAAATATAAAGTAGATACCATCTATCCAACCATTCCTGATTTTACGATGACTAACCAGGATGGAAAAACCATCACTCAAAACGAAATCAAAGGAAAGATTTATGTAACCGATTTCTTCTTTGCTTCATGTCCGTCCTTTTGTCCGAAGTTGAGTAATGGCTTGAAAGAGGTTTATGATAAATTTAAAAAGGTGGATGATTTTCTTATCGTTTCCTATACTGTTGACCCCGACCATGATTCGGTTCCGGTGCTGAAAGATTATGCAAAAAAGTATGGCGCCGAAACAAACCGCTGGATGTTTTTAAGAGGAGATAAAAAACAAATCCACGACCTGTCCTTGAGTTATCTCATGATTCCTCCCGATACCATCAAGGATAAACAGCAAAATATCCAGCATAGTCCTTATTATGTTTTAGTTGATAAGGAACGACATATCCGCGGAATATATGATGGCACCGTTCCCGGAATGCTGGACAGCCTCGAAGGAGATATCACGTATCTTGTTCGTCAATATCATAAGAAATAGTATTAAGTCTTAAGTCCAAAGTATTAAGTTTAGACCAATGGTATTCATGCAAGAAAAATCGGCGCTTAGGCTCATCTATATTATTTCGGGTACTATATTTTCCGTGGTGGTAATTCTTTTTTGTATTCCAAAGCAAGAAAATCTTCCGCATTTCATTCACTATCTCCCAATGTTAAATGCTTGTTTAAACGGGTCAGCGTTCTTCCTGCTGCTCATTTCAAGATATCATATCTGGAAAAAGAAAGTCAAAATACACAAGTGGTTAAACATTACGGCGTTCACTTTATCGGCTATATTTCTTTTGTCTTATGTCACCTTACATGCTTTTGTTCCCGATACAAAATTCCCTGCCGATAACCCATTGAGACCTGTCTATTTTTTCATCTTAATCTCACATATTCTCTGTGCCGCTATCGTATTACCATTAGTTTTATTATCTTTGTACCGTGGTTTATCGAATCAGGTTATCAAACACAGAAAAATAGTAAAATGGGCATATCCAATCTGGCTTTATGTAACATCAACAGGTGTAATAGTTTACCTGATGATTTCGCCGTATTATAATTTCTAATCTACAATGAAAACTATAAAATCCATCCCGATAATAATGCTGCTCATCATGCTTTTGATGGCATCTCCAAAACCATCCTCAGCCCAATGCGCCATGTGCCGCAGAATTGCAGAAACAAGTATCGAAAATCAGAAAAACAACAGCAACCCCAATGTTGGCAAAGGATTAAATAAAGGCATTCTATACATGCTGTGTTTTCCTTATCTGCTCGGCGCCACCGGAGGAATTATCTGGTATAGGAACCGGAAGAAGAGGAAGAAGGAGTAGGCTTAGGCTATCTTATTCCGACTAAACCCTCGCTTTTAATTCGTACCTTTGCAAAACAATTTAAGAATCATTAATGAATTTGCAGGTTGAATAATATGAATACATGCCAAAAATAGCCATCTATAAGTTTTTTACTTTTTATATCTTTGCCTATGATGCATTGAATGAACCTCCTCATCTTCATGTGGCAAAAGAAAAAGGGAACAGACAAAGGTCGGCAAAAATATGGTTAAAAACTTTTGAAGTTGCAGAAGCTGGCAGTTTAACAAAGGCTGAACTTATACAAGCGATAAAACTTATTAAAGAAAATCAGGAAATATTAATTGATGCTTATAACAGGGTTAAATCAGGGAAAAAAATTACAACAATAAAATTAAAATAATAATGGCAAGTACATTAAAAAATAAGAAAATGAGTATTGAAAAGATACTTTTTGACCATCCGGGAAAAATAACAATTATACTGGAAGATGGCAGAATATTCATTTCTCCATTAAAGTATTTCCCTGAATTAAAAAAACTAAGTGTGGCAAAAAGGAAAAAGCATACAATAGTTGATGACAGAACAATTTTATTTTCTTATGCCGATTCCATCTATCACCTTGAAGATTTTATTGGCTTGGAAAGCAATTGGAAAGAACGATAGTATCCTTATCGCCACCGGAGGAATTATCTGGTATAGGAACCGGAAGAAGAGGAAGAAGGAGTAGGAATTAGGCTATCTTATTCCCACTAATATCTCGCATTTAATTCGCAACTTTTTACAATACCTGACTAGAAGGTGTCAGGAATTCGAGTCAGGCGGTTTTCCTTATCAATGAGTTTTTCCTGTTCTTTTCTTTACTATTTTTTTTCACCGTATGTTTAGCTTTATATTCACGGATATATTTGCTTATTGCTTCTTTTTCTTCTTTAGTTAATGGCTTGGGGTCAACATAAAAGTCAACGTCCAAAGGTTCTCTTATTAATCCCATAGTTTTATGATTTATAATATTTTTCGATTAAGATTTTTGCTGCCGCAGTGTCAATTATCATTAAGTGACTACCAAAATGATAGGCCCCTAATGATTTTATATAATGGTCTATCAGTTTTGTTTTTGAATGAAAAGATACAAATCCATCATATCCCTTTTGAAAAGAAAGTCTGCATGCGAAGGCAACCAGATTCCCTGGAACACCAAGATAAATTTTATGTTTGCCTTTATTAAAAGGTGAACTTTCAATTAAAGGCATATAAACATAATCTCCCTCATCTTTTAAACTCATCAAACCCTGGATAACATTCGGATTATTAAGAATTGTTACTTTATAAACTTCTCTGTCATCATAACTCCATTCCTTTTTCCAGTTAAATACCCATCCATTTTTCATTGTAACCTCTTTTAAATCTTTCTTTGTCAAATAAGTTACTTCAGTAGCGAAACTATCTTTAGTAATAACATTTTCAATAGACCTTGTGAGTTTATCAATTTCAAAATCAAGATAATTTATCTCTTCTTTTTTCATTCGGCTAAATTACGAAAAATATTGCGATTGAGCTAATTTATCTCAGGGTTTATTCAAACTTTTAAGGTATGATTTTCCTTTATTTATAAAGGATTTTCGATACCTGACAGTTTTTTTTCCTTATCTGCTCGGCGCCACCGGAGGAATTATCTGGTATCGGAACCGGAAG
>OCZT010004509.1_pt1 | contig 14040 bp, 14 predicted proteins | sample 1539031 | NCBI WGS metagenome assembly OCZT01 (sample SAMEA3539308, study PRJEB22396) | soil metagenome | biome: tundra; feature: field; material: soil | place: USA | collected 2010-05 | depth 0.15 m
GAGGCGCAGATGGCAGCTCAGCCGGAGCGGATCACCGCAGCCGATCCGGCCCAGCTTGCGCGCATCCGCAAACTCGTAAAAGGTGTCAAAGCGGATTAGCGGCGGGCTGTCGTGGAAATCAATGGCTGGCAGCTCTACTACTTTCGGACTTTCGCCGCCGCGCTCGACGAACTGGAGACCGAAGTGGCCGCTCTGGCGGCAAGCGATCCGCGCGGCTACAAGGCCCATCCCAGAACGCGCTTACTTGCGTCGGTGTACAAAGCCATCACTGAGCGCGTGCCGGCAAGCCCTGATCATCCGGATTTTCGCCTGGGCAAAACCTTGGGCAGGGACTACGGCAACTGGCGGCGAGTAAAAAAGGGGCTGCCGGAACGCTATCGTCTTTTCTTTCGCTTCGCGTCGAAACCGGTCAAGCTGATAGTCTACGTATGGATCAACGACGAGGACACGCTGCGCAAGGCCGGCTCCAAGACCGATGTGTATGAAACATTCCGCCGCATGCTCGCGCGTGGAGAAGTGCCAGACGGCATCGATCATCTGTTGATGGAAAGCCGCAAAACGAGCTGAACAAATGGATCATTGCCAGGAAAGCCGCGCCAGTCCTGCGTTTCCAGCCAGTTGTGCCTTCAGCGGTCGGCTATCTTGCGCGCTTCGCGCAACAGCATTACGACGATGCGATGCCTGCGCGAGATGACGCAGGCACCATTTTTTCAGCACAAGTCTTGAGCGTGGCGCCGCTCACTTGCCGCCATGCAGGAATTGCTTCATCCATCGGGCGTTGGCCTTCAGCCTGAGCGTGAACTGCTTCGCCCTTTCCCCGTCCAGCAGGCTGAACCAGCGCTTTTCTTTCCGACTTGGCGTGGGCGTCGTGTTTACGGCCGGACTTGGAGATGCGCCCGCTGCTGCGCTCGGATCGGCTCGACTGGAAATTTCAGGCATGGATAAGCTCCGCGTTCTATGCGCACAACTTATCCGTCCGCCATGGCGCCGTCTGTTCGGTAGCTAACTGACCATGGATTCGCCAGATGCGCGAGCGCATCGGAATCCCGACAATCACGCCCGCGCAGGCGCAGAGCATCAATATTAAATGGCAGGCATCGCCGCTCTCGATAATCGGGCGCTCCAGCCCGCGGCGCAGTTGACGGTGTAATCGACCGCGGTCGAACCGTCCGCATTGCCCTGGATGGTGCAGGTCACGATGGAGGCTGTTTCAGCATCACTGAAACAGCCTCGGAACGGCGCGGCAAGCTATTTGATTGCGAGCTTCTTGGTTTCGGCGCCGGCTTTCTTCAGCAGCGTCAGCTTCAGCACGCCATCGTTGTACTCGGCTTCCGATTTGGCTTCGTCGATGTCGTGGGCGAGGCTGAAGCTGCGGAATTGCTTGCCGTAGTAGCGCTCGCTGCGGACCAGCTTGTTGCCCTCTTTTTCTTCCTTTTCCTGTTTGACTTCGGCGCTGATGGAAACCTGGTTGCCCTCGATGGACACCTGAATGTCCTCTTTCTTCACGCCGGGGACATCCGCCTTGACCGTGTAGGCTTTGTCCGTTTCCGATATCTCGAGTTTGATCTCGGGTTCGGCATCCAGGCCCTGGAACACGGGCCGCAGCATGAACCCTTTGAAATAATCGTTCATATCCCGGAACGGATCGAAACGCGCTATTTCGCTGAACGGATCCCAACGAGTGAGATTTGCCATGATTAAACTCCTTTGTTTGTTGATAAAAGCGGGTACCGCTTTGCCCCGCGCTATTTGAGGCGGCAGGCGCCAGGCTCGATCGCTTGTCGCTGTTCGGCTTGAGCCGAGTCTGGAACTTATGCGATCAGGCTACCCGCTCCCCAGTTTGTGATCATGACAATAATCAAAATCTCTGCCGGCCACCTCTGCGGGTGGTCCCGACCTTCGGTCTCCCACTTCAGGCACTGGCGGGTGAGATTGGCCGCGCCATGTCGCCGCTCGGCTCGACGGCCATGCGCACCGCATCGTCTACGTCCTCGAGAAACACGAATTCCAGCTTCTGCTTTGCCTCGGCCGGCACTTCATCGAGATCCTTGCGGTTGCGCGCGGGCAGCATCACCCGGCTGATGCCGGCGCGCATCGCGGCGAGGACTTTTTCCTTGATGCCGCCCACCGGCAGCACCAGGCCGCGCAAACTGATTTCGCCCGTCATCGCCGTGTCGGTGCGGACCTTGCGGTCCGTGAACAGCGAAGCAAGCGCGATGAACATCGCCACGCCGGCGCTGGGGCCGTCCTTTGGAATCGCGCCGGCCGGAACGTGGACATGCACGTCGGTGCGCTCGAACGCCGAGGCATCGATGCCCAGGCTCGGAGCGCGCGACTTGACCAGGGTGAGCGCGGCCTGGGCGCTCTCCTTCATCACGTCGCCGAGCTGGCCGGTCAGAATCAGCTTCCCGCTGCCCGCATTCTTGCTCGCCTCGATGAACAGGATGTCTCCGCCCACCGGGGTCCAGGCGAGCCCGGTCGCCACGCCCGGCATTCCGGCGCGCAGCGCGACTTCGTTCTCGAACTTGGCCGGGCCGAGGATGTCGGCGAGATCGCCCTCGTCGATGCGTGCCTTGCTCAGCTCGCCTTCGGCAATCTTCACCGCGATGCGGCGGCATACGGCGCCGATCTCGCGTTCGAGCGAGCGCACACCGGCCTCGCGCGTGTAATCGCGGATGATGGCCGAAAGTGCCGCGTCGGAAATCTCAAGCTGCCCGGACGCGAGGCCGTTATCGGCGAACTGGCGCCTCACCAGGTAACGGCGCGCGATCTCGAGTTTCTCTTCCTGCGTGTAGCCCGGGAGATGCACGATCTCCATCCGGTCGCGCAGCGGCCCGGGAACCGTATCGAGCACATTGGCCGTGGTGATGAACAGCACGCGCGACAGATCGTAGGGCACCGCGAGGTAGTTGTCGCGGAACGTCGCGTTCTGCTCGGGGTCGAGCACTTCGAGCAGCGCCGAAGAGGGGTCGCCGTGAATGCCGGTGCCGGCCTTGTCGATCTCGTCGAGCATCATCACGCAGCCGCGCGTACCGGCTTTTCTGAGCGCCTGGATGATGTTCCCCGGAAGCGCGCCGATATAGGTGCGGCGGTGGCCGCGGATCTCGGCCTCGTCGTGCACTCCGCCCAGCGATACGCGCACGAATTTTCGTCCGAGCGCCTTGGCTATGCTCTGGCCGAGCGAGGTCTTGCCCACGCCCGGCGGGCCGACGAAGCACAGGATCGGCCCGTGACCGTCCGGATTGAGCTTGCGCACCGCCAGGAACTCGAGAATGCGCTTTTTCACCATGTCCAGGCCGAAATGGTCCTCGCCCAGTATGCGTCTTGCCTCGGCGATGTCGATCGCGCCAGTCTCGGGCGCCTTCCACGGCAACTCGATCAGCCAGTCGAGATAGGTGCGGACCATCGAGTATTCGGCCGACGCATCCGGCATCCGCTCCAGGCGCTTCAGTTCCTTGGTCGCCTGCTTTTCCACTTCTTCCGGCATCTGCGCATCGGCGATGGCTTTCCTTAGCTCCGCGATTTCGGCGGCGTTTCCCTCTTCGCCTTCGCCCAACTCCTTCTGGATCGATTTCAGCTGCTCTCGCAGCAGATACTCGCGCTGGCGCTCGTCCATGCTCGCCTTGGTGCGCTCGTCGATCTCGCGCGACAGCCGCAGCACTTCGATCCGCTGCGCGAGCAGATCAAGCACGCCGTCCAGCCGCCGTTGCAGATCGACGGCTTCGAGCAGCTTCTGCTTCTCCGGCGCCTTGATATCCATGAGGCCGGCGACCATGTCGGCGAGCGCCGCGGCGGAACCTATGTTCTGCACCGCGCCCACCAGTTCCTGCGACGCCTGCGGCATGAGTTGCAGCACCTCGAGCGCGCGCTCCTTCAGCTGCATGAAGCGCGCTTCGATTTCCTTGCCCGTCCCATCGGGCTCTTCGATGCGATCCACCCGGGCCACGAGGAAGGGATAGCCCTCAAGCAGCTCGACCACGCGAAATCGCTGCTGGCCCTGGCAGATGATGTGATGCGCGCCGTCCGGCGTCGTGACATAGCGAAGCATGTTGGCGAGCGTCCCCACCACGGATAGATCCTCCAGCCCGGGGCGATCGATCTCCGGATTGCGCTGCAGGATTATGCCGATCGGACGCTCGGTTTTGACCGCCTGCTGCGCGCCCGCGATCGAACTCTCGCGGCCGATGGTGATCGGCAGGATCATGCCCGGGAACAGCACCATGTTGCGCACCGGCACGATGATGAGCGCGTCATCGGGTATGGCGAGCGCGCCGCTCGCGCTATCGATTGCTGCGGTGGCGGCAGCGGTTTCGCTGTCGGCCTGGGGATGGGCTTTTTCAAGTTGCATAGGGTTCTCGTTCACGTTAGGCGGCGCAATTCCAGCACCAGGCAGCCATGCTCCAGCCGCCGGTCGAACAGCTCGAACTGGCCCGGGGGCAGGGCCACGCGGCGTTCGAAACGTCCGTAGGGGATCTCCAGGCGATGGATGGCGGCGCGCCGGGAATTCGTGGGCAAGGAGCGCTCGCCCCGCACGATGATCAGGGTCGGCGTAAGCACGACTTCGAGTTGCTGCGGCGTGACGCCGGGCAAGGCGACCAGCAGCCACAGTTCATTGCCGTTCTCGTACAGATCGACGGGCGGCTCCCAGCACGGTGCGCCGTGAAGCGCGCCGACCTGGAAGAACTGGCGTTGCAGCCGCTCGGCGCTCTGCAGCAGTTCCAATGCCTCCGCCCACATCCACGCTCTCGGATCGCGCGATCGCATAATCAACATCCCCTGATCCAATTGGGATAGTGTGGACCGCGTCGTCGCCGCCCGTCTTGATCCCGATCACGTCTATATGCGGGCGGTTCGTTCGCAAAACAAGCTTTTAGGCGGCGAAGCAAAAACTGTGCGGGCGAATCGTGCCGGACGCGCTGACGCGGCGAAGAAATTTGCGGCGAAGCCTGCGCCGCAAACACTGCGGGCCGGCCTCAGGCAAAAAAAACCCCGGGTCTGAGCCCGGGGTTTAGGGTGCCCCGAGGTTGCCCTCGGGGCCGCTGACAGCAAAGGAGGAGGAGAAGCTGCCAGCGTTTCCTTGAAGAAAGCTTAGGCAGCTTTCTTTTTGCCGGCTTCTTTCACCACGGTCGCGGTGGCGGCAGTAACGTTGGCTTCGGCCATGTCGGTCGCTTGTTTCACGACTTTGGTGAAGCTGTCGTAGGCGGAGTTGGCGGCGGCCATGGCGGACTTGACCGCGGCTACAGCGACGTCCGAACCGGCGGGCGCGTTCTTGGTCAGCTTGTCCATCAGCGAGACGACGGTCTTGTTCATTTCGGCAGCCTGGGTTTCGGCCAGCTTCGTGACTTCGGCCTGGGTCTGGGTCGCCACTTCGTACACATTGCGCGAATAGGCGATCGCTTTTTCCAGGGCCGGCTGAGCCGAGGCGGCGCTCAGGTTGACGAACTCTTGCGCATCCTTGACCGACAGCAGCGCCTTGGCTTGGTTGACGCTGTCTTCAAACGCCACTTTCGTGGTGTTGAAGTTGAGCGCCGACAGACGCTCGAAAGCGGCGAACTGGGCGTGGGCGATGGTAAACAGCGCATCCACGCTGGCTTTGTTGGTAGCAGCAAATTGTTCAGGGGTCGCGTACATTTGTATCTCCAAAAAAGGTGATCGAACAGATTCTGTAATCTCGGGTGCAATCGCTCCAGAACCAGGAAGATATTGCACTGCAACAATTCGAATTCTACACTTAACCGATTGCCTGTCAAGTATTTTTTTGAAAAGCCCGATCTCTGTTTGATGTGATGCACAAAATACATTCAAATCAGTATGTTGGCCTACTGTGGCGGGCAGGGCGATCTGCCCGTATAAAAGAAACATTATATATATCATATAGTTGATGCAATATTTCGCCATCAGCCCTTGGGTGGGTTAGCGTGGGCTTACTTTTTCGGTGTCCCGCCTGCCCGAATCGGCCGGCCTGGTGCTGCTGCCGCTGGCGCTGGCGGCGATCGGCGTGGCGTTGGTGGTCTACCGGCGCCAGTAGAAGCCGCCGTAGGGGATGAAGGGGTAGCCGTAGTTCCAACCGTAACCGGGATAACCCGGATAACCCGGCCACCACGGGTCGTAGTAATAATTGTTGCGCTGCAACTCCTGCTCGCGCCTGAGCTCCTCGGCGTGGCGTTGCTCGCGCTGGTTGATCTCCTCGGTGACGCGGTCGCGCAACGCCTGCTCGCGCGCCGACTGGATGTAGTCCAGCACTTCCGCGTTCACACCCTGACCGTGGAGTTCGATCGCCTGCGATGCACTGAGGTCGTAGCGCGAACCGGTTTCCCTGATCCTGGCGATAATGTCTTTCGCCGTCGCGCCCTCCTTCGACATGCGCACGAGCTCTGCCAGCGGCAGTTTGGGATCGGGCTTGGGCATCAGGCGCGCCAGCTCTTCCGGCGAGAGCCGCGCGATGCCGCCAGTTCCGTCCGGCGGTGCGGACGCAGTGGCGCAGCCCAGGAGCGATAGCGCCAGGATCGAAATCAGCATGGGGCGCAACATAAACATTCCAATGCTGGAAGAAGTGCTCGACTTGGCGAGTCGTGCGCTTACAGGATCCGCTCGCCGAATTTGGCGAGCGCGGCTTCGGACAGCGTCAATCCCAGGCCCGGGGCTTCCTTCAGCGTCAGGCGGCCGTTCGCGATCCGCGGCGGGTCTTCGAACAGCTCGGCCTGCAAGGGGTCGCGTTCCGGGTCGGTGAAGGACTCGACGATGCAACCGGCGGGGCTGGAGGCCACGATATGCGCATGGATGAAGCAGTCGTGGTGCGGAGCGACCTGAACATGGTTGAGTTCGCACAGCGCCGCCAGCTTCCGCCCCTCGGTGAAACCGCCCATCATGGTGCAGTCGAACTGCAGGATCTCGATCGCCTGTTCTTCCAGCAAGGCGCGACAGCCGTAACTCGTCAATTCGCTTTCACCGGCGGATAACGGAATCCGCGTTCGCTGGGCCAGGAGCTTGAGCTCGCGCCGGTCGTCGGCCCAGCGCACCGGCTCCTCGAGCCAGCGCGGTCGCAAAGGCTCGAGCAGCCGCGCTCCCTCGATGGCCGTGGCGAGATCCCAGGCTCGATTGACATCGACCATGAGGTCCTTGTCATTCCCGATGACCTCGCGCACCACGGCCAATCGCTCCATATCTTCGCCGAGCGGGACGCCCCCGGCCTTCGCCTTGAACGCGGTGTGCCCTTGCGCCTTCAGCATCTGCATTTCGTCGCGCAACTCGACCAGGTCCTTGCCGTCGCGGTAATAGGCGCAGGTGACGTAGCAGGGCACCTCGCTGCGGTAGCCGCCGAACAGCCGGTACAAAGGCAGTCCGGCCACTTTCCCCATGATGTCCCAGGCCGCGATGTCGACGGCGGCGGAGATCCGCACCAGCGCTTCGCGCGACCAGCCTTTTTCGTGAGCCAGGCGCTGCCAGGTCAGGGCGAACAGCTTCTGGTACAGCTTCTCCGGCGCCAGCGGGTCGGCGCCGACGATCAGTTCGCCGATACCGCTGCGAAAGGCGTGAATGGCGGCCTCGATCGGTGTGTAGCTGGTGGCAAGGCCGATGCCTTCCACGCCTTCGTCGGTCTGCAGGCGCACCAGGATCTCGTTCGCTTTGGGAACGATGAAATGGCTCACCCAGTGCGGACGAGCGGTATCAGGGGCGCGCAGCACGTAAACCTGAAGCTTGGTGATCTTCATCTCGAGTCGCTTTCTCGTCTTATGCGTAATCTAGTGATCTGCGTGCCTCAAGGGCGCGCCTCACTCCACAACCAGCTTCGCCTGCTTCACGATTTTCGCGAATGCCGCCGTCTCTCGCGCAATCTGGGCGGCCATCTGCTCCGGCGTATTGCCTACTGGTTCGCTGCCAGCCGCGAGCAGGCGCTCCCTGACGTCGGGCATGTTCAGAATCTTCACAATTTCCGTATTGAGCTTGGTAATGATCTCCGCTGGCGTCTTGGCCGGCGCAACGAATCCGAACCAGGTCGTCACCTCGAAGCCGGGAAGGGCAGCTTCGGCGATCGTGGGCACGTCGGGCAGGGAGGCCGAGCGCTTGGCGGTGGCCACTCCGAGCGGCCGCAGCTTTCCTGCCTTGATATGCGGCAGGCACGACGAGACGGTGTCATACATGAGCGAAACCTGTCCGGCGATGAGATCCGCGACCGCCGGCGCGCTTCCCTTGTAGGGAACGTGGAGGATATCGACCCCTGCCTGCAAATTGAATTGTTCGCCGATGAGGTGATGCGCCGTGCCCATCCCAGCCGAGCCATAGGTAAGTTTGCCCGGGTTGGCCTTGGCGTAGGCGATCAGCTCTTTCACCGAATGCACCGGTATCGACGGATTCACCACCAGCACGTTGGGCACGATCGCGACCACTGTTATCGGTGCGAAATCCTTTTGAAAATCGTACGGCAGCTTGGCGTAGACGCTGGTCGCGATTTCATGGTGGACCGCACCCATCAGCAGGGTATAGCCGTCGGGTGCCGCTCGCGCGGCTTCGGCCGCGCCCACCGTGCCGCCCGCGCCCGGCCGGTTGTCGATGATGACCTGTTGTCCCCAGGCTGCGGTGAGTTTCTGTCCGACGATGCGGGCGAGAAAGTCGGTCGAGCCTCCCGGTGGAAAGGGAACGATCACGCGTATGGGTTTGCTTGGATACGCTTGCGCTTGCGCCAGCGCGCCGCCTGCGGGCGCGACGAGCAAAGCGGCCATGAACACAAGTCTCGTGAACCTCGATAGCAATTTCATTTTTATACTCCCGTGGTTGCGCGGCCTCCCCGGGGTGAGGTCCGGGGATTCCGGCGTACGCAGATGAAGCGCTTGAGCGATCGCCGCGCCTGGATCCGACGCCCGGCTATTCTAGCCGAGATCCGGCGTGCGAGGTCCGGCGCCGGACATATTGACCGGCGGCACGAAATCGTTTATAAAGCAAACAGTCGTTTGTTTTTCTTATGGTCCGGACCCCATGGCCCAAACCCTACGCATTCCGCGCAGCGATAACCGCCTGCCCCTGATCCTGGACCAGGCGGCGCGGCTGTTCCGCGAGAAAGGCTATGCCGCCACCTCGATGCGCGACATTGCGACGGCCGTGGACATGCTGCCTGGGTCGCTGTATTACCATTTCGCCGCCAAGGAAGACCTGCTGGTCGCGGTGTACGAGGAGGGGGTGCGGCTGATCACCGAAAAGGTCCGGGCCGCCGTTGCCAAGCATGTCGAGCCCTGGCAGAGGTTGGAGGCGGCGGCCGTGGCGCATCTGGAGGCCTTGCTCAAGACCGGCGACTATGCGCTGGTCGTGATCCGCGTGCTGCCGCAGGATGTGCCCAAGGCGGCAGCGCGCCTGGTAAAACTGCGCGACGGCTACGACAGCCTGTTCGCAGAGCTGGTGGCGGCGCTGCCGCTGCCGCCGGAGACCGATCGCCAGACCTTCCGCCTGCTGCTCTTGGGCGCGCTCAACTGGACCCAGCACTGGTTCCGCGAGGGCGGCAGGAGTTCCCCGCGCAGCATCGCGCGCAGTTTTCTCCGGCTGCTGCGCGAAGCGCAGAAGACGCAATGAAAAAACTTTACCACAAAGGATACAAAGGATACAAAGGACAGGAGGGAAAGCCCGGAACCAAAAAATCGTTCGTGTCTTTGTGGTTTGCTGTTGACCTTGTGACATTGATAGAGGTGGTTACACATGAATGCGCACCCGCCGAAAGTGCTCGTCACCAAAATCGGCCTCGACGGCCACGATCGCGGCAGCCGCGTGGTCGCTTCGTTCCTGCGCGATGCCGGCATGGAGGTGGTCTACACGCCGCCCTGGCAGGACATCCCCGCGGTGGTCAAACTGGCGATGGAGGAGGACGTCGACGTGATCGGCGTCTCCTCGCTTGCGACCGACCACCTGATCGTGCCCAAGCTGATGCAGGCGCTGGGCGCAGCCGGCCTGCAGGATATCGCGGTCATCGTCGGCGGCATCGTGCCCGACGCGGACGAGGCGATGCTGCGCGAGGCCGGGGTGGCGAGGGTGTTCCACCCGGGCAGCGCGCTCGAGGAAATCGCGGCGGAGATCGGCCGCCTCACCCGCGCGCGGCGCGCGGTGAACGTTTGACGAGGAGACGCAGATGAACAAGCCCCTGAACGCAGGCAAACTGTCCGAACGCGAAACCGGGCCCGAGCGCTGGCAGCGCGAATATGCCGCGAGCGTGGGCAGCGACAAGCCCGCGCGCAACCGTTCCGGCATCGAAGTCAAGCCGTTGTACACGCCGCAGGACCGGCAGGGCGACTATGCCGCCGATCTCGGCTATCCGGGCCAGCCGCCCTACACCCGCGGCATCTATGCCAGCATGCACCGCGGCCGCACCTGGACCCAGCGCCAGCTGATCGGCCTCGGCACGCCGCTTGATTACAACGCGCGCCTGCTGGATGTGCTCGCGCAAGGCGCCACCGCGGTGTCGCTCATCCCCTGCAATTCGGTGTTCCGCGGCTATGACATGGACGAGGTTCACGCCGAGTTGCTCGGCACCTGCGGCGTGGTGGCGAACACGGTGGAGCACATGGATCAGTGCCTCGCCGGCGTGGATCTGGCGCGCACCTCCTGCGCCATGAACGATCCTTCGCCGTTTACCCTGCTCGCATTCCTGCTCGCGACCGCGAAAAGGCGCGGCGTCGACTGGCGCGCCATCAGCGGCACTTCCAACCAGAGCGACTACTTGAGCCACTTCGTCGCCAACCACATGTTCTTCCGCATTGCGCTCCCCGGCGCGCGGCGCATCCTCACCGACCACATCGAATTCTGCAACCGGCACGTGCCCAACTGGAACCCGATGTCGGTGGTGGGGCAGCACATGCAGCAGGCCGGCGCCACGCCGGCCGAGGCGATGGCCTTCACCCTGTCCTCGGCGATCCAGTACGCCGAGGACTGCAGGGCGCGCGGCATGGAGCCGGATGCCTTCCTGCCGCGCTTCACTTTTTTCTTCGACATATCGGTCAGCCTGTTCGAGGAGATCGCCAAATTCCGCGCCGGCCGGCGCATCTGGGCGCGCATCGCGCGCGAACGCTTCGGCGCGCGCGACCCGCGCTCCTGGCGCTTCAAGTTCCACGGCCAGACCTCGGGCGTCGATCTCACGCGGCAGCAGCCGCTCAACAACATCGCGCGCGTCACCGTGCAGGCCATGGCCGGCATCTTCGGCGGGCTGCAGTCGCTGCATACCGACGCCTACGACGAGGCGCTGTCCTGCCCGACCGAATTCGGCGCGCGCATCGCCGTCAGTACGCAGAACATCCTGCGCGAGGAGGCGCACCTCACCGACGTGATCGATCCTCTGGGCGGGAGCTACTACATCGAGTCGCTCACCGACGAGATGGAGCAGAAAATCCTCGGCATCATGGCGCAGGTGGAGGCCACCGGCGGCATGTACGCCGCGGTGGAGCAGGGCCTGGTGCAGAAAATGATCGGCGCATCGGCACGCGGTTTTCAGGAAAAAATCGAGTCGGGCGAGCAGACGGTGGTCGGGGTCAACGCCTATCAGGTGGAAGAAGGCAAAAGCGAGCGCCAGGCCTTGCCCACGCCCGACCCGGCGAAGATGCGCTCGCATATCGCCGCGTTCAAGGCGTACAAGGAGCAGCGCTCGCAGGCCGCGGTGCAGGCGGCGCAAGACGATCTGGCTGCCGCGGCCAACGATCCGAAACAGAGTATTTTTGCGCGCGTGGTGGAAGCGGCCGAAGCCGGCTGCACTCACGGCGAAATCTGTGCGACGCTGCGGCGCGAGCTCGGCTTCGGCCAGCCGCTGATCGTGGTCTGAAGGACTGGTCATGGCAGCTAGAACCGAGATCGAAACTTATCGAGGTGTCGTCTATCCTTGGCAGATGGACCACATGGATCACATGAACGTGCAGTTCTATACCGCGCGCTTCGACGAGGCGACCTGGCACCTGTTTGCCGCGCTCGGGATGACTACGAGTTATTTCAGGGAAAATCGGCGCGGCATGGCGGCCCTCGAGCAGCGCACTTTGTACAAGCGGGAACTGCACGCGGGCGCGCTGATACGCATTGCCTCCGAGTTGCTCGAGATGAAGCCGAAGACCATCCGCTTCCTGCATCGCATGTACGACACCGAAAGCGGCGAGGAAGTCGCCACTACCGAACTCGTCGGAGCCCACATCGACACCGACGCGCGCAAGGCGGTGCCGTTTCCGGATGACATCGTCAAGCGGCAGGCCGGCTTCATCGATGCTCGCGCAAGATCTGCATGAAAGCTGAGCCCGGGGCGGGCACGCTTGCCGCCATTCTCGCCGGCGAGCGCCGCGCGCTGGCGCGCGCCATGTCGGCGGTGGAGAACGAGACCGCCGCGGGCAAGGCGCTGCTGCACGAACTGCAGCCGCATCTCGGACGCGCGCGCGTGCTGGGCATCACCGGTCCCCCCGGCGCGGGCAAGTCCACGCTGGTCAACGCGCTGATCGGCGAATGGCTCGCGCGCGGCGCCAGAATCGGGGTGGTGGCGGTCGATCCCTCGAGTCCGTTCTCCGGCGGCGCCATACTCGGCGATCGCATCCGCATGGGCGAGCACCAGGCGAACGAGCGCGTGTTCATCCGCTCGCTCGCCTCGCGCGGCCATGGCGGCGGCCTGTCGCGCACCACGGCGCGGGTGATTGACCTGTTCGACGCCGCCGGCTATGACCACATCATCGTCGAGACCGTGGGCGCCGGTCAGTCCGAGGTCGAGGTGGCGGAAGTTGCCGACACGCGCATCGTGGTCTGCCCGCCTGGCCTCGGCGACGAGGTGCAGGCGATCAAAGCAGGCATCCTCGAGATCGCCGATATTCTGGTGGTGAACAAAGCCGACCTGCCGCTCGCTGACCGAACCGAACGCGAGTTGCTCGGGATGCTGTCGCTGCGCCATCACGACGCCTGGACGCCGCAGGTCGTGCGCACTGTCGCCACCAGCGGCGAAGGTGTGCCGGAACTGGCCGACCTGATCGAGCGGCATGCCGCAGCCTGCGCCAGCCAGCGGCTGTCGCGCGGGGGCCGTGTGCGGCGCCTGATTGCCGCGAGCGCCGCGGACTGGGTGAAGCGGCGCATCGAAAGCCTGGATACTGCCGAATTCGAGCAACTGTGCGCTCTCGTGCAGCGCGGCGAACTCGATTACGCCAGCGCCGACCTGCGCGCAGTCGAACTTGCGTTGCAGGCCGAGAAAAAAGCTTGAACCGCCAGGAGCACCACGGGTTTCCGGCTTCGATCCTGTGGGTGCTGGTGGCGCTCACTCTGGGCTGGGGTTTCAACTGGCCCATGATCAAGCTCGCGCTTACCGAAATACCGGTGTTCAGTTTTCGCAGCGTGTGTCTGCTGGGCGGCGCGGCAGGCCTGTTCGCCATAGCCGCCTACGCCCGGCTGCCGCTGCGGGTGCCGCGCGGCCAATGGGGCAGGCTGCTGCTGATCGCGCTGTTCAACATCACGGTGTGGAACGTATGCATCGCCTACGGCATCGGCTACATGTCTTCCGGCCGCGCGGCGATCCTGGCCTACACCATGCCGCTGTGGAGTGTGCCGCTCTCGGCCTGGTTGCTGAAAGAGCGGATCACTGCGCGCCGGATAGTCGGTGTCGGCCTGGGCATGGGCGCCATGCTGCTTTTGCTTTCGGTCGAGCTGCGGGCGGTGCAGGCTGCTCCCAAGGGCACTTTGTTGATGGTGTCGGGAGCGCTCAGTTGGGCGATAGGCACGGTGATGATGAAGCGCTATCCGATCGATCTGCCCGTCACCTCGCTCACCGCCTGGCAATTGCTGATCGGCGGCATTCCGATCTATGCCGGGGCGCTGGCATTCGACATGCACAAGCTGCACCCGCTGACACTGTGGCCGGCCGTTGCGCTTGCCTACAATGTTCTGGTCGCATTCGTGTTCTGCCACTGGGCCTGGTACAAGATCGTCACGACGGTGCCGGTGGGTGTGTCCTCGTTGTCCTCGCTGATGACTCCGGTGGTGGGAGTATTCAGCGGCATGCTGGTGCTCTCCGAGCGGCCGCACTGGCAGGATTTCGCCGCCCTGGGGCTGGTG
>OCZT010004510.1_pt1 | contig 14039 bp, 6 predicted proteins | sample 1539031 | NCBI WGS metagenome assembly OCZT01 (sample SAMEA3539308, study PRJEB22396) | soil metagenome | biome: tundra; feature: field; material: soil | place: USA | collected 2010-05 | depth 0.15 m
TGGCCTCGGCTGCCGGCCAGAATGAGGTGCCAATTACGAGAAATACGAAAGGAAGTAAATGGCTGGCGTAAAAGTACTGACCAAGCACCGCGATGCCCCGGTACTGCTGGTATGCCATGAACGCCACCGTCACAAAGAGTAGTGCCGAGAACAGTACGCCGGCTGCGTTGTGCCTGATCGCCCCCTTCCGCAGCCGCGATGGAAGAAGAAGAACAGCCGCGATTCCCGCCACCACGCCGAACCACAACCACGGTCCCAACCTCCCGTTCTCCCAAATGCTCGTCGAATAGCGCCAATTCGCCGCGAGACTACGCGCGGTCTCGATTGTGGTGCGCAAGTACCAAAAACTGCCATCGAGCAGGTAGTTGACGCCGCTGAAAGCCACTGTTACGATTCCGAATCCTGCGCCCGACCAAAGACACACAGCCGCCAGTGAGCGGATCATTGGTGTCCGGTGCCACGCCCAGACCATCGCGATGTAGTAAAGAGGCAGCAGCGGCGCAATCGTAATCCAGGAGAGATTCGAATACAGCATTCCTGCAAGCGCCACGCCCGCCCACAGCAGGCTCCCCCTTCGGACCGGCTGCCGCGCGGACCGAGTCAGCAGTGCCAGAGCCAGCAGGCAATACGCAACGCCTGGTCCGTCAATGTAATCCCACCCGGTTGCGGCCCAAAGCCAAGGGTGGAGAGAAAAGACCATTGCCGTCAGGAAGGCGGCGCGCACACCGGCGGTGACCCGGAGAATCGAAAACAGGGACAGCACGGCAATCGAGTGAACCGCCAGATGCAGGATGAAGTTGGCGGTGACGGGGGAGAAAAGCGAGTGAACCAGGTAACCCGGCAGTATCCAGGAGTACCGGCTCCCGCCGTGGAAGCTAGGAAACAGGTCTCGCTTGAAGTCCACCAGGTCCTTAAAATACCCCAGATAGAACCATGGATCGGTACGCAATAGCGGCGAATAGAGCACATTGTCCCGGTGCCAGAGGACCAGCAACGGAAGCAGAAGGACGGCAACCACATACAGGCCGTTCCGAAGCGAGGCAGTCTGGGTCGCGGACTTCGGAGACATCACCGACGAGCCTCCGCCTGAACCGTCGTTTCCGGAAGCGTCATGCCGGCGAGGCCCCAATCGTCCAGAGTGAAGATCATCGGCGCATCGAGCCGGCGCATGCGATCGATCCACTCCATTTGGGTGGCGAAGGGGATCTCCGTAACGGCCTTGGCTGCGATGCGGGCGGCGCGCTCTTCCTCGCCTTCGGGAGTCCAACCGGCTGCCGAGAGATGTTCCGTATGGTAGATGCGCATGGGTTCGGGCAAGACCACTTCGCCGATTCCCGCGTGGTGAGCCGCGTAGCAGAACAGCGCGTCGATGTGCATGGGCCAGATGGGGAATTCGGGGTACCCGCGCAGGGCAAACCAATCCTCGCGCGAAAGCAAAGTGAAGTCGCCGCAGGCGTTGGTGTGCAGGAACGCGGCGTTGGGAATGTGCGCGGCTCCCAAGGTGGGCGCTTGCGGATAGGTAGTCCAATCGACCGACGGCTGAGTGTCCAACACATCCAACAGCCAGTCGACATCGGGCGACCCGGCCGCGGGAGAGCCATCCGAGAGTTTGAAACCGAAGTCGAGGGAGAGGAGGTACTCAGCCTTGTCCCGATCCCCGTCTATCGCGGGAATGTGGCCCCCAGCCCGGAAGACAACATCGCCGTCCGCATTGGTCAACTCGACTTCGAGAGTCTCCAGATTCGACCCCGGCCCCGGCCGGATCGCGAGTTGAACCGTGCGCGGCTCCGTGGAACGTACTTGAACAATGGGTTCCCGCGCGGACTGAACGCCCCGCACGATAGATACTCCCGCCAGCCATTTGGGCGGGATTTCCCATTTCAGCCCAAATACGCGAAGCATCAGGAAACCGGGAAGCCGGGCGAGTGGAAGTTGGCGGCCGCGGAGCCGGAGCCGAAGTGTACCGGAAGACAAGTCATCGGGAAGGTGCAGCCGCAATCTGCACACTCCATCGACTCTCGCGGACGCCAACACATCGCCGGACGCGGAAAGCACCTCGAGAATCAGCGGCCAACTTCCTGCACTGGGGCCCGCCCCGGCGTCGATCAGCAACCGCGGCGCGGCTTCCGGCGGCCGCTCGAAGACCAGCTCCGCCTCGGGCTCCATCCAGCGGTACGGGCGCCCCTCGGGTTCCTCGATCGCGCGCCAGCCAGTTCCGAGCCAGATGCCTTCACCGGGTCCGACTATATCTTTGTTTTCAATCGCGCGCCGGCCATCGCCCGATAACGTCAGGTCTCCCTCGCGGGCGAAGATCCGAAGCCGGTGACTTTCGCAGAAAGCCAGCAGCTCATCGACTGGCGCGCCGGCGGGAATGTGACTGGCGACGTCGGTCCGATCCATCCGGTACATCTTGCGGTGTTCGAGACGGCGCTCTCCCAGGAAGCGCATCAGTTCGGCCGAGAACACGATGTCGAGATTGGTGGCGAGAACGAATTGGCCCCGCGCGAGGCGAATGCCGACGTTCTTGGCGATCATCTGATGCAAAGGGATGGTAGCCGAATTCGGTAGGCTATCGTGAACTTCGCGCGGCACCTCGATAAAGCGAACCTCGCACGGGCCCATGTCCGGCGGCCACCGGAGGTCGTCCATCAGCCGGGGGCGGCCGGCGGGCGGGTTCCATTCCACCACGACGATTTCGGATGAAAGATCGTACCGGGTGGCCTGGACGATCCAGGAATCGACGAAGGCCTGCATCCGCCCGATCATGTTGCCGCCATGATTGTCGTTTCTGGCGGCAACTACTACCGAGATGTACGGCGCCGAGCTATCCGAGTGTGTCGACATGATTCGGATTCCTTCCCACCGGCGCGGTTTCCGGCAAAGCGATCGCGGCCAGACCCCAGTCGTCCATATTGAAAATCACGGGAGCGTGAAGGCTGCGCATCTGCGCAATCGACGCCACCAGGTCTCGCTCGGACACAGACTTTTCGGCCGGCCCCCCGGACCCGGCGTCATGTTTGAGGTGGTAGATGCGCATGGGTTCCGGCAGGATTTGCTCCCGCGCCCCGGCGTGGTGCGCGGCATAACACAAGATGGAATCGAGATGCATGGGGAATAGGTTCAACTCCGGGTAGCCTCGAACGTCGAACCAATGCTGGCGAGCCATCATGGTGAAGTCGCCGCAAGCATGGATGTGGAGACATACGGGTTTGCCCATGTCGGCAATCGCACGCCGGTACTTCTTCGGCTCGGAAACCCAATCCATCCCGGCTGGCCGCGATTCCACAGTTACCGCGGTCCACGGTGCGACGCGCTCCGGTTCGGCGGCTATACTCGGAGCGTTTCCGGCGGCGCATCCGCACGCGAGAATTCTGAAGTTGAGGATGCGCGGCTCTCCCGCCACGGGCAATCCCCCTTCGTTGGTGGTCAGGAAGAGAGCTGTGACCGTTCCGCGTGACGCCGGAATGGGGACTTTCACATAAGTCAGTCCATTCACAGGTGCCTGCGCCACCACCTCACCGCCCGAAAGCGTAACCAGAAGGTGGAAAGGCCGGTAGCCTACGCCGGGTCCTGGCTCCACCAGCAAGGCCAGGTTGCGCCTCGCGTCGGTGGTCTGCACTACGAGCTCCGCATCCTGAGACACCCAACGGAATCTTTCGGCTCCCGAATGCTCCAGACGTTGCCATCCTTTGCCCCAGAACTCAACTCCCCAGCCGAAGATGTCGTCCCCGCGCTCGCCCAGCAGGCGAACCGCGGCCCGCACAGCGGCTGGCCCCTTGAAAAGCATTGCCGGAACTCCCAAACTTGCGACCAGACGCGCCAGCGTCGGGCGAGCCCCGCGGACAACCCCGGCGAACGACACGGGTGCAATCCTGGGCGCCTGCTGGGCCCAGTCGCAGCGGAAGATCCGGAAATTGAGAATGCGCGGATCGTGGACCACGGGCCGGCCGCCGTCCGGGACGTGCAGGCGAAACGATTGAAGGCTGTCGCCGGTAGCCGGCGGCAGCCAAAGCTGCAGCCTGGTCCGCCCCGAAACGCTCCATTCCGCCATAAGCGAACCGTTGGCGTCGAACACCTGCAAGGTTTGCGGGGGCAGGCCCACACCCGGTCCCGGTTCGACGTCCAGCAATAGGGCGGGCCCAGCCGCGGGGACGCGGAGCAGGACCTCGGCGTCGTTCTCTATCCAGCGATATGGCTCCCGCGAATCGCGCCACTCCACCGGAAACCAACCCCTGCCAAAATGGACACCCGATTCCGGCCGGGCGATGTCCTGTTCCGCGTTCCGCCGGAAGCCCTCCCCGGTCAAGGGGTAAATGCCCTCGCGCGCGAATATCCGGATCGCATGGCTGCGACAATACGCGAGTTGTTCGTCGAGCGTACCATCCACCGGGATATCGCTCGCGACATCGTACCGGTCGGTGCGGTACATGCGGCCTTTTTCCAGCCGCCGCGAAGCCAGAAACCGGACCAGTTCGTCGGAAAACAGGATGTCGATATTGGTTGCCAGGATGAACTCGCCCCGCGCCCGGCGGATGCCGACATTCTTGGCAATCATTTGGTACAAGGGCAGAGCCTCCGCGTGCCGGTAGCGGCCATGTACTTCGGGTGGCACTTCGATGATGCGCACCTCGCAGGGGCCCGTGTCGCCTGGCCAGCGAAGCGCCTGCGCCAGCCGGTCGCGCCCGGCCGGAGGATTCCATTCGACGACGATCAGTTCCGAGGAGAGGTTGTGGCACTTCGCCTGGTTGATCCAGGCATCCACGAAAACCTGCATTCGCCCTAACAGATTGCCGCCATGGTCGTCGTTCCGAGCCGTCACAACGACCGACAAATAAGGCGCCACGCACGCCACCGATGACCCGCCGTCACCCGGACTCTCGTGTGGAGAACTCATAAACTACAGAGTAACGTTACCATTTTTCCGGGTGCCAGTTGGCCAGACAGCGAGCTTGACAACCAGCTTGGCGTTCTGCAAAGCTGGCTATTCGCCGCCCGCGCATGACGCCCGACGCCTCAGACCCGCAAGGCGACTCGCCAAAGACACGCCCTGGCAGGCGCTCTCGCTATATCAACCAGTTGATTGCGGACGAAATCTCCGCTCTCACCAGATACTACGACAGCCTGCTGCAATGGCTGCCCAGGCAGGAAGACTCCGGCCGTCTGCTCGCGCTGACCGACGCGCCGCGGAAGAAGGCGATCGAGAACAACGAGACTTTTCCCGATTTGAACGCGGAAGAGGACCGGAGGACCGCGGTTCTCATCAACGGCACATTGAACCACCACTTCGATATCCAATCGATCTTTCTGGATTTGCAGACGCATTTGTCCCACACTTCGCGCGTGGTGGTGGTCCTCTACAACAGCTATCTTCGCGCCTTGTACCGCCTGGCGAATTCTCTGGGGCTGCGGAAGGGGGAACTGCCGAGCACCTTCATTACGCGGTTGGACCTCGAAAATCTGGCGCGGCTTACCGGGTTTCAGATCGTGCGGCAGCGCCCGTGCGCGTACTTCCCCTGGCGCTGCTTCGGATTGGGTCAACTAATTAACCGGCTCTTGCCGTTAGTGCCTCTGTTCCGGTGGCTCAGCCTGGCATATGTAGTCACCCTGCGTCCGGTGAAGCCGCGGCCCCGCGCCGGCCTCACGTGCGTAATTCCCGCGCGCAACGAGAAAGGGAATATCGAGGATGCCCTGCGGCGATTCCCAGCCCTGGGGTGTCCCATGGAAATTATCTTCGTGGAAGGGCACTCTACCGACGGCACCTGGGAGGAAATCCAGCGGGTCGCTAAGCTCTACGAGGGACGCTTTCAAATCAAGACCCTCCAGCAAAGCGGCAAAGGAAAAGCGGATGCCGTGCGGTTGGGGTTCGCGCACGCCACCCAGCCGCTGCTGACCATTCTGGATGCGGACCTCACGATGCCGCCCGAGATGCTCAGCCGATTTTACGATGCGTATTCCGAAGGGCATGCCGATTTCATCAATGGGTCGCGCCTGGTCTATCCGATGGAAGGAGAAGCCATGCGCTTCCTGAATCGGCTGGGCAACGTATTCTTCGCCAAAGCGCTAAGTTGGGTGCTGGATACACGGTTGAGCGACTCGCTGTGCGGCACGAAACTGTTCGCCCGCCACGACTATGAGCGGATGCGCGCCTGGCGGCGCGACTTCGGCGATTTCGATCCTTTCGGCGATTTCGAGTTGCTGTTTCCGGCCGCCGTTCTGGGCCTCGGTTCCGTGGACATCCCGGTTCGTTATCTCGCGCGCCAGTACGGCACCACGAACATTCACCGGTTCAGCCATGGCTGGCAGCTATTGCGGATGACGTGCATCGGCCTTTTCCGGATTAAAATAGCCAGACGTATTGGGAGCCGTGAAACGGCTGCTCCGCTGAATAGAGGGCAAGAATAGTCTTATGCGCGATTTTAGGGAGCCGGCCAGCCGAGCGGACCGCGAGATAAAGCACGGCAAGTGGCTCGCCCTTCACGATACGGAGGCCGTATGGGGTTGGGGCACGCCGGCCGGACAGTTGCGGGCCAAGCGCCGCAGCGATTTGATCGTGCAGGGTGGCCGGTTGGGTCCCGGCAAGCGCATCCTCGAAATCGGCTGCGGAACAGGCAATTTTAACCTCGCGGGAGGAACAGGGGCGTTATATCGCTTTGACACTGGAAGACGGAAACTGATGGCCCGGAGAGGCCCTGGAACGCGGCGCGTATTTCTCACCCAAGTCGCCCGTTGGAATCGTGAGGCCTGATCTTGACATGAGGATTTTGAATCGTGAACGCTCACTGCTTGTAGTCCCCGTGTTTGTCTTCGTTTTGTCGGGCATGATTGTAAGCGCAATTGGTCCGTATAATCTGTTCGGCAACCAAGATCCGGAGTACATGGAACTCTTCAACTCATTGAGTTTAGGGACATTTCACGTGCCCGTAAACCTGGACCACCCAGGTACTCCCGTGCAGGAACTCGGAGCTGCGGTCATCTTGGGCAAATGGCTTGGCGGTAACCTCTTCGGCGTCTGGGCGCCTCTCGAGGAGTCCGTCCTAACGCACGCCGAGGACTATCTACATGCGATCAACTTCGTCCTTAATGTTTTGTTGAGTGTCACGTTGTATTTCGCGGCGAGAAGGCTCTATCGCAGGTCCAGGTCACTCGTCCCGGCGCTTGCCCTCCAGTGCAGCTTCTTTCTATTCTGGGAGCCCATGGTTGCTCAAAGCCGCGTCATGCCTGAACTGCTCCTGATTTCTGTGACGTATCTGCTGATCATGATTCTGGTGAGTGTGGTGTGGAATCCACAGGAGGCTGTCGATCGAGAGAGTTGGACTCTGGCTGCAATGGCCGGCGCGATATTCGCGCTTGGCGTCGTGACGAAGCTATCTTTTCTGCCGCTCGCGAGCACCGTGCTGCTATTCAGAGGCTGGAGAAGGATTGGGGCCTTTTGCTCGGGAGCTATTGCCGGTGGCGCGCTCGTCACACTCCCGGTCATCACACGGCTTCCGTCGGCGGCCCGGTATTTCTGGAGGTTCATGTGGCACACCGGGTACTATGGCGCCGGCAGCGTGGGACTGCCGCCACTGTCCGTCCTAAAGGCAAACCTGGCGGCAATTCTTGGCCAAGAGCCCTTCCTGGCTGCGATGTTCGTGGCCTACTCGATCGCGCTGACATGCGTCAGATGGGACCGGCAAGAAGATGCTGTGCCGAGTCCCGCGACTTTCCGTACGGTGGTACTGTCAGGTTGGATTACGACCGCTTTGCAGATACTGCTGGTTACGCAGCATTTTCGAGCCCACTATTTACTACCTGCGATGGTGTATGCGGGATTTGTAAATGCAGTGTTGGTCGATCACTACGCGAGCTCGCTGAGACGACGGTTGAGGGTCCCGTTGGCGATATGCTGTGTTGCTGTTGGCTTGTTTGGCGCGGTTAGGACGGCCGGCCATTGTGTAGACTGGGCCGCTGCGCAGCGGAACGAAAGGGCGGATTCTGCGAAGCTGCTGACGACGCTGAAAACAATGCCGGAATGTATCCAGATGGGATATGATTTCTCAGTCGCGCCCATGAGGGCGCTGCATTTTGGAAATGCGCTGGCTGGTTTCCAACAAGGGTGGGTTTTGGCGACTCTGTATCCCGACTCACTCTCGTACACGTGGCAGGAAGGCAAGCCGGTGTCGTTTTCAGGCGAGGACAGGAGCCAGCAGCTAGCCGACCTCGTAGATAGCGGCCGGTGCGTACTGCTGGTGGGTAAAGCAATCCCGTCTTTGGAGGGCAAATTCGTGCTACCTCCCGATATGGCTTACAGAACGGTCAGTGCCGAAGGGAGCCAAGGCATCTATCGCCTGGTCCACAAGCCTCCGCCAGCAGCGGTGGACGATTCGATTCAGAAACTGCCGCTCAAGAATCTGGCACTCGGAAAGGCGACGGCCCAAAGCAGCGGCGGTGCCGAACCCGGCAGGGCTATTGACGGGAACACGGACGGCGCTTTCTTCCACGGGTCGGTAACCCACACCCAACCTGACGAAAATTCTTGGTGGCAGGTGGACTTGGGAGATTCTGCGAAAATCTACAGGATCGCGATCTGGAACCGTACCGATTGTTGTAGTGGCCGGTTGAGCAGCTTCTGGGTGTTCGCCTCGAACGCGCCGTTCGCTCCCTCCGACAAACCCGCGAGCCTGCAACACAGGCCTGGGACCTGGAGCAGCTTTCAAAGCGATATTCCGAGTCCAAACGTCGAGTTGAGTTTGGGAGGCGTCAGGGCACGATATGTCCGGGTCCAACTTGCCGCTAGAAATCCTTTGAGCCTAGCAGAGGTCCAGGTCTACGGTCTGCCCCCGGCTGCGCGATAAAGCCCGTGTTCCCTTCGGCGCGCCATCATGAACTCGGGCATCCCGACCCGGAGCCCGATGAAATCTTCCGCGGAAGGCGAGATCCGGGCCGCGCTGTAATTGTCCGCTGGTCCTTCGCGCGCCAGCTCCGCGCCGCGGGGCTCATCGATGCTTCCATCGTTCGGTTCGACTGGCTGCACCCGCCTGTTCCGCCCAAAGCCATTGGCCCATTTTGAAGTTCGGAGCGATCGTCGTACGAACGCCTGTCCTGCGCGAATCCTCGGGGCCGCTGTACGTCAAGGCGCGCCGGCCGCTGGACAACAGGCGCTCGAAATGCTGAAATACTTGATGGCTCAGCCATGAACCAGAAAGTCTCCTATTCCGTCCTCCTCGTGTGCCCGCTAGCTTTGTTTGCGTTGTCGGTTGCCACCACAAACCTCCATGGTCCGTTCTACTTTGGAAACAATTCCGACCCCGAGTACCAGTATCTTCTGAATGGGTTGAATGTCGCGACACTCCATGCTCCGGTCAAGTGCGACCACCCCGGCACGACGCTCGAGATAATCGAAGGCCTCGTCATTCTGGGTAAGTGGGCCACGGGGGAGTGCCTGTTCGGGCTGCGGCAGCCCTTGCGCGATGCGGTGCTCATTCATCCCGAAGACTATCTGCATACGATAGGCCTCGTTCTGAATTTGCTGCTGAGCGGGGCCATCTACATCGCGGCGCGGCGGATCTATAGGCTTTCGGAATCTTTGCTTACGGCCTTGGTCTACCAGGTCGGCTTCGGAATGTTCGTGGAAACGTTCCATGCACAAGCGCGGGTATCGCTCGAACCCCTGCTGGCGACTGCGGTTGTGATTCTCACGCTGCCGGTTTCCAGTATGGTTTTCCGACGCTCCGACAAGCTCCCTGAAACCGATCGGCGGCTCGCGGTCGCCACCGGTGTTGCGCTCGGTTTTGGGGTTGTCACTAAGATTACCTTCGCACCGCTGTTGGCCGTGTGCCTGTTGTTCCGCACGAAGAGATCCCTGTTCACGTGCCTGGCGTCGTGCTTGGCGAGCGTTTGCGTGCTGCTCTTCCCGATATGGGCGCGCCTCCCGGAGATGTACAGTTGGTTCTGGTCTCTGCTGATCCATACGGAGCGGTACGGCGCCGGCCCGGTGGGGGTCCCGAGCGCAGCCACGCTTCTATCTCATGCAGCCGCCATCTTTCAATACGAGCCCATGCTCGTACTGCTGGCGGCCTGCTACACGGCATTGTACGTCGCCATTCGGAAGGGGTGGGTAAGGACTCCGAACGGGGAGGCGCTCCGCGTGGGCCGGTTGCTGCTGGCCGGGGTCGTCGTCATTGCGGTCCAGATAGCCATTACGGTGAAGCACTTCGCCATGCACTACCTGCTTCCCGCAATGGTGTTTACCATGCTACTGAACGCAGCGCTTGTCTTCCTGTTCAGCCGGTCCAAACCGGGCACGGTAAGCCGGGGCCTGTACGGGGCGACCGTGCTGTTGCTGGCCCTGGGAACGTGGCACAGTTACAGGTGGCTGGCCATTTGGAAGACGCTCTCGAACCAGTACCGAGCCGATGTATCCTCCATTCTAAGCCGGCGTCGAGAAATGAAAGATTGCGTGGTTATTCCTTACTATCGCTCCTCGTCCCAGGAGTTCGCGCTTTCGTTCGGCGATGGCTCGACGGGTTACGCGTATAGCCGGGAACTAAGCGGGCTTTACCCCAAGGCGATCAATTACAATATCTGGGAACAGCAGTTTTACTCCCTGAAGATGGAGCCGGCGCGCTCGGAGATCCGGCGCGCGCTCGTCGTCGGCGCATGCTATTTGATGCAGGGGACGCCTCCCTCGAAGGAGGATCTTGAAGCGCTGAGCGGTTTCACCTTGACGCCGATTTTTGTCGCGGGAGACGAAGGTCTGCACCGGCTGGGCCTCGCCGCCATTACGGACCATCCCGCCTTATGGAAGGCGGCCACGCAGAGCAGTACCTTGGTAACCGGGTCGGCGGCCTCTTTGGCCGTCGACGGCAACACCAACGGGAATTTCATGGGCGGTTTCGTCACCCATACGAACCTGGAGGCAAACCCGTGGTGGCAGGTTGATTTGGGTGCCTCGGCCGCAGTCCATTCCATCGTGATCTGGAACCGCACGGACTGCTGCAAGGATCGCCTGGCGGACTACTGGGTATTCGTCTCCGACGTCCCCTTCGGCCCCGCGGATACACCCTCCATCCTGCAAAGCCGTCCGGGAACGTGGAGCAGCCATCAGACGACGACGCCAAACGCCTCGACCACCATTTATACTGGCGGAATAAAAGGGCGGTACATCCGGGTGCAGCTCACCGGGACCAGTTACCTCAGCCTCGCCGAAGTCCAGGTATTCTGACAGGATCTGGAATCCAATCGGCCCGCGATCCGCGGGCGAGTCCCGCGATTACAATTGTCGCCAAGCTAACTAGCTAAAGGTTGCGCGCGTTTCTGCCGAAAGGAATCACTATGAGCAGCTTGCGAAACTCACTGATGGTCCTGTTGGTCAGCGGCATAGTACGGGTTGCCAGCCCAGCCGGAAACGCCCCTCCGCTTTTCTTTGTCTCGAATTCGGGTCAGGCGCCGGCGCGCGTGCTCTTCATGGCCCAAGGTTCCGGGCTGACAGCGTATTTTCTCTCCAATGAGGTGACTTTCCGGATGGGACGGTCGTCGGTGAATGTGAGCTTCCCAGGGGCGAACCCGTCGGCCGCGCCGGAGGGTTTGGGGGAAATGCCCGCCCGTGCCAATTTCCTGATCGGAAAGGCGGCGGATTGGCACGTCGGCGTCCCTTTATACAGCGAGATCGTCTATCGGCAGATATATCCGGGCATAGACATGGTATTTGGAGGCAGCGCGCGGAACCTTAAATCCGAATTCCGTGTAGCCCCCGGGACGAACCCGTCGCGGGTCCGTATCCGATACACGGGCGCGGGTGAACTGCGCATCGAGGACCGCGCACTTGTGATCCCTGTCGGCGGACAAGAATTACGGGAGCAGGCGCCGCTTGCATACCAGGAGCGCGCCGGCCACCGCATTCCCATACACTGCCGGTTTATGCTGTCCCCCGATGGGACCGTGGGCTTCACGACAGGCGAATACGACAGATCGTTGACGCTGGTGATCGATCCGGTGCTTTCGTACAGCACATTGCTCGGCGGCTCCGGTGCCAATGCGGCTACCGCCGTGGCGGTGGATTCGACGGGAGCGGCCTACATCGCAGGATTCACCGATTCGTACAATTTTCCAACCGCCAACCCGGTTCAGAACTACAACGCGGGGTCGACCGACGTGTTTGTCGCCAAGTTGAACGCCTCCGGCAGCGAGTTAGCGTACTGCACGTATTTGGGCGGGTCCGGGGATGACAGGGCATACGGCATTGCGGTGGATGGTACTGGAGCCGCCTATATCGCGGGTTCGACGATGTCTACGAATTTCCCCGTCTGGCGCTCTTATCAATCCAGGCTGGCGGGGGGGCGCAACGCATTTGTCGCCAAACTGAATCCCGCCGGCAATGCGCTGGTGTACAGCACTTACCTGGGCGGCAGCGGAACGGATACTGCGAACGGCATCGCCGTGGACGCGGGCGGATACGCCTATGTCGTCGGCGACACGAACTCGGCCAACTTCCCGGCGAGCGGACTGCAGCGGGGTCTCCGGGGGGGCCAGGACACGTTTGTCGCCAAACTGGCCGCCGATGGAAGCCATCTCGTGTACAGCACCTATCTCGGCGGCAGCAACGACGATCATGGAGCCGCCATCGCGGTGGACTCCGCCACGACCGTCTATCTGACCGGAAGCACGTGGTCGACGGACTTTCCCGTGGTGAACGCGTTTCAACCCAAGTTCGCCGGCGGTGAGGACACCTTCGTGGCGCGCCTCAGCGCCGACGGCAATACTCTGCTGTTCTCCACATACCTGGGCGGAACAGGGGGCACGATGTCGTATCCCGAAACGGGACAGGCAATCGCGCTGGACGGCCAGGGGAGCGCGTATATCGCCGGTACCACCAGCTCAGCCGATTTTCCGGTTCTGCTCCCCTTTCAAGCCTCTCTCCGCGGTTCCCTGGACGCATTCGTCAGCAAGCTGAGTTCTGCTGGCGTCCTGGTCTACAGCACGTATCTCGGCGGCTCATCTGCCGATTACGGGAACGCCATCGCAGTAGACGCAGCCGGAAGTGCGTATGTAGCGGGGTACGCTTATTCGACGGACCTGGCGGTCGTCGGCGCCGTCCAGCAGAACAACGCCGGCAAGTGCGACGGATTCATAGCCCAGTTAGGGCCGGCGGGAAACACCCTGGAATACTTGACCTATTGGGGGGGGAACGCGGCCGATACTATTACCGCCCTCGCGCTGGATTCCGCCGGGGGGCTCTACGCCGCAGGCTTTACGCTCTCCAGCAACTTCCCCCTACTGAACGCTTACCAATCTCTGAATATAGGCAACTACGGAGCATTCGTAACGAAACAGATGTTCGCGTCCGCGCCAGGCGGTTCTCTCTCCAACCTGGCGCTAGGCAAGGTGGCCACGCAAAGCAGCAACCTCGAATCCACCTCAGTGGCTGCTTTGGCGGTCGATGGCAATACCGACGGAAGTTTCTTTGATGGTTCCGTGACCCACACGAACCTGGATGCCAATGCGTGGTGGCAGGTCGATTTAGGCTCCTCCGCAACCGTCAACTCCATCGTGATCTGGAATCGCACGGATTGCTGCGAAGTTCGCCTGGCGGATTACTGGGTCTTCGTTTCCGACACTCCCTTCGGCCCCACGGACACGCCTTCTACGCTGCAAAGCCGGACGGGAACGTGGAGCAGCCATCAGACGACTGCACCTAATCCCTCGACCACGATCGCCGTGGGTGGCGCGCAAGGACGGTATGTTCGGGTACAACTCACGGGCACGAACTATTTGAGCTTGGCTGAAGTGCAGGTGATAGGCACCCTAATTGTTTCAACCGGCTCCAACGTGGCTCTGGGCAGGACGGCCACGCAAAGCAGCAACCTCGAATCCACCTCAGTGGCTGCTTTGGCGGTCGATGGCAATACCGACGGAAGTTTCTTTGATGGTTCCGTGACCCACACGAACCTGGATGCCAATGCGTGGTGGCAGGTCGATTTAGGCTCCTCCGCAACCGTCAACTCCATCGTGATCTGGAATCGCACGGATTGCTGCGAAGTTCGCCTGGCGGATTACTGGGT
>OCZT010004511.1_pt1 | contig 14034 bp, 10 predicted proteins | sample 1539031 | NCBI WGS metagenome assembly OCZT01 (sample SAMEA3539308, study PRJEB22396) | soil metagenome | biome: tundra; feature: field; material: soil | place: USA | collected 2010-05 | depth 0.15 m
GTCACCGCCCCGGCGCCTGCCCCGGGATCCGCGGGGACGGCCGGCATCTACCGGTGGCTCCCCTTCACCCCGTCGGAGCTGACCGGGGCCGCCGCGGTGGCTACCCGGTTCGGCGATCTCTATGGGGCTTCCTCCTACACCGAGAGCGCGACCGGATACGTGCAGCGGATGCGCAATGTGATCACCAGCGAGCTCTCCCAGGTGCTGGCGCGGGCGTACGCGACCCCCGGCGTGGCCGGGCCGCGCGTCCGGCAGAAACAGGTCTCCACCGCAGCCTCGAGCATCAGCGCGCTGCGCGCGTTCGGCTCCGGCAGCATCACGTTCATCGTCGCGATCCACCAGAAGATCACCGGCAGCCGGGGGGTCAGCCGGAGCACCGGGCAGTACGCCGTGACGGTGACCGGCTCCAGCGGTAGCTGGCAGGTCAGCGACATCGAGCTGGCCTCGGCAGGTAACGCATGATGGGAGCGGGCGGCCAGTCCGGCCGCGGCCGCGGCGTCGTGATCGCCGTTGTCTGCGTGGCCGGGCTTCTCGGCCTCAGCCTCATCGTCGCGCCGATGCTGATGTTCGCCGGCAGCGGCGCGCTGTTCGAGTCCGGCGCGGGCTGCTCCGCCGCCAGGAGCGGGAACACCGGGCAGCCCCCGCCGAGCCAGCAGGCCGTCAACTCGATCCCGGCTAACTACCTCGCGATCTTCAAGTTGACTGGCCGCAAGTACGGGATCCCGTGGGTGATCCTGGCCGGCATTGCCAAGGTCGAGAGCAACGACGGCCGGACGACGCTGCCGGGAGTGCACAGCCGCTCGAACGCGTTCGGCGCGGCCGGCCCGATGCAGATCGGGATCGGCGGCGCGGCGGGCGATACCTGGGGCGGCGCGGCGGTCCACCCGGCGGGCGCGCGGGTCAGCGGCGTGGCGACCGACGCCAACCACGATGGCGTGGCCAGCGTCTACGAGCCCGCGGACGCCGTCGCCGGTGCCGCTAAGTACCTGCTCGCCCACGGCGTACTCGACAACGTGTCCGCCGCGATCTTCGCCTACAACCACCTGGAGTCCTACGTCCAGACGGTGGAGTCCTGGGCGGGGACCTACGCGAACGGCGGCTTCTCGGTCAGTCCGGTGACGGTCGACGCCGCGCCGGACTGCCTGCCCGGCGTCGGTCAGACGGCCAACAGCGCGGCCGGCACCGCGATCGCCCTCGCCGAGCAGCAGCTCGGCAAGCCCTACCAGTGGGGCGGGACGGGCCCGGACGCCTTCGACTGCTCTGGCCTGGTCATGGAGGCATACCGGGCAGCGGGGATCGACATGCCGCGCACGTCACAGCAGCAGTGGACGTGGGGGCCGCGCGTCCCGGCCAGCCAGGTCGAGCCGGGGGACCTGGCGTTCTTCGCCGGATCCGACGGCACCAGGGCATCACCGGGACACGTGGGCATCGTTATCGGCGGCGGCTTCATGATCGAGGCATTCGCCACCGGCTTCCCGATCCGCATCGCGCCCTACGGCAACCGGGATCCGGTCGGCTTCACCCGCCCGTGGGCGCACCACGGCATCGTGCTGGCCGGCCAGCAGTCCGGCGGCTGATCTCCCGCTCCGGCGGCGCCGCCCCGGCATGAGACTCTGGGAATCCATGCGGGCATCCGGCCTGCCCGGCCGGCCTGCTTCCGCGGCCGGCAGTCAGGAGGCCAGATGGACTTCGAGCTCTCCGCGGAGCAGCGGCTCTTCCGCGACACGCTGCGCGCGTTCGTCGACGAGCAGATCCGGCCGGTGGCCCGCGAGTGGGAGGCGGCCGGGCGCTACCCGGAGGAGATCGTCGCGACAATGCGGCAGATGGGCCTGTTCGGGCTGACCGTGCCCGAGGAATACGGCGGCATGGCCGCTGACATGGTGTCGCTCGCCCTGGTCTTCGAGGAGATATCCCGGGGCTGGATGGGAGTGGCCGGCATCCTCGGCAGCCACTCGCTGTCCTGCTGGATGATCGCCAGGTACGGCACGGATGAGCAGAAACGCGCCCACCTGCCCGCGCTTGCCAGCGGCGAGCGCAGGACCGGCATCGCGCTCACCGAGCCAGGAGCGGGCAGCGACCTGCAGGGCATCCAGTCCACCGCGCGCCGTGACGGCGATAGCTACGTCCTGAACGGCAGGAAGACGTGGATCACGAACGCGCGCCATGCTGACCCGCTGCCGGTGCTCGCGAAGACCGATCCGGCCGCGGTGCCGGTCCACGCCGGGATGTCGGTATTGCTCGTGGATGCGGGCACGCCGGGGTTCGAGGTCGTGCGTGACCTGCCCAAGCTCGGCTACCACGGCCCGGAAACCTGCGAGCTGGTGCTCGACGACGTCCGGGTGCCCGCGTCGGCGCTGCTCGGCGGCACCGAGGGCAGGGGCCTGCAGCAGGTGCTCGCCGCGCTGGAAACGGGCCGGGTCAACGTCGCCGCCCGGGCGGTGGGCGTCGCCCAGGAGGCCTACGACCAGGCGCTGCGCTACGCGGGGGAGCGGGAGGCCTTCGGCCAGAAGATCTCCGGGTTCCAGGCGGTCCAGCTGAAACTGGCCGACATGGCGATGAAGCTGCAGGCGGCGCGGCTGCTCGTGTACTGGGCGGCATCGCGCGCCGATTCCGGCCAGCGCTCCGACATGGAATCCGGGATGGCCAAGGTCTACGCGTCTGAAGTCGCGATGGAATGCGCGGTGACCGCCATGCAGATACACGGCGGCTACGGCTACTCCCGCGAATTCACCGTCGAGCGCCTCTACCGCGACGCGCCGCTCATGGTCATCGGCGAGGGCACCAACGACATCCTCCGCACGGTGATCGCCCGTTCGCTGACCAGCGGCCGCAGCGCCATCGGCTGACGGCCGCCGGGCGTCTCAGCGTCGGCCGGCGGTCTCACTGTCTAACACTGCTTACGGGCTTGCCGGCCCGCACGGTGACAGAATTGGGCCCTCTGATGACTACCTGCCATGGCATTCCAGGCGGATAGTTAGTGATGGCCGGTGGTCCGGTTCGTCTGCTCTTCCTGTAGCCCAACGCCTACGGCCAGGAGCTGGCTAACCGGGGGGGCAGGCGGTCCCGTGCGGGGGCGTCTTGGATCAGGGAGGGTGAGATCGATGGATGGGACCTGCGGGAGATGCGGCCTGCCGCTGGCGGCCGGCGACATATTTTGCGGGAGCTGCGGTCAGCCAACGGCAGCTTCCGCCACGCCAGCCACCAGCACGCCACCACCTGCCCCGGCACCTGCCCCGGCACCCGCACCGGCCTCTCGCTGGCCGAGCTACCCGGGCAGGCCGGCCTCGGCCGATGCGGCGGTCGGGCAGCAGACACCGAACGCGCATTACCTAGGTCTCCGACTGGTATATGACAAGGAGCCCGAGGGGTCTTTCGACCCGATCAACAATGGGCGTCTGCTCAGGCAGTTCGCCATGCACTGGCTGCTGTACCTGGTGGTCTATTTCGTCGGCGGGCTGCTGGCCGGGATTGTGCTGCTGATCCTCGCTTTCATCGGTCTGGGCACCAGCGCCGCAGTGACATTGTGGTTGATTGGCGCGGTGGTCATCGGGCTGGTCTTCGCGTGCCTGTACTGGCTGATCCCGGTGCCGGCGCAGCTGTCGGAGTGGAAGTTCCTCGTAGACGGCAAGGCACAGGTCGCGCCGGTGACGTTCGACCACATCGCATGGGCACTCCAGCAGCGCCAGACTCCGCTGGACCTGGTTCAGGTGCGCCGCCTGAAGCTGGCGGGAGGCGAGGGCCGCGACTACCTGGAGCTCCGCCGGGGGCTGTTCAGCGGTCTTATTTGCTGTTTCGCGTACGGCGAGGACCTGTATGTGGGCTGGACGTTCTGGCTCCGGATCTCTCCGCTGCGCTGGTTTCTGATGCTCGTCGCGAGGTTGTGGCAGACGCTGATGCGGCGGGGAACCGACCTGTACGTCTCGCTGCGCTACGACTATGCCAGGGCGATGCGGGAAGCTATGCACAGCGTCGCGCGGGAAGGCGTCGACGTGGCCGTCGGTGAGGCGCGCCCGCAGGGCCAGGACATCGGGCAGTCCCTCCAGGTCGCTGTCGCTGACTTCGACATATAGCGCCCGCGGCATGACGGCTCTCCTCACCACTACCGCTCCGGCACCGGGACTGCGGTCCAGAGGCGAGCGGCCGGACGTCCATAACGCGTACTTCGCGATCACCATCGATGCCGCGGTGGATCTGCTGGAGGCCCGTGAGTACCAGGGCCTGCCCCGGGCGGACCGGCTGGCTAAGGCGCTCAGCGAGCAGCAGGGCTTCCTGAACGGGTTCTTCGATCCTGCCCTCAAGGCGGCGCTGGACCTGCGGATCGTTGTCGAGCAGCAGGCGGCGACACCGATCACGGTTGCCCTTGTCGGCCGGGTCTGGGGGGCCGACCCGTCTGAGGTCGCCGCGAGGGCGGGCCGGCTGTGCGCCCAGCTGCTAGCCTCGCTGCCGCGTCACGTGACGGGTGCCGCCGTGATGGACGAGGCTGCTATTAGCGCACTGCTCAGGCCGCTTCCCGCCGGCCCGGTGGACTCGGTGATGATCACCCGTCATGAGCTGCTCGGCCTGCCATCGCGACCTGATGCTCAGGTCTCCTACTACTTCTCGGCTGTCCCGTTCAACTGGGCTGACAGCGACTGGTCAGCCGTGTACGCGGCGCTGGCCGCCTGCTCCACCCCGCTCGTGCTATCAACGGCGGTCCTGCCGCTGCAGATGCCCACCTCGTTTGGCCAGAAGCTGCTCGGCCTGGCGACGTTCTACGGACGCCTGGCCCGTGAGGATGAGCAGGAGGGCGGCCTCTACTTCGGCCGCCAGAAACTAGCCCCTGACGCGTTCGCGGTAGACGCCGAGCATGCCTTCCGTGACTTCGCCCGCCGCCTCGGCCAGAAGGCTTTCGCGCTAAGGATCCAGGTGGCAGCTGCCGGGGGACTGCCGCCGGGCATCGTGGAGACGATCGCGGCGGCCATCTCACCGCCCGACCCCGCCCGCGGCAGTCACCTGGAACGGGAGCGTGCCGTATCCGCCTATGAGGTGCGGAGGCCGGCGAATGCCGAGCAACGCCAGGTCGCCGAGCGCAACCTGGCCACCCTGGACTTCGGCCTACTGCCGGGCAGGCAGGAGATCTGGGCGCGACCCGACCCGCCGGACCTGCAGCTTCAGCTGCTCAGCGTCATCGGCGACGCGCGTGACGCGGCCTGCGCGTTCCGGCTGCCCGTTGCGGTGGATGGGACCGTGCCGGGGTTCCGCGTCCGGCGCGGCCATTTCGGCCACGCGGAGGCATTCCAGGCTGACGGCCCGTCGATTCGGATTGGCCAGATATCCGGGTCGAGCCGTTTCATCACGTTGCCGGTGCGGAGCTTGACTAAGCACGCCCTCCTGGCCGGCAGCACAGGTAGCGGCAAGACGACCACCGCGATGGAGATCCTCCGGCAGCTGTGGCTTGACCACCGGATACCGTTCCTGGTCATTGAGCCGGTCAATTCGGACGCCGACGACTACCGGCGACTGGCCGCGGAGCCCGGATTCGAGAACCTGGAGATCTGCACCGTCGGCGACGAGGGCGGACGGCCGCTGCGGTTCAACCCGTTCGAGGTACCCCAGGGCGTCCTCATCGGCGAGCACATGTCGAACCTTCTGACGTGCTTCAAAGCCGCATTCGGCCTGTGGGAGCCGTTGCCGTCGATCTACCAGGACGCGCTGAGCCTGACCTACCTGCGGGCCGGTTTCCTTGCCTCCGAGCGCCCCAGCGGCCCGCGGGCCTGGCCGACCGCGGTGGAGTTCATGCGGGCGATGCGGGAGGCCACCGCCGATCTCGGCTACGCGGGCGAGGTACGGGCCAACATCGAGGCCGCCTCTATCCGCCGCGCGCAGCAGCTTGTCAGGGGTGTCACAGCGTCGGCGTTCCTGACCAGCCGGCCCAATGACATCGCCCGGCTGCTCGACCACCCGGTGATCCTCGAGCTGAAATCGCTCGGGTCGGGCGATGAGCAGGCGCTGATGATAGCGCTCCTGCTCAACGCAGTAACCGAGCACTACCAGTCGGTCCGCGGGGCATCCGCAGACCTGGTCCACGTCACGCTGGTGGAGGAGGCGCACCGGCTCCTGGCCCGGTCCCAGGGCAGCAGAGCTGCCGAGGACGCCCAGGCCAAGGAGCAGGCCGCCGAGGCATTCGCCAACACGCTCGCCGAGAATCGCAAGTACGGCGAAGGGGTAATCATCGCCGAGCAGCTGCCCACCAAGCTTGTCCAGGACGCTGTCAAGAATACGAATCTCAAGATCATGCACCGGCTGACGGCCGAGGACGACCGGCGTTATCTGGGCCAGACGATGGGCCTCGATGAGCCGCAGATGAGATTCGCGACCCGGCTGCAGACCGGAGAAGCACTCGTCTACAGCGACGAGTTCGCCGAGGCAGCGCACGTCACGATCACGCCGGTGCTGCGCCCGTCCGCGCCCGGCGCAGTAACGGCGGTGCCCGTGGTGCCGTTCACGGCGTGCGACCGGTGCCGGTCTCAGTGCGCCTACCGCGGCGCGGGGCTCGCCATGGTGCGCGACCCGATTGTCGTCAACCGCATCAAGGATGCGGTGGCGGCGCTGGAAGTAAAGGGCCTGACCGCGAAGGACATCGACGGCAGGTGGGCGACGCTGCTCGGCAGGCTCCGGACTCAGGTGGCCTCGTTCCCTGCGCTGCCGCCGGCCGACCCAGGCCTCAGTGACGCCGCGTACTGCCTGTTCTTGCACGCGCTCGCGGTCCGTACCATGCGCTTCCAGCCATCGTGGCCAGCGGCGGTGGCAACCCGCCTCGGCATCCCGGTCAAGCCCGGCACTCGGTGACATTGGGATGAGCGAGATGGGTGACTCGGGGGGCGGCGGCGAGTCCGGCTCGGCGGGTGACGGTGCCGGCCAGGCTAGCGGGAGTACCGAGGCAAGCGGCACGCAGGCGGCCGACACCAAATCGACCACCGAGACCGGCAGCGGATCCGGCGCCGAGTCGCCCGCTGGCGAAGCCGGCGAGAGCGGGCCGGCAACTGCCGGTTCTGGCGATGACTCCGGCGCCACCGCCGGCGCGCCGGCGAGCAGCGGTGCTGGCGGCGAGACAAGCACTGACAACGCTGCCAGCACGGCTCCCGGAGCTGCCGGTGATGCAGCGTCCGCAAGCCGTTCGGACCAGCCGGAAGAGGCTGCCAGCGTCGGCACCGGCGAGCCTGGCGAGGGTCTACCGCCGGGTGAGGACGTCGCCGACGAGGGCGAGAACGAGGACGAAGGCGACGACGCCGAGGATGACGCCGACGGGGAGGATGACGCCGACGGGGAGGATGACGCCGACGGGGACGAGGCTGACGCTGACGCCGAGGACGAGGCCGGCGAGGACGACGGGGACGCCGAGGACGGCGACGAGGACGGCGACGAGGGCGAGAACGGCGACGAGGACGCCGACGGCGATGAAGGCGAGAACGGCGGTGAAGGCGACGACGGTGCGGACGATAGCGACGGTGACGAGGACGCCGGCGGCGATGAAGGCGAGAACGGCGGTGAAGGAGACGCTGACACCGACGGTGAAGACGACGATGACGACGGTGCAAACGACAGCGATGGGGGCAAAGGCGAGAACGACGACGGGGACGAAGGCGATGCCGGGGAGGACGGGGACGGTGACGGTGACGCGGACGGCGACGAGGGCGAGAGCGGCGACGAGGGCGATGACGCCGACGGCGAGGATGACGCCGACGGCGAGGATGACGCCGACGGAGGGGACGACGCGGATGGGGACGAAGGCGCCGAGGACGACGGGGACGCCGAGGACGGTGACAAGGACGCCGACGGGGAGGATGACGAGGGCGGCGACGAAGGCGAGAACGGCGGTGAAGGCGACGATGACACCGACGGTGAAGGCGACGCTGACGACGGTGCGGACGATAGCGATGGGGGCGAAGGCAAGAACGACGAGGACGACGGCGCCGACGATGGGGATGACGCCGATGACGGGGACGATGAGGACGACGACGACGACGGGGACGAAGAGCAGGCCGGCGGCACCGAACCCGGCGAGATCGGGCCGCAGACGGGCGCGGGTCAGAATCCTGAGGACCCGCTAACTAGTGGCGTCGACGGGACTGCCGGGTGGGCTGAAGGTGGCGCCTCTAGCTTCGGAGTAGTGCCGCCTGGCAAGACAGCCGCCTCGTCTGGGGGCATACGGACGCTCAGCGGTTGGGGCAAGGCGCCGGAAGGGTTCAGTCGGGTGAACCCTCAGGAGGTTCTCAACTTTCAGCAAGAAATGGGTTTCCCGGCACGTCGAGCAGGGGCATTTGATCAGGGCGACCCTGGCAAATACCTCGCGTCGCATGCCGAGCGGCAGGCGGCACTCTTGCAACCGAACGCGCCGATCCAAGTATCAGCTGAGATGTGCGCGAACTGTCAAGCCTTCTTCCAGCAGCTAGCCAGGTACTCTAAGGTCGAGCAGCAGGTAACGGATCCAACCGGCACGCGGCACTTCTTGCCTTAGTCTCCTATGTTGATCGAACGACGGGATGATGGATGAGCAACCAAGACGTGCGCGCCGACACCATGCGATACACACCGCAGATCGACGACCTCGGAGAGCTTCCGTTGACCGCTCGGCGGGACCTATTGGCGAGTCTGCGTAATCGGCTTCCGAGTGAACGTAGCGTAGTGGCCTTCGAGGCGGTGCTCGGGCTCGCGTGCGCTCGACGTGTCTGGCCAGTATGGCAGTCTGCGTTTCCCGCTGTGGCCGACCCGATGGATCTTGCTGTAGATGCCGTCGCAATGGCCACGAACGAAGGCAGGGAAAATGAACAAGATGAGCGTGCCATCGATCGCCTTAAAACATACCTTGACGGCAAGTTCCTTCTCGGTGAGCAGTACTTTCCGGCGATCTACGCGGGTTTCGCGTGTTGGGCGGTAGCCCGGGATGTGATTACCGGAGGTGTGGCTCCTGCGACGTCAGGAGACTCTGAGAGTGACATTCCTCCCGAGGAATGGGATTCGTGTTTCCTCGCATCATTGGCTGCTACAGGAGGAGCGACATGGGAAGGAATTAGTGATCCGTCAGTAAGGCGTGGCTACTGGTACTGGTACCTCGATATCGCTGTACCTGAGGCGTTCGGCCTGGCTCTTGCGGCGACAGGTGCTTGACTGCGGAACTTGTCAAAGCTGGACGAGGCAGCATCGCGAAGCTTGGAGTAGACAGGATTAATAGTATTCGCTCCAAGTCCGATGGATACTCGAGAAGAAATACCGACGAGAGCCCACCTGATAACGTCGAGATGACAGCACAGTGGGGGGAGCATGGGTTTCTGCACCGTGTGCGGGCGTCCGAGGAGCGGACCGGTACGGTTCTGCACCGCATGTGGCGCTCCGTACCCAGAAGCGGTGAGCACCGAGACTCCAGTGGCAGAGCCACCAGTCATTGCCCCGCATCTTCCTGTCACCAGTGACCATCCTGAGACGGCAGCCGCTTACTATCCGCCCGGCGGTGGCCAGGCCGCGCCGGAGCAGCCAGGTACAGCGGCAGGCCAGCGGGCTGCCGGCAATACCGCCGAAGACGATCTGTTCGGCGACATCTTCGCGCCGCGTAGCGGGGAGGGGGGCGCGCCGCCAAACCGCCCCGGGCCTGCAGGCGCCTATCAGGGCTATGAAAGCGCCGAGCCACGAGACCCTCGTACGTCACCACCACGGGGCGGAAGAGGCAAGGCCGTCCTCGCTGCGCTCGCTGCCGTAGCGGTGCTGGCAGCCGGCGGAGGCGCGGCTTTCTGGCTGACGCACCACCACCAGGCGCATGGCGCGCTGGCAGCCCCGACGACTGCCACGAGCACTGCCCCGCAGAGCCCGGCGACGCATACCAGTCCGGCGACGCCTAGCAGTGCGGCAACGCCTAGCGCCTCACCGGGAACTGGCTCCGAGCAGGCCGAGGTGACGCAGATAACGCCCGAGATCCAGCAGAGTGCGTCAGCGCGCAAGACAGTGCTCAGGGCTACCGGTGCCGTCGGCCGCTGCACGATGGTGCCCGCTACCGGGATCAGCCTTATGGATCAGGCAATCAGCCAGCGCCAGACTGTCATTGGCCGTCTTGGGTCACTGTCCGTGAACGCCATTCCCAACGGGCCCGCGATGCTAACAGACCTCAGACAGGTGCTCCAGCATTCCATCGTGGCGGACCAGGACTTCATTGGATGGATGCAGGACATCCGGGACACTGGGACATGCCCGGTGAACACGTCGACGGATGCCTCTTTCCAGGCAGCTGGGCGGGCAGACACCCTTGCCGTGAAGGCAAAGACGAAATTCCTGGCCCTGTGGAACCCCATCGCGAGGAAGTTCGGCCAGCCGACGTTCACGTCTACGGAAATCTGACTTTCGTTCCGCAGCTCGCATCCGGCTGTTATCAGAGACAGCCCGATGCCAGCCCAGGTATACGTCGGCACGGAACCACTGAATACTGGAAATTCGTGAGATCGGTATCAGTGACAGGGGAGGGGCCATGGGGTTCTGCACTGCATGCGGACGGTCAAGGAGCGGACAGGCGCGGTTCTGCGCCGGATGCGGCGCTCCGTTCCCGGCAGCGGTGAGCACCGAGGCTCCGTTCCCTGAAGCAGTCAGCGGCGGCGTCCCGGCCGCTGAACCGCCAGCCAGTGCCCCGCCTCCCGCTGCCAACGGGCAACATCCTGACACGGTGGCCGCCAGCTATCCGCCCGGCGGCGGCCAGGCCGCGCCGGAGCAGCCCGGTACGGCGCCCGGCCAGGAGCCTTCCGGCGGTGCTGCCGAAGACGACCCGTTCAGTGACCTCTTCGCCCCGCGCAGCGGGGACAGCGGCGGATCACCAGAACGCTTCGAGGCGACGGCCGCCGGTCAGGACTACGGGAACGTCGATCAGAGTTACGGACGCCCCGATCAGAGTTACGGAAGCCCCGATCAGGGTTATCAGGGTTACCGGAACGCCGGGCCACGAGATCTTCTGACGTCACCGCCGCCGGGCGGTCGGGGCAAGGCCGTCCTGGCCGTGCTCGCCGCGGTAGTGGTCCTGGCAGCCGGCGGTGGCGTGGCTTTCTGGCTGACGCACCGCCATCAGGCGAGTACCAGCGCGCCGTCGGCCCAGCCGGGAACCAGCGGTACCAGGTCGCAGGGATCACACGGCCCTTCGTCGCCAGCCCTGTCCCCAACCCCAACCCCAACGCCGACTCCTACACCAACGCCGACACCGACCACTACGCCTACCAGTAACGGAAGCTTCGTCAGCGTCGCTCCGGGCGTGGCGCAAGAGCCTGACGCGGCACTGGTCGAGTCTTTTGTCAACAGCTACTTCACGGCGATTAACAACCATAGTTACCAGCAATACCGGGCCTTGCTCGACCGGAAGATGCGGCGGCATGAAACGGCCCAGAAGTTCCACAGCAACTTCCATTCCAGTACCGACTCCCGTGCCAGGCTAACGGCCATTTCCGGCATCAGCCCCGGACGGGTCGGTGCGGCACTCACCTTCACCAGCCACCAGCTACCCGCAGACAGCCAGTTGCATACAGCGTGCACCCACTGGAGTATCACTCTTTACCTGATACAGCGCGGCGGCGGCTACGTGATCGGGCCTCCGCTGCGGGGTTATCACGCTGTCGAGCAGGCTTGTTAGCCCGGCCCAGCGGGAGCGTGCCGGGGGAGTCCCCGGTACGCCGGGCGCAGCTGTCCGGCCGGATGCTATTGCGCGTCGCGGGCGCGGCGCGGACTCCTGGATCGCGACCGCGGCGCCATGCTGGGCCTGCACAGTTCCTCGGGCAGCGGCAGCAGCGGGTTGGTCGCGCTGGCGATGACCTCGCCGGCGATGTCGATGACCCGCTGACCCCGGGCGCGTGCGACGGACCTGAGCTGCTCGAATGCCTGTCTCGGCCGGACGCGGTGCCGCTCGGCCAGCACCCCGATCGCCTGCTCCACCCGGATCCGGACGGCCAGGGCACGTTCCAGCTGGCCGATCGTGACCCGCAGCCGCCGCGCCTCCTCATGGCCGCCTCCGTCACCGGCGGCGGCGTCAACGGCCGCGTCACTGCCTGCCGCGCCGTCACCGGCCACGCCGCCGTCACCGGCCGCGTCACTGCCGCGTGCCGTGGCAGCGGCACCGGACGGCTCCGCAGGTGAACCGGGCAGCTCCGCGGCGATCAGGTCGGCGAGCACCATGGCGCACGTCAGGTCAGGCACGTCCTCGTCGCCGACAGCCCACCCCTCTGCCGTCCGGCGCAGCACTGCCACGTCCGGCCTGGCGGCGGGGGAGACGTTCTGGCCGGGCGCCTGGCTCCCGCCCGGCGCCCGGCTGCGGTCGCCGGTCATCAGCTCACGGCCAGCTCGTTCAGCCGTTCCTTAACCTGCGCGGCCGACGGGTTGGTCAGCGCGCTCCCGTCGGGGAACACGACAGTCGGAACGGTCTGGAACCCGCCGTTGACGAGCATGACGTAGTCAGCCGCGGCAGGATCGCGCTCGATGTCAATCTCGGCCATCTCGATGCCGTCCCGCGCCAGCTGGCTCTTCAGCCGCCTGCAGAACGCGCACCACACGGTGGTGTACATGGTGAGCGGCTGTGCCATCTTCCGTCAGCTCCCTCCGCTGCTTGCCAATGCCGTGCCCTAGTACTGCCGAGTGCAGTAACACCCCAGCTTGCCGCCGGATTCCCGCGGCTGTCAGCGCGATACGCAAAGATGGCGCGGACAAGGAGGTGGCGCAGTGGACTCCCCGGATGGCCCCGTGCTCACCGGGCCGGAGGCCGTGCTCGCATCGCTCGATCCCGAGCAGCGGGAGGTCGCGCTCGCCAGTCGCGGGCCGGTGTGCGTGCTGGCCGGCGCGGGCACCGGCAAGACCCGCGCGGTCGTGCACCGCATTGCCTACGCGGTCGCGACCGGCGTTGTCGACCCAGGCCGCGTGCTGGCCGTGACATTCACCACCCGTGCCGCCGGGGAACTGCGCGGCCGGCTACGGCAGCTCGGCGCCGCGGCCGTGCCCGCCGCCGGGATGGAGCGCGTCCAGGCGCTGACCTTCCACGCGGCGGCCCTACGCCAGCTCACTCATTTCTGGCCGTCGACCGTGGGCGGTCCGCCCCCGCGCGTGCTCGATTCGAAGATCAGCCTGGTGTCCGAGGCGGCCCGTCAGCTGCGGCTGCCCGCGGGCCTGTCCGAGCTGCGTGACGCCGCGGCGGAAATCGAGTGGGCAAAAGTCAGCCAGGTGCGCCCCGAGGACTATCCGGAAAAAAGCTCAAAATCAGGTCGAACGGGCCCGTTTACGCCAGACGCCCTCGCTAGGGTCTACGCCGGCTACGAGGAACTCCGCCGGGAACGTCACCTGGTGGACTTCGAGTCCGTCCTAGAGCTGACCGCCGCGATCCTGGCCGACAACCCCGTGGCAGCCGCGTCGGTCCGGGCGAGGTACTCCTACTTCGTGGTGGATGAGTACCAGGACGTCAACCCGCTGCAGAAGCTGCTGCTCGATGCCTGGCTGGGGGACTGTGACGACGTCTGCGTCGTTGGCGATCCCCGCCAGACGATTTACTCGTTCACCGGGGCGACGCCGGCCTTCCTGTCCGGCTTCGCCGTCGAGTTCCCCGCCGCAACGGTGATCAAGCTGGTGCGGAACTACCGCTCCACCCCCCAGGTCGTCGCGCTGGCCAACCGGGTGAGCGGGGCGACGGGCGGCTCGCCGCTCAGCGGCCTGGCGGGGCGCCTGACGCGGACCAGGCAGGGGACCGCGCTGGTGGCGCAGCAGGCAGCGGGCCCGGAGCCGAGGTTCGATGAGTTCGACGACGAGCCCGCCGAGGCGCGGTCAGTGGTGCGGCGCGCCGCGGCGCTGATCGAGGCTGGCCTGCCAGCCAGGGAGATCGCCATCTTGCTGCGTACTAACGCCCAGACGCCCGCCTATGAGCAGGCGCTCGGCCAGGCCGGGGTGGCCTTCGGCGTGCGCGGCGCGGAGCGGTACTTCGACCGGGCCGAGGTCCGCCAGGCGGTGGGCCTGATCCGGGCGGCGGCCAGGTCCGCATCGGCGCAGGACGACCCG
>OCZT010004512.1_pt1 | contig 14033 bp, 14 predicted proteins | sample 1539031 | NCBI WGS metagenome assembly OCZT01 (sample SAMEA3539308, study PRJEB22396) | soil metagenome | biome: tundra; feature: field; material: soil | place: USA | collected 2010-05 | depth 0.15 m
CGGGACTGGATCGGCACCTGGAACGAGCATCCCAAACCCTTCGTCTGGGTCAAGAGCGCCGACCAACTCCTTGCCAGCATCACTCGCTTTTGCCGCCGCATCTCTGAGACGGGACACTAGCAGCTCCGGCAAGGAATGACGATCGCAACCTAGGTCGCGATCTGCGAGAGGGACTCGCATGGGCGTGGACCCACCGCTTCATGCGCTCCACCGCCCTGCTTACGGTGGGGAGTGGCTTCGTCATCAACGGCCTTTCCCTCTTGCTGGTCGTGATTGTGCGCGAAGAGGGTGGTTCGGCCACCCTGATAGGAATCATGCTCGAGATCGGCGCCGTCGGCGACGTGCTGGGGTCTCTCGCAGCCCCGTATCTCAGGCGCCGGATCCACTCCCTCAGGCTGGTGATCGCCGTGGTCGCCTGGGTCGACGCGCCACTCGTCGCCCTGATGGCAGTCACCTCGAACCCCTTGGCCCTCGGCGTTCTACTGGGACTCATGCTGGCTCCCTGGCCCTTCTGGAACGCCGTGGTGGGCAGGCGCACCATGACCCAGATCCCTGACCGCCTGATGGGACGCGTCCAAAGCGCCGTGGCCGTCCTCGGCTGGGCACCGGTACCGCTCGCTCCCCTTAAGGCAGGGATTCTCCTGCAATTCACCGGGCGAGTCCCAACCATCTTGATCTTTGGAATACTCATGCTGGGTGTGGCGGTGATGGCCACTTTGAATCAGGCGGTGAAGGAAGCCTCTGCGGCGGAGATCGCGCCTCCGGCGAGACCGACGTAGGCCACCGAGGGGATCAGGCCAAGTAGTCCCGCGGCCCAGAGAAGGAGTGATCGGCGAGTCTGTGACAGTCCCAGGGGGGAATCCTTCCGGAGCAGAATTGGCCCATGCCAGGGACACCACCGCGGGCTACCGCTCGACGTGCACCACGATGGCTCAAGGTGCTGAACGCGGTCAACGCGCCGCTGCTGCGTCGCGGCATCGGCGCCGCTCCGCAGCACTTGCTGGCCGTGCCCGGCCGGAGAACGGGAGCCCTGCGTGCGACGCCGGTCGCCGTCATGACTTTCGAGAGCCAGCGCTACCTCGTGGCGGGCTATACCGGCTCCGACTGGGTCAGGAATGCGCGAGCCGCCGGTTGGGGAACCCTGACCCGAGGAAACCACACCCAACGAGTCACGCTGACGGAGGTCCCGGCCGAACAGCGGGCTCCGATCTTGCGCAACTTTGCCCGCCAGATCCGCGGCGGCCGCTTCTTCCTCACCGTCGCCGCCGACGCGCCCCTCGAGGAATTTAGCCGGGCGAGCGAGCAACACCCAATCTTCCTGGTCCAGGCCGAAAGTAGAACGGGTTGAGCGCCCTTTGCCGGCAGCTGTCGAGCGGGCCCGCCGGCCCTAGGCGGGTATCGGCCGGGCGACCAACCGCGCAGTCCCAAATCAATTGCTTGTGGACGACCTCAGGCGGAGACGGTGGTCGGCGCCCGGACCTTTTTGGTCAGCTCCTGCTCCTTTGAGCCGCCCTCGCGGCTGGCATCCTCCAGGAACACTCCCGACTTGAGCGTGAGCGCCGCCCCTTCGGGTAGGGCCAAGACGCCGAGTATGTCAGTCGTGAGCTCCAATCTCGGGCCGCTAGCGAACCCCTCCGGCCGCGACCTGGAGATGGGGGCGGACGCGCCGCCGGTTGACCTGGGAGCCACCCCGGGGCCGGGCTGGCTTAGCTCGATGCGGCGCCAAGCGCCGGCGGCGCTGGGGATACCGGCCTACCGCCGCTACCTCTTCGGCAGCTCTCCACTCTCACTGGGTGCGTGGATGCAGTTGGTGGCCCTCGGCTATTTGACTCTCCGGGTCACCGGATCGCCCGCAGCAGTGGGTTTGGTTGGCGCCGCCGATGGGATCCCCGCAATTGCACTCTCCCTGCCAGCGGGAGCCCTGGCCGACCGGCTCTCCCGCCGACGGATTTTGATCGGCACCACGACCACCATGAGCCTCACCGCCCTTCTGCTGGCTCTAGCCGCGTCACTGCACCGGGTCGAGCTGCCGGTTCTGGTCGGGGCCGCCATTTGTTTCGGGGCCGCCGACGCCTTCGACCAGCCAACCCGGCAGGCGCTGGTGGCCGATCTCGTGCCTGCGCCGGGTCTGGTGGGGGCGGCCGCACTAACCAGCAGCGTGGGCAGCGTGACCCGGATCGTGGGCCCGGCCGTGGCCGGCGTGCTGCTCGGCTTCTGGGGAGCGGCCAGCTGCTTTCTGGCTATGGGCATCAGTGGCCTGCCCTTCCTCTGGATCCTGGCCCGGGGCGGCTGGGCCGACGCCCGCCACCAAACCGCTGGGGGAAAGTTCCGGCCCCTAGCTCAGATGCTTGAGGGACTGCGCTTCGCGGCCCGCCATCCCACTGTCCGGGCGATCTTGATCGCCAGCTTGGTGCTGGGGCTGCTGGGCGTTGGCTACATGCCCTTTCTACCCGTCTTCGCCCGGGAACAGCTCCACGGCGGGGGCCAGGTGCTGGGCTTGATGTATAGCCTGGGTGGGATCGGAGCCCTGGCCGGAGGCGTCCTAATTAGCGTCACTAGCCGGCGCCTGCACCCAGGCTTGATGCTGGCGGCCGCCGCACCGGTATACGCGGGGTCTCTATTCGGTTTGACTCGAGCCAGCCAGCTGCTTCTCGCGGTGCCCTGCCTGATCGGAATAAGCCTAGGATTCGTGGCCGCCAACACCGCTATGCTGGCGACCCTCCAAACTCTGACGCCCGGACATATGCGGGGTCGAGTGCTCTCCCTCTACACTCTCGCCTTCTCCGGGGCCGGGCCCTTGGGCACGCTCCTTTATGCCAGCCTGAGCCGGGCGATTCCGCTTTTCCAGGCGATCGGCGTGGGCGCCCTAGTCGTGGGCGCTGCGCTGCTCTGGTCCTCCACCAGACTTGGGATCAGGTCTGGGCGCTGAGCTAGCCGAGTCGGTGGCCACTGGAGATCGAGCTCCCGCACGTTCGTCAGAAGGAGATGGGCTACCGAGGACCGGCGCGGGCGATTGACCGCGCGGTCCAGAAGGGAATCCTTGGGACCGCGACGCTGGCAAATCCTGGAGGGATGATCAGTAGATCGGCCATCGGCTTGAGGCGATGATCCCCCGGGGCCCAGCCTCCAAGACCACGCCACTCTTAGTGCCTGGTGGTGGATCGCTCAGGTTACGAGGGACCACCCGGGCTCTTCGGCGCCCACCACCCGGCGCTCCGATCTGGCGATCTGGGCGGTGTCCATGGACGTTCTCTTTGCCGGCATCGCTGTGGCTGACTTCGGCGCCGCGTTGGCCTGGTATGAGCAGCTGCTGCAACGACCGGCAGACATCATCGTGAAGGACGACGAGGTGATGTGGCGAATCGCCGATGCGGCGTGGCTCTAGGTGATAGGCGACCCGAGCCGCTCGGGGCACGCACTGGTGACGGTAGCCGTGGCCGATCTGGACGAGACCGTGGCAGTGATCGAAGACAGAGGGCTCCGCAGCGCTCCGATCGAGACCATCGCGGGTGCGCGCCGGAAGGCGGCGCTCACCGATCCTGAAGGCAACATGACTACCTTCATCGAGGTCGTGGCCTCCGGCCACTGACCGGAGGCCGGATCGCCACGGGGGCCAGCGGCGCTTCGGGCGATTGAGTCGCTTCGACTAAGGCTGCCGAGGCCTGACTAAAGCCGAGTCCAGAAGGAAATCCTTCCGGATGCTCGCCCCGGCGCGTTCCAGGTGCCCACGGTTAGGCCACATGACCGCCCTGCGCTGGAAGGACCCCCCTCGACCTCCCGGTGGGTGGACTGGCTGGCGCGAGGCGGAGTGCAGGTGATGAGCCTTCAAGAGGCGTGGACAGAGGTCCCGGGCGTCCGGCGCTCTGAGCGGACCAAGGCGGCGATCGAGCGCGCGAGGGCCAGGGGAACAGTAATCGGGTGCCCTTGCGGTGCCAAGGACACGCGCAAATTCCGCCGGTCCGCCTACTTCGCCCTCTGAGTTAGCTGGAGGGTGGGAGCCAGCGGGTGGCCCGGGAGACCGGAGTGGCTCCAATCGGACCCGCCCCACCGACCGAAGTACGATGCGATAATCGCCGGCCGTGGAGGACTACAGATCCGTCAATCTGGCCAATTGGGACGAGCGGGCCCCAGCTCACGCCAAGTCGCCCGGCTACGCGGTCGCCAGATTCCTGGAGGACCCCGGATTCCTGAGCCAGGTAGTACGCTTCGATCAACCCCTCCTCGGTGACGTGCGTGGCGTCCGCGGCGCCCACCTGCAGTGCCACATCGGCACCGACACCCTTTCGCTGGCCCGTCTCGGAGCCCATATGACCGGTTTGGACTTCTCTCCGGCCGCTCTGTACGAAGCTAGACGGTTAGCCTCGGCGACGGCGACGGACGTGGGATTCGTCCAGGCCGATCTCTACGAAGCGGTGGCAGCGCTCGGACCGGGAAGGTTTGACCTGGTGTACACGGGGATCGGAGCGCTGTGCTGGCTGCCCGACATCGAACGGTGGGCGGCGGTAGTTGCCGAATTACTGGTCCCGGGCGGCCGTTTGTTCATTCGAGAAACGCATCCGATGCTACAGGCGCTAGCAGACGCCCGGCCCGACGGCCTACTAGTGGTGGAACACCCCTACTTCGAGAGGCACGAACCGCTTGTGTGGACCGACGGGGGCACGTACGTCGAGACCGACGCGACCTTCGAGCACAACACCACCCACGAGTGGAACCACGGCCTCGGAGAGGTCGTGACCGCCTTGTTGGGCCGGGGAATGCGGATCACCGGGCTTACCGAGCACGACAGCATCCCCTGGGACGCGCTTCCGGGTCAGATGGAAAGGTTGGAGAGCGGTGGGTTCCGCTTGGCCGAGCGTCCGTGGCGCCTGGCCCACAGTTACACGCTTCAGGCCGTCAAGGAGCCCACCCCGCCACGCGCCCGGACGGGATGAAACCCGTCCGCCCGCCCGGGCCTCATCACGTCCGGCAGGGCCTGCCCGTCCCTAAGGAGATCCTGCTCGGTGGCAAAACGCTCTCCCTGGGAAAGCTGACGAACCTCAGCCCGGGGAGGCTCGTTTCGAACCGTTGATCAGAACACCCAGCTGCACGCGGTTTGCAGCCGGGGCGTCCCCAGAGTCCCTGGGGCGACGATGCAGCTGCCCTCGCCGCGCCGGTCCTTCAGCCAGAACTTCCAGACGAGTTCGCTCGTTGGGTTGGTCCGGACGGGCAGCTCAACCCCTACCGAGGCGTCCGCCTCCGCCAGCGTCTCCTGTGTGGCCGAGAGGACGTTGAGTCGGTGACGTGGTTGGTTGGGATCGTCGGTGGAAATGGTCAGTGCCGATTGGCGCGCCTCGGCTAGGCTCACCTCGGGACCGGGAGCACCGGGTGCGACGGCCGGACCGTATCCGACCGCCTTTGTGACCTGCCAGCTGCCGGTGGACCACCTCGCGGAGACCGTATAGCAGCCGGCCTGTGGAAACACCACGTAGGAGGGATCCTGAGTCCAAATGCCGGACGTGCCTGTGCCGGGCGGTGATCCATTCAGCTTGGGGTGCGTCGAGGCTGGACCGGAGAACGAGAACCAGACCGGCGCGCCCGTGACCAGATTGCGCCCGCTCAGGGTGATCGGTCCGTGGTATCGAGGGTTGATCACCCACAACTCCTTCGCCGGCCACCCCTGGGCGACGGCCCTGTCGTTTTCGAGCGAGACGGTGGCGAAGTCCATCAGGCCCACGGCATACACGGGCCCGCCCCCAATGCCGTCGGCGAACATCGAACTCAATCTTCTTGGCGCTGCCGCTGTGTTGGGCACCGCTCTCGGTCCAGCGCAGAAGCTAGGTGTGGGAGCTAAGTTGGTGGGAGTGGCCTCGAGCCCGACCTTGAACGGTGTCGGTGTCGGCAGCGCCGGGGGCCCGCCCGGGGGCGAGGTCGAGCACGCGACCAGAACTCCGGAAAGGACGAGACCTGCCAGCAAGCTGGGTGCTCCGCGCATGGCGACTGTGACTCTAGCATCGCTCTGCTCGCCCGGCGCCGCTTGGACCGGCCGAGGTCAGCTGAGGAGTCGGTCCCGAAGGGAATCCTTCCGGACAGTTGCTCACCCCGGACCGCCTTGAAGTCCGGTGGTCAACCCCCTCCGCTCTGGCCCTAGCCTGTCGCCCGGGCCGCCTTGTTGTCCGGGGTCCGCCCTTGGCTGGGGGCCTCTGGAAGTTGCAGAGGGCGGCGTCTGCCAGGGCTGACCGGACAGTGAGGATGACGTGGCCCCACCGAGATCTTCGATGAAACCGCCTCGCCCTGATCCCCGATGGCGGGACCGTCAGCACGCAGCGGCCTCATCTTGACATGAGCTCTAAAGTGGTCGATAATTCAACGCCTGATGAATTCCATCGAGGTGGCTCACCTGCGGGTGCTGAGGGGTGGTCGGCCGGTGATCCACGACCTGTCGTGCGCGGTGGCCGCGGGCACGCTCACCGGCTTGCTCGGGCCGAGCGGGTCGGGCAAGACCACACTCCTCCGAGCCATCGTTGGCGTCCAGCGGAGCGTTTCGGGCCAGGTCAGCGTGCTCGGGCTGCCTGCGGGGTCGGTCGCCCTTCGTTCCAAGGTGGGCTACGTCACCCAGGGTAAGTCGGTGTACAACGACCTCACCGTGCGGGAGAACCTGACCTACTTCGCGGCCCTGGTCGGCGCTCCGGCCGCCAAGGCGACCGAAGTCCTAGGCACCGTGTCGCTCGTCGACCGCGCCGAGGCACTGGTTGGCCGGCTCTCCGGCGGCGAGCGCGCCCGGGTGTCGCTCGCCGCCGCGCTTCTCGGCTCGCCGAGCTTGCTGGTACTTGACGAGCCGACCGTCGGGCTCGACCCACTGCTTCGGGAGGAGTTGTGGTCCGTGTTTCGGCGACTAGCTGAGAACGGGGTCACCTTGCTGGTGTCCGGCCATGTCATGGACGAGGCCGACCGTTGTCAGCGGCTGTTGCTGTTGCGGGATGGCGCTCTGCTGGCGGACGCGACCCCAGCCGAACTGCGCCAGCGCACCGGTACAGAGAATCTCGACCAGGCTTTCTTGAGGTTGATCAGGAACGCGGTGGCGGCGTGAACGCCCGCCGGACCCTGGCGACCAGCCGCCGCGTTCTGCTCCAACTCCGGCACGACCCTCGCACGATCGCCCTCATGGTCGTCGTGCCCTGCCTGTTGATGGCTCTGCTCCGCTACATCTACGACGGCCAGCCGGGGGTCTTCGAGCGGGTCGGGCCGATGCTGCTCGCCATCTTCCCGTTCATCGTGATGTTCGTGATCACGTCGGTGGCCATGTTGCGCGAGCGCACCAGCGGCACGCTGGAACTGCTGCTCACGAAGCCACTTTCCAAAGGTGAGCTCTTGACCGGCTACGCCCTGGCGTTCGGTGCCGCCGCGGTCGTGCAAGTAGCAGCCGCCGCGGCGCTAACCCTGGGCCCACTCGGCCTTGACGTCCACGGCAGTGCCGGTGTGCTCGTGGTTGTGGCCGTCGTCGACGCCCTGTTGGGCACGGCGCTGGGCCTCTTCCTAAGCGCGTTCGCAGACTCGGAGTTCCAGGCCGTCCAATTCCTGCCGGCCTTCGTCCTGCCCCAGCTTCTCCTCTCGGGACTTTTCGCCCCACGCGACCAGATGGGCACGGTCCTGCGCTGGCTGTCCGACGCCCTACCCCTGTCGTATGCCGTAGACGGTGCCACTCGGGCCGCGACGTCTCCGGGCTGGACCGGATCCCTGGTCGTCGATCTGGTTGTGGTGGGCGCGTGTGTGCCTCTCGCTCTGGGCTTGGGGGCTGTGACCCTGCATCGCCGCACACCATGAGCCCGCGCACCGGTCGGCGACCCGCTGGTAGCGACACTCCAGACGTGATCTTGGCCGCAGCCCGCACCGCTTTCGCCTCCGCCGGCTACGAAGCCACTTCGCTGCGGGGAATAGCCCGCGCAGCGGGAGTCGACCCGGCCCTAGTCCTTCACTACTTCCACAGTAAGGACCGCCTCTTCGCGGCCGCCATGAGATTGCCGGACGGCCTCTTCGACCACGTCGTTTCGTTGATCGCCGGCGATACCCCCGATTTGGGGCAGCGCGTGGCGCGACTATTCCTGTCAGTCTGGGAAGAGACGGCCTCCAGAGAGCCGCTGCTCGCGATCTTCCGCTCCGCCGTCTCCAACGACCAGGCGGCCGCCGCGCTGCGAGGATTCGTCACCGAAGCCTTGTTGGATCGCCTCGCCGCCACTGTCAGCGTGCCCGATCGGTCGTTGCGTGTCACGCTCGCCGGCTCACAGCTGGTTGGCGTGGCGATGCTGCGTTATGTGCTTCGTGTCGAACCGCTAGCCTCCGCTGACGTCGGAACCATCGCGACGTGGCTCGCTCCGACGTTGCAGCGATACCTCACGGGACCCTGGCCCTGATCGGCCAGTCCCGCTCCGAAGCGATCCTGTCGGCGAGCACAGCGGTTTTCGGCAGGTTCGGCAGTGGGGCCAACTCGCCCGCCCGGCCCGGGCCACTCCAGATGCTGCGCTGCTAAACCGCATGGAGCGCCGATCGGTCACCGCCGGGGCCATACGCGAGGCGGCGATATCGGCAGGGACCACGAGAGGTTGGCCAATGTCCGGTTATCTGCTCGTCGAGAGATCAGCAGAACGGGAGACGGGCTTCGAACCCGCGACCTTCTGCTTGGGAAGTAGCCAAGGCTGGACGGTGGGCGGCTGACTTCCAGGGGGAGACCATCCGGTGTCCGGTTATATGCTCTGCACGGGCACGCTGGCGGCCACATCTACGGAAGAGCCCGGCATCAGCGGGGCACCCGGCTCGAGGCCGCGGCGTGACAGCCCGCTTGACTGGCAGCGGGACACAGTAGCCCTCGGCGAAGCGGGTCAAATCCAGCCCGCAGCGGCGACCAAAGAAGCCCAATCCGACCGGGTCGCCGAGGGCGCAGCACTTGCGACTCGGCTCCCTGCCTGGGATGGGCCTCTGACCGGAGAGCAGGGGGAGAGCATGGTCAGCGCCAGGATCTGCGGCCGTGACATCCAGCGCAAGCTCGTTCTCGAGTCTCGCGATGGCCTGCACAGACTTCGGGCGGCGATTCGCCGGGGGGAGCTGACCGCTGGCAGCGGCTACGCGGCCCGCCTCGCAGTTGTGACTGCCACCACGAGTACGTAGACTAGATGTGACCGAACAGCGCCTCGAAGTAGCGGCGCCGGGGACTCTGCGGGAATCACCTGAACCCAAGGTCCCGCACATGGGATAGGATCCCGTCCGGCCCTGGTCACGCGCGACGCCGGGAGGGCATCATTCTTTCGTGAACCTTCGATCCAGACCGGCCGGTCGTGACGGGCGGCTTCAGAGCCAACGACCAAGCCGAGGAGGTGGTCGCCCTGCTGCTGGCCGGGCGGCGAGCCCTTCGGGACGAGTACGCTCGTCCGGCCGGCGACAGGGCGCTAGCCGAGTCCCACCAGTACCTCCTGCTCCCGCCCGAGGTGGCCCAGGCACCCTGAGTGACGGTCGATGAGCTGGCCCGGCGCCCACGCATGACTAGGAGCCACGTTTCGGTGCTGGTGGCTGGACTCGCGGATCGCGGGATCGGGCGGCGTGACGCGGACGAGCACGACACCCGGCTGGTCCACCTACGCCTCACACCGGAGGGTCAGCGTCGGGTGTGTTCCTGGCGCGCCGCTCATCACCGGGCACTCTTTAGGACGCTGCCGCCCCTCTCCGACGAACAGCTCGCGACGATCAGCGTCGAACTCGAGCTGCTTCTCCCGGCGCTCGAGCGTCCTCGGAAAGGCAAGTCGTGACCCTGATCCAGATGATGCGGACGCGCCTCCAGCCTTACTGGCGGCAAGTCTCGATCGTCGTGGTACTGATCGTGATCCAAACGGTCGTGGGCCTGTATCTGCCGAACCTCACCGCGGACATCATCAACAACGGCATCGCCAAGGGGGACGTCTCGTACATCTGGCATACGGGCGGCGTCATGCTGGCGCTGACCGTCGCGCAGGGCACGATCGCCATCGTCGCCGTCTACTGGGCCTCACGCACATCGATGGGGGTCGGCCGAGATCTGCGCGCGGCGGTATTCGGTCGTGTGCTGCGCTTCTCGGCGCGGGATATGAACAGCTTCGGGACGCCCTCTCTCATCACGCGCAACACCAACGACGTCCAGCAGATCCAGATCTTCCTGCAGATGGCGCTGACGATCATGGCCGGGGCGCCGATCATGATGGTCGGGGGCGTGTTCATGGCGCTCCGCGAGGACGTGACGCTCTCTCTCCTGCTGGTGGTGGCGGTCCCGCTGATGGCGGGGATCGTCCTCGCGATGCTGTTCGTCGCTGTACCGCAGTTCCAGTCGATGCAGGTCAAGATCGACCGGATCAACCAGGTGCTGCGCGAGCAGATCACCGGCGTTCGCGTGATCCGCGCCTTCGTCCGCTCCGACTCCGAGGAGCGCCGCTTCGCGACTGCCAATGCCGACCTCACCGCGACCACCCTTCGTGTCAACCGCATCTTCGTGCTCGCCATGCCCCTGCTGATGGGGATCATGAACTTCTCGAGCGTCGCGGTACTCTGGTTCGGCGGCCATCTGGTCGACAACGGCCAGATGCCGATCGGCAACTTGACCGCGTTCCTCGCCTACATCCTGCAGATCCTGATGTCGGTACTGATGGCTGTGATGATGGTGATTCTCGTCCCACGGGCCGAGGCGAGTGCTGAGCGCATCGAGGCAGTTGTGCGCGTCGAACCGTCGATCGCTGCTCCCGAGCATCCCGTCACTCCGGCCACCGCGAAGGGAATCGTCGAGTTCCGGGACATCACCTTCGGCTACCCCGGCGGGGAGCACCCAGTGCTACGCGACCTGTCCTTCCAGCTCCGCCCCGGTGAAACGACCGCCATCATCGGCGGCACCGGCGCCGGCAAGACGACTCTCCTCAACCTGATCCCCCGCTTCTTCGACGTCAGTTCCGGCGAGCTCCTGATCGACGCGGTCAATGTCAGGGATCGCTCGCTGGAGGAGCTGTGGTCCGGCATCGGGCTGGTGCCCCAGCAGGCTTACCTGTTCGGCGGGACGGTCGCGGACAATCTGCGCTTCGCCGCGGAGAGTGCCACCGACGCTGAGCTCTGGCATGCCCTCGAGGTGGCGCAGGCGCGCGATTTCGTGGCCACCATGCCGGGGCAGCTCGACGCTCCAATTGACCAAGGCGGGACCAATGTCTCCGGGGGCCAGCGACAGCGGCTCGCGATCGCCCGTGCGCTCCTGAAGCGGCCCCTGATCTACCTCTTCGACGACTGCTTCTCGGCCCTGGATGCAACCACGGACGCCCGGCTGCGGGCGGCGCTCAGGACAGAGACGCGCGACACCACCGTCGTGATCGTGACGCAGCGGGTGAGCACGATCCTCAACGCCGACAGGATCATCGTGCTCGACGGCGGCTGCGTTGTCGGCTCCGGCACCCACGAGGAGCTCCTGGCCGCCTGCGAGCCGTACCAAGAGATCGTCGCGTCGCAGCTCGGGGAGGCTGCAGCATGATGGCGCGCGGCCCGGCTGGTGGGCAGCCGAGAGGCTTGGGTGGCCCCGGTCGGATGATGATGGGGGGACCCCCTCAGAGAAGCAAGAACCTCGGCCACACGCTGCGCCAGCTCCTGGGGCGCCTCCGCCCCGAATGGCGGAAGATCACCCTGGCGACGGTGCTGGCCTCGTCCGGCATCGCCTTCGTCGTCGTCGCGCCCCGGATAATCGGCACCGCGACCGACTTGATCTTCAACGGCGTGATCGGCAAGAGCCTTCCGGCGGGCATGACGAAGGCGCAGGCGATCGTGTTCTTGAGAGCTCACGGTCAAGGCCAGGTGGCGCAGATGCTGTCGGGCATGAACGTCACTCCCGGACGGGGCATCGATTTCACTCAGCTCGGCTGGAGCCTCGGCCTGGCGGCTCTCCTTTATCTCCTGGGCGCCCTGTTCAGTTGGAGTCAGGGCTACACCATGGCCGGGGTGGCGCAGCGCACGGTCTACGGGATGCGCCGCGACGTGGAGGCCAAGCTCGCCCGGCTGCCCCTCCAGTACTTCGACAGCCATCCCCACGGCGACCTACTGAGCCGCGTCACCAACGACATCGACAATGTGACCACGACGCTGCAGCAGGGGCTGAGCCAGCTGCTTACCTCGGCACTGACGATCGTCGGGGTGCTGGGCATGATGCTGTGGATCAGTCCCCTGCTCGCGCTCATCTCGCTGGTCACAGTACCGCTCTCGGTCGGCGTGACGCTGGCGGTCGCCCGGCGCTCGCAGAAGCAGTTCGGCGCCCAGTGGGCGTGGACCGGTTCCGTGAACGCCCTCGTCGAGCAAACCCATACGGGCCACGCGCTGGTCCAGGTCTTCGGTCGGACCCGCCGCGCGATGGACGACTTCGATCGTCAGAATCAGGCGCTCTACGAGCCGAGCTTTCGGGCCCAGTTCCTGTCCGGCATCATCCAGCCGGCGATGCAGTTCCTGGCCAACCTCAACTACGTGGCCATCGCCGTGATCGGCGGATATCGAGTGGCGTCGGGAACCATGACGCTCGGCGATGTGCAGGCGTTCATCCAGTATTCGCGCCAGTTCACGAACCCGATCACGCAGATCGCGAGCCAGATGAACCTGCTGCAGTCGGGCCTGGCCTCGGCCGAACGCGTCTTCGAGTTCCTTACCGCGGAAGAGGAAGCGCCCGAGGTCGCCAGTTCACCAGGCATCCGCTCACCGGCTGGGCACGTCGTACTAGACCACGTTTCGTTCCGTTACCAGGCCGACCAGCCCCTCATCCAGGACTTCGACCTCGACGTGCAGCCTGGTCAAACCGTCGCCATCGTCGGACCGACCGGAGCGGGCAAGACAACGGTTGTGAACCTGCTAATGCGCTTCTACGAGATCGATTCCGGTCACATCTACCTCGACGGGGTCGATGCTCACGAGCTCCCCCGCGAACGCGTCCGCAGCATGTTTGGGATGGTCCTGCAGGACACTTGGTTGTTCGCCGGCAGCATCCGGGACAACATCGCCTACGGCAAGGAGCGTGCCGGCGCCGAGGAAGTGGTGGCCGCCGCCAGGGCTGCCTCCGTCGACCACTTCGTACGCACCCTGCCAGACGGCTACGACACGGTTTTAGACGAGGACGCGTCCAACATCTCCGCTGGCCAGCGACAGCTCCTGACCATCGCACGGGCCTTCCTCGCTGACCCGGCCATCCTGATTCTGGACGAGGCGACGAGCAACGTCGACACGCGCACCGAGGTACACATCCAGGAGGCGATGGCGCGCTTGCGCAAGGGACGGACGAGCTTCGTCATTGCACACCGGCTGTCGACGATCCGGAATGCGGATTCTATCGTGGTCATGAACGCCGGGCGGATCGTGGAGCAGGGCAGCCATGCCGAACTGATGCAGCGCCGCGGCTTCTATCACGACCTCTACGCGAGCCAGTTCGCAGACGCAGTCGAAGCGGCGAGTTGAGGCAGGTGGACCTGGTACGTTTCGCCGCTCTCGGCGTTCTAGGGAAAACGTCCCCGTTATCGCCAGGGCGGTGCAACCTGGCTGCGATAGTCCATCCCGCGATGGAGCCCGGCCTTGGAGGCCGGGAACGGTCGGTCAGGGTGTCCTGGACCGCTGGGCGGCCCCCCGAATCCCCTCAGCGACCAGTTATCTGCTCGCCTGGAGATCCGTGGCGCGGGAGACGAGGCTCGAACTCGCGACCTTCTGCTTGGAACGTATCTAAGGGTGAGCGGTGTGCGGCCGAGTTCCACGGTGGGACCATTCGATGTCCACTTATTTGATCTTCAAGAGCATGCTTGCGGCTAAGTCTGCAGAAGAGCCGGCATCCGCGGGGCACCTGGCCCGAGGCCGAGGCTTGACAGCCCGCTTGACGGCCAGGGGGCTACAGTGGCTCTCGGTGAAGTGGGCCAAATCCAACCGCCAGCGCCGACCATGGCGTCCTGCCTCTTCCACTTGAAACAGCGTGATCTCGCTGGACCTGAACGGGCCGCTGACGGTCCGAGCGGTGCTCGCCTCCGAGTGGGCCAGGCTCCGGG
>OCZT010004513.1_pt1 | contig 14032 bp, 14 predicted proteins | sample 1539031 | NCBI WGS metagenome assembly OCZT01 (sample SAMEA3539308, study PRJEB22396) | soil metagenome | biome: tundra; feature: field; material: soil | place: USA | collected 2010-05 | depth 0.15 m
GTTGCCCCATCTGAATAATGTTGTCACCATAGGACTTTTGTATTTGTGTTCCAAGCGTTGAAAGTGTTGATTGCGCTTGAGCGTGTGCTTGACTATAATTATCAATCTGACTATTAAGAGTCATGATCTCTGCTGCTGTTGGAGTTGCAAAACCCATCGCCTGATTTGCCCTTGACTCTTGAGCCTGTGCTATTTGTCCCTGTGCTGCCGCTGCGTTTGATGCACCATTTGCACTTATTCCGATTCCAACAGCACTTACCGCCGTGCCAGCCCCTATTGCTACAGCTACAAATGACATATTATGTTTCCTCCAACAAAAGTTTTTCTAATTGATCCAGTTGATCGTGCGAACAAACAACCAGAGCATCCTCAATTTTATTTTCATCAGTCTCATCAGTTGCATGGAATGTTGTCCAAACAGTTTCCTCATGAGCATATCCAACTCTCTTTGTTCCTGGATTAGATACTATCGTAGCAGGAGCAATAATTCTTTCAACACCATTTTCTGTTAGAACAGATATTTCACCTTTGCTGATAATATTTATATGACTGAACTTATGAATTTTTCCAGTCAGAGTTGTTCCCTTGGGAATAGTGATCTCTCTTGCATACAATCCTTTTGCAAAATAATGTTTAGGTTCAATATTAATTTGTAGTTCTTTCATCTCATTCATAACATTCTCCAATTGATCTATCTTATTTCTAAGATCTTCAGTTGGTTTAATGTCAAAAATAGGAACTACATTATTTTCCATAAACTCCTAAAACAATTCGTATGCACAAAGACGGTTACTTGCTCCTGCATAAAGGGTTGTTCCAGCGGTTGCTGCTATTTGCATACTTGCTGTGTAAACGTGACTTCCTTTTGGTGGTAGGTCAATAAAACTAAAAGAACCTGCTGGAAAATATAAATACCCAGTGTATGGAGCGTTCATGTATGAGCTAAAAGCATACCTTGCTACAGGTGTTCCATTTCTAAGAATAAAAATAACAGCAGTTGGAGTTTCTATGTTATACCACTTAAAGTTAAATCCACTTCTATTTGATGAAATTGATAAATCTTCTGGAGCTTGAAAGTTAATGGCTACTGGCCTTAATCCAGTAACAGCAAGTGTTACTGACATATTATTTATTGCAACAGGAGTTGCTGACGTTGTTCCTTGGTCTGTTGCCAAGTCGGTATTTACAGGCCCAGAAATAGCAAAACCACCAACATCTAAAATGGAAATAGGGCCATATGCTCCATACCTTAATCTTGGTGCAATGTTATTTATGCTGATTGACTCATCAGGAACAGAGTCAAGAGAGATGCTTCTTAGTGAAGCGTGTGCCTGATCTACCGCCCATGTTGATGCTGTTGCTGCATTTGCAAATCCAACACATCTCCATGGTTTTGCTGGATGGTAAAATCCAGAAAGTGAACCAAATCTATCATTAGGATGAACAGTGGAAAGAACCGTTCCACCAGTATCGGTAACATATAAATACCACACCCCAGCAGCAGCGGTTAATCCAGTATCAATGTTTGCGGTAAGATCCCATGTCCAATCATTTATTCTTGAGAACTCATTTCCATATACAGAAATCTTTCCTCCAAACTTATTTGAATAAATAATACTTCCTGATGCTGGTGGAGTTCCTACTGATATTTCATTTGTGTTTGAAAACTCCCTAAATAGATCTCCTGATCTTGAAACAATACAACCAGTAGAATCTTGAGCACAAATACCAACAAGTAATGCATTTGCATTAATCCATGCAGCACCATTGTATGTTTTCCATTCTTGAATTGAAGTATCAAACCAATAATCACCAGTAGAAAAAGATGCTGGAGTTGTTGGTTGATAGAATGGTTCATTATAAATTGGAATCAAAACACCACTTGTATTCAGGAACAGGTAAGTCAATTTCAATAATGTGATTGTTTCACCAGTTACCAAAACAGCTTGTGGTGTTGGAGATCCAGATGTATCGACAAAGAATCCTCTAAAAAGATTATCGATGTGAGCAACGGTTCCAATTCTACACAAGAAATAATCCGCAACCGCTGCACCATTCACAATCTTCATTGCAGCAATCTGACCAACTCTTGTTGTAATCTGAGATCCAACAGTTCCGATATTAATAAAAGATCTATCAACACCAAACTGATAAAGACTAATTGATTCACCAGCAACCTTTGAATCTTCTCCACCAGAAAATGTATCACCATTTAAAGCGGTGTGCTGAGAGGTGTATCCAGCAGATAGTCCTGACAAAATAATATCTGTACTGAATGTGTATTGGATTCCATTGATTACACAAGTGAATGGAGTTGCGGTGCAAAGCAGTTTTACGCTTGTTGTATTTGCGCGAATGAAGTCGGGTTGATTTGATCCATTTATTCTTCCAGAAACAATGCGATTGTTTGGAAGATTGAGTGATTCTTTAACGGTTGTATTTAGTGCGTTCAAACTTACGTCTGGAGTTGAATACCAATATAAACCACCGATGATTCTATTTATCACATAACGTAAACGTCTGTTTTCTTGAGCTTGAGAAATCGGTTGCGTAAGAACTTCTGATCCAACTCCACCAGGATTGTCAGTTGCTTGCATCTGAGACAATGCTTGACTTGTTCCTTCTGCGTGAGATGCATCTACATTTGAAAGAATGTTATTAAATTCAGCATTAAGATCATCTGTATTTACAGTTTCTCCAGTGATCCAAACTTTTACTCTTGAAAATAAACCAGCCATAATGTCCTCTCTTAACTACTTTGAGCCTTTTGATCTTGTCCTGCAACTCTATAATAAACCCTGATTCCAGCAATCCTAACAGGATAAGTGCCACCATTGCCATCATCTTTATTCATTGGTCCAGTATACGGTGAGTTTATGGTATTTCCATCTCTTATTGAAAACGAAATCGTTTGTCCTCTAGCATGGAGTGAGTTCCACTTTGGCCTAGTTCCACGACCGGAAGATGCTGATGAGTCGAGTGTGAAGATTGGATTGGCAAACTTACCACCAGTCATCAGAGCAGGACCAAGTGCTCCACCATAGAATGGTTGAATCAAGAAAGACTCAGAATACTTTGAGTCAACATAAACATCAACTGCTACCGGATAAACGCTAGTCGATTCAAATATCAACTCAAAGCCATCAAAGTCCTTATTGGCCTCTACTCCAAGATTTGATTCTGAAGTCTGAATCCTAAATGGAGTGTTTGCAGTGTAGTGAGGAAAGTAAGTTGCAAGACAACCAGTTGTATAGACCTTTGATGAGAACTTTAATTTAGAGAACAAGAACTGATCGTCACCATATGCATCTTTAAAATAATTACATGCTGTGAATGATGTGTTCAAATATCTATGCCATGAAACCCTTGGTGATTGTCCATTTAGATCAATGTAAATCAGTGAATCACAATATCCATCAATTGATGTGTAGCTTGGAAATGCAAATACGCCGATCTTCTTTTTTGGAAGATAGCAACCAAACGCATTTGAAAGATATTGGTTCCTGATTGTCTTACGAAAGAATTGCGCACTGTATGCTGCCGCAAGAACATTTGAACTGTAAATGTCACCAAGCCTCAATGCTGCCGTCATTGACATTACTGTGCCATCATTTGATAGAACAAAAAAATCATCTGAAGCTTCAAAGAATGACATTTGGCTTGCAATACCAAAACTAGAAGAAACTTTTTGAAAGTACCAATTGTTTGGATCTGTGTCATTATCAACCAACCCATAAATTCCATATGGCTTTTTGAAAACAAACAACTTTGTCTTATAGATGAAGGCCGAAACAATTCCTTCACCTTCACCTGGAAAACATGGGATCGCCAAAACTCCAGGAGTTATTGCGTTGAAGTTTTCTTGATCTGTTGAATCTGATCCATAAACCATATGTGGATTAGAAATGTTTCCAAATGTGAATAACTTACTTCTAAAGATCAATCCAAATGTTGGATACGAAACAGATTTTCCATCAGTTGGAGTTGTCCAATCTGCTGCTGGAACTTTTATGTTTCTCCTAATGGCCCCATCACCCTCAATGACTTGAACCTGACTATTTCCTGTGAATACAAAAACCTTTTTAGGATTTCCCTGAACTTCATTTCCACCAGTTATTATTACTGGATTTCCAGATAGTGAAAGTGTTGATGGAGTATCAATTGAAAGTGGATCAGGAGTAACTAGAGTTCTTAAAAATGGACTGTCAAACTTATAAACATTTCCTGCATCAGTAACAACACATTGTCTTTCTGTTTTAGGAATTGGAAAGTATCTATGAACTCCAAGTGGTTTCTCATTTGTGAATTGAGGAGTTTGATAGGATGGATTACCAAAAACCCAATCAGTAATCTCATCGGCCTTTTCTGCAATTCCCCTTAAGAACTGAGTATTCTCACAGCGAATCAATGATCCATCTGGCATAGCATCAGATGCAACATCGCTAATCAGTCCAATCTGACCAAGTTTGATTACATGCTGTGATCCAGAATAAGCCATTAGTAAGTACCACCCCAAACTCGCTTGTTGCTGTTTTGTAGATCTCCTCTAGGAATCATTCGACCATAGAATTGACCACCTTGCATTTTCTCAACTTGGTTGGCACGTTTCATTGCCATCATCCCAGCCTTTGTGAGCTCACGATACTCAGCACCACGACTGTCCATTTTATCAAGACAAAGAAAATATGCCGCATAATATCCTAATGTAATTCTGTGGTCTGGTGGAATGACTGGAATACTAGAAGTTGAATCAGTGAGATCTGATGGAACTGGAATGAAATTATATTCAGCTCTCAATATTTGATCTGGAATCCTGTTGATGCGAATACGAGGAGTCATAGTGTCGCTAGTCTTGTAAATCTGAGCAAACTTTTCTGGAGTTCCTTGCATCAGGAATCCAACTGGATATGTTCGTCCAAATTCAGATGGATCAATCATATCAATGTTTGGACTAACCATATTGTAATAAGATTGATTTCTATAAGTTTGAAATGGAGCAACCAATCTCAAGACATTTGCAGCAAGATCATAATCAATCTTAAATATCATGCAAGCAGATCCAGATGATGATGCGTTAACATAAGCAGCATCAAGAGTTGCAGATGTTCCGGTTCCGGTGTGAGCAGAAATTCGGTAGCATTCAGGGCTGTCTGTTACTTGTAAGATCCAATCCTGAAGATTGCTTGGTGGAGTTGATTGAAATGTGATTGCAGTTGATCCTTGAGTAACCGCAACACTAACTGTCGTTACAGGAGGGAGCATCGTTAAAACGCTTGGATACTTGTTCACAGCCCAATGCCAAGGCTGTCCAACATCAAGACCAAGTTCAGCTCCACCGGAAAGCATTGCTTGGTGAGCACGATTAAGAAATGTGATTACCCGAGAATCATATTCACTTGTTCCATCATCAAGCTCACCGCATTTTTGTAGAACAAACTTTTTCAAGTCTGAAGTAGAATTATAATTACTCATTGAACCCCCCGTTAATTGTCTTGAGAGTAAAATGCTGTCACTAGGTTTAATGGACTTGCTACGCTAAAGTACGGAATTAAACCCTCATTTGCTTCAAGATGAAGTGGATAATCAATAGACCAATCATTCTCCATTCCAGAGTTAATGTTTACTCCTGGAGAGAAATCGACCATTGATGCAACTTTGATACTTGTAGCCTGTGGCTGATTTCCAACAGATGCTCCTAAAATTTTAATGGTATACAGCAAAGAATCGATTCCAGTTAATCCTCCACCCTGAACCCAATCAATTGGTGAACTGAAAACTAAGAGAGCATATCCAATTGATCCGAAGATAGGAACATTCATCACATCAGGAATATCTACAAAAGATGATCCATTGAAATATTTTGGAGTGAATGATGGAGATCCTGTTGCAGCGGTAGAAACAACAATCCCAATCATGTTGAATTTCTTTTTAGCCTGAACTACAATTGCGGTTCCTGCTGTGGTATCAAAAATTTGCGCAGCAGTATTGTTTTGAACACTTGATGAAATGTCGTGTGCGATAGCTCCATCATAATAAAATTGTTTTGTCTGATTTGGAGCGAGACTTATCAGTATTCCAGTATCACAAAGATTTCCACTTCTGTTGATTAGCTTCAACTGGAAAATCCTGATCTGCTTAGAAGGTAGGGGGGCCAAGACGATTGTTTTCGCTTGGTCCCCATAACTTGTATGCAAAGGTATTACTGGAATAAAGTGTGAAGACATTTATTTTGTTGTTCCTTTTCCAATTCCACCAGAAAAAGATGGTTTTGATTCAATAATTGGATCTGATTCAACTGGAAGCAATTTTTGCAATTCTGCAATCTGTGCTTTCAGTTTTTCATTCTCGGTTTCAACTTCTTTTGATTTCTCAATGATTGTCTTTTCAACAACCGGATCTTTGCCCTTCTTAATGAGATCACCAGCACCATTATAAAAGTTACCAGTGCCAATTGGACGCTCATAAAGAGTTCCTTCAGTTTTATTTACGATCATCACATAGTTCTGTTCTTTGATTAGATCACCAGTTTTAGGATCTTTAAGGTGAGTTCTGAAATCAAAAGATTTTACTTCTTCGTTACTATTCATTTATTAGAATCCTTCTGCGACAATGTTAATGTCGATTGTTGGTGTTGCCGTACTTAGAATCTCAGTCATTGCTGATGCAGCACCTCCAGTGAAGGAGGGTGCAGTTGTTCCAGATGTTCCACCACCGCCATCAGTTCCAGAAGGAATAGAGTGAGTGTGGGTTGCAACTGATCCGGTAGAAATCTTTGGTTGGAAAATCATGATCTTTCCAGATGTTTTATTGTATCTGTAAAAGTAACCGTCTGGAGCATAAGAGTCAGAAATAACAAGTGACTCTAATGAATTTGGTAGTCCAAGCAATGCCTGACTAACTGGAATACCGCCTGTTGGATAAGTTAGAGAACCGTCACCACATTGAAGTCTGATCTTCTTTTGCTTCTCGCTGGATGATGCGTCGATTACTCTTTCTTTTAAAAGTGTGTATGTGAAAGCTGTTATTGCGCCCATTTTAAATTTTCCTTCTTGTAAATTGGTGGCCCATCATTTCTGACAGACCACCAAAATTATTTAAGCAGACGCAACCATGTTTGTGTTGTTTCCTGCTGTATCAGGGTGTTCTTCACACTCAAAAGAGTAGTGACCCATACCAGTTGGTCCAGTAGTACCAATGACATGAGAAATTTCAATAGAATCTCCAACTTTAAATGCGATTGGAGAAATGTCTTTGTAGACAACTTTACCAATTGCAGTTGTATCTGGAATTGTCAAAGCTCCAACTACTGTCTCATTTGAAGAAGACAATGGTGTTGGATGCTTTTTGAAATTCACAATTGGAGCAACCGTTGATCCACCAGCAACTTCACCAGTAAGTGTGAACATTAAGCGTCTAACCAAACAAGGTTTAACGCAAATTAATTCACCATGAACTGCTGATGATGCTCCAATATCAACTTCTTTCAAAACTTCCGCAGCATTTAATGCTAACGGAATGTTTGGAACGAAGTATGCTAAATGATTATCGTTATATGTATACATTTTTCATTCCTTTCTATTATGTGCTACAAACATGCACTATTTTTGCCTCGCCAGGATTCCCTGACGTCCAAACTAAACCAAACTCCAAAATTCCGTACCATGCTACTGATTTAGCACGACCAAAATCTTGAGGAATAGCTGCGCGTAATTCTGGATCAAGAGCAACTGCCATTGCAACTGCATCTTTACCGAAAATTACTGCCTCACCCAAAACAGAGTTTAGACCCAAAGATCCAGACAATGCGCTAAGGTGATTAATTTCAATAAAGCGAATGTTTTCTAAACGACCAACTTCTGAATTGAACTTAGCAGAAGGATCGGTATATTTATGCCAATCTTCCCAAGCTGGATCAGCCATTAGTCCACGTTTCCCTTTTGTGGAAATCAAACCAATGTAGTCGTCACCTTCGTATGGAGGAACAACTAGAGTTGAGAACATGTAGTCACGAATTGTTTCAATGTGATACAAGTTCAAGTTACTTACTGCTTGAGCAGGAGCAGTTCCGTTTGTTGCGATGGATAAAGAAGAAACTCCTGTTGGAGTTGCTTTGATCGCACCAGTCTTGAAAGATGCTGCTGCTGCATTATCCATAATAAGTTTCATCTGATCTAAAAGAACAGATTGAACCATGTTCTCAGTGTTGAACTCAGAGAGATCATCAGAGAGACTTGTGAATGGAACTGCACGACCCCACTCAGATACGGTGATGGCAACAGTTGAAATAAACATGTTGTCTTCAGGTATTTTTGATTGTTCTGCAATACGTCCATTGCTTGGAACAGCCAACTGAGAAAGCCTTGTGATGGTGATAGTATCACCTTTTTTCTTACCGTAACCTTGCTCAGGTGTAACAAATTGCATGAACTTTGTCTGAGCGATTGCGGCTTTACGCAACTCCTGAGACATAGCATGAGATTTGTAAACACCATTCGGAGCATCGAATGTCCATGAAAATGCCATGATTATTTACCTCGTCTTTGAAATTTCCTAACTTGAGTAATGAATGAATCATTATCTACAGGTTGGGAAATTGTTTGCGTTGGTGCAACCCCGTTACTTGCTCCAGCAACAATTGCTGGCTCAGTAGAAAGCTCCTTGCCCCCTTGGTAGCTTCCTCGAACTCTGTTTAACATCGCTCGAACCTCAGATCCTACTTTAACAAGAGCTTGGTCTGCTGGCAAATTTGCAAAGTCTTTTTTTAGTTTGCTGTACTGGAAATCAACTAAATCCCTGTGTTCTGCGAGATCCTTGTGTGAATCGTAGAAATCAGACCATAATTTCTGCACCGCGTTTCTTTTGTCAAAAATGGCAACTGCCTCATTTACAGCGTCTTCTTTGATGATCTGAGTGTAGGATTCTGGATCGGTAAACATCATCTCACTTACTTTTGGCTTGTTTGCCTCTTGGATCGTTTGTGGGATAAATTCTTGCGCCGCAATCTTTGTTTGAAGTGTACTTGTGTACGTTGCAAGTTCTTCGACGCTGTTAAAGACTTTTCCACCAAGATATATTGGCTGTTGCTTTGGTTGTTGTGGAACTTGTTGTTGGTTTTGTTCGACAGTTTTCGGATCGACATACTGAGGTTCACCAGCTCCAGGACCACCTTGAAATTCATTTGTCTCAGATCTTAGACCCATTTGATAATCCTTCTTCTACTTTATTTCCTAAAGTTATTTGCTTCAGCAATCTCTTGGAAAGATTATCCAAAGCGTTCATGGCTACCATTCCACCAGCATACTCTATTTGGTCATGCTTTTTGTCTCTCGCCATCTGTTTGAGGTTATTTAATATCAAGGTTTGTTCAATGTCTAATTCTTTTTTGAAAAAAGAATAAGCAAGTTGAGCCATCCTAGAATCTTGAATGGCGTTCATACTTTTATCAGACATTATTCTTCGCCTTCATTTTCAGGTTGTTTAGATTTACCGCTATCTTCATCTTTTTCTTCTGGATCACTTTTCTCATTTACATACGGAGAAGTGATATCTTTTTTGAAGATATTCTTATCAATAGCAGTTACTTTAAATCCAGAAACAGGATCAACTCCACCAGTTACTTTTGGATCAACTTTCAAACGATTAATTCCCATTTTCTTTTCTTCTATTTTCTTAGCCATGCTATTTCTCCTTGTTTGTTATCCCGAATGATTCATCCCGCCTTGAGCTTTAGCCATGAGAGCTGCCATTGGATCTCCACCTTGGCCTTGATTATTGCTCGCAGCTCCAGCTTGAGGAATTTGACTTTGAGTGTTTGGAGCACCACCAGTTTGTGATCCTCCTGGTTGATTTGTTTGCGCTTGCTGCTGCTGTTCACCAGCTTGTTCAGCTTGTTTCTCCTCATCAGTGAGGGATATTCTATCAATTGGAACATCAAGAGATCTCATGATCTCACCAAGGAATCTTGGCATACTGTATTCCTTTTGAAATTCCTCACCAAGAACAGGATCACTTGCGATAGTTTGAAGTAGTGCAGTCCACATTTTAAAGTTCTTTTGTTTCTGTAGAATCCTAGAAACTCCATAAACATTAAATGAGAATCCATCAACAAGTTTTGCAAACCTTACTGCCTTTGGAATTGCAAGAATCTTATCGGTAGCTTCTTGACCCCAAATATCATTAAGATCTTTTCTATACATCACATCAAGATGTTGAAGAACATTCTTGAAAAGCATCATCAATATTGGAACAATGTAATTCTGCTCAATGATCTTAGAAACACCAGTAAAAACGCTTGTGATGGATTGAGATGCCTCAACAACCTCGGTTGCCTTAACAGCTCTGTTTGGCATCACACCCATGCGAAGATCATTTGTCAGAGCACTTGCTGAGAACTCTGAACACATCACATTGAACACATTTAATGTCTGAGGAGACATGCTTGAGGTGTCTACTCGCTCCAAAACTTTCGCTCCGGTTGGGGCATTTGCATTTACCTTAAGGGTGATCCCTGGGTGGATGCCATTCGTAACCTGAGATTCATCTTCCAGCCAATCGGGGCGAATTTGTTTTATGCCATGAACTGCGTTCATTCCATCATCAATAATTAAATTGTATAATTCATTGATTGCAATATTAGTAAGAGTTGGAGCATCCATTAAAGCTTTGTGCCAAACGGAATGTGGAACACGAATAAATGGACTTGTGATGTAAGGAATATCACCATGCCAAAATGGATTTTCTCTTGGCTCCTTAATGATGTAACGATCATTTGCAATTGTCCAAGTTACATTCTCTTGAAGGATCTTTCCGCTACTGTCAATAATTGTTCCCCAACACTCCCAAATCTTAATCGATTTACGGTATCCAGTTGCATAAGAAACATTTTGTCCAGTCTCTCTTGCTTTCTTGAGAGCTTGCATGTCCATCTCAACCATTGATCCATGAAGCTCGTCAACAATCTTTTTATCATAAAGAGCATTTGGCCCTTCTGATAATTTATAAACTTCAGCAAGATCCATGTAGATTTCTTCTACCTTAAACATTCCTTTTTCTCTTTTTGGATCTGGATAGAAATCTTCTGCACGAATTAAATCAATCTTAGGAACCCATGCTGGAACATCTTTCTTCTTTAAAACGTAATCATGCTTTCCTTCAACTTCTTTTACTTCTGAATAAAATACCGATCTGTTCTCGAAAGCTCCATGTGGCTTTGCAATCATCAAGCTCTGCAATAAACCAAGTTTAACAGAGTCACCGATCACAGTTAAGAAACTACATTCATCAAGAGCGTATTGAACAAGTTTTCTAACCTGTTCTTCTGTCATCACAGTTTTATCACAGCCAGTATTTGCTTCAACGGTAAACCAGTCTGTGAGATCAGCAAGACCCTGTTGAATGAACGTTACGATCTGTTCAACAGCCATTGATTGCTTTGGTAGAACTTCTCTTGATTGACCCTGAATCTTGTGTGAGTAATCCTGTCTTAAATGATAGCACTCAAAATTTAATCTATTCTTCAACATGCGTTCTAACTTTGCATGTTTTGCTTCCTCATAATAATTCTTGGTAAGAGTTATGAGATGATTCTCAACGGTAATATTGTCATTAATTTCCATGTTAACTTCACTTTTAACACTCATATAACATTTCCTCTGTTCGCATAATTAGGATTTGGAATATTAATCACACGCTGTTTCCTTAACCTTATAATTCCACTACATAGATACTGAAGTCCATCATGAATGTGAGAATACTCGTTTTTTAATGGCATAACCTTATTCGGTTCATTGTTGAAATGGCTCTCATCATAATGATAACCGCCATCAAATCCACCGGATAAAACCTTACATTTTGTTAAATCTACCGTTAAATCAGGCTTTCCTTGAGACATATTGCAAAGGAACTTTTCAACAGCTCCACGACGATCCTCCCATGTAATATCTCCTGGTTGTGGCTTGAAATATTTTGATAGCTTCTGAGCGCACGTTGTTTCATCAGATTGAGATCTTTGAAACCCTGCTGGATCAATCCACATGATGCACATATTTTTTGTATCGTTCCATGCAACGTATTTTATTGAAATATGTTTCTTCAATAATTCAGTGAATCTTTCTGCACCCATATTTTCAGTTACTAACTCATCCAGAATGACAAGTTGGTTTCCCTGCATCTGAGCGATTGCGGCTGATGGAGTAAGTCCAAAGTCCACACCAATTAATAATGGAGATCCAATGTGTGCTCTAAGTGTAACTTTTGATCCATGAATTAATTTGTTCCAGTCACGATAAACTGGTTTACCGGAGAATGTTTCCCATGAGATTTCATACTCCTGCATGAATGTTGCCAATGGCATACCAGACTTTGCATTGTCTTTATACTTAGGATCACGCTTTGCAGGATTTGCTGTGTAGTGAATATGAAATACACAGAACTTATTTCCAGGATTCTTCCATATCTCAATACCTGTCATTGGAAATTTCTTTAAGTTATCTGTTTCAAATATATCTGACTTCTCATTTAATTCATCATGAACAAGCTTCTTAAAAAATCCTGGTGCAGCAGATGAGATCATTGTCATTCTTCCTGTTGTCTCGATCACCGGATAAGTTGCTGAATACATTTTCTCAGCATCAGGCCAGAACGCACTCTCATCACCCAAGATTCCAGATGCAGCATAAGATCGCAATTGATCTGCACCAGATGCAAATGCAAGAATACGAGAATCAATATCAAGGAATTGCAGACAACAATGTGTCTTTTTGTATCTAGGAATCAATTCTTCTGGAATCACGTCTCTTGGAATGTTTTCTAAAATGAAAACCATTCTATCTAAAAGATCATCAGCATCTTCTTCTTTCTTAGAAACAACGGCGGTTTGTCGTCCAATATTGAACATTGTATCGTGAAGAAATAAAATAAGAGTTGCCCACGATAAAAACATTCGACGAGACTTTGGAACCGCTAACAATCTCTCTCTTTGCCAAACTTTGAAGAACAGCTTTAAATATTCAAGATGTGATGGAAACTTTTTTATTGGTTGTTTTAGATCAGCCTCATCTTTTGTAAATACACAATTAGATGCAAATATCCAAGGATCAGTTCTGACTGAATTAAAAAATTCTAACTGATCTTTTTCCATTATCCCTTTATTCCATCCATTTCATTTGTTCAATTAAGGTAGCCACTTGAATGATTAGCTTCTCGTTGTCGCTCATCGAGCACCTTTGCAGGAAATTACAGCGGCACCATTTGTCGAGCTTCCGGCATCTGTTTTAATTAATAGATCTGTTGATGTTGTTGTTGGAACGCTAACCCATGATGCAATCACAAATGCCGATACTGTGGAATTTGTTGTGATAGTACACATTGGTGGCGCACTAAATGCACCTGTATATGTTAAAGTGTAATTACCAGTCGAATTATATGTAACAGTTCCCCATCCTGTACTCGTAGTTGAAATCGTCGTACATGTTCCTGTTGTGCAAGCTGCATAAGATGAGCTTCCACCAAAGGCCAAAGATTCAGTTCTTACAGCCCCAGCGCTGTTTGAGGTAACTGAGTGGATTAAAATTGGCGCAGGTAAACTTTGGTCTATCCCAGTCACAGAGAATCCAGTAGGATTTAAAGTTAAAGTCCCAGAACCTGCTGATGCTAATCCCATCAACTTAAACGTTGCAGACGTTGACGTAGCTAAATAAGTTGAGCACCCCGACATTGGGCTTGGTGCCCCAGTCGCAAATGACGATCCATATTGCGCCCCGATTATAACATTTCCAGCACCGTCCGTTAGTTGTACCGATGAACTTGCTACCGCTAATGATTGAGCTTTTGATCCAGAGTAGCAGACTAAATAAGAGCCAGTGCGTGGAAGTGTGCAATCAATACCCATCTTAGAACTGCCGTTAACAACACACGTAATATTTCTGTTAAATAGTGTTGTCACCGAACCTGAAACAGATCCAGGGTCAGCCATTGAGGCAGATGCCGTTGTACCAGTGAGTGTAGTTGAACCACTCAAACTAGCTGCGCTTGT
>OCZT010004517.1_pt1 | contig 14018 bp, 7 predicted proteins | sample 1539031 | NCBI WGS metagenome assembly OCZT01 (sample SAMEA3539308, study PRJEB22396) | soil metagenome | biome: tundra; feature: field; material: soil | place: USA | collected 2010-05 | depth 0.15 m
CGTCATGATTCACCATTGCATTATGAGATTGGGAATCGGCTTCGTCCTCCTGGGCATGGTGGCTGCCGCTCGCCCCGCCGACTCAAGCTCCGGCGCATCGTCAAAGTCAGGCGTGCAAATCACCCGATTGGCCGACCGGTTGCGGGTCGAGATCAACGGCCAGCTTTTCACCGAATACTACTACAAGGACGTGCCGCGGCCCTATTGCTACCCGCTCATCGGTCCCGGAGGCGCGGCCATGACCCGCGACTGGCCCATGAAGAACACCCCCGGCGAGGAGCATGACCATCCGCATCACCGCTCGCTGTGGTTTGCTCATGGGGCGATCAACGGGCACGACTTCTGGTCGGAGCAGAAGGCCTTCGGCAAGACGATGCACGAGGATTTCCTGGAAGTTAAGTCCGGCAAGCAGGAGGGCGTGATCCGGTCGCGGAACAAATGGGTGGCGGCGGACGGCACGGTGGTTTGCACCGACGAACGGACGCTAAGATTCTACAACCCGGGCCGCGCCAATGAGCGGCTGTTTGACTTCGAGATCACACTGAATGCCTCAAACGGGGAGCTGACTTTCGGGGATACCAAGGAAGGCACGATGGCGGTGCGCGTGGCCGAGACGATGCGGCTCAAGGGCAAGGTAGGAAAGGGCCATATCGTCAACAGCGCCGGCGTGCGCGACGGCCAGACCTGGGGCAAGCGGGCGGAGTGGTGCGATTACTATGGCCCCGTCGAGGGCAAGACGGTCGGCATCGCAATCTTTGACCATCCCAAGAATCCGCGCCATCCGACCTGGTGGCACGTGCGCGACTATGGGCTTTTCGCGGCCAACCCTTTCGGCCAGCACGACTTCGAGAGCCTCCCCGACAAGACCGCGGGCAACCTCGTCGTGCCTGCCGGCAAGAGCGTGACCTTCCGTTATCGGTTTTACTTGCATGAGGGCGACGACCAGCAGGCCCGCGTCGCCGAGAAGTATCAGCAATACGTGAAATAGACCCCGCCGAGTGCATATCTGGCCGGACCTCCATAACCCCCGCAATAATCCGCGAATTACACGAATTGACGCGAATTATTTCTTGCTTGAGCCGGACCGGACTTTTCCGGATGGTTGATGCCAGCAGTTAATTCGCGTCCATTCGCGCCATTCGCGGATAACTCTAAACACAATATGCTTAAACTTGACCGCCGCAGTTTCCTTAAGTCTTCCCTCATCACCACGGCCTCTCTGAGCCTGTTCCCGGCCTGGGGCGCCGACAAAGCCGCCAAACGCAAGGTTCCACCACCCGTCGCTTCGCACGCGACGGGCGCGAACTCCGACATCCGCTTCGCCGTCGTCGGGTTTGGCGGACGCGGTCTGAGCCACATCGATGGCCTGCGCGAGGTTAGCGGGACTCGGATGGTCGCGCTGTGCGACGTGGATAAGAACACCCTCGACCGCGAGGTCACGAAATACCGGAACCTGGGTGAGAAGATCGAAGCTTACACCGACATCCGCAAGCTGCTGGAGAACAAGGATATCGACGTCGTCAGCTTCGCGACGCCGAACCACTGGCACGCGCTCGGCTCCATCTGGGCGATGCAGGCCGGGAAGGATGTCTATGTCGAAAAGCCGATCTCGCACAACGTATGGGAAGGGCGCCAGGTGGTTGCGACGGCCCGCAAGCTCAACCGCATCGTGCAGGCCGGCACGCAGTCGCGTTCCAGCAGCGGCATGACCGAGGGCATTCAGTGGGTGCGGGAAGGACACATCGGCAAGATCCTGCGCGCGCGCGGGCTGTGCTACAAGCGCCGCCCGAGCATCGGCAAGGTGGATGGCCCGCAGCCCATTCCGCCGGGCATCGATTACGACCTGTGGTGTGGGCCGGCGCCCAAGGAACCGCTGATGCGTAAGAAGCTGCACTATGATTGGCACTGGGTCTGGCCCACCGGCAATGGCGATTTGGGCAACCAGGGCATTCACCAAATGGACATGGCGCGCTGGGTTCTTGGTGAGAAAGCGCTGTCGCCGCGCATCCTGAGCGTCGGCGGACGGCTGGGCTACGTCGATGACGGCACCACCCCCAACACTATCATCATCTTCCACGATTACCCGACCGCGCCGCTGATCTTTGAAGTGCGCGGATTGCCCGAGCGCACCGACTCCAAGAGCATGGACAAGTATCACGGGGTGGAGATTGGCCTCGTCGTGGATTGCGAGGGAGGCTCCATGGTAATATCGAATTACACCGGCGCGAAGATTCTGGACAAGGACGGCACCGAGATTAAGAAGTTCTCGGGCGCCTCCAGCCACTTCGCCAACTTCATTGACGCGGTGCGCAGCCGCAAGCCAAGCGACCTGCACGCCGACATCCTGGAGGGCCACCTGTCCAGCGCGCTGTGCCACACGGGCAACATCTCCTACCGGCTCGGCAAGACCCAGTCGCCCGAGGAGATTCGCGAAGCCGTCAAGAGCAACAAGGACTTGGCCGAAGGCCTCGGTCGCATGGAACAGCACCTGGCGGCCAACAACGTTGATCTCAAGAAGACGCCGGCCACGCTGGGCGCGGTCCTGAAGATGGACCCGCAGACCGAGCGGTTCATAGACAACGCCCAGGCGGATCAGTTGCTCACGCGCGAATACCGAGAGCCTTTCGTGGTGCCGAAGAGCGTCTGAGCCGTGGAATACTAACGCAAAGATGCCTGGGAGCAGAGACGCAAGGCTTATGAAGCCGGATCGTTCCTGCTCACTAAAGGGTGGCCGTGGCTGACCTGGTCAGGAAACCAGCCATGCTGTGTGTGCCATTGGGCTCTTGCGCCTTTGCATGGAGCCAGCGTTGGAAGGCTGCCGGGTTAGCGGGTGTTTGAAAGTCGAGGACGCGGAGGAAAGCTCAGAGGATGAGTTGGAAAACGCGGTGGCTTGTACCTGGCTTGGGGATCGCAATCGGTTGTCTAGCAGTTGGCTTTGGGGGGGGCTTTGAGGTGCTTTGGGACGGGCTTTGCCCTGGCTATCCCTTCCAGATTACAGCATCGAGAACTCGGACCTTAAGGCTTCTTGTTGAACTCCGCTGGCAATGCGATTGATTCCGCTGCTCGTCAAATCCACGCATTGCGAAAGTCGAGGCCGGGGTGGAGGGCCCACCCCGGCTGTCGTTCAAACTGCCACGGCCTACTGCAACTTCACCCGGAAGGACCTGGCCGAGCTGCCGATGGCGGTGGTATAGGGGGAGGTCGCTCCCGGCACGTTGGTGTATGTTCCGGTCACGGCAGGCGCCGCCTGAAGCGCACCGGCGCCCCAGGTCAGGACCACATTGTTGCCGGACCGGCGGATATTCAGCAGCGTCGTGTACAGGAAGTGGTCTTGGATCTGTTGCGGCGACAGCGCGTAGTTGTAAACGGCAGTCTCATCAATCGCGCCATAGAACGGAGCAAAGGCGTAATCACTGCGCTGGCCGAGGACAGTGGGACCACCGGCCACGGCGGGATCGCCATTGATGCCATTAGCTTGAAACCCAAAGCCTCCGACGCTGACCACGGCCCCCAGCACATTGTTAACGTAGTAGCGCAGATTGACGAGGTCATCGGTGATGACCATGTGATACCACTTGTTGGTGTCCAGAGGATGGTCGTTAAATTCACTGCTAAAACTGCCGTTGGGGCCGCCGTTGAAGGCGTTGAGAGTCCAGTAGCCATCCTGATGCTGGTAGATGTTCCAGCCAAATATGTGGTTGCCGAAATCCTTGTTCCACATGGACGAGAATGGGCTGCGGAAATTGGCTGGATCGAGCGAGGAGGGTTTAATCCACGTTTCAAACGACCAGGGGCCCGTCACGGGATTAAGTTCCAGGGCGTACGGGATGGTGACCAGCCCTCCGCCGGAAACACTCACGGCCGCGTTCGTGTCCTTAGGCGGCGCGCCGGGCACCTGATAGGTGATGGCCGGCGCCGGTCCGGCTGCCGAAATACTAGTGGTGTAGGTGCCGGTGAAGCTGCCGACGACATCCACGGCGTCGGTGCTACCATCCGGTTCGTCCAGCCGCCAATAAGCGACCGGATGGTCGGCCACAACCACTTGCGCATAGCCGGCAATGGGAACGTTGACGGTCCGGGGATTAACCGTGAGAGTCGCCTGAGCGCTGGCGAGCACGAAGAACGCGTTGGTGACCTGCGCATAATAAGCATTGCCGCTATCGGCTAGTTTCAGACCAGACAACCAGAGCGTGTCATTGGTCGCGCCGGGAATACTGTTCGTCGTGCCGCCGGCGACCTTGAACCATTGATAACTGATGGGGATGGAGCCACTGGCGGCAACCCGGAACGCGGCCATGCTGTTGCTGCCCTCCAGGCGCGTGATCGAAAACGGATCATGATCAATGCTCAGAGTGCCGTTGACCGTAAGCGTGGCGACAGCGCTCGTCACCATGTTAAAGGAGTTGCTAAGAACGACACTAATGGCCGCCCCGTTGTCAGCCGGGTAAGAGGCAATGAACGAATAGGGATTGCTGGTGGCGCCTGTAATCGGACTGCCGCCACGGAGCCACTTATACGCGAGCGGCGTCGCGCCATCCGCAATGACGGTAAAAGTGGCCGAACTGCCTGAACTAACCGTTATCGACGCAGGATCCTGGACCACCAGAGGCGGGAACGCCCTGCCCGAGAAAGAGTTGGTTCCGGTCTGATAGTGGGTTAGAATCTTATCCGCGCCCAGGACATTGGTGTAAAACGCAACTTCATCCACGCCGCCATCAAACGGCAAGAAATTGACATTGTCACCTGCTCCAATCTGACCATCGGCACCGTTGTCGGCGAGATAAGTGGTCCAGCCCCCCGAGGAGACCTGCTGCACGCCGTTGACGTAAAAGAGAAAGGTGGAACCGTCGAATGTGGCCGCCAAGTGATACCATTGGAGCGGCTGAATGAGAATGGTCGAGGCTTGCGCGAAGGGCCCATTCTTCACGTTGAATATCCAGTAGCTGGCGGGTCCGGGCGTTTGGTAGAAGTTCCAGCCGGAGGCGTTGTTGTAGATGCCGGTGCCGTATCTGCCGAACATAGCCAGTGGGACCGAATAATTCGCAGGCTGGGTCAGAGGCTGGGCCCAGCATTCAACCGAGAACGGTGCGCCATGCTGGCCATCCCCGGTCACTGGGCTCAACGCAGGCTGATAGGGAATGTCCACGAAACCGTGGTGAAAGGCCAAATTCACATCGGTGTACATGTGAAACAGCGCCGAGTTCGTCGTGATGCCTGGCAGGCCGAGTTGTGGATAATCAGGGACGCTGTTGATATCAAGGTCATAGACGTAAGTGGCATTGAAGCCGCTGGGCGACGAGTCCACCGCCGTGGCCGCGCCGGCTAGTTCCTCGAGACGATAGTACGCGACCGGGTTGTCGCCGAGGACGGTGGTGGGGTAGCTCACCGCGTTTGCCGCGGCGGTGGCCAGTAACAGTGCCGATGCGGCCGCAGATAGGACGAACCGGCGGGAACGCATCGTTGGTTTTCTATTGATTTTCATATGTCGTGTTTTTGAATGGTTATGTCGTTCCAAGCGAGCGCCAGTCACCAAGTGCTTGCCCGGCGGCCTGCTGGGATGGAGAGATATTAGCACGCAGCGGAGACTATGCAATAAAAATTATTACAAAACGACTTGATCGCTTTTCCGACCTGGAATAGCCTTGCTCATCGAAATGCTCTATAAGTTCACAACCCGAACCGTTCGGATTTTCCTTTCGCTGGTCACCACGTCGCTTTTTGCCGGGAACGCGACACCGCCAGCCATTATTCCGCTGCCGCAGAAGCTGGAGCTGCACGATGGCGTTTTCCAAATCCAGCCCGGGCAAAGCGTTTCCGGCGGCCGCGCGGGCACTGAAACGAAAATCCTGGTCGAGCCCACCTCGGAAGGGACAGGCCGGTACCTGGCGGAACAGCTCCGGAAGAGCACGGGGATGGGATTTCGCGTCAGCCGCGATGCGGATGCCGCAGTGGCGAAGGGGCTGATTCGTTTGACAAGCAAAGACGCCAGGCCGGACATGGGTGAAGAGGGTTATACACTGTCCGTGACCCCGGAGGCGGTGGTCATTCGAGCCCACGGTTCAGCGGGCATGTTCTATGGCGTCCAGACCCTGCTCCAACTGCTGCCGCCGCAGGTCGCCTCCAGCCCGTCCGCCGGCGGGGTGAGGGCGCAGATTCGTTGTGTGGAAATCCGGGACCAGCCACGGTTCAAGTGGCGCGGTTTGATGCTCGACGTCAGCCGCCACTTCTTCACCAAACAAGAGGTTGAGCAGCTACTGGATGGGATGGCGCGCTACAAGCTGAACACGTTTCACTGGCACCTGGTGGATGACCAGGGATGGCGAATCGAGATCAAGAAGTATCCGCGGCTGACTGAGCTTGGGGCCTGGCGCAAAGGGATTGGCTTCGGATTGGACCCGAAGGCCAGCACGGCTTACGGACCCGACGGACGCTATGGTGGTTATTACACGCAGGCCGACATCCGGGAGGTGGTGGCGTATGCCCGGGCGCGGCATATCACAGTAGTGCCGGAAATCGAAATGCCAGGCCACTCGAGCGCAGCGCTCATGGCCTACCCGCAATTCAGTTGCACCGGCGGTCCGTTCACGACCGACTTGCCGGGAGGCGTATTTAACGGCGTTTACTGCGCCGGCAATGACGATTCCTTCACGTTCGTGCAGAATGTGCTGGCCGAGGTGTTCGAGCTGTTCCCGGGCAAGTATGTCCACATCGGCGGCGATGAAGTACCGATGACCAACTGGATGCTCTGTGCGAAGTGCCAGGCGCGGATGCGCGGCGAGGGGCTGAAGAAAGAGAGCGAGCTCGAAAGCTATTTCATCCGGCGGGTGGAGAAGTTCATCAACTCGCAACACCGCAATCTGATCGGCTGGAGCGAAATCCGCGAGGGCGGGCTGGCGGCGAACGCGGCCGTGATGGATTGGGTGGGCGGCGCAGTGGAAGCGGCCAGCGCAGGCCATGATGTCGTTATGTCGCCACTCTCGGATTGCTATTTCGACCACTACCAATCCGAGGATCATTCCACCGAGCCCTACGCCATCGGCGGTTACCTGCCGCTGCGCCAGGTTTATGCCTTTGAACCGATGCCCGCGAAACTGGGTTTGGAATACCGGCAGCACATTCTCGGCGCGCAAGCCAATGTCTGGACCGAGTACATGCCTTCATTGAAGCACGTTGAATACATGGTTTTTCCTCGGCTCTGCGCCCTGGCGGAAATCGTATGGTCACCCGCCCCTGCGCGCAACTGGGACGATTTCTCACACCGCCTGCACATCCATTATACCCGGCTTGACGCCTCGGGCATTAACTACCGCCGCACATCCGCGACGGAGCGCGAAACCAGCAGTGCAAGGTGAACGACACTAGACTCAATTGCTCAGTTAATCCCTTGCTCAATTACCAGGAATTGTTGAGGTTGCTTTGAGTTCAGGTTTCGGCATTCAGTTTGGACCGGGTTTATGAGACGCTGGCTGGCTCTTTCCATCTGGACCGGGGTGTGGGTGGCAGCGGTTTGCTCGGGCTATGGGCAAGCCTCGGCGACGCAGGGAATCGTGGCGCTCAGGCAGTTGAAGAACCTGACTCCGGCACAGGCGGCGCAAGGCTGGCCGGTGCGGTTGAAGGGTGTAGTGGTCTGCTACGATGCAGGCTGGCACCAACTGTACATCCATGACGGGCACGAGACGCAGTACTTTAATGCGGACGACTTCTCGGCCCGGCCCGAAGCGGGGCAAGCGGTGGAAGTGACCGGCAAAGCTCGCGGCACGAATGTGCTGGAGAACCCCAACTTGACAATCCTGGGACAGGCGGCTCTTCCCGCGCCTAAGCGGCTGGAATTGTCGGAATTGGGCAGCGATCACGGCGAATGGATCGAGACGACCGGCCGTGTGCTGTCGGCCGAAACCAGCCGCGGACGACTAGCGCTGTTGCTGCACGAGAAAGGTCAGAATTGCCTGGCGTATGTCCTGGGCTCTGCGCCGACGAATGACTTCAGGCCGCTCCTGGACTGCGAAGTCCGGATCAGAGGCATCAATGCCAGCAAAGTAAACGCCGGTCGGCTGGAATCGGCGACCGTGTTCGTGCCTGGGCTGCACGAGGTCACCATTCTTGAGCCCGGCAGCCCGAAGCGCCCGCAAACGCCGGTAGTGTCCATCGGCAGCCTGCTGAACCGCGAGTTGGGTTCCTGGACGAACCAATGGGTCCACATCAACGGACTGGTCGTTTCCTATCAACCCGGCCGCTCGCTCGTAGTGAAAGACCCAACTGGTGTGATTCGAGCGCAGGTCATCCAACTGACGGAAATGCGAGGGGACGAACGGGTGGATGTGTGGGGGTTTCTGCAAGTGGCGCCGGCCGAGACGTTCCTCAACAATGCCTACTTCGAAGTGGTTCGTCCGCAAGCGCCGGACCTCGCGGTTTCGCTGCCTTCGGCCACCCCGCCCGCCACGAACGCCCTTCCTGCGCTGCTCACGGAAGTGGCACAGATTCTCAAGTTGCGGCGGGAAGAGGCCGCGCAGCATATACCTGTGCGGCTGCGCGGGGTGATCACTTATGCGGACCCCGAATGGCGCAACGGGTTCATTCAGAACAAGGGCGACGCGATCTATGTATATTTGGAGCAGGGTCAAACCAATATCCAGTCGGGCCAGTGGGTCGAACTCACCGGCCAAACCAGTCCCGGCGGCTTTGCTCCGGAAGTGCTGAGTTCCAGGATTCAGGTCTTAGGCACGACCAACCTGCCGACGCCGGCCCGGGTGGACCTGGAAGATCTGGCGAACGGCCATCTGGACGCGCATTGGGTTGAGATGGAGGGCGTAGTGCGGCGAGTGGATGATCAATCGCGCCATGCGGATTTGACCCTGATGACTCCGAAAGGGAGGTTCAACGTCATCATCCCCGGCTTCGACAACAAACCCCTGCCGGAGCACTTAATCGACGCGCTGGTGAGTGTGCAGGGGGCCTGCACCTCTGAAATGAACGTTCGGCGGCAACTCAGCGGGATTACATTGCACGTGCCGAGCCTGGACCAAGTGAGGATTTTCGAAGCGCCTTCCGCCGACCCGTTCGCAGTCGGCGCCATGCGGATTGATGCGGTGGCGACGTTCGACCCGAATCGTCTCGCCGGCCGCCGCTTAAAAATGCAGGGAGTGGTGACGTTGCGAATGCCCGGGCAGGGATTTATTCTCCAGGATGCCTCCGGCGGCATGCGCGTGCTCACGCGCCAGACCAACGACGTGCAGATTGGTGACCTGGTTGATGTCCTGGGATTCCCGGCCATCGGCGATTTCTCACCGTACCTGGAGGAATCTGTCTTCCGCAAAACGGGCACCGGACCGTTGCCCGCCCGCAAGACGGCAACCGCGGAGCAAATCCTGCTGCACGGAACGAACGACGCGCAGTTGGTGGAAATCGAGGCACGGCTGCTGCAAAGCGTGCCCCGTTCTGCAAATCCGCAACTGGTTTTGCAGGAAGGGCCGATCATCTTCACGGCGCATCTGGGCAGCCAAACCCGCCATCTGGAGGTTCCGGCGTTGCAGTCGGGAAGCCTGCTCCGGTTGACGGGCGTGTGCTCGATCCAGGGTGGGGAACGGCACGAACCGGAAGCGGTCCGCCTGTTGCTTCGCGGACCCGAGGACATCGAACTGCTGGAAACCGCCCCCTGGTGGACGTCGCGGCACTCCTTCATGGTGGCGGGCGGCATGGCATTGGCCATCGCCGCTGCCCTGGGCTGGGTGGCTCTGCTGCGGCGGCAGGTTCAGACCCAGACCAAGCTGATCCGCCAAAAGCTTGAGGACGAGACGGCGCTGGAAGAGCGGTACCGGGAACTGTTCGAAAACGCGAATGACATAGTTTATACCCATGATTGCGAGGGCCGGATCACGTCGATCAATCAGACCGGGGAGCAACTGTTACAGAGGCCTCGCCAGGAGATTCTGTCGCGCAACATCGTGGAACTGGTGGTCCAGGAGCAGCAGACGGCCGCGCGCCAATGGCTCCAGCACCTGCCGAAAGGCACGGCGTCCCCGACCATGGAGTGGGATTTTGTCTCCGCCTCCGGCCAGCGCATCAAGCTGGAGATCAGCACCCGCCTGATCGAGCAGGGCGGGCGAATCGTCGAGGTTGAGGGCATCGCGCGGGACATTACGGAGCGCAAGCGTCTGGAGCGCGAGATTCTCGAAATCAGCAGCCGGGAACAGCGTCGCATCGGACGCGACCTGCACGATGGCGTTTGCCAGCAATTGGCCGGGCTGGCGTTTATGACCTCCACGCTCGCGGAGGAACTGGAGGAGAAAGGCCTCCCGGAATCTGCCCAGGCCAATCGCATCAGCGCCATCATCAATGAGGTGATTGACCAAACCCGCGGTGTGGCTCGCGGTCTATTCCCGGCGCAACTGGAGGAAAAGGGGTTGATGGTGGCCTTGGAGGAATTAGCCGCCAACGCCAGCGAGATGTTCGCCATCAACTGCCGCTTGATCTCCGAACAGCCGCCGGCCGTCGTGGAGAACGAGATTGCGCTGCATCTGTATTACATCGTCCTGGAAGCCGTGGCGAACGCCTCGAAGCACGGCCATGCCGGACATGTGGTCATCTCGCTCGAACCCAGGGGCGACCGGTATTTGCTCAGCGTGAGGGATGACGGCATCGGGTTCGCTGTGTCCTCCAGGACGCACACGGGCATGGGCCTCCGCATTCTGCACTACCGCGCCCGGGTGATCGGGGCTGCTTTGAACTTGCAGACCCGGCCGGGTTCCGGCACTATGGTGACCTGTCTTTTTCTACCGACCTCGCGTGAATTGCCGCCCAACGGCGACCAGCCGGGCATCCACGCGGAACCGGCTCGCGCGGAGAAGACGGTCAATTGAGTTATGCCCAAATCACAGCCGGACAAGAGCCGCATATTAATCGTCGAAGACCATCCTTTGTTCAGCGAAGGATTGTGTCAAATGATCAATCGCCATCCGGCGATGGTGGTATGCGGGGAAGTGCCGGATGCCGCGGCGGCGATGCGCGCGGTGGCGGAGCTGAAGCCGGACCTGGTGTTGGTGGACATCTCGTTAGAGGGCAGCAACGGGATTGACCTTATCAAGAGTCTGAAAGCGAAATATGATGAGCTGCCCATCCTGGTCATCTCTATGCACGATGAATCACTTTATGCGGAGCGAGCCTTGCGCGCCGGGGCACTGGGTTACGTGATGAAGAACCAGCCGGCTAAGATCGTCAAGGCCGCCATTTCCAAGGTGCTCGGGGGCGAAATCTTTCTCAGCGAGAAGATGTCCACTTCCGTGCTCGGCAAGCTCTGGCGGGGCAAGAGCGAGGCTCCGGTCTCACCGATCGAACAGCTCAGCGACCGTGAACTGGAGGTGTTCCAAATGCTGGGTGAGGGGAAGCCGTCGCGGCAAATCGCCGAGGAACTCAACCTCACCATTCCCACCATCCATTCGTTCCGCAACCGGATCAAGGAAAAGCTCCAGTTGAAAAACTCCACTGAGCTGATGCTCCACGCCATGCAGTGGGTTCGCGAGCGCATGGTGAGGTGAGCTCCGGCGCGGACGGCCTTACGGTGGTGTCTGGACCCGGTAAAAGCGCCGCGGCTGGCTATTGAGCGCGCCCGGATCTGTCACTTGCGTGATCCCGTTGGTGCCAGGCACGTTGTTGGTGAGGGTGTTCCAAAAGGGCGCCGCCAAATTGCTCGTCCACATAACGCGATAGATCCCCAACGGCAGGCTGGCGAAGCTGATCTGGGCGTCCTGGGCGTTGCGGAGGATGGTGACCGTGCCCGGTGTGGCCAGGCCCTGTTTGACGGCCTGCAGCAATGGGTCACGCTGGCCACTGGGCTGGGTTGAGCGGTAACCCTGGCCCAGTTCCCAAATCATCACCCCACCCAGGTGGCGATTACGGGCGTAGCTGACTTTCGCCTGGCAGGTGTGTTCGTCGTCGTAGGAAATGAATTTGTCATTGGCCGAGGCAGCGTTGTCGATACCCAGCCAGGCAGCCTGCGCCTCCGAATCCCAGTGGTAGTTGTTTGATTGGTAATACGTGGACATGATATCGGCGTAGGCTATCTGCGTGACGGTGGGCGCATTGGTCCAGGATTGACGCGGCTGGGAAGCGCCGCCCGTCGAAGTCCCGGCGCCCCCGGCGCATAGATCGCCGTAGAACGCGATGCCAATACCTAACTTGCCGGCGGCAACTCCATTCCCAATAAAGTTCGCGACGCTGCCTTCCGTCGAGGGAATCAAGCCGCCCGTGCTCGGGAAACGATAGCCGCCATCATAAATGGGCGCGTTGAACCAGGTCACCCAACCGGGATACGGCCCGGCCAGGTCGTAGGTCATGACATTGATCTGGTCGAACTGGCTTTGCACAGCAGCGAACATTGCGTATTCCTCAGTGGGCGGGTCTCCGTAAGGCGGGTAGGCGCCGGCCGCCACGGTCAGCAACTTATGCTGCGAGAATCCGTTCAACGCGGCGCGCAGTCCGGTGATCAAGTTAGTGTATTGGTTAAAGTCGGACGCCGGGAGCGGCTCCCAGTCAACATCAACCCCGTCGTAGCCATACGCAGCCGTGAAGTTGGTCAGGTTACGGATGAAAGTCGCGAGACTCGCGCTGGCCGTGGCGCCCAGAAAGCCGGTTTCGCTGTCGGCGCCTCCCACACAGAAAAGAACCTTCCTGCCCGCCGCATGCGCGCGGGTCACCAAATCAGCCGAATAGGTTGGGGTAATCCCATTGAGGGTCGTATTCAGCGAACCGTCAGAATTGGGGGCAACCGAGAAGTGGATAATATAAGTCAGCGCGGTAAAATCAATCTTGGCGGGAGTCAGGTAGCTCTGCTCCCAGCCCGGATAGTAGGCCGTGACCCAGAGTTCGGCGCGGGCAGGATGGCCGAGGCAACACCCCAAAACTGCCGCCGCCCAGATGAGCGGCATCCGGGAAAAGTGCGCTCTACTCAAATGCATGCCTCTCTTTTATAGCACACTTCACCCGGCCTTGACTACAGCGACGGAAAGCGTCCGGTTTGCTTTTTAACGCGCGGCCAGTGTAACCGGGCGGGCGCGAGTGGTTACCGGCTTACACCCCGCTAAGAACCGTGCGCGATCCCGACGCGGTGGGGACACACGGCCCAAGCCTAACGAAGGCGCCTCCCGCGGGGGAGGACCCGCCGCCATCCGGACAGAAAGACAGAACGATAGAACCAAAGGGCGACAAATGGTCTGACAGTTTGTGCGCGACTGGCGCAGAATCGCTGCCTGTCCACAAGCGGCCAGCATTGTGGTGGTCCGGGTGATGAGCGGGGCCAAGCCGCAGCCGCCGCAAAGGTTTAGGCCGGCAGATTGTTTGGCGTGGGTCCAAAAGCAGCAATGAATACTGACTTGGAGCCAGATTATTTGCGGGGCGGCTGGCCGAAGGCGGCTGCGACGTCCTTTTCCAGCAAGGCTCTTCCTTGAAAGAAGTTGACGTAGCTGGCGTTCCAGCGCACGAGCAACTGCACGTTTTGCGTCCTGCCGGTGAACCCGAAGAACACGTCCCCGGGGTTAAGATCAGAGGCTTCGGGACTTTCCACCTGGCGAATGGTGGATTGGAAGAGTTCGCTGACTTGGGCGGCGTGGCCATCGAAGTTCACGGTTTGGCCCCACCGGACGGCTGCGGCTTGTTGCGGACTCAATGGAGCCACAGGCTGGAGCGGCTGGAAGAGCCACCAATCCCCGGCTCCGGGCTTTGAGCCGCGGACGAGGAGCGCCTTGATTCCTGCCTCATCGGACAGAACGTATTCGGGGTGATCAAATCTCCGACCCACCATTGCCATCTCGACCGATCAGACTTCGGTCCAGTGCCCGGGCACGGGCACGGGATAGCGGCCCTGGGTGTCGGCCTGGATGGGCGGCGGGCTGTCCGGAGTGAGCTGGTCAATGTTAGGGCAGAACTGGACGTTGGAGGCCATCATCTGGTCCCAGGTGATGAGTTGGCCGGTATGGACGGCGGCGCGGCCCATGATGTCAGCCATGTTGGACATGGCGGCGCGCTTG
>OCZT010004518.1_pt1 | contig 14018 bp, 4 predicted proteins | sample 1539031 | NCBI WGS metagenome assembly OCZT01 (sample SAMEA3539308, study PRJEB22396) | soil metagenome | biome: tundra; feature: field; material: soil | place: USA | collected 2010-05 | depth 0.15 m
GCCTCATCGGGGAAGACCACCACGATGGAGGTGAACTTGTCGCTCCGCCACTGCCCCTCCCGCATCAGCCACTTCTTCACAAAGGCCGCCACGGATTGGCGGCAGGCTTCGCGCACCAATTGCACGTGGGCGGGGTCCCGGGCTCTTTGCTCGAGGGTGGGCGTCATGCTCCGCTCCAACTCGTCAAGCTGGTCGTTCTTGTCGAAGCGCGCCCAACCGCTCTCGGCGCGGCGCTCCATTTCAGCCGTGTGGATGGCCGGCGGCAGGCTGGGGCGGATTCGTGGCGCCAGGACCAGGCAAACCCCGTCGCGGGCAGCCAGGCGCCAGGGATCGGAGAGCCGCAGGTGGTAACGGAAGGAAACGGGGACCCGTATCTCAGCGATCGTGGTGCCCAGGTACACCCAGCCCCAGCCCGCCCATTTCTCATCGGTGCGCTTGAACGTCTCGTCGCAGCGGAAGAGGGCCAGTTCCAGGATATCCCCCTGAGTGGAGGTAATCTGCGGGATGCTCTCGCGAAAGGTATGGGTGATGTTGCCGGTGATGAAGTTGCGCGCAATCTCGGGCGCCGCGCCGAACACCTTGTCCACGGTGTCTTTAAGGCCCCGGGCAGTCTTGAGATAGCCGACCAGCGCCAAGGCGGCGATGATCACCAGGGTGGCGGCAATCATGGCCGTGGCCCACGGAAAGGGTTTGCGAGTCTGGTTGCTTTCCATACTTCGTGCGGCGACGCCAGGACCAATTAGACGGCATGGTTCGCGTGTGTCAACCCTGCGGTTGACAAGGGCCGGAGGATGCGGGTACCCTAACGCCGCAAGAAGACGGCTGGAAGCAAGTAGAGTCTGCAACGGAAACAACCGGCCCGCTCCCGAAATCCGGGCGGGCCATACGGCGCTAAACCTATGGATGCTGAACTGCTGCACTATTCGACCGGCGAGGAAATCCAGATCGGTGATCGCGTCCAGTACGGCGGCACCTTTGCCACCGTGGTGGTCGTGAGCGACGGGGAGACCTACCAGCTCGCCTCAGGCTACGAGGATTACGCGGGAGCCGAGCGCGGCTTGATGGTCTGCGACGACGATGGCACGCTCAATACGCTTGACGAGACCGACGAGCGGTTGACGTTCGCCGAGCGCGGCATCGCTTGAGCCAAAGTAAAGCAGGCGGACGCGGGCCTGCGTGAAGTCGGCGCGTATTGCGTGGAGTTGACGCGTCGGTTGGCGAGTTTGGCCGAAGCGGGGGCGGGTCCCTTAAGGATTCAGTCACTGGCATCAGCAATGCTTAGTGAGCCGCGTGGGGCGCAATAGAACCAGCAAGAGCCGCCGGGAATTACACTTGCGAACGCCAGAGGTGTGGACCAATCGCCATACGAGCGCGACCTCCCGGCAACTACTGACGCGGTTTCCGCCTCAACCCTACTCGCAGGTGTGCCGGCAAACGCACAGTTGGCAGGATGGCCGTAGCGTGTTAGAAGCGCTCTCGGGTATTTTATGTGGGTCCCTGCAAACCATCAACTATCTATGAAACAGCCTCTCTTTTCTATCCCCCTTGTGCTGCCCGTCACGGCGCTGCTGTTATGCGGCCTCCCGGCCGGCGCGATTACCTTCACCAACGACATCGCCATCGGCTTCAACAACACCAATTACGACGGCGCCGATGTGGTCGTCACCAACTGCACGCTGACCGTGGACGGCCTGCATTCCTTTGCCAGCCTGCAGGTGGTGAACGGCGGCACCCTTACGCATACGTTCGCCGCAAACGGCACCTTGCAGAACCGCCGCACCATCACCAACGAGCAGCAAGTGCTGAGCGTGACCAACGTGGCGACGCTCTCCAACGCCAGGGTGGTGATTTCCACCATCCTCGTCCAGGACCTCTCCGGGCTGGTGACCTATACGAACGGCGCGGATTACTTGACCGACCTGGACACCAACGGCCTGACGACGCTCTTGCTCACTACCAACTCCGCCATCCCCGAAGGCAGCACCAACCTAGTAAGCTATGATGTTTTGGATACACCGGTGGTGGCGGGGCTGAGCCTGACGGTGACGGGGGATGTGTTCGTCGCGCAAGGCGGGACCATCAACGTTGACGGCAAAGGTTATGACGGCGCGCTGGGGCCGGGTGCGGGACGGTCGGCCGGCAACCCGATGAGCGGCAGCGGCGCGGGTCACGGCGGGTATGGCGGGCAGAGCGCGGCACTCGACGGGGCGGGCATGGTTTACGGCGTATTGGCGCAACCGGCGGACCTGGGGAGTGGCGGCGGCCGTGGTCTCGGGGGTGTGGGCGGTGCGGGTGGAGGGAGCATCAAACTGGTCGTCGGGGGCAACTTGCGCGTTGACGGCACCGTGTCTGCCAATGGCGCCAACGGCATCAACAATCGGTCCGGTGGCGGTTCGGGCGGCAGCATCTGGCTGACCTGCCAGGACCTTTCCGGCGCGGGCGTGATTTCGGCTAACGGCGGGGCCGGGGAACCTTCCGAGGGCGGCGGCGGCGCCGGCGGTCGCATCTCCCTCCAATATGCCGCCAGCTTGTTCGCCGGTCTGACTCCAGCCCGTGGCGGCAATGGTTACACTCGCGGCGGCGCGGGCACCGTTTATACCCGGGCCAATAGCCAACAAACCGGTCAGGTGCTGGTGGATAACGGTGGGAAATCCGGGATGGGCACTTCCCTGAGCGGGGGAGAGAGTGTTTCCCTCACCGCCCAAGGTGGAGCCATCGTTGCCTTGTCGGGCTCGCAGACGCTCGGCAACTTGCTGGTCGCCTCGAACGCCTGGATCAGCTTCTCCAATCAGCAGGCCACCGTCACCGTGACGGGCAACGCGACGATCCAGGCGGGCGGCGGGATCACCTCCGATGGCGCCGGTTACGCGGGCGGCGCGGGACCGGGAGCGGGCAAGAGCGACAGCTATGCCTATACCGGAGGCGGCGGAGGCTATGGCGGGTATGGGGCTGCGGGCGGCAATTACGGGGCTTCAGGCGGCGGGACAATGGCGTATGGCGGCACCCCTTATGGCTCTGTCACCGCGCCGCATGACAGCGGGAGCGGCGGCGGCAGCTATTACGCCCGTGGATTGGGTGGCAGCGGGGGTGGGGCCGTCCATCTGAGTGTCACTGGGCTGCTATTACTGGACGGCAGGATCTCAGCCGAGGGTAGTCCAGCGATCACCGAAGGCAGCGGGGGCGGGTCCGGCGGCAGCGTCTGGGTAACGGCCGGCACACTGGCGGGCGCCGGCACGATCTCCGCGAACGGCGGCCCGGGCAACGGGTTCGGTCTTACGGGCGGCGGTGGTGGCGGCGGCGGGCGCATCGCTATCCAATACGGGACTTACCTGTTCTTTGGAGTCGCCTCGGCCCGAGGCGGGAGCGGCGCTGGCTGGGGCGGTGCGGGCACGATTTTCACGGTCGCCAACAACCAGCCTTACGGCCAGTTGCTGGTGGACAACGGCGGGCAGTCGGGGACGAACACATCCTGGTCTCAGTTGGGCACCGTTGACCTCACCGTGAAGGGCGGTGCCGTAGTCACGCCGCCGAGTTCACAGACAATAGGTACGCTGCTGGTCGCTTCCAGCGGTTGGGTGAGTGTTGCCAACCTACTGTTAACGGTAACTGGCAACGCCACTATCCAGGCTGGCGGCGGCATCATCGCCGACGGCACGGGCAACCAGGCCGGCGTTGGTCCAGGGGCAGGCAGGTATGTCTCCACGTCGTCCGGCTACTTCGGCGGCGGCGGCGGCTATGGTGGATACGGAGCCGCGGGCGGCGCGCCCGCTGGGTATTTGGCCTATGGCGGCAACGGTTACGGTTCGCTGACAACGCCTGCGGAGCCTGGCAGCGGTGGAGGCAACTACTCCACCTACGCCAAAGGTGGCGCCGGCGGTGGAGCCATTCGTCTCAACGTGACCGGGGTGCTGCTAGTCGATGGACGAATCTCGGCGGCGGGCGGGCCGGCGACCAGCCCCAGCGCGGGCGGCGGGTCGGGCGGGTCTATAAACCTCTCTGCGGGGACGCTGGCCGGTTCGGGAATCATTGCCGCCAATGGTGGCGCGGGCAATAACCTGGGCGGCGGTGGCGGCGGCGGACGCATCGCCATCACTTACGGGGGTAATGACTTCGCCGGGGTGGTTTCCGCTTACGGCGGCGGCGGCTATGCCTACGGCGGCTCCGGCACGATCTACACCACCCGGACTCAGTACACTGGCGGTGAGGTTCTCGTGGACAACGGCGGCCAGGCTGGAACGAACACTATGCTGGAGGGCGTGCCCTCCGGAGTTACCCTCACTGTCAAGAACGGGGGCGTGCTTGCGCCCACAGGTTCGCTGACGGTCGGCACTCTCCAAGTTGCCTCTAATGGCTGGGTCGTTGTGCCAGCCAGCCAGGCAGCATCTTCCACTTTGACGGTTACCGGCAACGCCACAGTCCAGGCCGGCGGCGGCATCATCGCGGACGGCAGGGGTTACGCGGCCGGCTCCGGCGCGGGAGCGGGGAAGTATTACTCGACAAGCTACGAGTATATCGGTGGTGGTGGCGGTTACGGGGGTTATGGGGCCAGCGGCGGCACCACTTTGGCCTACGGCGGCATCACTTACGGTTCGGTCACGGCCCCGGCGGATCTTGGAAGTGGAGGAGGCGGCTACAGCGGCACCTCGGGACCTCCGGCTGCCGGTGGTGCAGGAGGCGGCGCCATCCGTCTCAATGTGACGGGAATCTTGCAGGTGGACGGAAGGATCTCGGCGCGCGGCCTGACCGGCACCGGTCCGAGCGCGGGCGGTGGTTCGGGTGGGAGCCTGTACCTCACGGTGGGAACGCTGACCGGTGCGGGCAGCATCGACGTTAGCGGCGGTGCGGGCATTGGCCTTGGCGGCGGGGGTGGCGGCGGACGTATTGGTATCACTTATTCGGGCAATACCTTCGTTGGGCTGATGTCCGCCAGCGGCGGTGGCGGCTATGCCCGGGGCGGCGCCGGCACCATCTACATGAAAGCCGCCAATCAGAACGGGCTGGTGGTCGTGGACAATGGCGGGCAGGCCGGAACGAACACAAGCTGGTCCTCCGCTGGAATCCTCGACGTGACGGTAAAGGGTGGAGCTTCTCTTTCACTTTCAGGCTCGCAGACAATCGGCAATCTGCTCGTCGCTTCCAACGGTTGGGTGATGTCGAGCTCGTATCTTGCGCTGCCGTCTACCTTGACGCTGAATGTGACGGGCAACGCCACGATCCAGGCGGGCGGTGGTATGATCACGGACGGCGCTGGCTACCCCGGAGGCCAGGGGCCGGGGGTGGGTTCGTATTCCTCCACATCAGCCGGCTACGTCGCGGGCGGCGGAGGTAATGGCGGGTATGGGGCGTCCAGTGGCGGAAGCCCGGCGGCGCGTGGCGGCAACACGGTTGGCAGCCCAACGGTCCCAAGCCGTGGCAGTGGCGGAGGCGGCTACTCCACCATCCTTGTAAGTGGCGCTGGGGGCGGCCCCATTACTCTCAACGTAACGGGGACATTGCTAGTCGATGGGCGGATCTCAGCGGCGGGGGGGTCTGGGATCAGTGCCAACGCCGGCGGCGGGGCCGGCGGCGGCATCAAGCTGACGGTGGGAACCCTGTCCGGCTCGGGTGTCATCGCCGCCAACGGCGGCGCGGGCAACGGCCTTGGCGGCGGCGGCGGCGGCGGACGCATCTCGATCCTTTACGGTGTGAATACCTTCTCCGGACTGATTTCCGCTTACGGCGGCGGCGGCTATGCCTGGGGCGGGGCCGGCACAGTCTTCACCGAAGCCAATAACCGACCCTGGGGCCAGGTGCTGGTGGACAACGGCGGGCGGGCGGGCACCAACACAACCTGGGTCTCGAGCGGGACCATGGACCTGACGGTGACTGGCGCTGCGGTGGTAGCACCTCCGCCGGGCACGCAGACGTTCGGTAACCTGTTGATCGGTTCCAACGGCTGGTTAAGCGTGAGCACTCAGATTCTGACCGTCACGAGTAATGCCACGGTTCAGGCTGGCGGCGGCATCATCGCCGACAGCACAGGGAACCCGGCCGGCGCCGGCCCGGGGGCGGGCAAGTATTATGTCTCCGCTTCCGTCGGCTACTTTGGCGGCGGCGGCGGCTATGGCGGCTTTGGCGCTGCGGGCGGCGCGCCCGTCGGGTATTCGGCTTATGGCGGCAGCACCTACGGGTCAGTGACAACGCCGGTGGATCTTGGCAGCGGAGGAGGCTACTATTCCCCTTACGTTATTGGTGGGGCCGGCGGTGGAGCGATTCGTCTCAACGTGACTGGAGTGCTGCAAGTGAACGGACTGATCTCAGCGGCTGGCGGGCCGGGTCTAACTGGGAACGGCGGCGGTGGTTCGGGCGGGACGATTTCCCTCACTGCGGGGACGCTCTCCGGTTCGGGAAGGATTGCCGCCAACGGTGGCGCGGGCAATTCCCTTGGGGGCGGTGGCGGCGGCGGACGCGTCGCCATCGTGTATGGGGTCCATAACTTCGCCGGCGTCGTCTCCGCTTATGGCGGGGCTGGCCGCGCTGCGGGTGGCGCGGGGACGATTTACACCAAGGCCAACAACCAGAACTCGGGCCAAGTGATCGCGGACAATGGAGGCCAGGCGGGAACGAACACGACTTTGGGATCTACCTCAACGGGAACGTTTGATCTCACCGTGAGGAACGGAGCCGTGCTTACCCCTCCAAGCACGCCGGTGTTCGGCAACCTGCTGATTGCGTCAAACGGGTGGATGACGATGCCGACCACGGCCGTCCAGGCCGGATATTCCGCGCTCACGGTCACGGTGAATGGCAACGCCACGATCAAGGCCGGCGGCGGTATCATCGCCGATGGCGCGGGTTACGCGGGCGGCGCTGGACCGGGAGCCGGCAAAGCTTCCACGACCAGTAGCGCCTATATTGGCGGCGGCGGCGGCTACGGCGGCTATGGGGCCAGCGGGGGATCAACCACGATGGCCTACGGCGGGCTCACCTACGGTTCAGTCATGTCGCCGACGGACTTTGGCAGTGGTGGTGGCGGCGGCTACATCATCATAGCCTCGGGAGCGCCGCTGGCGGGCGGCGCTGGCGGGGGCGCCATTCTCCTCAGCGTGACTGGAACGTTGCAGGTGGACGGGAGAATCTCGGCGTGCGGGCTGGCAGGAACCGGTCCGAGCGCGGGTGGCGGCTCAGGCGGGAGCATCAACCTTTCGGTGGGGACACTGACGGGTTCCGGGATCATTGCTGCCAACGGCGGCGCGGGCAACGTCCTCGGCGGTGGCGGCGGCGGCGGACGTATTGCCTTCTCCTATAAAGCGGCCAACACCTTCTCCGGGCTCATGTCCGCTTACGGCGGCAGCGGCTACGCCACCGGCGGCGCCGGCACGATCTTCATCCCGGGCTCTGTCAGTACCTCTGGGATCTACGGATTCGTGCTGGCGGACAATGGCGGGCAGACCGGGACGAACACGAGCTTGTTGGAGTCTGGGGGGACGAGTGATGTTACCGTGAGAGGCGGAGCGCGGATTGCTCTTTCGGGCTCACAAAACATGGGCAACCTCTTGGTCGCTTCCAACGGGTGGATCGTCCTCGCGGCCAACCAGGGGTCTGTGCCGACGTTGACTGTTACTGGCAACGCCACCGTCCAGGCCGGGGGTGGCATCATCGCCGACGGCACGGGTTATTCGCCGCTGAGTGGCGGCGGTGGCCCGGGCGGAGGCTCGTATTACTCCACGTCGAGCGGCTATGTCTCGGGCGGCGGCGGCAATGGCGGCTACGGGGCAACCAGTGGAGGCAGCCCGGCGGCGCGGGGTGGCAACACGGTTGGCAGCCTAACGGCCCCGGGCCCGGGCGGCGCTGGAGGCAGCTATTCCACCAGCTTTTTGAGTGGGTCCGGAGGCGGCGGCATTAACCTCAACGTGAGGGGATCACTGGAAGTCGATGGCAGAATTTCAGCGGCGGGTGGGGCTGGGGTTAGTGCCAACGCCGGCGGCGGGGCCGGCGGCGGCATTAACCTGAACGTGGGAACACTAATCGGTTCGGGAGTCATCGCGGCCAACGGCGGGGCCGGCAACGGCTTGGGCGGCGGCGGTGGTGGTGGACGCATCGCCATCGTTTACACCGCCAACGCGTTCTCCGGTCTGCTGTCAGCTTACGGCGGCGGCGGTTACGCGTGGGGCGGCGCTGGTACGATTTACACCAAGGCCAACAAATCATCCTGGGGCCAAGTGCTGGTGGACAATGGCGGACGCACGGGAACCAATACGAGCTGGCTCTCGACAGGAACCATTGACCTGACCGTTATGGGCGGCGCAGTGGTTGTTCCGCCAAGCCAGCAAACCATAGGGAACCTGCTGGTCACCTCAAACGGCTGGATGAGCTTGAGCACTCAGACGCTCACGATCACAAGCAATGCCACGGTCCAGGCCGGCGGCGGGATTCTCGCGGACAGCACCGGCTATGCAGGAGACCAGGGTCCGGGGGTGGGCAAGTTTACCTCCTCGTCTTCTGGTTATCTCGGCGGCGGCGGTGGCCATGGCGGTCTGGGGGCGGCCAGCGGGGGATCGGCTCCAGCGGATGGCGGCAGCACATACGGCTCGGTAACGGCGCCGGTGGATCGTGGCAGCGGCGGCGGCGGCTATAATTCAAGCTCTTTGCCGGGCGGCGCGGGTGGGGGCGCCATTCGCCTGAGCGTGACCGGCGCGCTGCTGGTCAACGGTCGCATCTCAGCCAACGGCGGTGCCGGCATTAGCCAGGGCTCCGGCGGCGGTTCGGGCGGCAGCATTTGGCTGACCGTCGGAACCCTGGCCGGGCAGGGAACCCTCTCCGCCAACGGCGGCGCGGGCAACGAGTTTGGCGGCGGCGGCGGCGGCGGCTGCATTTCCCTCCAGTACGGCGTCAATGCCTTCGACGGACTCATGTCCGCTTATGGCGGCGGCGGCTACGCCTCCGGCGGGGCCGGGACGGTTTATCTCAAGGCCAATAACCAGGGCATGGGCCAATTGGTCCTCGATAACGGCGGTCAGATCGGCGCGGACACTCCGATTGCATACCTGTCGCCCTTTGATCTCACCATCCGGGGCGGCGCGGTTGCGTATCCGTCGAGTGCTTCATTGATATTCAGCAACCTGGTGATCAACTCCAGCGGTTCTTTCACCTGCCCCTCGGCGAAAACGAACATCGATATAGCTGTCTTGCGCAATGCAACCATCGATGCGGGCGGCCTCATGTCGGCAGATGGCAAGGGGTACCTGACCGCCTCGGGTCCCGGTGCGGGAATGTCGTCCAACTACACGGGCAGCGGCGCCGGCTACGGCGGCTACGGCGGCGCGTCATCCGCGGCGGCGGGCGGTGTGACTTACGGCTCCGCGCAACTACCTGCTGACCCTGGCAGCGGCGGCGGGCGCGGCTGGCAGGGCACGACCGCCGGCGGCGAAGGCGGCGGAGTGGTCCACTTCACCGTTGGCGGCGCCCTGACCGTCAATGGTCAGCTCAGTGCCGACGGCAATGCCGCGTTGCAGGATAACGGTGGCGGCGGCTCTGGCGGCAGCCTCTGGCTGACGGCTGGCGCGCTGGCGGGCAACGGCACCATCGCGGCGGACGGCGGCGCGGGTGAGTTGTATGATGGCGGCGGCGGTGGTGGCGGACGCATTGCCATCTATACTCCGATGAACGTCTTTGACGGCGTGGTGTCGGCGGCCGGCGGTGACGGGCTGGCTCCCGGCCAGGACGGCTCCACCTACTACGCCACTACGCCCGCACCGGCGCAGGTCGTCTCGTGCATGCCGACCGGTGTGCTCAATGCTGCCGTCAGCAGCCTGGACGTCTCATTCAATACAGTGGTCAATCCGGCTTCAGTGTCGGCTGCGAGCGTTTCCTTAACCGCGCCGGGAGGCGTGCCGGTGAACGGTCTGTCGGTCGTGGCGCTGAGTCCTTACAGCTTCCGGTTTTATTTCCCGGAGCAGACAGCTCTGGGCAACTACGCCATCAAAGTAGGGCCCCAAATCCCCGACCTTTTTGGTCAGCCCATGTCGCAGGTTTATACGAGCGCGTTCTCCATCGTCTGGAGCCTGGTTCAAGGCACGGTGACTGATACGAATGCACTGCCGGTGGCCGGGGTCGTCCTGCAGCCCGACGGCGGGATTGCCTCGACTACCACCGACACCAACGGCAATTACGCGCTGAGCCTGCCGCCAGGCGGAACGATTATTGTCACGCCGTCGGCGACCAACCTGGTGTTCGTGCCTAGCTCTCGCACCTACGTCAACGTGACTGGCACCGTGTCCAACGAGAACTACCTGGCGGTGAGCACGATTATCCCGGCGGTGGCTATGCAGGTTCAGACCAACACGTGTGTCCTGAGTTGGAACGGCATCGCGGGGGTTGCCTACCAGCCACTCTATTCCACCAACCTGGTGGACTGGTTGCCTTATGCCGACGCGCTGCCCGGCACTAACGGCCCGATGCAATTCGTGATGCCGATAGACACGGCGCCGCAGTTATTTTTCCGGGTGGGAGCCAGTTACTGAGGTAACTGGTAAGCTGAACCACCCAGCCGGCGCCCGTGCAGATGCGCGCCGCCGGCTGGGCGCCCGGCAAATTCCTGTAACCTTGCCGGCCCTTGCGGGGTCTAAATCTGGTACCCGGGTGGTTCCGGTTAACGGGCCGGGAGAAACAAGGAAAGAAGCCTCCAATAAGCTTACAACAGGCTTGCAACATGCCTGCAACTTCCTTGCAACTATGGCGCTACTCTGGCGTTGCTCTGGACCCACTAGCGCGTTGCTCCCGCCGCTCGGCCTGGGCGACCGCCGATGCGCCCGGCGCGTTGACTGGGCTGCCGCGCGCCCGTAGCTTGGTTGTTGATGTTCGAACTCGTCGCGCCTTACCAGCCAGCCGGAGACCAGCCGCAAGCGATTGCGAAGCTGACGGAAGGGTTGTTGGCCGGCGCGAAGCACCAGGTGCTGCTGGGCGTCACCGGCTCGGGCAAGACGTTCACCGTCGCTAACGTCATCCGGAACGTGGACCGGGCCACGCTGGTGATCTCGCATAACAAGACGCTGGCCGCGCAGCTTTACGCCGAGTTCAAGGGCTTCTTCCCGAACAACGCCGTCGAATACTTCGTCAGCTATTTCGACTACTACCAGCCCGAGGCCTATATCCCGCGCACCGATACCTTCATTGAGAAGGATTCCAGCATCAACGACGAGATCGAGCGGCTGCGGCTCTCGACCATGAGCAGCCTGTTCGCACGGCGGGACGTGATTGTGGTCGCCAGCGTGTCGTGCATTTACGGTATCGGCAGCAAGGAGGATTACGAGGCAATGGTCATCCCGATCCGCGCCGGCCTGGAGATGGGCCGCGACCACTTCCTCCACCGGTTGGTGGATCTGCAATACACCCGCAACGACATTGAGTTCACGCGCGGGCAATTCCGCGTGCGCGGGGACACGGTGGAGCTGCGCCCGGCAGGCCGCGAAGACGCTTTGCGCGTGGAGTTCTTCGGGGACCAGATGGAGCGCATCACCCGGTTCGAGCCGTTGACGGGGCATAAGATGGAAGGGCTGGAGGCGGTGACGATCTACCCGGGCAAGCAGTTCGTCACGCCGGCGGCGAAGTTGCGCCCGGCCGTGCTGGCCATTCGGGAGGAGCTGGGCGAGCGCATCGCGTGGTTTGAGAAGCACGGCAAGCTGCTGGAGGCGCAGCGGATCAAGATGCGCACCGAATACGACTTGGAGATGATGGAGGAGATGGGCTTTTGCTCCGGCATCGAGAATTACTCGCGGCACATTGCGGGCCGTCCGCCCGGCTCGCGCCCGTGCACGCTATTCGACTTCTTCCCGAAGGATTACCTGCTGGTGCTCGATGAATCGCACGTGACGGTCCCCCAGATCGGCGGCATGTATGAGGGCGACCGGTCGCGCAAGACCACGCTGGTCGAATACGGCTTCCGCCTGCCAAGCGCGCTGGATAATCGGCCGCTGAGCTTTGAGGAGTTTCAGGGCATGCAGAACCAGGTGATTTACGCCAGCGCCACCCCCAGCCCGCGGGAAATGGAGTGGGCGCGGCAATGTGGGGGAGGGGTCGTCGAGTTAGTGGTCCGCCCCACCGGTCTGGTGGACCCCAAGATTACGCTTAAGCCGCTGGGGGGGCAGATCGACGATCTCATCAACGAATGCCGCCAGCGGGCCGAGGCCAAAGAGCGGGTGCTGGTGACCACCCTCACCAAGCGCACGGCGGAAGAGCTGACAGATTACCTGCGCGAGATTGGTATCAGCGTCCAATACCTCCACAGTGATATTGGTGCCATCGAGCGGGTGGAGATTCTGCGCTCCTTGCGGAAGGGGGAATTTGATGTGCTGGTTGGGATCAACCTGCTGCGCGAGGGGCTCGACCTGCCGGAAGTGTCATTGGTGGCCATCCTGGACGCCGATAAGGAAGGCTTCCTGCGCAGCGAGACGAGCCTGATCCAGACGGCGGGCCGCGCGGCGCGGCACTTGAACGGCGAGGTAATTCTCTACGCCGACGTCAAGACCAAGAGCATCCAGAAGTTCCTGGCGGTATCGGGTTACCGGCGGGAGAAGCAACTGGCCTACAACAAGGAGCACCACATCACGCCGCGCAGCGTGATCCGCGCCGTCGAAGCGAGCCTCTCCTCGTACCAGGAAATCACCAGCGAGGCTAATTCCTTCCTGGCCGAAACCGGGGTGGACATCGACATCACTGAGACCATCAAGGAGCTTGAAGAAGAGATGCTCGGGGCGGCCAACAATTTGGAGTTTGAGAAGGCCGCACTCCTGCGCGATCAGATTCGCGAGCTGAAGCGGGCTATCCCTGGCAGTGAACCGGCGACGCCGGGCAAGCCGGGCGCCGCACGTCCAGTAAACTATGGAAAAGCCCGCAAATCCCGCTCGTCGGGGCGCAGACAGGTTCCGTTCTAATTGGCTTGTGAAAGGACCGACAGCGGGAGATACTTGCCTTTGCCGGCTTGGTCGCGGCGGATGGCCTTCATTGCTTCCGGGTTGGCAAGAATCTCCATCGTTTCGAGCAGGGCCTCCATCCGGGCGCGCGGCACGAGGAACGCAACGGTTTTGTCGTCTTGCCGGAGACACATGGTTTGCTTGGTGCGGACCAGCTTGGGCAACCGAGCTTGCGCCTCCACGATGTCAAAGGTCGTCTTCATATAGCCTTCTTAACATGAAGCCTCCGGGGAAGCAACGAATGCCTTTCGCTTACCCCGTGCCCGGCGGCGAACAGTCTGGATTACGTTGGATTTATGAAATCAATATTGCAACAAACATGGAGTGCTGAGGAAATCCTCGACTTGGGCCGCAACTACCAGGGCGCTGCCGTCTTGGCCGCGGCTGCAGACCTCGACCTCTTCGGCGCGTTGGCTCCCGCGCCGCTCACGGCCGCTGCGCTCGCCCACAAGCTTCAGTGCGATCTGCGCGGCCTAATCATTCTGCTGGATGCGCTCGTGGCGCTGCGGTTGCTTGAAAAGTCCAGCAGCAATTACGCCTTGCCGGCAGGCCTCAAAGCATTTCTGACGTCGGATGGAGCCCAGAGCATCCTGGCGATGGCGCAGCATCAGGGGCACTGCCTCCGCAATTGGGCGCAGTTGGGCCGCGTCGTCAAGAGCGGTCGCCCTGCCCAATGCATGCCAGGCGTGCGCGGCGAAGCGGGCGACCAGGAGGCCTTCATTGGCGCGATGCATAACATCTCGGCGCCCAATGCCGACCAGGTGATCCGGGCAGTGCAACCCCTGCAATTCCGGCACCTGCTGGACATTGGCGGCGCTTCGGGCACCTGGACCATCGCCTTTCTGCGCGCCTGTCCCTCGGCCCAGGCCACAATCTTCGACCTGCCGCATGTCCTCCCGATGGCGCGGCGGCGGCTGGCTGCCGCTGGCTTCGATCAGCGCGTCAAGCTCGTCGCCGGCGACTTCATGAAGGATGCGTTGCCGCCAGGCGCGGACCTCGCGTGGGTGAGCGCTATTGTGCACCAGAATTCCCGCGCCCAGAACCGCGCGTTGTTCACGGCGGTATTTC
>OCZT010004519.1_pt1 | contig 14017 bp, 9 predicted proteins | sample 1539031 | NCBI WGS metagenome assembly OCZT01 (sample SAMEA3539308, study PRJEB22396) | soil metagenome | biome: tundra; feature: field; material: soil | place: USA | collected 2010-05 | depth 0.15 m
CCGGACCGGGGTCGCCCCAGTTCTCGAAGTCGCCGGACACCATCGGCGAGCTGACAAGGCCTGCCGCGGCGAGCGCGTAGCTGACCGAGCCCGAGCAGTCGTAGCCATCGGCGTGGAAGGAGGCATGCCCCCCGCCGTAAATGTACGGGAGCGTGGCGATCGCATTTCCGGCGGCGATCACTTGCGCGACCGCCGCCGGCGCGCCTGGCGGGGCCTGGACCATGCCGCTCGTGTTGAGCGTGATTCCGTCGACATTGGCGTTGCCCGTCGCCGCCGCGCGTGTAGCCTGCTCGGCCGCCAGAGCTTCCTGCTTGGCCGCTTGGGCTTGGAGCTTCTTCAGGCGGGAGTTCAGCCCACCGAGCTCGTTGTTCTTGCCGGCGCGAGAGCTCAGCTCAGCGATCTGCTGACGTAGGAGCGCCGAGTGCAGCGCGGCGATCTGGTTGCGCTGACCGAGGACCTGCTCGGCCAGGCTGCGGTCACGCGTCTCCAGCGAGGCCAGGGTCGTGGCCTGACGCGACACCTCCAGGCGAGCCGTCCGCGTGAAGGCGACGATGCTGCTGTCCTGATGGGCGATACGCGCCATGAAGCTCATCTGCTCCAGCAGGTCGCCAAAGCCGCGGGCCTCCAGCACGACGCTCACTAGATCCGGCTGGCCTCCCTCGTAGTTGGCGCGCAGGTTGTCGGCCAGCGCCGTGGACGCCTGATGGAGCCGGTTCTCCAGGTCGACGAGCCGGTCGCGAGCGGCGATCAGGCTGGCCTGGACGCTCCGAAGCTGTTCGACGTGCACATTGAGCTGTCCCTGGATCGCGTCCAGTCGCTGCCGGGCGTCCTGCAACCCGGTCGTGGTCGTTTGGATCTGGGCTGTGTCCGCGGCGATCTGCGATTGCAGCGCTCCCGCGGCCGAACGCGTGGCCGAGATCTGGCTTTGGAGGTCGCCGGCACTGGAGGGGGTCAGGCGGCTTCCCAGCAGCACGGCTGCGATCATGGCCGTGGCGGCAAGTGAGCGCATGATCCTCGGATGGGTACTCAATGTGGGCATGGTGATATGCGGCAAGCGCCGCGGCGGTGGCCACGGAGTCGCCGCTGACGGGAGTCTCGGATGACGCGAACCAGGCCGCGCATCGGCAGTTCGCAGGCGGCCCGCGGAGCACCCTAACACGACCCGTCGAGCTCGTGACCGCAGATCCTAGGCGTGCAATAGATCCTGCAAATCCAGCATTTGCCGATTCGCCTCGCGCGCAACCGAACGCGTGCTCGCCGTTCGCTTGCAATACTCGGCCGGTGCATTTTCGGCGCGCACTCATGATCTGCCTCGCCTTCTTCGTCGCCTTCGTCTGGACTTGTGGCGCGACGGCCCTCGCCTCAGGTGGCGGCTCGGCCGGCGACCAGCAGTACGTGGATCCGCTCTCGGGTTCGACCGGAGCACATCACCACTCGGGCGGCGGCGCCTCGTCGTCAACTTCCTCATCGGGTACATCGACCTCTGGCTCATCTAGCTCCTCCGCGACGCCCGCTGCCTCGGGCACGACCACCACGTCCCCGTCCACCTCCTCTCCTTCCACTGTCACGACCGCCGCGGCTACGACTTCGACTACGCCGACCGCCACCACAGCCGGCACCACCTCCAAGTCGTCCAAGACGCTTCCGCACACCGGCTTTGATCTCTGGTTCGCCGGCGGCCTGGGCCTCGTGCTCGTCGCGACTGGGCTGGGACTGAGAAGAACCGCCGCACACCCGCGATCGCAAGCGTGAGCTTCAGATCGATACGGTTCGAGCCGCTGCGCTCGGCCCGCTTTCTCGGCAGGCCGTCCCCGGGGCCGGGCGCGATGCGCTGGCGAGGCCAGCTGGCGATCGTGGCGGCGGTACTTGTCGGCGCCGGTGCGCTCAGCGGGCCGGCGCTCGCGCGGACAGCGGCGAAGGTCAAGCCGGTCGCAGCGGTGCCGGCCGGTTTCGTCGGGGTGGACGCCGACGGTCCGCTGTTTGATTCCACCGCGCAGCTGAACCTGGGTGATCAGCTCAGCCAGATGGTCGCCCGCGGGGTGCAAAGCGTGCGCGTTGCCTTCAACTGGGCGGCAACGCAGCCGTACGAGAGCTTCAACGACTCGGGGTACGCGGCCCTCACCCCTGCGCAGAAGCTCGAGTACACCCCCGTGGGCGGCGTCCCGACCGACTTCACCAAACTCGATCAGCTTGTCGGTCTGGCTGCAGAGCGAGGCCTGACCATCTTGCCCACCGTGATCTACGCGCCCGGCTGGGATGCCAAGCGCAGTCACAGCGGCGGCCTGCCGATCCCCTCGTCTCCGGCTCCGTACGCCAGGTTCCTGTCAGCGCTGGTGTATCGGTACGGACCGCACGGCAGTTTTTGGGCAGCGAATCCCAGCATCAGGCGCGTGCCAATCCGGAGGTGGCAGATCTGGAATGAGCCCAACATTCCGTACTACTGGCCGCAACCGTTTGCGAGTAGTTATGTGACCGTATTGCGCGCTGCGCACGCTGCGATCAAGCAGGCTGACCCAGGCGCGCAGGTGGTGCTCGGCGCGCTGACCAACTTCGCCTGGAAGGCGATCGGCCAGATCTATCGCGTCCGGGGAGCGCGTTCGCTGTTCGACATTGTCTCGGTCAACGGATTCACCAAGACCCCGGCACACATAATGCTGTACCTGCGCCTGATGCGGAACGCGCTGATCCGCCTGGGGAACGCCAGCATGCCCCTGATCGACACCGAGCTGAGCTGGCCGTCGGCGCAGGGCAAGTCTCCCCAGCAGTGGGACTTCGACACCACCGAGTCCGGTCAAGCGCGCAACATCGCTGCAGTGGTGCCAATGCTCGGCGCGCAGCGGGTCTCGCTGGGGCTGCTGAGCTTCTACTACTACACCTGGATCGGAGACGAGGCCCCCAGGTCACCCGCCTTCAATTACGCCGGACTGCTGGCGCTGCGCCACGGGCTCGTGGTGGCCAAGCCCGCGCTGAGAGCGTTCACGAAGGGCGTTCTGACCCTGGAGCACTGCCGCCGAGTCTCGAACCTGGCCACGCGCTGCGCCAAGCCCTAGCCGCAGATCGGCCCGGATCTGCTGACTGCGAGCTGTCCTGGATGGCGTTAACCGCAGATTTGCAGAGAGGGGGCCGGCGCTCTGGCGCGCCGCAGCCCCTGAGCAAACGCATCGGTGTCAGCGGTGGGGGCGCCGGTCAGGCTGTCGATGCCGTACCACTGCTCGCTGTCGGCCGCGTTCTGCAGGGGCGAATACCAGGTGTAGAGCACGGTCGCGGCAAGCCCGCAGTCAAGGTGCCCGAGCGCGTCGACGGTCTCTGAGATGTAGGCGGGACGCCGGGCGGCCGGCACGTAGTCAAGTGCTCCCGGCGGCGTGGTTGTCCAGCCGAACTCGGTTGCGTACAGCGGCACGAGCGCCATCCCCAGCGCGACGAGGGTCGCCCGGTCAGCTCTGACCTTCGCCAGCACGATCCCGGGGGTTCCGTAGGGATGAATCGCGACCCCGTCGATGTGGCCCCGCAGCTGGGGCTGCGCCGCCAGCATCGCCGGCAGAAAGCTCGTGGGGTGAGTCAGCCCGCCGACGATCACGTGCGCGGAGGGGTCGTCGGCGTCGATCGCCTCCCGCGCCGCGATGTACAGGTCTGCGTAGCGCGCCGCATCGGGGGCAGGCGTCCAGAACTCGCCGTTGTCGGGCTCGTTCCAGATCTCGTAGGTCGCCACCGGCTCGGCCGTCAGGCCGGGATGAGCGCGCCAGAACGTCCCGCCGAGCCCGTACCGGGCGGCGAACGCGCCGGCGTAGGAGGCGTAGTCGGCGCTCGAGCTCGGCGGGGAGTGGTCCTGGCCGGCAATCGACTGGGCCCACGGCGCCGAGTAGTCGAGGATCGGCAGCCAGCGCAGGCCGTGGGCGGCCAGGTCACCGGCGATCATGTCGTCAAACGCCCAATCGAAGCGGTGCACGCCGGCGACCGGCGCGCTGGGCTCGGTCGCCTCCCAAAGCGCGTCGCTGCGAGCAAGGCTCGCGCCGCTGGCGCTAAGCGCGTCAAGCTGGGCGGTGATCAGCTGCGGCGCGTTCGTGCTGCCGTTGAACAACAGGTTGACGCTGGCTCCGAACTGCTCGGTTGCCGGCGCCGGCTGCGCCGGGGCCAGCGTGGCCGGTGTGGTGCTCGTCGAGCTGGCGGAGGGCGCCGTCGCCGAGCTCCCCGCCGAGGTGGTGGCGGACGCCCCTGACCCAGGTCGCCCGGGCTCGGTTCGCGTGCCCTCGCCTGAGCGCACCAGCGCCAAGACCAGCGCGGTCGCGAGCGCCACCGCCCCCAGCCCCACGAGTGCCGCCCACCACTTCGGCCTGCGCGGGCTTTCCCTCACGGAGCCACGCGCCGCGCGCTGCGCAGGGCCGCCAGCTGAAGACGTTCGCGATCGGCGCGACGTCCGAGGGCCCGTTTCACCGCCAGCCTGGACGCGAACGTGACCGCCTGCACGCCATCGTCGATCGCGGCGCGCCCGGACCCCAGCGACCGCGCCACCGCGGCGTGCCGGGCGGAGGCCAGCAGCCCGAACGGCTCGCCGCCGAACGCCTTTGTGCTCGAGTGCGCGCTGTGGTGAAGGACCCTGGCCTGGGGCCAGAACCAGGTCTCGATCCCGCGGCGGGAGGCTCGCAGACCCAGCTCCAGATCCTCGCCGTACATGAAGATCGACTCATCGAACGGGCCGAGCTCCAGCAGCGTCTCGGTCCGGCCGCCCAGCGCGCAGCCGACCGCCCAGCCGACGCGCCGGGGATGGTGAGCTCGCCACGGAGCCAGGGGCCCGGCGAGCGCTCCGGGCACCATCGCGGGGGGTATCACGGCGCGCGCCACATCGGCGCCCGACAGCGGCGCGGGATGCACCGTGTCCTGTCTAGAGCCGTCGCTGGACAGGACCAGTGGCGCCAGCAGGTGGCGCCGGTGGGTTTCGCCGAGCAGCTGCCCGGCCAGCCCGCGCAGCGAATCGTCAACCAGCTCGACATCGGGGTTGACCAAGATCGTCACCGGCTCGTGGACGTCCCGCACGCCCCGGTTGCAGGCCCGGCCGAAGCCCAGGTTCTCCTCCAGCGCAATCGACACTGCGCAGTGATCGGCCCGCGCCACCTCGACGCTGGCGTCTTCAGACGCGCAGTCGACGACGATCACCCGTACGCTCGGAAGGTGGCGTCGTGCCGAGGCCAGCAGCGACCGCAGGTGCTCGGCTGAGTTGTGGGTCACCGTCACCAGTGCGAACGGCGCCGTCGACGCTGCCCCGGTCGCACCGATCTGACCCGTGCGCAGGAGCGGAGCCACGGCCGCGGCGAAACCAGCCCGGGTGCTCGTCCGGGCAAACCGCTCGCGTGCCCGGCGGCGCCCGGCGATCCCCATTGAAGCCGCTGCCTGCGGGTTGCCGACCACCTCGACGATCGCCTCGGCGGCTGCCCGGGCGTCACCGGGTGGATACAGGCGCCCGCAGGTGGCATCGACGATCTCCTTTGGGCCGGCGCCGTTGGGAGCGATCGCCGGACGCCCGGCCGCCAGAGCCTCCAGCACCGCCAGGCCGAATGGCTCGCGCGGCGCGCAGTGCAATAGGCATGTCGCTCGGGCCAGATCAGATCCGGGGTCAGCGGTGGCGCCGGCGAACTCCACGCCGGCGGCGAGATCAGGCTGATCGGCTCGCGCGCGCAGCTCCGCCAGGGCGCAATCGTCCCCATCCAGCGGGGCCCCGACGAAGCGAAGCCGTAGCTGCGGGATCTGCCGACGAGCCAGTGCGAAGGCTTGCAGGGCGAGATCGGGCCGCTTCCAGCCGACGATTGCCCCCAGCACCAGCACCTCCGGGGGCTGACGGGGTAGGCCGGGTGCGGGCTCAGGCAGATCCACGCCCGGGTTCACCACATGCAGCTTGGCACCCAGACACCCGCGGGGGTCAAGGTCGTCGGCCACCGCCCGGGAGGGGACGATCACAGCGTCCGAGCGCCCGGCGACCAGCCTGACGGCAGCACCGATGAGCGGTCCGGGGAGCAGATCGTTGTGCGCAAAGGCGAACGTCGCGCCGGGCGGCCAGGCGGCCATGCAGGCGATCGCCGAGCGCATTCCCCAGCCGACTACGAGGTCAGGCGCAAGATCGTGGCAGAGCGAGCGAAGTTCCCGAGCGTGACTCGCCAGCCGGGCCGGGGCGAGCATTCGGACCGAGGCACTGGCCCTGAGGTTGAGCGGGCGACCGGGGACCGCGAACACCCGCAGGCCCTGGGAGCGGGCCGCCCGCGCCAGGGCGCCTTCCGGACAGGCCAGGCAGCTCTCGCCCTCCAGCGCCGAGGCACAGTCGAGCAGCACGCGCTCGGCGCCACCGAGCACGCCGGAGTAGGTCACGAACAGATGTAAGGACACTGTTTTCCTGCTCCCCGGGGGCCGACTGGGACCGGCGAGCTGAGCGGTTCTTGGTGGCGTCGCGGATATTCGGCGGTGCTTAGACTGGCGGGGTGGACCATTCGTCGGAGAACGCTCTTGGTCGCTGCAGCGTCGCGCTCGTTCACGACTTCCTGCTGGACGTGCGCGGAGCCGAGCGGGTCTTCCTTGAGCTGTGCAATATCTGGCCGCAGGCCGACATCTATACCGCGGTGTACGACGAGCGCGGAACCGAGGGCAGATTCGCCGACCGCGCGGTGCACACCTCGTTTCTGCAGCGCCTGCGCCCGTCGGCCCGCACGTTTCGGGCGCTGTTGCCGCTCTACCCGGCGGCGATCGAATCCTTTGATCTGTCGGATTATGACCTCGTCGTGTCCAGCTCGTCCGCCTGGGCTCACGCCGTGCTCTGCGACGAGCGCTCAGTCCATGTGAGCTACTGCCACAACCCGTTCCGTTACGCGTGGAACGACCGCGACCGGACGCTGGCCCGCCAGCGAGACCCGATCACCCGCGCCTTCCTGCGGGGCGCCTTCCGGCGCTGGCGCCAGTGGGACTGGATTGCCGCCCAGCGTACTGACCGGTATGTAGCCAACTCGCGCACCACGCAGGCGAGGATCCGCACCTACTTCGGGCGCGATTCGCTGGTCGTCTATCCGCCGGTCGACACCGCGCGCTTCGCGCCCGGAGCGGTGGACGACCATTACGCGATCATCTCCGAGCTGATGCCGCACAAGCAGATCGACGTAGCGATCGCGGCCTTCAACATGCTCCGCCGCCCGCTGATCGTGATCGGGGACGGTCCCGACGCGCGCCGGCTGCGCCGGCTGGCCGGGCCGACCGTGCAGTTCACCGGTCGGGCCACCGACGCCGAGGTGCCGCAGATCCTCCAGGGCGCGCGAGCCCTGATCGTGACCTCGACCGAGGAGTTCGGGATTGCGTCGGTCGAGAGCCAGGCCGCCGGGCGTCCGGTGATCGCCCTGCGGGCAGGCGGCTCGCTGGAGACGGTGCTTGACGGCGTCACGGGCTGCTTCTGGTCAGGCGGCGCCGATCAGCTCGCCGCCGCGGTGCTGCAGTTCGACGACTCGGCAGTGGATCCCCTGGCGTGCACGCGCAACGCGGCGCGCTTTAACCCGGCCAACTTCCGGCGCGGGCTGCTGGCCGAGATCGAGACCGCTCGCTTGATCGGATCGCGCCGGGCCGTCAATGAGCGCCAGCCGCTGGCGTCTACCAGGATCGTTCGGCGCGCCGTGAGAGACCCGCACCGCTAGGAGATGCGCTCAGCGTCGCTCAGCGTTGCACGCCTGACGCTGCTAGCCGGGGCGACGGTCATCGCCTTCTTCAGTGGCGGCTACTTCGACGAGCCGCGCGCCTGGACCGGTGTCGGCGTTTGGGTTACGGTCGTGATCGCCGCAGTGGCGGGCGCCCGGATTCCGCGCGGCCGCCCGGCGCAGCTTGCGATCGGCGGGCTCGGGCTGCTGGCTGCGTGGACACTGCTCTCGATCCTCTGGGCGCCGATCGCTGGGAACGCCTACCACGCGGGTCAGATCGCGTTTCTGTATCTCGGCGCGCTTCTGGCTTCCTCGATGCTTCTTCGCGGCCCTGCGCTGCGAGTCGTCGAGCCCGCGCTCGCAGCCGGTGCGTTGATCGTGATCGGGTACGGGCTCTCGGAGCGCTTGCTCCCCGGCCTGCTGCATTTCGCACGCTCGGTAAGCGCCGAGGGACGCCTCGAGCAGCCGCTCACCTATTGGAACGCGATGGGCGAGCTGGCAGCGCTCGGCTTCGTGCTGTGCGCCCGCATCGTCGGCGATATCACCCGCGCGCGCTGGCTGCGGGCTACGGCCGCGGCCGCGGCCGCGCCGCTCGGCCTGGGGCTGTACATCTCGTTCTCACGTGGGGCGCTGTTCGCCGCCCTGGCGGGTTTGGTCGCCCTTGTGGCCATCGCGCCCCGACGCGAGCAGCTGTGGGCGACGGGGCACGCGGTCCTCGCCGGAGTATTGGCGGCGCTCTCCTCGGCGACGTTCAGAGGCGTGACCTCGCTGGCCGGGAGCGTGTCGACGCGGGAGCGCCAGGGCGCGATCGCGCTGGTACTGCTGGTCGTCGTCACTGCGCTCGCCGGCCTGGCCCACCACCGGTTGGCTCGCCGGGAGGGGGAAGGAGAGCTGAAGGTGCCGCGCCGCGCGCCGCTGCTCGCCCTGATCACGGCCGGTTTGGCGTTCGCGATCGTGCTCGGCGCGCACGAGAGCAGCCGCGGCTCACAGTCTCTGTCAGGTGGCGCGACGCGGCTGGTCTCGCTCCAGAGCAACCGCTACGACTATTGGTCTGTGGCGATCAGGGCCTTTGTGTCGGAGCCCTTGCACGGTGTCGGCGCGGGCGGCTGGAGTGTTTACTGGCTGCGGTGGCGCAGCGTGAACGAGGCGGCTCAGGACGCCCACTCGCTGCCGCTTCAGACACTTGCCGAGCTTGGACTGGTCGGCATCGCGATGCTGGGGGCATTCCTCACGGGTCTGATGCTGGCCGCTCGCCGAGCGTTGCGCGTCAGCCCCGTCGCCGTGGGGTCGATTGCTGGCGTGGTGGTCTACTTTGCGCACGCTCCGCTTGACTGGGACTGGCAGATGCCGGCCGTCACGCTCGTGGCGATTGCGCTCTGTGGTGCGCTCTTGGCGGCGGCAGATTCCGGCGATGAGCCGGCGCCGGGATTCGGGAATCGCGCGGCTGTTGCCCGCACGTCAGTCAGACTCGCTGAAGAGGATGTGTGCGGCACCTAGCCGTGGGGGTAGCCAAACGCCGCGCCCGGCCCGGGTAGACCTACAGTTCCTCGGCGATCCGCGGCGCCTCGCGCCTGAACACCCAGACCGCGAACACGCAGAGCACGACGATGATCCCAACCGCAAACAGGAGATGGTTGCTGCCGCCGCCCGCCACTGTGCCCGGGTAGGGCGCATGAGGATTGATGATCCACACCTGGCCGAGCTCGAGGATCGGTGTGAACGGGTTCAGCGAGATGAGCTGACCTAGCGTGTGGGAACGCTCAACGGCGACTTGGAGCGGAAACAGCACCGGGGTTGCGTAGAACAGCGCTGTCGTGAACACCGACCAGATGATCCCGATGTCCCGGAAGCGCGGATACAGCGACGAGACGATCATCGCGACCGCGAGCGTCACCACGAACATCATCGCCAGGATCACCGGGAGCAGCAGCCAGGTCCAGGTCGGCGAGATACCGAACCCGAGGATGAAGACGAACACGATGATCAGGTTCAGGAGCAGGTTGAACAGCGCGGTCATCACCACCGCCATCGGGATCGCCAGCCGAGGGAACTGGGTCTTGCGGACGATCCCCTCCTGACTGACGATCGAGGCGACCGCCAGCGTCGATCCCTCCTGGAAGAAGCCGAACAGGACTATGTTGAAGAGGAGGAACACCGGATAGTGGGGGACCTCCTTGCTGAGATTGACGATGTGGGTGAAGACCTCGACCAGCACCGCGAACAGCATCAGCGGCCGGGCCACTGACCACACGTAGCCGAGCGCGGTGCCGAAATAGGTGCGCTTGAACTCGGTTGTGGCCAGCAGCAGCGTTAACTCCCAGAACCGCCCCAGGCCGCCGCTCAGGGCCCCCGGCCCGCTCACGTCTCGCAGTTCAGGCGTTACAGACTCCGTCGTCATGCCGCTCGCGAGCTTGCCTCGACCGTGGCCGCGACGCTCGCGCGGACAGACACCATGCCGGGCATCGGGTCGCGGCCAGTGACCAGGAAATCGATCACCCGCAGATCGCGCAACGCATCGTCCCCTCTGTCGCGGCTACGCGACATCGAACACAGCACCGAGTACCGGCCAGGCACGAGCGCTGCAACGATCTCGGCCGACACTCGGACCTGCTGACCGGCCCGGAGCGGAGTAGGCGTTCCGTCGTCGCGCTCGAGCGCCTGGCCGAACCCGAGCACGGAAACGTCGTCGACGTTGAGCAGCTCGAAACCGAGCGAGGCGGCCGGCAGATCCTGTCGCGCCCGGGCGATCAGGTTGAAGCGAAAGCCTTGTCCCTGCTCGAGATTCTCGACCCGCCGGCCGTCCAGGTCTTCCAGCCACACGTCGACCAGGTCGACGTCCGGACCTGAGCCATCGGAGCCGCCAGGGTCGTGTCCGCCGGCGAAGTTGAGGCGGTAGTAGCGCAGGGCGGCTTCTTCGGGGTCGCCGAGGAAGCGCTGCTCGCCGTCGTGGATCAGCATCGCGCGGTCGCAGAAGGCTTGGACTGAGGCCATGTCGTGGGTGACGAGCACGAGTGTCTTACCGGCGCTGCGCTTCTCTCGGAACACGTCGGTGCATTTCTGGGCGAACGCGGCGTCACCGACGGCGAGGACCTCGTCGACGAGCATTACGTCGGCGTCGGCTTGCACCATGACCGCGAAGGCGAGGCGGACCATCATGCCCGAGGAGTAGTTCTTGAGCTTGAGGTCCACGAATTCGGCAAGCTCGGCGAAGTCCAGCACGGAGTCCAGGCGCCGGCGGGCTTCGCGGCGTCCGAGTCCCATCATGACGCCGTTTAGCTCGACGTTCTCGCGGGCGGTCAGCTCGGGGTTAAAGCCGACTCCGAGCTCGATGAACGGCGCCAGGCGGCCGGCCATCCGGATCCGTCCGGAGTCGGCTCGGTAGATGCTGGCCAGCACTTTGAGCAGCGTGCTCTTGCCCGACCCGTTACGCCCGACGATCCCGAAGAACTCGCCCTGGTGCACGTCGAAGCTGATCCCGCGCAAGGCCTTTAGCTCGCGGTACTCGATCTGACGCAACGGATGCGTCACCCGCGACCGAATCGACGTCGGGCGTCTATCGGGGATCCGGAAGGTCTTATGGAGATCGCGGACCTCTATCACGGCCGGTCCCTGCAGCACTCGCTCCCGTGCCTGCGAACGCTTGGCGACCAGCCCATCGTCCTCGAGCCCGAACGCGGCTCGCTGGAGTGAGTGTTGGAGGTTCAACATCGGGTCGTCAAGATGCTAAGCCCTTCTCAGATGCGCGAGCGCCAACGCCGGAGACGTTTCTGGGAGAAGCCCTGTGGTGCTGGGATGCTCGCGTCCGCAAGTCCACCCGGGACCCGCCGACGATGCCGCGCGCCGCTAGCAGTGGCCATCTTCCAGATTACCCCTTGGGCCAGCCCCAGTTCGCTGCCCAGCGTCTCGGTGTGGCCGAGCACCGCTCGCGCCGGGCGCAGCGCAAGCCACGCGAGAGCGATCAGCGAATGGTCGCAAGCCACAAAACGCTCCAGCACCCGTCGCTTGGAGCCACTCAGGCTCGGCCCGCAGCGGGCGAGCACCGTCTGGGCCTGCGCCTCCCGGGCCAGGTATCCGTAGAAGTAGGCGGCCCGCCAACCGGTCGCTCGCTGCCTAAACCGAAGCCACGCGCGCAAAGCCCTGAGCCGTCCGACGGCGGCCGGGCGCTCGCCGTGGGTGACGTCTCCGAACACGGCGCCCGGATGCTGGACGTAGTCGTACAGGGGACGATCGATGTAGGCGACCCGACCGGCCGCCAGCGCGATAACCGCCAGCCAGGTGTCATGAAACTGAAAACCTGGCGTGTCGGGAAACGGCAGCGCGAGCCCGAGCAATTCTCGCCGGAACAGCGTCGCGGCACCCGTGATCGTGTTGGCGACGAGCACGGAGGCGAGGCTGTCGTGGTTGTTGCTGCGCCCCTCCCACAGCGTGTCTCTGAGTACCGCCCCGTCGGCATCGACCAGCCTTTGGTCGGAATAGACGAGGATCGCGTCACCAATCCCCGCCCGTAGGGTTGCGAGCTTGTCGAGATGCCAGCGGTCGTCCTGGTCGCACAGCGCCACCAGGCTCGCGGACGGCGGCACCATCTCCAGTGCCCGCTCGAAGTTTCGATAGAAGCCGAGGCGCTGCTCGGAGCGCGAGATCGCGAACCGGCGATCCTCGCCGATGATTTCGAGGATCTGCGCGAAGCGCTCGGGGCTCGAGCAGTCGTCGCTGATCAAGCAGATCCAGCGATCGTCAGCCTGGCCCCGCAAGGACTCGATCTGCACCTCCAGCAGCTTCATGTCGGGCTCGAAGGTCGCCATGCAGACCACGAGCGTCTCCAGATCCGAGCGGGCGGGTTCGGCGCTCGTTGCTGGCGGTGCCTCGCGCGCGACGACGTCGATCCGGCCGACCTCGGTCCGGCGCTCGTTTCCGTCGCTCAGGCGTGCGCGCAGCTCGATCACGATCGTGCCCGGCGCCGCCGAGGCGCCGACCGGCACCGTGCCCCAGAAGCCGCTGTAGAGAACGTCCGGCGTGGAGCCGAGCCGCGCGCCGGCGGCCCGGTCGGGTCGGGGCATGCCGAAAGCCGAGACCCGGTGCGCCACGCCGTCGACGACGATCTCCAGGTGCTCGATTGAGCCCTCGGTGTCAAAGCACCGGCCGACGCAGAACACCGCTGTCGCGCTCCCGTCCGGGAGCCTGCTCGGCAGGTCGCGCTCCAGTTCGACGACGAAGGTCAATGCAGACCGGCGGTCTCGATGACTGTCTCGACGTCGCCGGTCATCGCGATATTGCCGGCCCCGGGCTTGGTGCCGAAGACGAAGAAGTCCAGCAGGCGGAGGATGTGGATCGCCATCGCGCCCTCGTCACGGCTGCGAGAGATCCAGCATTCGAGCGCGTAACGCCCGGGAACCAGCGGGTTCTCGATCTCGGCCACGATGCGTATCCGTTTGCCAGCGGCCACCAGTTGTGGCTCTCCGCTGATCTCCTCGACCGCCTTGCTGAAGGCGAACACCCAGTGGCCATCCATATTCAGACAGTGGAAGTTGAACACCGGCGCGTTCATCTCCTGTCGCGCCTCCGCGAGCAGGTTGAAGCGGAACGTCTTGCTCTGCTCGACGTTGTCGACCCGCGTGCCGGACTCGTCCTCCAGCCACACGTCGAGCAGGTTCACGTTTACGTCGGGCACCGAGACGGTGGCCTGTCCATCGCCGTCCCTGTGGCCGGCGAAGTTGAGGCGGTAGTAGCGCAGGGCGGCTTCTTCGGGGTCGCCGAGGAAGCGCTGCTCGCCGTCGTGGATCAGCATCGCGCGGTCGCAGAAGGCTTGGACTGAGGCCATGTCGTGGGTGACGAGCACGAGTGTCTTACCGGCGCTGCGCTTCTCTCGGAACACGTCGGTGCATTTCTGGGCGAACGCGGCGTCACCGACGGCGAGGACCTCGTCGACGAGCATTACGTCGGCGTCGGCTTGCACCATGACCGCGAAGGCGAGGCGGACCATCATGCCCGAGGAGTAGTTCTTGAGCTTGAGGTCCACGAATTCGGCAAGCTCGGCGAAGTCCAGCACGGAGTCCAGGCGCCGGCGGGCTTCGCGGCGTCCGAGTCCCATCATGACGCCGTTTAGCTCGACGTTCTCGCGGGCGGTCAGCTCGGGGTTAAAGCCGACTCCGAGCTCGATGAACGGCGCCAGGCGGCCGGCCATCCGGATCCGTCCGGAGTCGGCTCGGTAGATGCTGGCCAGCACTTTGAGCAGCGTGCTCTTGCCCGACCCGTTACGCCCGACGATCCCGAAGAACTCGCCCTGGTGCACGTCGAAGCTGATCCCGCGCAAGGCCTTTAGCTCGCGGTACTCGATCTGACGCAACGGATGCGTCACCCGC
>OCZT010004520.1_pt1 | contig 14016 bp, 13 predicted proteins | sample 1539031 | NCBI WGS metagenome assembly OCZT01 (sample SAMEA3539308, study PRJEB22396) | soil metagenome | biome: tundra; feature: field; material: soil | place: USA | collected 2010-05 | depth 0.15 m
GATCGAAAAGACTGAAATCCTAACATTGGATTAACGATTCGCTTTATAGATCTATGATCTTGTTCTATAATGTTATTCAAATACTTGATTTGTCGAATACCTACGTTTTTAGGTAGTATTTTATCATTTTTCAGTTTATCTATAGCAGGTGGATAAGCTGGATTCTTATCAACGGTTATTACTCGTGGAATTTGATTATGATACGAACTCAAAACTTTCTTAAATAATCTCTTCGCTGCTTTTATATCTCGTTTTGAACTTAACATGAAACCAATCGTATTTCCATCTGAGTCAACTGCTCGGTAAAAATATTTCCACTTACTTTTTACTTTAATATAGGTTTCATCAACTCTCTATGAATCATTCATTGGTGTCATGGAGATCTCCAAAAAATAGTCATCAGGCTGTAGGCATCTCTTTCCTGCAGCTTATAAATCTACTTTTTTGGTACGTCATTGATGACCATAAGCCTCAGTTATTTATTACTGTTGTCATGGTCAAGGATTGAGATTCCATATCTCTAGGATATACTTGAGAAATCAGAGAGCTACATATCTCAAGGATCAAGAATTATGACGAAAATTAAAATAAAAACAGTTCTATTTTTTAGATTTTATACTCAAATTTCACAGATTTCTTACCATCCAAGAAATGAAAATCGCAACATTTTGGTTTATTTAGTTGTTATACTGATTTGTGTCTATTCTACAAACTTTTAACTTTTTACCTACCGGCTGATTCTTCTTTAGTCTTTTAGAATATAACTTTGATATTAGATATAATATGTAATATATATAGTGTCCTTTACTTCTACTAAATACTTTATTCAGGTATATATCCATATTGTATATAATAGGAATATTTATATATAGTTATATTACAGTTTAAATAGTATAGATAACTAACTAAATATCTATATATTGATAACATATAACGAGATCTTCAAAAGGAGTAGATGTAATATGGCAAAGAAATTTACAAATCGTATAATCTTCATATTACTAGCAATTGGACTTATTGCTCTGGGAATTGGATGTAGTTTAGCGGCTCCTGAGCAGAAAGCTACTTCATCTCAAGCACAAAGCATTTCTGTGAAAGGCTCTGATTCAGTTTTGCCTCTTGCACAGGCTGAAGCGGAAGAATTTTTGAAAGAAAACTCCGGAAAAAGCGTCTCAGTTACCGGAGGCGGATCTGGTGTTGGAATTGCAGCTCTAATTGATAAGCAAGTAGACATTGCTACTGCATCCAGAGAAATGACAACTGACGAAATCAAAAAGGCCAATACAAATGGAATCAACCCAGTAGAACATGTAATCGCTTACGACGGTATTACAGTAATTGTAAACCCCAAGAATCCTGTTTCAAAACTTACCTTTGACCAGCTGCGTGGTATCTATGATGGGAGTATCAGTAACTGGAAGCAAGTTGGTGGTGAAGATAAACCAATAGCCATAATTTCTAGGGCCAGTAGTTCGGGAACTTATGCAGATTTCAAGAAAGATGTTGGATTTAATGAATACAGACCTGATGCGCTTACCTAAGCTACTACGGGCGGAATAGTCGGTGAAGTAACTCAAAACCCTAACGCAATCGGGTACATTGGCTTTGCGTACGTCGATAAAGACATAAAGGTCTTAAGCCTGGATAACGGAAAAGGCTCTGTATTGCCAAGTCAGAAAACTATTCTAAGTGGTGAATATCCCCTCTCCAGAACACTCCAGATCTATACGAATGGGGAACTATCGGGACTCACGAAAGAATTAAGCGACTTTATGCTGAGCCAGAAAGGGCAGAATATTGTGAGTAAAGTTGGGTACATCCTGCTGAAGAAGTAAAACTAAAAAATTTCAACCGAAAATATTTTACAGCTTCTATAAGGGAAGAGCTCTCTAGTCAATGCTTTTATCAATAAGCACCTGAAAAATCGGTATTTTTTCCTTATAGTTTTTTTTAGTCAGATAATTCTTATATATCCTCTAGAACTAATTCGAATTAGCTGACATAATTTGAATCGGCTGACATTAGAATAACTTAGTTATTAGGTTTTTCTCTTTCCTGGTTATGATCAAAGAAATTTGAAGCAATGAGCTTCTATCGGGATGTGGCATGGTTGAAGAAAAAATCTATCGTCTGGGAACTTCTCCTTCTGGAGTTTGTGAATTTTGCTCTCACCGCAAATGACAGAATCAAATATTACTTGACTCTACTGCAGACCGCCAGAGAAAAAGCAGAACATCCACAACTGAAGTTTCCTTCCCTCACAACCGAGAGGGAAAATGTCAAAGAAGAAAACTCAAAATTTGATAGAGTTGTTCCAGAAGCCTTTAAAATAGAGCAAAACACTTACTTTGTTCCTTTTGCCGAAGAAATTCTCTCCAGGGTATGGGGTTGCATGGACGAAATGCTGAAACCTCTGCTTTCTACAGGTAGGGTTGAGGGGGAGGAATTTGAGGCAAGGTTAGAAGAATTAAAAAGCCAAGGCGTCGAAATTGAGGCAGGGATTTAGGCTCGAGAATCCGGGATTCTGAGAGAGGATTTCATAAGGGCTCTAACTTCCGGAGACAGGGGAAAGAACGATAGTCTCCACATCTTGGTCATGGACATACACAGGATTTTAAATGAGATCCAGGAAGAGCTTGCTGTTGAAAATCTCGACGGGGTAAAAATCTATCTGGTGTCAGAAGAGGGCAGAGAACTGATAATTGCTTTCATGGCTGGCGTGAACCGGACTTTTTCCCTGAAATTTGATCATCCAGGGCTTGGGACAACTGCAACCCGCATTTCAGGTAAGCATGTGATCCAGAACGATATAGGAGAGACTGAGGCCCATGTGCTCGTGATCCATGTTATAGGAATTGAGGTATCCGTTACTTATACCGATGTTCATTTGCGGAGGCTGCTTTTTTTCCAAAGTCTTTTCGAGGGGACAGGTATTTCTTGGGAGGATACAGTCTCCAGAGTTGCAGTCAAGAAGTTCGAAGACGATTTCTACCACCTTTCAGTGGGTCGCTTCAGAGCGAAGGATAGGGAAGAGCTGAAGAACTTTCTAGCTCTTCTAGGTTCCAGGATCGTTTTTCTCATCGACTGGAACCGCGCTAGGAAAAGCCTACAAAAATTTGTTCCTAATGTAGATTGTATAAAAGTACTCCGCTGGGCAGCTGAGAATGAATGTGGGCACAGGGCGTTCCTGATATTTTGGGGAGAACACCTGATCTTTGGGGCTCTTGAACTTGTTTCTAGGGTGTCTCTCCCCTACGGTGAGCCACTCTATCAGATAATTGGAAGGGAGAAGGCGACTGAATATTTCCAGTGGGTCCGACATAGGGTCTCAAAGGGGCTGCTTAGTGGAGATCCCCTTCTTCTTATACAGGATAAAATTAGAGTTGAGCTTCTCAGATACTTCCACTCCGCTGAGGAAGATCTTATGGAGATATGCTTGGAACATGCATCCTTAATTGTGGAAACTGCAGGAGCTGTATACGATTCCCTTTTTCACATAAGTTATATTAGAGACAATAACTTTGTTCTCAGGAACTCAAAGAGAGCCAAAATCTGGGAAAGCAAGGCTGATGAGTTCGTAAACAAAATCCGAACTATTTCAAAAAGGATCGAAAACGCGGGATTCTTTGAAAAACTGATCTTCCATATGGATGACATTATTGACGCCTTTGAAGATGTTGTCTTCTTTGTAAGTCTTACTCCTCCGGTTAATATATCCCGAAAGACTCTGAAAAGCTTGGAAAAGATGGTAGTGATAGTCCTGGAAAGCAGTCGAGAATTTTTGAAAATTGTTTACGCTTACCAGTGTAGTTCCCGAATCTGCACCCCTGATGAAATGCAAGCATTTTTCGGGTCTACTGCACAGGTTATAAATCTGGAAAGAACCTGTGACGAGGCCTTCAGGGAGGCAAACAGAGTAATTTTTGAAAAAAGCACCGACTTCAAAGAAACCATTCTTGCCCGTGATCTTGCAAGAAAAATGGAGGATGCTTCAAATTCCCTGATGCTCGCAGCCTTTACAATAAGGGATAGAGCTTTTGAAGTACACATCTGGAAAGGATATTGAAATGCCTGAAAATATGCTAGGAGCTGAAAAAAATATTACAGAAGCAAAGATGCTTGAATTCGGAGACGGAAAGGAAAAATATGCCTCCAAGGAATCCTTTGGGAACAAAGGTTCGATCCTTATAGATATGTCTTCTATAGGTGTCCCTATACCTCCTGGTTTTGTCCTAAATGTATCTGTATGTGAGGATTACTTCAAAAATTCAAGATCTCTTCCCGATGAAGTGCCCAGCCTCCTCAGGCAGGGCATTCTTTTCATTGAAGATGTAACTGGAAAGTTTTTGGGGGCTCTCCTCCCCTTCTGGTTTCTGTCAGGTCTGGGGCTGCAGCTTCCATGCGAGGTTCTATGGAGACTCTACTGAACGTGGGGCTTTCCAGGAATAACGTAAGATCCCTCATTGCTAGAACAGGGAACCCTAGTTTTGCCTGGGACTCGTATTGGAGGCTAATAGAGTGATTTGGAAAAATAGTGTTTTCCCAGGATCTTTCCATATATCGGAACCTGCTGAATTCCGTAATCGATACTGCTGGAGTTCCAGAAGAAAAAGAACTGGATTACATGGAGTTAAGGGAACTTGCAGCGAAGTATGAACGGTTTTTCTTCGATGACAGCGGGAGACCTTTCCCATAAGACACATACGAACAACTTGAACTTGCTGTTAAGGCAGTGTTTGATTCCTGGATGAGTCCAAGAGCAAAGGAATTTCGACAAATACACAATATCAAGGGTGCTCGAGGTACGGCAGTTACTATCCAGGCCATGGTTTTCGGAAACATGGGCCTCAAATCAGGTTCAGGGATTGTTTTTACAAGGAACTCCAGGACAGGAGATAAACTGTCTGTAGTAGATTTCAGGCTTGAAGCTCATGGAGAGGACTTGGCTTCGGGCTCAAGAGCGGGGACGTTAGGATTCGAGCTGGGAACTGCTTTTCCGGTTGTTTATAAGAAGCTTGAAGAAATCGGGAACGATCTCGAAGCCCATTTCAAGGACATGCAGGACATTGAATTCACTGTCGAAGAAGGAAAATTCTACATCTTCCAAAGTCGCAATGGAAAACGTTCTCTAATGGTAGCCTTGAGAATCGCAGTCGACCTTGTAGGAGAGGGACTTATTTCCACTGAAGAGGCTCTACGAAAGCTAGAAGGGATAGACCTGAATTCTATTTCAGTACAGAAAATCATAACTGATAAACCCATCTTGGCAAAAGGTGATTCTGTATCAAGTGGGTTGCTATAGGAAAGATTGCGTTTAGCAGTGAGAGGGCAAAGAACTACGCTCCTGGAGAAGCTGTGATTCTTGTCCGGGAAATCCTCACTCTTGATGACCTTCCAGGAATTCATGTTTCTACAGGCTTCCTAGCATCCAGCGGTGCAAGAACTGCTCATGCAGCTGTTATAAGCTCGCCAGATGCAAAGTCTGTATTGTCAACTGCCAGGAGCTCAAACTTGATCTAGGTGGCAGGAAATGTAACATAGGAGGAAAAGAGTTCATGGAAGGGGACGTGATAAATTTGGATGGTACAAACGGGGAAGTTTATGAGGGAAAAGTTGAGGTAAAGTTTGAAAAGCCTGTAGAACTGCTTTAAGTGATGGATGCATGGAAACGAAAAAAATCTGTTTGAGGATAAATTTTGTTTTCCTTAGAATTAAAAGAGTATTTAGATAAAATTTGAATTTTGGCTAGTCATTTATAAAGAATATATCAGCAATCTATTTGAACAGGAGTTTATCGAAAATCTTCCATACAAAGAAAAGAAACTAACAGAAAAATGTGAAAAAACGAGAAGAAAGGGTTAATTATGAACGAAGAAAGTAATGAAGCCAAAGATAAACTTAACCAATCTCTGTTCGATTACTTTCAGAAGTAAGACCTTTGAGCATGATATCGTTCTCCGTAGGGATGGTCGGGCATAAAAGTGAAAGAGAATTTTAAATCTACGAGATCTCTACAAAGTCTCGCTTACTGGGTCTAAAATACATCTTTGACAAAGGAGTAGAGGAGATAATTATTGGTATCGTCCAGACAGCATAATGTCTAGCTTTCAAAAAAAGCCAGAAAGTTTTTCTAGGAAAAAAAACGCAAAAACAAAATTCCTTCCAACTCCAAAAACAATTAAATTATGAAACAGCAGCAAAGGAAAGGTGATTGTAATGTTCCATGTGATCTGCTGAAATTTGGACAGTGCCTTGAAATTGCTGTAAATAGAGAATCAAATTTATGTGTGTGGAATAAAATTTAGTTCTTCTGAAGTGAAATTTTCTACTCAACAATTTATTAAGTTTTATGACTTTATAGAAAAATCGACGCATTGTCAATTTTAAGTGGGGTGCCAAATTTTTAAGGATTTCTCCGCGAAGTCGTCTATCTGGCCGCAGACATCTTCCAACTGGAGCTTACATAACTATTTTGGATAGTTGATGTCATTTAATAAACACAGGGCTTAAGTTACTTGTTGTCATCGTCATGGTTCGTAGGATAAGACCACGTAATTTAAGTGCTAATTAGTTTAAGTTAGTACTATTTAGAATGTATACATAAGATATATAACATATTAAATATACCCTAATTTAGGGGTTTTCTAATACCTTCGAACAGACTTTTAATTGGCTGTGGGATCCCCCCTCAGCTCACGAGATAAACTTCTTGACGCCTACCAGAAGTTAATAAAAAAAGTATGAGGATTTTCAACAGGAATAGCAACTGCATATATCCAGAGGGTCTTGGAGATCTGCAATAGGACATCAGCCTACATTTAAAGACAGTGATAATGATGTTTATTTTAATTCACACTTCATTTTAATTCACACTTGATATAAGACAAACAAGAATTTCGTGGTAAAGGAAAGGAATTCTGGCATGGTTTATTTCGAAGGAGCTAACCTTAAAGAAGCAAATCTTAAAAGAGCTAACCTTGTAGAAGTTGACCTTATAAAGGCTAACCTCGAAGGGGCTAACTTTCATGGAGTTGATATCACAGGAGCTAACCTTAAGGAAGCTAACCTTAGAGAAGCTCATTATTTAACCTTTGACCAGCTTTCTAAAGTGAAAACACTTCATGATGCAGAATTAGACGAAAAGCTTCTCAATTCACTTAGAAAAAAACATGTTCGTCTTTTTAAAATGTAAATTTACTCATTATTTAAGAGATCCATAAAATCCATTAAGAAATTTACCTTATCATCTTTAAGTTTAATCTTGAATATGAGAATGTAAAGGGATTCAGAACTTATCAAAACAGAAAATAATTAAGTTGTTTGGGAATTAGGCATAGTATCGATTTTTCTGCAATATGATGGACCACAGGAAGTTATTGGAAAGGAAATTTCATTTTTTGAAAACCAACTAAAGTATAAGTATGCAAAATTTGACTTCCAATATACAAAACTATTCTGGGAAAAAAGTAAAATAGAAAAAGAGTTATCAGGTGAGTTAAAAGGTTTTATCTGGCTTGACTTTAGGCTATTTAATCAAAATACACATTCGCCATTTTTTTTCATATTTTCATCTATTAGCTATATTCACCCACTTGTTTTACTCGTTGACTTGGTTTTCAATTTCGGTATGAATTTTTGTATATTCGGTTTGTAAGTTGTTGTACTCACTGAGCATTATTCCAAGCTCTAACTTTATTAATTTAGCTCTTGCTTTTTTTATTAAAGTTTTGTCTTCTGCTATAATTTTGAAATTTTTGATATCACTTACGTATTTTTTTATTTCGTCTTTTGCTAGAATTTTATTTTTTTTCGCTTCTTTTAACATATTCATTTTAATATCTTTTATGCTATTTGCTTTTTTTACGATCTCCTCTAGTTTTTCAAGATTTGTCTTAAGCTTATTGATTTCTTCTGATATCTTTGTGTCTTCAGCCGTCTTAGCCATCTTAGCCCTCTTAAAATTGTTGTATTCGTAGATCCTTTTATAGAACTATATAGCATAAAGTAGTTAATATCCGAATATATAAGTAATTAAGGATAGAAATAAACTAAGATAATTGAGGTCATCAAAAATATAAAGGTCATATTGAGTCAGCAATAAAAATAATTCGTTTTACATCCAATTTTCCTCGGAACTAGGGAAAATTGTGTAGCTACCCACAAAACAACCTAAATAGTTATGCGAATAATCATATTTTGTGTGTTAGAACATATGGGGGAAATATGGAAATCGAGTCAAAGTTTCTGATATTAGGCGAAACAGATATTCAAGACCTTGAAGCGTTATCTCAACTGGGAGATTATTCTATTTCCAAAGCTGCAGTACAGATGATAGAAGATACATTCCTGGATACAAAAAAAATGTCTTTAATGGCTGAGGGTTATTATCTGCGACTACGGAAAGAGATCGGACAAGAAGGACAGCGGTTGACCATCAAAAGTTTGGGTGGGTTCGAAGCTGGAGTGCACAGAAGAGAAGAATATACTAGTTTTCTACCAAAAGAGGTTCCTGCTTTTGAATGTCCAGATATCAGAATAAAGGAACTGATTTTCGAACTTAGTTCAGGATTTGACTTGTTCCCATTCCTGAAACTTAAGCAAAAGAGGGTTTTACACCAGGTGAAATTGGAGGAAAGACAAATAGCCGAATTATCTTTGGATCATGTGAGCCTTAAAAACGGAAAAAGGGAAAAGCTCTACAAAGAACTTGAAGTTGAACTGAAGACGGAAGGAACATCTCAAGATTTGCAGGCTATTGTGGAATACCTAATGAAAAATTACAACCTTGCAGAAAATCCCTTTTCCAAATTCGAAAAAGCACTTCTCTTCAAGGACAATCTGCCGGAAAAAACCGTTTTAAGCTTCAAGGAAAGGGCTTTTTGTATGCAACTTTCAGACCAAGAAAATGTGTATGGAAAGCAGGCTAGAATTCTCCTTTCGCTGGATAAAGGTTCAAATACAGCTGAATTAAGCCTTTTTCTAAAAATCCCTGAGATAGAGATTAAAACTCTATACTCTAGGTTTGAAAAAGAAAGGCTTTTCATCTTTCCTTTTAGCTCTAAAAAGGGTGGACCAAGGGAATTCCATTTTCAGGCAAGACGCTGTTCACTAGGCAAAAGCCAAGAAGATATCAACTTCAAGGGGTGGACTCTTGAAACCCTCTTTGAGCTCTATGGAGTAAATAAAGACAGGGCAGAAAATATTAGAACCAATTCGTTAATACTTTTTGATGGACTTTTCCCCTACCACAGATTAGGACAGGAAGAGAGAGAAATACTGGGCTTTGCAGCTCTTTTCCATGACATCGGAATTACGGTTTCACTGAAAGAAAAAGCCAAGGTTGGTAAAGAAATTATCTTGACCCATCCTCTTAAAGGGTTAAAGCCCCACGAACTCGGGATGCTCTCTCTTATCATGGAACTCCAGTCTCCAGAAATCAACGTAAATAATCTGTCATCAGCTCTTGAAAAATCAAATATCATGTTACCTCCAGAAATCAAGAACAAAGCCTTAATTCTTGCTTCTCTTGTTCGGATTGTATATCCTCTTGATAAAAGGGACTGGAAGTTCTTATCAGGCAAGATCAAACAGGTCGAGAAAGCAGTTGAAGTAAAAATTTTCGGGCAGGATGCGCAAAAAGCTGTAAAAAGAGTCGAAAAAGAAACTGAATTATGGGAATACCTTTTTGGCACAAAACTCCTATTTACACATGGAGACAAAATTAGTGAAGATATGTCTATTGAAAAAAGGACCGACAAATTGGGCGAGACAACAGAAAAAAATAACGAAAGTAAAAAAGAGAAAGGAGATCTAAAATTTACAGTTAGACTCGAACACTCTATGGCTATGGTAGCTCATAAAGTTTTTTCCCAGCAGTTTGCCAGAATGCTTGCCCATGAGAAAGGAACTCGGAAGGGAGAAAATATAGAAGAACTTCACGATATGAGGGTTGCGATTCGTAGGATGAGGGCTGCTGCAAAGATCTTTGAAGCATATATTGATTCAAAAAAGCTTGGACCTCACTTGAAAGAACTCAGAAGTACCCTTGGAGCACTTAGGGATGTCAGGGATTTGGATGTTTTTCGAGAAAAAGCTGAAGAGTATCTAAAAAAACTCCCCACTGAGAACAAAAATGATCTTGAACCTCTGTTTACTGTCCTTGCCGAAGAGAGGGACAAAGCTCTGAAAAACATGTTTCTCTACATGAACAGTGAAAAATATGCTAATTTCAAAAAGGAGTTTTCAGGTTTTCTTTCTGTTTCCGAATACTGGGCTCTGCCAACGACAACCAGAAAAAACGACGCACTACCACATCGAATTAAGGATGTGCTTCCTTCGATCTTATATTCCAGCTTCGCAGACGTAAGTGCCTATTCTGAATGGGTAGAAGGGCTATATGTCTCTGTAGAGAGACTGCACAGACTGAGGATTGCAGCCAAAGGACTGCGATATACACTTGAGTTCTTTGAAGACGCGTTAGAAAAAGAAGCAGAAATGATGATCGCAGAATTTAAAATTCTTCAGGATCATCTTGGGGATATACAAGACAATGTTGTTGCAATTGATTTGTTGAGAGCTTATCTCCAGACAGGAGATTGGGACCTTTCAGAAAGGCCGCAGTATTCTGGAGAAAAGAAAATTCCCGACTTCCTGAAAGGAGTAGAAGCCTACAAGACATACAAGGAAGAAGAACTCCACACGCTACTCAATACTTTCCTAGAAGCCTGGACAAAAATTCAGAGCGAAGAGTTCAGACAGAAAATAGAAAGCTCAATCAAAAACCTGTATAAAGAGCCAATGTTTTTATAAGGGGAAGTAGGGATCATTTATAGTCCTCACACTAAAAATGAACACTTGATAAAATAAAGAGAATATGGTTATGGGAACGTACAATATTTTTGCAGGGATTGTAACTATTCGGGTAGCTTGTGAGTGAATGATTTTGATTGCTGAATTACTGACAAACATATTCGTGACATGAAGATACTTCTCATGAAATATTTAGCTGGACTAAATGAAGAAACGATAACGAAAGAAATAAACTGGGAATTTATGAAGAAGAATGTTAACGAGAAAATTTTCCTGCATTAATGTTGAAAAATTGAATTGCTAGCGCACTAGTAAAGGTGACTAAAATGGGCAGCAACATACCTGAATTTGCGGCACAGATAATGCAGGAAGTAAAAGAAGATTTTCTACAAGCTCATCCGTGTAAATGGGAATACATTACGATACAGCTTTTGAGAGTCGAAACCGCACGAATTGAAGTTGTGACCCATCAATCGATAAACATTCTTTTTTGTACATCCATATATTTTTTGATAAAGAAGACGAACAGAGATATTTCACGTTATGCGAAAGAACAATGCAAAAGCAAATAGCTGAGTTTGATCAACAAGTTGATATTGTTCATGAACTGGTTTGCACTATAACCGATGAGTCTGGTAATACAGAAGTAAAAGTCAAGTTTTTCCGGATCGATTCAGAAATTGATCATGGGTATAAATTATAGAGATTCAACTGAATAGTTGACCACTCTACTATAATTTATACCGTTCTGATTTTGGTTTGATTATAGTCATTTTATTCAATTTTCTTTTCACGTCCTTTTAATTCGCTTACTATATCACAAAACGTCTCAAATTGCCTAAAAAAATGGTTCATTTTTGATAGACTTAATACAAATACAGCATGAACATCAAAACAAAATAACACTATATAATATCGGATTTATAATGTATAAATAAAATGATTTATAAGGGAGCTTCTCCGACGGATTTCAAAATATTGATTCTGAAAGAAAATGTAGGTGGATTTGATCTCCTGTTTCTAACTGCGTTTGGGGTGATTGCAATCAGCGCTTTAGCGACAAGTTTTGTGAAAAAGCTTCCTTAGAAATGGGTAGTTTCCTGATGGTTTTTGCAGGGCTCTACACTTCAATAATGAGACACTGCACTCCTTACTATATCTTTAAGATTAATGCTGCATAAAAAAATTTGAAGATAACTGTGGAGGACTCTAAGGACCCGAGTAGGGATATGAAATGAATAACTGAAGGTGTGGTTCTCAGAGTGCTTTATAGGCTTTAATTAGTATAGTAGCAAACTTCTGGGTCTGCTTTATGAAACTAACGATTAATGTTAACGTTTTTTAGAACTTTATTCACATAATATTCGTGTGGATCGTAGGCAGTCATACTTATGTCATAATTCCTGGATTTTGGATTCCACAACTGCAAATACATTCCCCGAGTTTAATACAATGCGGGCAAAATGACGAACAACTACAAATTTCTGCATTAGTACTTGGGCTAGTAACAACATACTTAACCTTAGATACTGGACCTTTAACATATCTAATAAACCCTACTTTAATAGGTGTAGTCCCTGTTATTACATGAAGTTTTAATCCTGTAATCGATACTTTGTCACAGTGTAGATCTTTGTTATGTGAATTAACCGCTCTCACTGGAATGACCATAAAAATAATATATAGTAACATCAACACAAGCACAGCATTTTTAACCACATTGGGCTAAAAAGCGACCAAATTATTTAAATATTGGTTTGAAATTTACATTTTTTCCTCGAAAAAATCTATTGAACGCGGATTTTATGTGTTTAATTATGCCTTGAAATAATTGAGAATTGACTTCTCCTAACCACAGATTTTGTTTTTCTAGATTAGGAATTAGTTTGTTTGAGTCAAACATAGATATTGATTTCCAGATTTGCTCATATGTTTCTAATTTCTGATCAAAGGCCGATTATCAACAAACCTATAACTATCTACATGTTGATTAAGTTGGTTCAATTTGTCAATTGTTGGATATAGCCTAAAACTGAATTTTTTCTGACAAGAACCACATATATATACCCTTTAAGGACTTACCAAAGTCAGCACTCCTGTGATCATTCGAGAACTGAAACCAGAGACAACAATTAGGCTATGGAAAACTCAAAAAGAAAAATTGAAAAATACTATTGGAAAGAACACACATTATGGAGCGAGGTATATTTCACATATTCCATCGACAATGGTCGCAAAGAAGCAGCCGAAAATTGCATACTGAACCAGAGTTAAAGTTGAAGCTTACTTCCACTAGGCTAAAGATCCAATGGTTTTATTCTTTACTATTTATAAAGATAGATAACCCCAACATTTGAAAATGTATATAAAACCTAAAAGATTTTATTGTATTAAACTCATGAATTAATTGTACATTTTAAATCAATTCGTGGGGAAGAGATACTAATAAGAACAGGAGGAAAAAATTTTCACCTAAAGTAACGGAAGCTCATTATAGAAAGCATGCCGGAAAATATGTGATCGAACTGGAACTCGATAGCCTAGAGCAACTTGGCAATTCTTTTGACCCCGTTCCATTTCATGAAAATGAGCTTAATCCAGATGTAGAAGACTATATTTACAATTATGTAGATGAATTTTCCTTGAAAAAACCTCTTGAAATAATAATACATCTTTCTCCTAACGAAGTCAGTACAGAAATCAAAGTTAATCTCACAAGAGCTATATGGAATCACGTTTTTTACAGGAATCTTCTTACTGAAATCGAACTAAGAAGAATTCTTTATCAAGGAAGAACAAACTTTCTAATAGCTCTTATTTTTCTTTTATCCAAGCCTTTGCTCGTATTCTGGATCATAAATAAATTTTCAAGCGAAGCTTCAAAATATAATCAAGGGAGGGGATTCCATAGATTATCCCATATTTCTTGAGTTGTCAAAGACCTTCCTAGAAGTATTTCATGAAATAAAATCCGATATTTTGGATTTTGCAAGGGAAACACTCATTGGATTGGAGAAAGATTTCTATGATGTTATAGTTTCAGATTGTGATATACCTTTGAACAACATATTTAGTACGATATACTATGTGATCCAGGCTGAAATTTTGTTTAATCTGATAGTAACACTTTACATTTTTGTGATACCTTTACTTGTGCATCATTGTTTGTCCGATTTGGGAATATATTTTAGAATATTAGACTATAAA
>OCZT010004521.1_pt1 | contig 14015 bp, 11 predicted proteins | sample 1539031 | NCBI WGS metagenome assembly OCZT01 (sample SAMEA3539308, study PRJEB22396) | soil metagenome | biome: tundra; feature: field; material: soil | place: USA | collected 2010-05 | depth 0.15 m
AGTAAATTTCTAAGTTTTAATTTTAAATCCTCTTTCTCCTTCATATTTAATGAATTGAATAAATCCTGGTCAGTACCAGATTGTAAATTCTGAAGTTCAGAGTCCAATTTAGATAATTTCTCAACAAGAAAAGCATTTTCCAGTTTCAATTCCTTAACGGTATTTTCCAAATCCTGGTTTTTTTGGAGCTCATCTTTATATTTATTATTAAGGATAGCGATCTGAGTTTCTACAGTGTTAAGATCCTTAAGTAAGATATCATATTTAGAATAATCTGCCAACTAATTACCTCTTAGTTTTGCATTAAAATTATCAGATACAGACGCTATTAGTTTATTAAATTCTTTGTCGATCTCTTCTTCAGCTAAAGTCTTATCATTATCATAAAATTCCAGCGCAAAAGCCATACTTTTCTTATTATCACCTAACGAATCACTTTCAAAAAGATCAAATATTTTAACCGATTTTAACAAACCGGAAGATGCTTTAATAATATGTTCAATAACTTCTGTGTAAGTTACTGATTTATCGAATATAAAAGCAAAATCTCTTAATACCTTAGGAAATTTCAGCAACTCCTTATAATGGCGTTTTCCAGAAGGCAAAGCAGTCTTTAATGAAAGGACATCGAACTCAAAACAGAAAACGTCCTGATTTATATCAAGCTGTTTAAGAACCTGCTGGGATATTTTGCCACCGAAACCGATTACATCATTTCCGGCTTTTTTATCGAAAGAATAATCAAAAATTCTATTCTGAGTGAAATAATAGGAATCATTTAAAACATTGTCAAGTAAAAACTTACTATTAAAGCTATTGACCAAACCTTTAAGAGAATAGAAATCGAATGGAGACTGGGGATTATTCCATTCTTTTTCCCTTTTGTTACCTGTAATAATGAAGAGAAGTTTTGTTTTTTCAGTAAAATCGTCAAAACTATTTATAGTATCGGGGTTAATTTTGTTAAAAACGTTGCCTATTTCAAAAAGCATAAGGTTCTTTTCGCCATGCTTGATATTCCGGGAAACGACTTCAAGAGCACCAGAGATGAGGGATGTTCTTAAATATGCCATATCCTGACTTTGGGGATTGAGCAAGGCAATCTCTTTGCCCGTAAGTGAAGCAGAGGCAATAGATTGCAGGGGGTTATTTATCATTTCAAAGAATCCAAGAGAGACGGCCATGGATTTCAGCTCATCCACAAAAGCAGACTCATCATATTTCTTTGCCAAAGTGGAATAGATTTTTTCAACAGTGGGGATATTATCATATCCATAAATTCTTGCGACTTCTTCTATAATATCGATTTCTCTTTCAATATCGGGGCGGAAAGGGGGAACGGACAATTGAAGTTCAGAATGGTTATTGCTTTGGATCTTTATTCCCAACTTTTGAAGTATTTGGAGAATATTTTCTTCGGGGACATGATAACCAAGTATTTTTTCAATCCTGCTAATGCGTAGAACAATTAATTTGTCATTTATTTTAACAGGATAGATATCAATTACGCCTTTGGCAATTTTTCCTTCACCAAGCTCAGCAATTAATTGGGCAGCACGGTTTGCGGCAAACATAGTTCCTTCAGGATCGGTTCCTCTTTCAAATCTATAGGAGGCATCGGTGCCGAGACCTAAAAATTTAGAAGTCTTACGAATACCGGAGGGACTGAAATAGGCGCTTTCAATAAGAATGTTTTTTGTTTTATCACTTACTTCAGAATTTTCGCCTCCCATAACACCAGCTATTGCAACGGGTTTTTCAGCATCACAGATCATCAGGGTGCCCGGAGCTAGCTTTCTATTTTTGGAGTCGAGTGTTTTAAAAGTACTTTCGCTTATAGTGCTCTTAACAATAATTTTTCTTCCTGCAAGTTTATCGAGATCGAAAGCATGGAGAGGCTGACCCAGTTCATGCATTACAAAATTTGTAACATCGACTACGTTATTTATTGGTCTAAGTCCAATTTTTCTTAAACTTTCTTTTAACCATGTTGGAGATTCTTTGACATTAACATCTGTAACAACCCTTGAAGAATATCTTGGACAATTGAGAGTATCTTCTATTTCAATCTGAGCAAGTTTTGAAATTCCCTGATTTGATTCAATAAGATTGAAAGCAGGATATTTTAATTCAAAATTATATATGGCGGAGATATCACGAGCGATGCCATAATGGGAGAGAGCATCGGGACGGTTAGGTGTAATACCAATTTCGAGGAGAACATCATTCAATCCGAGAGCTTCACTTATAGGAGTACCTTCCTTTAAGGAATGATCCAGAATTTTAAGACCGGAATGATCATCGCTAAGTTCAATTTCCGATTCAGAGCAGAGCATACCGAAAGATTCAATGCCACGAATCTTTGCTTTGGCGATGGTGAAATTACCGTGCGGAATAACTGCACCTATTTTTGCAAATATTACTTTCTGTCCAACTTCAACATTAGGCGCGCCACATACCACCTGGAAGTCTTCATCACCTGTCGATACAACACAAAGGGACAGCTTATCTGCATTGGGATGTTTCTTTTTTTCTTTAACGAATCCAACTATAATATTTTTAAGTTTTGATGATTCATCATTAACATCTTCCACTTCAAGACCCGAGAGAGTAAGTTTATTTAGCAGATCATTGAGAGGAATATTTTCAATGCTGACATATTGTTTTAACCAGTTTAATGATATTTTCATTTTTATCTCCTGATTAAAACTGTTTTAAGAATCTAAAATCATTTTCAAAGAATAGCCTTATATCCTGAACATTGTACTTGAGCATTGCGGTTCTTTCGATACCCATTCCGAAAGCATAACCAGTATACTTTTCAGGATCAATTCCGCAATTGATAAGAACATTGGGATCTACCATACCGCATCCCAGAATTTCAAGCCATCCAGTGTGCTTACAAATTTTGCATCCTTTTCCGCCGCAAATATAGCAGGTAATATCCATTTCGGCGCTAGGTTCAGTAAAAGGGAAGAAGCTTGCACGGAACCTATATTTAAGATCATTGCCATAGAACTGTTTAGCAAAGAAGACAAGGGTTCCTTTTAATTCGGCGAAAGTAATATCGGTATCGATAACCAATCCCTCGACCTGGTGGAACATGCAATAACTTCTTGCATTAACTGCTTCGGAACGATAAACCCTTCCGGGCATGATTGCCCTAATAGGGGGCTTATAATTTTTCATTACCCTTACCTGCACAGGAGATGTATGTGTTCTTAACAAGAAATCTTTAGAGATAAAGAATGTATCCTGCATATCTCTAGCAGGATGATCAGGGGCAAAGTTCAGAGCTTCAAAGTTATAATAATCAGATTCAAGTTCGGGTCCTTCAAAGATAGAGAAACCCATTCCCTTGAAAATGGATTTAATCTCATCGACAGTTTGAGTTAAGATATGTTTGCTACCGATCTGTCTTTGACTACCCGGGAGAGTAAGATCAATTTTGTTTTCACCGGTAATGCCCTCCCCTTCTAATTTAAGTTTTGCCTGATTAAAGTGATCGGTAATATAATTACGCAATGCATTAAGTTTATTGCCGATAGCAGGTTTCTCTTCTTTAGGCACATCTTTTAATTTTTCAAAGAGACCCGAGACAATACCATTCCTGCTGAGATATTTAATCCTAAGATCTTCGAGTTCCTTAAGAGCATTTACAGAGGAAAGGTCTTTATCAAATTCGCCTGATACTGAAGTAATCTGATCTATAATCATAAGCAGAATTTCAATTTATTTAAAATAATACCCTCACAAAGATAAATAATAGAATTTAAACTTTAAGAGGGTAAATACTAATTAGCAGAAAATGTAACCAACTCGGTAAATGCGGCTGGGTTTTCCAATGCTAAGCTTGCAAGAACTTTTCTATTTATACCAACGCCTTTTACATTGAGGGCGTTAATAAGACGTGAATATGTGGTGCCGTTAATACGAGCAGCGGCGTTTATACGCGCGATCCACAATTGTCTAAATGTTCTCTTTTTAAGCTTTCTGTCTCTATAAGCATGAGTCAAGCCTTTTTCGACATGATTCTTAGCGACAGTATATACTTTGCTGCGAGCACCCCAATAACCTTTGGCAAGCTTCAGTATTTTTTTTCTATGTCTGTGGGATGCTACTTTATTTTTCGAACGGGGCATTTCTTATAACCTCTTATTTTTATTGCATCATTATTCTAACGCGTTTACCTTCAGCCACTGAAACCAAGGTATCGCGTCTTAACTTTCTTTTTCTTTTAGTACTCTTGGAAGAAAGAATATGGCTTTTATAAGCACTTTTTCTTTTAAACTTCCCGGAAGCAGTTTTTCTAAAAGTTTTAGCTGCTCCTCTATTACTCTTCATTTTTGGCATATATATATCCTGATTATGATTTCTTTTGCTTTTTAGAAGCAGGAACAAGAATAATATTCATATTCCTTCCTTCCAATTTAATAGGAGATTCAACCTTAGCAATATCTTCAGTTCTCTCAATAAATCTTTTAAGAAGAGTTTCGCCCTGATCTGTATAGGCCATTTCTCTTCCTTTGAACATTACGCAAACTTTTACTTTATTACCTTCCTGAACGAAATTCTGGGCGTGTTTGAGTTTGAACTCAAAATCATGCACATCCGTGTTGGGATGGAGCCTGATTTCTTTAAGTAATGACACAGTCTGATTCTTTCTCTGAACCTTATCTCTTTTCTGCTGTTCGTATTTAAACTTTCCAAAATCTATTATCTTACACACCGGTGGTTTAGCCATAGGAGCGATCTCAACCAAATCGAGAGTTTTCTCCTGCGCCATCCGCATTGCATCTCTTATAGTAAATATTCCTAATTGTGTACCATCAACATCTATAACCCTTACTTTAGGAGATTTGATCTCCTCGTTTACACGAACACTTTCAGTTTGAGCGATAAATTACCTCTTTGCTGTTATTATAACTTGTTTTTAATTTCATCTTTAATTTTACTCAAAAAATCGGATAAAGACAACGCCCCAAGGTCTCCTTTTTTGTGTTGTCTTACAGAAATATTACCGGCTGATCTTTCTTTTTCGCCGCAAATTACCATGAAAGGAACCTTTTTGACTTCCCATTCACGGATTTTGTATCCAACTTTTTCATTCCGGTCATCAAATTCTACCCGGATATTGTTCGATTTAAACTGTTCAAGCACTTCTTTAGCATATTCGACGTAGCTTTCGCTTAGAGGAATAATAACAGCCTGAACCGGAGCAAGCCACAAGGGGAATTCCCCTGCAAAATGTTCAATCAAAACACCAATAAACCTTTCAAGTGAACCGAAGGGGGCTCTATGAATAACAACCGGGCGGTGCTTCTGACCATCGCTGCCGATATATTCAAGATCAAACCTTTCAGGCATTACATAATCTATCTGCACTGTGCCAAGCTGCCATTTTCTTCCGAGTGCATCTTTTACCATGAAATCTATTTTGGGACCGTAGAAAGCAGCTTCACCTTCTTCGATATGGTAATTGAGTTTCATTTCATCGGCAGCTTCTTTAATTTCGCGCTGAGCCCTTTCCCATAATTTTTTATCACCGCCGTACTTTTCATCGTTGTCATCCCTAAAAGAAAGCTGGGTAGTAAAATCTTTGAACCCCATTACAGTAAAAACATACTGGATAAGATCAATTACGCTGCATAGTTCATCTTTTAACTGGTCATCCCTTACAAACATGTGAGAATCATCCACCGAGAAACAACGTACACGGGTTAAACCATTTAATTCGCCTGACTGTTCATACCTGTAAACGGTACCGAACTCTGCAAGCCTAATCGGGAGATCGCGATAGCTCCTCTGTTTGTTGGCATAAATCTGGAAATGATGAGGGCAGTTCATCGGTTTAAGAAGATATTCTTCCTCGCTATCACTAAATTTAATGGGCGGGAACTGGCTATCGCTGTAATAGGGGTAATGACCACTGGTTTTATAAAGATTTATGTTACCGATATGTGGAGTAATAACGGGGAGGTATCCTCTTTTTTTCTGTTCATCACGGAGAAACGATTCAAGGGTTTCCCTAAGAACAGTTCCTTTAGGAAGCCAAACCGGGAGTCCCGCTCCTATTTTCTGAGAGAACATGAAAAGTTCAAGATCTTTACCAAGTCTGCGGTGGTCTCTTTTTTTAGCTTCTTCAAGGAAGACAAGATATTCATCAAGCATTTTCTTTTTAGGGAAAGAAATTCCGTATATCCTCTGGAGTTGTTTATTTTTTTCATTTCCGCGCCAGTACGAGCCTGAAATGCTTAACAGTTTAACAAATTTTATTTTACTAGTTGAAGGAATATGGGGACCTACACACAAATCGGTGAACTGACCTTCTTTATATATCGAGATAGCTTCTTCTGTTTCATTTATTTCTGAGATAATTTCTATTTTATAGTTATCCCCTTTCTGTTTGAAGAACTCAAGAGCTTTTTCCTTAGAAAGTTCTTCGCGCACAAAAACATTATTCTCTTTTGAAAGTTCCATTATTCTGCTTTCAATTTTTTTCAGATCGTCTTCAGTAATGGAAGAATTGATATCAATATCATAATAGAAACCGGATTCAATAGCGGGACCCACTCCAAATTTAGCTTCAGGATAAATTGACTGAACAGCATGAGCCATAAGATGAGAAGTGGAATGCCAGTAGACATGTTTCCCTTTATCGTCTTCAAAAGTCAGGAATTTAACAGCTGAATCTTTTTTAATAGGGGTATTCAGATCTTTAACAACAGAATCAACTTCGACAGCAAGAGCATCTTCAGCAAGCCGCGGGGAAATGGATTCCGCAATTTTATAAGCAGAAATGCCTTTATCATATTCCCTGGAATGACCATCAGGAAAGGTTATTTTAATTTTATCCATAATAAATATTTACCGAAAATCAGGATCAGTGGGCTCTATAGGATTCGAACCTATGACCTTCTGCACGTCAAGCAGACGCTCTAACCAACTGAGCTAAGAGCCCGCTTATTCAAAAAAATACTTTCTTAATTATATATAAAATAAATTTTGCTGGGAAATAACAATGGAATAATGCTAAAGGAAAACAATTCTCTAACAATTCTTCCATTTGGTACCGAGGGCCGGACTCGAACCGGCACGGGAATTAATTCCCACAGGATTTTAAGTCCTGTGCGTCTACCAGTTCCGCCACCCCGGCAAACTGTTTATTATAATTTAGCGGATAAATATAGAGATTCGGCGATATTTATGCAAATATTTCTCAGTTCTTTTATTGAAATAACAGGGAAGAATTTTACGTAAAGATTAAATTAAAATAGATTGACCCAATTATAATTAGACCTATTTTTAATTTGACAAGTATTGGCATATACTTTGTTTGCATTCATATGATTATATTATTGTAGAACAGATAAAAATATTTTATAAAATGAAATGGATTGACAGTTATAAGTCGAAATTGTGTACTCCTGAAGAAGCAGTATCTTTTATTAAATCAGACCAGAGAGTATATATTCATCCCGGATGCGCAATTCCTGAAGTTTTAGTTGCTGCAATGACTAACAGGTACAGAGAATTATGGAATGTTGAAATCATTCATATTCTTACATTCGGAATTGCACCTTATATTGAACCTGAAATGGAAGGGCATTTCCGTCATAATGCTTTATTTATCGGTTCAAACGTACGTCAAGCAGTAAATGCAGGAAGAGCTGATTTTACACCGGTCTTTCTATCAGAGATCCCTTCATTATTTTACAAAAAAATACTACCTATTGATGTTGCCCTTATCCATGTATCCCCGCCGGACAAATATGGTTTCTGCAGTTTTGGAATAGGAGTTGAATGCACGAAGCCGGCAGCTGATACAGCCCAGATGATAATAGCACAGATAAATCCTAATATGCCAAGAACACTTGGTAATTCTTTTATTCATATTGATAAAATTGACAAATGCATAGAAGCCGATGTACCCCTAAAAGAAATGAATTCACATGGAGAAACTGTGTCTCCGGATGAATTTGAAGTATTTCAGGAGATAGGATCTCACATATCAGATTTAATCGAAGATGGTTCAACACTTCAGTTAGGAATAGGAGCTATACCTGATGCCGTACTGGGATTCTTAGGAAGCAAAAAAGATCTGGGTATACATACTGAAATGTTTTCGGACGGAATGATTAAGCTTATTGAAGATGGTATAGTCACAAATGAGAAAAAGACTCTTCACCAGGGTAAGTTAATAACTTCATTTGTTCTTGGATCCAGAAAGTTGTTTGAATTTCTTGATGACAACTCATTTATGGAATTTCATCCTACCAATTATACAAATGATCCTTTCATTATTGCCCAGAATGACAATATGGTTGCCATCAATTCTGCAGTTGAAATAGATATAACAGGACAAGTATGTGCCGATTCAATCGGTTCAAAATTATTTTCAGGATTCGGAGGACAAGTAGATTTTATAAGAGGGGCCACAAGAAGCAAGGGAGGAAAACCTATTATTGCTCTTCCATCAACAGCAAAGAAAGGTGAACTTTCAAGAATAGTTCCATTCCTCAAACAAGGGGCGGGAGTTACAACTTCGCGTGGTGATGTTCATTACGTTGTAACAGAGTTTGGAGTTGCAGATTTATACGGTAAATCAATCCGTCAGAGAGCGAAGGCGTTAATAAATATTGCCCATCCCAAATTCCGCGAAGATCTGGATAATTATTTGCACGAGACTTTCCTAAAAAAAAGTTTGGCTTATTCTTAGCAAAGATGTGGGGCTAATATTGTCCCTTTTTATCCAAATCTTAAACGGTTTCTCAAATTGAGACGCAGATTACATCGAAATAGATGATTTTGCATATTGGCACTTCTATTGATTACATATGTAAAACATTGACAAATAATATGAAAAGATCAAAATACATAATTATAGTTCTCGTCTTAATAATAATTTCAATCGGGTTATTATTCGGAATAAATATGTTAAGAAAGCCCAAAGAAGAACCTGTATCGGGAGTTTTTGCGAAGACCGAACTGCTTTACAAAGATGGAAGTGATAAACCTTTTACAGGAACAGTCAGGGACACTGAAGCAACTAATATTATGGAATATGATGTAGTAAACGGAATTAAGTCCGGCAGATTCCGGCTTTATGCTGATCAGGATCATCTGGCTATTACAGGAGAATTAAAGAACAATAGAAATAACGGGATATGGACTTATTATTACCCTTCAGGTAAAATAGAATCAACTGGAACATTTAAAGATGATATAGCTATTGGAAATTGGACCTTTTATTATGAAGATGGTACAATAAAAGAGGAAGGCTTTTATATAAAAGGTGAACGTGATGGAAAATGGGTTACGTATAATGAGAATGGAATTATACAATCCCAGGTAACATTCGAACAAGGGAAAGCCATATCTGAGATCAAAACCGAGAGATTTATTTCAACTTAATAGTATCCGCAAATAGACAATTCTTCAAGTGATAAGCAGTTATTAAATTATCATCATTTCATTTATTTTACACTACCAAATAAATAAACCATAGGTTAAATATGTATGTTTTGGAAGTAAAGGAACTAACAAAGTCCTTTGGAAAAATCAAAGCAGTTGATCATGTTTCTTTCTCTGTTCCAGAAGGATCAGTATTTGGGCTTATAGGGAGAAACGGGGCTGGTAAAACAACGACCATCCGAATGATGATGAATATTTATCTGCCTGATTCAGGAGAAGTAATTCTGAGGGGGACAAAAATCGGACAGGAATTTAAGGATAAAGCCGGTTACCTTCCTGAAGAAAGGGGTCTCTACAAAAAAATGAAAGTCTGGGACACACTTCTTTATTTTGCAGAACTAAAGGGAAAGACAGGAAGAGAAATTGAAAGGAAAGCAAATTATTACCTAAGCAAATTTGATCTTATTGAAAGGAAAAGTTCTAAATTAGAGGATCTTTCCAAAGGGAACCAGCAGAAGATACAATTCATTACAACCATTCTTCATGATCCTGAATTCCTAATACTAGACGAACCATTTTCCGGTCTTGATCCTATAAATACGGATATACTTAAAGAAATAATATTAGAACTTAAATCACAAGGGAAAATAATAATTCTTAGCACGCATCTTATGGATTTTGCAGAAAGACTATGTGACCATATTGCACTTATCGAGCAAGGGAAATTAATCCTGCATGGTTCATTGAGTGAGATTAAAACACGTTTTGCCAAGAAGAATATTCTGATAACATGCGAAGAAGATTTAATGTTCCTAAAGGAACTGGGGATAGCCGAATCAGTAATTGATAATGGAAATGAGAAAAGCATTAAATTAAAGAATGGAGAGGAACCGCAGGAGCTCTTAAGACAACTGGTTCAAAGGAATATAAAAATAAAGAAATTTGCGGCAGATGAAATCTCGCTTCATGAAATTTTTATTGAAGCAACAGGAGAGGATAAAAGATTAAATGCGGAGGGAGCAAATGTTTAACAAAAGAACCCTAGCTGTAATTAAGAGGGAGCTTAAGAACAGGTTATTAAGCAGGACTTTTATTTTAATGACACTTCTAATTCCGCTGTTCATATTCGGAATATTGGCTTTCCAGACTTATGTAATGACATATGAAGGAAATGAAAAAACTAACCTTGTAATAGTTACAGAACAAGAGAGTTTAATGCAAAAAGTAAACAGTGAATTTGATTCCCTTTCTTTTGTAAAAAACGGACAAATGTTTTTTCAATACAAGACTATGGACAGGAATAGTTTTACCAGATATCTTGATGAAAATAAGAAGTCAATTCTTGAAGACCGGATATCGGGCGTAATATATATTCCGAATAATTCATTAAAGAATAAGAAGATTGAGTACTATTCAAAGAATCCCAAAAACAACCAACTATTTGATAAACTAAAAGCTCCTCTTAATAATGTTCTTCTGCAGGTTTATTTTGCGGATAAAAAACTTACTGCGGATGAAATAAGTTATGTCAGGGAGAAGCTGGACTTTAATGAATACAGAGTTTCATCTGATAAGAAGATTGAAGAAGAAGGAATGGGAAATACAATAGTATCTTTCCTTTTTTCTTTCCTGCTTTATTTCAGCCTTTTATTTACGGGCACAATGATGATGAGGGCGGTAGTAGAAGAAAAGAATAACAGAATAGTTGAAGTACTGCTTTCTTCAGTTAACAGTAATGAATTGATGACGGGGAAGATAATAGGTACTTCAATTACAGGTGTACTGCAGATGGCGATATGGATGTTACCGCTAATGGTAGTTATTTCAACCTCTTATTTTGCATTACCTCCGGAATATTCTATAACGCTTACTATGGGACAAATCCTTTATTTCCTATTCAATTTCTTTATTGCACTTGTAACATTCATGGGAATGTTTGCATCTGTAGGAGCCATATTTGATAACGACCAGGATGCCCAATCAGGTGTATGGCCTTTAATGATAATAATTATGATCCCCTTCTTTATCGCAATGGGAATGCAAGGAAATCCTGATAACAATCTAGTTAAAGTTGGTTCAATGTTTCCTTTTGCCTCATTGATAATAATGCCTGCCAGAATGAGTCTAATAGATGTACCATTGTGGCAGATGTTACTCTCGGTTATTGTTAATATTGCCACACTTTTAATCATCTTCCCTATTTCGGGGAAAATATACAGAGTTGGTATACTGATGACTGGAAAGAAACCTAAGTGGGGGGAAGTAATAAAGTGGTTAAAGTATAAATATTGAAAAAGGAAAAGGCAGTCAATAAGACTGCCTATTTCAGATTTAATCTTACTTTATTTATTTCTTTTTAGAAATTATCTGATCAATCTGATCCATAACATTATTCATCTTTTTCATAGTAATTTCGAAAGCTTCGGATGATAACGGATCAATACCAGCTTTCTTAATAAGGTTGAGAGGATAATCAGAATATCCACCTTTTAAGATATTATAGAAATTATCGACTGCAGGCTGTCCTTCATTAACAATCTTCTCTGCGAAAGCAGTAGCATATATTAATGAAGTAGCATACTGATAAACATAATAGGTATAATTAAAGAAATGAGGGATATACTCCCATTCATAGGCGATGTAAGGATCGACGATGCATTTACCCTGATCATTACCATAATAAGTTTTTACAATATTGTAATAAATACTACTCATCTGTTCGCCAGTTAAAGGATCGCCCTTTTCAACAACCTTATGGATTTCCCATTCAAACTCAGCAAACATGGTTTGGCGGAAGACAGTATTTCTAAGGAGATCGAGGTAGTTTCCAAGGAGGAACAACCTTTCATCATCACTCTTAGCATTTTTAACCATATAGTTATTTAATAGTGTCTCGTTTATCGTTGAAGCAATTTCAGCGACAAAGATTGGGTATTGTGAGTTGGCATAAGTCTGAGTCTTATTTGAATAAAAACTATGCATCATATGCCCGGACTCATGGGCTACAGTAGTAACAGATTCATAATCGCCATTCCAATTAGCAAGTATATATGGGTGAACATCATAGGAGGCACCAGTTTCATAAGCTCCCGACCTCTTCCCTTCAGTCGGCATTAAATCTACCCACCTATTATCATAGGCAAATTTTAGATTTTTTATATATTCCTGCCCCATAGGTTTAAGGGCATCAAGAATAATTTTCTCCCCTTCATCGACTGTAAATTTCATATCCACTTTTTTAGCAATGGAAGTATAAAGATCATAATAATGCAAGGTATCTACGCCTAAGAGTCTTTTCTTAAGATCAAGAACTCTATGCAGGGTAGGAAGGCTGTTATGAATTTGTTTAACAAGGTTTTCATAAACAGATACCGGTACATTAGCACCGCTCAGGGAAGATTCCATTGAAGAGGCATATTTTCTGTCTTTCGCATAGACAAAATCAGTCTTAAGCTTACCCGTGAGATCAGCACCCAACGTATTCTGAAATTTGCTATAATTATTAAACAAAGAACTGAATATCAGTTTTCTGTCATCCCGATTGCTCACCGAGCGATATTTAGTATAGGCAGATGAAGAAAGATCTACTTTTTCTCCAGTTGACAGTGATATCTTTACTACAGGCTGTTCAGCATTATTAAAAATATTGTAAACGTTAACTGGGGTATCTGTAATCAAGCCGAAACTTGCGAGCAAAGTTTCTTCAGCTTCAGAAAGTGTATGCGATCTAAGCCTTTGTATATCTGCAATAAACATTTTGTATTCACCGAGGGCTGGTTTTTCCTTAAAGAACATTTCTATTTTAGAAGGATCTATTTTTATTATTTCCGGATTAAGAAAAGAAGTCTTTTCAGAAAATTCGGTACCTAATGAAGAAGCCGATTGGAGAAGTTCCTGGTTAGTTGAAATTCTGAGGTCCTCATCACTAATTCTTGAAGCATAATCATAAAGTTTGTAGAAATTTTTAGTAGCATCAAAATAGGTTTTCAGAGCACCCAATAACTGATCAGAAGATTCAGCAAGATGTCCTTTATATTTAGCAATCTCATCAATCTTTTTAGAGATATTATCTTTATCGGCGAGCCAATCCTGACGCGACTTATAAATATCAGAAAGGTTCCATTTATATTTATCGGGGATGTCTTTCCTCTGCAGGTTCTGCGGGAAGGTAGTTGCAACAAAGAGAATGAGCAAAGAGACGAATAAATAAATTTGCTTAAATTTCATAAGATTACCTGTTTTATTAATATCTATTGAATAAACATAAAAACATTTTATTATAATTCTTAACCGTTTATCCATAATTATGAATATTTAGGTTAAATTTATAATTTAATTGATTTTGGACAATACCCATCATAAACCAGATAAGTCCTGATTAACAGCCGGTTAGTTTGGCAGAACTATAGGGAAAAAAATAAAAGAAGGAGGGGGTAAATTATTACATTTAATATTGCATTAGGAGGATAGAAATATTATTTTACGTACCTAAAATTTTGAGGGCTCGTAGCTCAGTTGGTTAGAGCATCTGACTCATAATCAGAGGGTCGGTGGTTCAAGCCCATCCGGGCCCACAATAGGTGCATAAATCGAGAGATTTT
>OCZT010004522.1_pt1 | contig 14014 bp, 7 predicted proteins | sample 1539031 | NCBI WGS metagenome assembly OCZT01 (sample SAMEA3539308, study PRJEB22396) | soil metagenome | biome: tundra; feature: field; material: soil | place: USA | collected 2010-05 | depth 0.15 m
CAATTTGGCACAAGCTACGCGTTATCCGTCAATTTGTGATACTTTTCTGACCCGGCTCCCCTGGCAGGGGATGCGCTTGTTGGGTGAAGCTCCGGCCAACGCGGTAGGCGGCAACCCGGCTTCGAAGCTGCGCCGCCAGAGTGGCGTGGCCGGTTGCGGCTGCCAGGGCGGCTGCCTTTTCCGTGAGCGCCATTGCCTGGTCGAATTGTCCCAGCTCCGACCGGGCCACGGCCAAGGTGTCCAGGTAGCCTGAGTTGGTGAACGCGGTCGCCTGGCACGCCCGCTGGGCCAGGGCAAGCGCCTCCGGCAGATTGCGAATTCGCCGGTCGGTTTGGGTAGCCAGGATCCACGCCTGGTCGTTCAACGCCGGGGCATAATCCGAGTCGGCCTTGGTGGCCGCGCGGAAGCAGGCCAGCGCTTCGGGGAAGTTCTGCCGGCGTGCCAGCGCGCGACCCAGGGCACATTGGGCTTCCGCGGCGTCCGGCTGGATTTGCACGGCGGCGCGCAGATGCGCTAGGCCTTCGACCTCGGCCCCTTGGAGCAGCAGGAGGTTGCCGAGTTTGGTGTGCGCCTCCGCGTAGTCCGGCCAGTATTTCAACGCCAGCAGGTAGTTGGTCGCCGCCTCGTCCAGCTTGCCCTGCAAGGCGAGCGCGTTGGCCAGGCTATAATAGGCCTTTTCGTAATCGGGCTGGCTCCCAATGGCCGCGCGGTAGCCCGCGATGGCTTCATCGGGCGACCCTTGCAAGGCCAGCACATTGGCGCGGTTGAGAAGCGCCGCCGAATAATCAGGCGAGATGCGCAAGGCCGCGTCAAAATGCCTCAGCGCCTCAGGCTGATTGCCTTTCAGCGAGAGGGCGTAAGCGAGATTCTGTTCCGCCAGCGCGTTGTTCGAGGTCACCTCAATCGCATGTGAGAAAAGGGCAATACTATTCTGCCAATACCTGATTTGAAGCCGGGTGCAAGCGAGACACGCAATCAGAACCGCCGCGCCCCCAAGCCCGAGCGCCAGCCGTTGATACCGCCATCGCGAGGTCAGTTCGGTCACGCCCCACACGACGGCGACAAAGACGCCGACCAGTGGCAGGTAACTGTAGCGATCCGCCATCGCCTGGCTGCCGACCTGCACCAACCCGATCACCGGCACCAACATGCCAATGAACCAAAGCCAGCCCGTCAGCAGGTAAGGCGCGCGCCGCGCCAGAGCAATGGCCAGCACCGTTGCGGCCACGAGGAACCCCAGGCCCGGCATTTGCCCGGACAGCGCCAGGTTGGGCGGAAATGGATAGAACACCGCCAGCCTGACCGGCCAAACTGCGTTGATGAGATAGCCGACATACGAACTCACCGCATTGGCCAGGCGGCAGCCCAGGGGCACCTTCTCAATCGTCGCCAGCGCCCCGCCCTGGTGCTGCGCCCAAACCGTGACCACGCACGAGGCGAGCGACAGCGCCAGGAATGGGAGCTTCTCTCGGAGCAGAGGGAACCAAGACTTGAGTCTGGCGTCTGGAGTGTTGAGTTGAAACCGCTGCAAGGGCCAGAAGTCCAGCAGCAACATGACGCATGGCAGCGTCACAAGCATCGGCTTGCTCATCAGGCCCAGGGAGAAGAGGAGGAGGGAGAGGAGGTAGAAGCGTGGAGCGTGGAGCGTGGAGCGTGTTGCGTGTTGGCTAGTGCTGGCGGATGGGTTGGGACTTTGGGCTTTAGACTTTAGACTTTGGACTTCCGTATGGCGGACGTAAACCCAAAGCGTCAGCAAGCCGAAGCACGTGCTGAGCAGATCCTTGCGCTCGGAGATCCACGCCACTGACTCGACGTGCAGCGGATGTAGCGCGAACAGCGCCGCGACGAAGCCGCTCCGCCATGTGCCGCCGGTCATTCGGCGCAACAGGAAGAACAGCAGCAGCACGTTCGCCGCGTGCCAGGCCAGGTTGACCAGGTGGTGCGCCCCGGCGTTCTGACCAAACACCTGGCAATCCAGCATGTGCGATAGCCACGTGAGCGGGTGCCAGTTGCTGGCGTGGATGGTGGTGAATGCCCATACGCAACCGTCGCTCGTCAACCCGTGCAAAACCTTCGGGTTGCTCGTCACGTAGGACGGGTCATCGAAGTTCAGGAACTCCGCCCGACGTATCGGCCAATAGGCCGCGAGCGTGGCCAAAACCAGCACCACCGCGATCAGGGCGGCGCGCCGCGTAGCTGTGAACGCTGGCTGACCGAAGTTGCGCCTGGACCCGCTCACTTGCCAAATGCCTGACGATACGAATGGCCTTCGCGGAAGGCGTTCCGATGAGCGCGCAACTGGGCCGCCAGCGCGTCATCTTTGGCCTCTTCAGCCAGGCGCAGTGCTTTCTCGCTCGCCTCAACCGCGCCGGCGAACTGGCCCGCTTCGGAATCCGCCACCGCCAGCGTATCCAGGTAGAGCGCGTCACCTTTCGGGCTCAAGCGGCAGGCCCGCTCGGCGAGTTGAATCGCCTCTGGGACGTTTCGGATCTGCTCGTCCTTGGCCGTGGCAAGGATCCAGGCCAGGTCGTTCAGCGCGGCAAGGTGATCCGGCTTGGCCTTCAGGGTGGCGCGGAACTCCGTCACGGCTTCCCCGAACTGCTTTTGCCGCGCGAGCGCCCGGCCCAGGAAGCAGTGCGCTTCGGCGTAATCAGGCTTCGCCCTGATCGCGGCCCGGTATTCCGCGATCGCGTGATCCATCCGGCCTTGCAGCACCAGCAGGTTCCCGTAACTGTTATGCGCCTCCGCGTAGTCCGGCGAGAGACGGAGCGCCGCCAGGAAATGCCCTTCGGCCTCGTCCTGCTTGCCTTCAAGGGCCAGCGCGCTGCCCCAGTTGTACTCGGCCTCCGCATAATCCGGCTTGCTCTTCAGCGCGGCGGCGTAGTGCGGGATCGCGGCTTCAAGCTTCCCCTGCAAGGCCAACGCATTGCCGAGATTGCGTTCCGCCTGCGGATACCCGGGGTTCACTCTAAGCGCCTCCTCGTATTGCTTGACGGCCTCTTCGAGCTTTCCGTGCTCACCCAAACCGACCCCGTAATTGAGCAGCGCGACGAAGTTGTCCCGCGTCACTCGCACGGTATGTCCAAACAGCGTCTCGCTGTCTTGCCAATACCCCACTTGCCGCCGGGTGGCGATGCCGCACGCGCACAGAACCGCGCCAGCGGTGCCAGCCATGATGATCCGGTGAAACGGCGCCCGCTGCAGCAATTCCGCGAGGCCCCAGACGGCCAGGATACAGACACCGATGATGGGCACATAAGCGAAGCGATCGGCCATGGATTGGGTGCCCGCCTGCACCAACCCGATGACCGGGACAAGCGTCCCGAGAAACCACAACCAACCGGCGATCAGGTAGGGACGCTTTCTCGCCCACCAGCCGGCCAAGACGGTAATCCCCGCGAGGAGCAGGGCGCTGAGCAACACGCGCTCCGACGGCCACGTGCCGGGATGCGGGTAGAACACGGCGAGGTCCACCGGCCAGACAATCTTCTCCAGGTAGCCAGCGTAAGCGACCAGCGCGTGTTCGACCCGGGATGAGAGCGGAAGTTGTTCCCCGGTCGGCAGAAGACCGAGGCGCTGATGCGCCATCACCGTGACCGCGCTGGAAACCGCCGCCAGCCCAAGCAGCGGCATTTTCTCCAGCAGCAGCCGCGGCCATTTGTAGCGCGGGTAACTCGCCGCCTCCGGGCTCACCGAGCCGGGCTGCACCTCCGCGATCCGCCTGAGCCTTGACCATACAATTGAAGGAAGGCCCATCAAACCGCAGAGACGCGAAGAGCGCAGAGAAAGACCAGTCTGAGCCGCTTGAAGATCTGTCCCTAAAGGGTGATTGGGTTGAGGGCCGCTATCCTCGTTCTTTTCTCTGCGCTCTTCGCGTCTCTGCGGTTCCTTGGCACACACCCTCACTGAATGGATACGACTGAGGGGCCAATAATCCAGCACCAGCAAGAGACAAGGGACCGTGACGAGCATCGGTTTGCACATCAGGCCGAGGGCCAATGCGGTGAACACCAAGGTGTAGCGGGTGATGCTGGGTCGTCGCGCGTATGCCTCATACGCCAGCAAGGTCAGCATCCAGAAGAGGGTGCTCAATACGTTCTTCCGTTCCGCAATCCAGGCCACGGTATCCACCTGCAAGGGATGCAACGCAAAAAGACCTGCCACCACCGCGCTCCGCCAGGGCGCGCCGGTCATCCGCCTCAGAGCCAGAAACAGCAGCAGGACGTTGGCGGTGTGGAACAGCAGATTAGTGAGATGATGCCGCCCGGCCTTGAGACCAAAAAGCTGGCAGTCCAGCATGTGGGACAGCCAGGTCAGCGGGTGCCAGTAGGTCCCCTCCCCCGTCACGCGGCCAAAGGCCCAGGCAATGCTCTCCTGGGTCAGTCCCGCTTGGACGTGGGGATTCTCCGTCACATAGAGCGGGTCGTCGTAATTGATAAACTCGTGGGAGGTGACCGGCCAGAAGACCAGCAGGGTGATCGCTGACAGCAGCAGGCAGATAAGCCAGTCACGACGCATTGAGGGTCTCAATTCGCTGCGGATGTTGGTTCGCCGCGCCGGGCTTGTCAACCACGACCAAAGCACAAGAGATCCAATGGACGCATCTGGACGGCGCCACTATGCAGCAAGGCAGGGCACGTCCGTCCCGTCGCGCCGCAGTGGTCAAGAAACTCCCCCGAGTTGGCCGATTTCATCCGCAAACGCGGCGCGCCGGGCTGCTATATCCCGTATTGGTCGCAGGCGACGAAGATTTAACGCAGAGACGCAGAGAGCGCGGAGGAACGCAGAGGAGAAGAGCTTTTTCTTTGTTCCTTCTCTGCGTCCCTCTGCGATTTTCTGCGTCTCGGCGTTAAAGCAGGTTTGACTTCGCCTGTGGCTTTGCCCAAGCCCAAATCGTCGGGAAGACTGGGCCTGGAAAAGATGAGGCCTCGGAACTTACCGCCGGCCGGAGCGCCACCGCCCGACCATCGCCAACAAGCCCAAACCGCCAAGCACGTAAGTCGAGGGCTCGGGAACGGCCGAGGTCACATCCGCCCAACTCGAGCCGAAGTAAAGCTCGTCGGCAATCATTGCGGCTGGTTCAAGGGCGTTACGCTGGGCGAACAGCCAGCTCGCGACGGCGGTGATATCACCCCCGGCATTGCCCGTCAAAGTGGCCGCCGGTTGCATTGAGTTATCCCCGAAAGTGCTCGAGCTTGGGTCGATCCACAACTGCGAGGCGGAGCCGAAGGTGTAGCTGCCGACTAAGAAATGTGTCTGGTTGACCGTGCGCACCGTCGTATCCCACGAAACGTCGGTCGCTGCCGTGGAATTCTTGGAAAAGCCGAACTCGAATCCGCCGGCGACTGCCCGGGTGAATATCTTATCACCCACGGCTGTAGGCTGAGCGGCTTGTATTCCCGTGCTATTGTTGAGTCCGGCCCAGAATATGCCCGAGGTGCTCAAGCCGGTGATCGAGGTAATGTCGATGGCAAAGGAGAAATATACCGTCCCGCTGGAGATGGTGCTGCCGAGGCCCAGGCGGGCGCTCTTGCCCAGCCCGCCAAATGTAATGCTGTTGCCTTGCGGAGCGGGCATGCCTGGCACCGTGAGATTGCCGGAACTCACCGTCATGTAGGCTCCCGCCGTGGTGGTTCCCACATCGGCCCAAGTCAGTCCCTGGGATGTGATTTGGCCTCCCAGGTTGGCGCTTGGGTTGTAGGTGGTCCCGCCGCCACCGGTGGCATTGGCGAAGGGCTCATAATCGGGCAGCGCATAGACGGACGCGGTGAACGTGCAAACAAGGGTCAGGGCAAGTAATGTTTTCATAGTGTTATCGGTTGCACTGGCAGAGGTGCTACTCGACCCGGCGGTCCAGCCATTGTTTCGCCTTCAGTCGGCTCTGCCATGCCACCATATGGCCATAATACTGTTGCAGAAGGCCGTTCTATGCTACACATTATCCAGCATTCTGTGATACTATTCCGACCTAGTGGCGCAACAAAATCTGAGAGCCACGCATGAAACCCATTTTCCAGAGACTGACGGCCGAGCCGGCGGAGGGCTTCGCTTTCAAGGAAATTCGCAGCTCCGGTTTCGATTGTCCCTGGCATGTCCACTCTGAGTATGAGCTGATCCTCGTGCTGCATGGCCGCGGCTATCGCATCGTCGGGGACAACATGTCACGCCTGGCGGCCGGGGACCTGGTGTTGGTGGGGCCGGGCCTGCCCCATATCTGGCAGAACGAACCCAGCTCGGGCCCGCGCGCCTCGGTCTATTTCCTCTTGATCCAGTTCGAGGACAAATTCCTGGGCGACGGTCTGCTGAACCTTCCCGCAATGGAGCCCTTGCGCCGGCTGCTCCATAAGGCGAGACGCGGGCTGCACGTGGTCGGCAAGACGCACGGCAAAGTCACCGCGCTCATGAAAAACATGGCCAACATCAAGGGGATGGAGCGCGTCGTTCAGTTCCTCCAAATCCTGGCGGTGCTGGCCGGCTCGGAAGACTGTGAGGCCATCGCCAGCCCTGGCTTCGCCGCCGATGTGAATCTGTACGACCAAGAGCGCATGGATCGGGTGTTCCAATTCCTGAATCGTCAACTCGGAGAAACCGTACGGCTGTCAGAAGCGGCCCGCATCGTTCACCTAAGCGAAGGCGCCTTCAGCCGCTTCTTCCGGACGCACACCGGCAAGACTTTTCCCGAGTTCCTCAACGAACTGCGCATCGGCCGGGCCTGCACCCTGCTGCTGGAGGATGACATGAACATCACGGAAATCGCCTACGAATGCGGCTTCATCAATCTGTCCAACTTCAATCGCCAATTCCTCAAGCTCAAGGGCCTAAGCCCGCGCGAGTTTCGGCTGAAACTGCAGCAGCGGCTGCACAAATCACGCTTCGTTCCTTTGCCCTAAGGACAGGCCGCAAACTCCACCGCGCCAAGCCAGGACATAGCCAGCAGCAAGCGCGTACAATACAGGGGGCATACAGGGGGCATACAGGGGGTAAAGCACCTGCTTGGGAGGAGCAAGCCACCCTCATGCGACCCTCAAGCCAGGCATAAAGGAGGGGAATTCGGTGAAATCGGAGGTATGGAATCACCGTCTCGTGCCTGCTTCCCGGAGGAGCCCAACGTTTGCCGCATTTCAGCAGCCCGGCACACCCCTCCCGCGCCGGAACCCAGCCTGCGGAGAATCAGAATAATATCAGAAAGAGTCGCAAGATGAGTAGCGACCCGGGAGGGCTTGCGCTATCCATGGTGGCAATATGATCACTTCAGCGCAGAGAAATCATGGGGGCACAAAGGTGCCGCGTCAGAAAGCAGTCAAGCGCCGGCCCCAAAAGCTGGCGATTGACGGCGGCACTCCGGCAGTGCGGGATGCGCTACCCCATTGGCCGGCGTTCGAGGAGCGCGCGATCAAGGCGGTGGAGGAGGTGCTGCGCTCCGGCAAAGTCAATTACTGGACCGGGCGCAAGGGCATGGAGTTTGAAAAGCGGTTCGCCGCCTGGCAGGGCAGCGGATACGGCGTGAGTGTGGCCACCGGAACCGCGGCGCTGCATGTGGGGCTTACGGCGCTGGGCATCGGGCCGGGAGACGAAGTCATCGTGCCCAGCTATACGTTCATCGCCAGCAGCTTCTCCGTGGTGCAAACGGGGGCGGTCCCGCGCTTTGCCGACGTCAACCTCGATGACCATTGCCTCAGTGTCGCATCCGCCGAAAAGCTCGTCAACGAGCGCACGAAAGCCGTCATGCCGGTGCACCTGTATGGCAACGTCTGCGACATGGACCGCATCAGCGACTTTGCCCGGCGGCACAAGCTGTGGGTGGTCGAAGACAATGCCGAAGCCTTCGGCGGCACGTATAAGGGGAAAAAGACCGGCACGCTGGGCGACGTCGCGGCGTGCAGTTTCTGCCAGAGCAAGACCTTCACCACGGGCGGCGAAGGGGGCATGGTGACGACTGATCATGAGGACCTCGCCTGGGTGGCGCGGAGCTTCCGCGACCACGGCTATGACGTAAAGGACCGGCTAAACCTGCTGGAGTTGGAGCAGAAGCTCTCCTACATCCACAACATGGTCGGCTGGAACTACCGCATGACCGAAATGCAGTCGGCCATCGGGCTGGCTGAGCTGGATCGCATGGACGACTGGAACATGCCCCGGCGCCGGCGCAACGCCCATATCATCATGGACGCCCTCAAGGGCTTGCCGCAGGTCAAGTATGCGCCCATTGACACCGCTGAGCGCCAAAATGGCTTCTTCGTGCTGGCCTTCTCCCTGGATATTGAGCGCATGGAGTGCGACATCCAGGACTTCGTTAAGGCCGCAGCGGCGGAGGGAGCACCCTGCTGGCGGGTCTTCTGGCCGCAATGCCACACGGAGCGGGCCTTCCAGGAGCACAACTCCTTTGGCCGTTCGCGATTCCCCTTCCGGTCGCGCGAATATGCCAGCCCGGCTAGCGTTGACTACACCAAGGTCGAGGTTCCTAACGCGGCCTGGCACCAGGACCATACCTTCACCTGTTTCGCCTACCCGACCTATGAGCCGCACCACTGCGAGCAGATCGCCGAGGCGCTCGTGAAGGTGATTAAGGCGTATTCAAAATGAGCCCCCAGGCAGCGCCCCCCGCGCGCCGTTGGCCGCGAGCAGCCCCCAATGGCAACGAGATGTCAGAAAAGTATCATAGAATGGCAGATGATGCCTAGACGAAGGCGCCCGACTGGACCACATTGGTTCATGCATGCGGACCCCGCATCTCGATTGCTTCGGCAACAAAGGCTGGCTGTGACTGAGCCAAGCCCGCGTGTGCGTCAAAGCGGCCGCCGGCCGCCTATTCTTCCAAGTATGAAATCCGACTCGTGTCGTTACCAAGCCTTTACGCTGATTGAACTGCTCGTGGTGATTGCCATCATAGCAATCTTGGCGGCCCTGCTGCTGCCCGCGTTGGCCAAGGCCAGGGAAAAGGCCAACCGAATCTCCTGCATGAACAACTGCAAGCAGATGGGCCTGGGAAGCCAGATGTATGCGGACGACGATTCGAAAGGCAGACCGACGGGGATGATCAGCACGGTGGAGGCCGACCCGGCGCAACGCCAGGCCTGCGACGACCTCAATTGGCTTTACCCAAGCTATATCAAGTCGGTGAAGAGCTTTGTCTGCCCCTCGACGCGCAACACTGTTTCGGTGAATAATCCGGGCGACATGGGGACCCATCCCCCCCCTGACAATCAACAGCCATACGTGGTGGACTTGTACTCCAAGGCGCCGGATAGCAATTCGCGCGGACACAGCTATGAGGTGTTCGGCGCGTGGCACAACGCGAATAATCCGACTCTGGGGCAGTACCCGCGCAAGACCCAGCAGCGGATGCTGAGCTACGCGAACGCGAATCAAGGTGTTGGCGGGCGTCCGCCATACCCGGGCCAAATAGTGGGACCCGTCGGGATATTCATCATTATGGACCAGATGGAGCCTCATGCCACCCAAGGCTGGCCCTGGCAAAACTGGCCGAATCCGTACAATAACCATGGCAAGGAAGGCGGGAATGTGGTTTTTGGCGATGGCCACGCTTCGTGGATTCCAGTGAGGCGCTGGCGAGACGCCATTTCGAGTTCCGAGGATTACGCATCGTCATGGACGTTTCCGCCGGGCTACTGACCTGATTCCTGGCGGACCAAAGCCCGCGTCAGTGATTGGCCGGGGCGCCTCATGGTTTCTGCAAACGGTAAAAGAGGCTCTCGCCGGCAGCGTCATTCGTCACCACAAATTGGCCTTCAATCACGTAAACCGGGCCGGTGACCGCGGCCCAGGTATTGGAGTTCGACAATGCCGGCCTCGCTTCCAGCAGATAGCCGGGAGCGTTCGTGTCCCACGAAAGAACGCTCGTGTTCCCAGCACGGCTAATGTTCAGCGCAGGGACGGTTTGGCTTTCTGCGGGCGGGGTCACGCTCGCCCAGGACGACCCGAAGCGCACTTCGTCTGCGATGATAACAGCCGGCTCAGCAGAGTTGCGGTTAAACAGTACGAAGCTGGCGATCCCGCTCAGGTCGGTTCCCGCGCTATTGTTCAAAGTCGCGGCAGGCGCGGCGGCCAAACCGAACGTCGAAGCCGGGGGATTGATCCACAACTGTGACGTGTCGTCGGTCGTGCTGCCAGAATTGAAGGTGTAGCTGCCCACCAGGAAGAGGAGGTCATTCGGCGTAAACACCAGCGGGGAGAACACGAAACTTGCGGTCGTCCCAGAGCTTTTGTCCAACCCGACGTTGAAGCCGCCCGGCGCTGCGCGCGTCACCACCCGGGTGCCGACGCTTAGCGGGGTGGTAGTCTGCGTCCCTGAGGAGTTGTTGAACCCCGCCCAAAAGACGCCGGAAGAGCTGAGGCCGGTGATATCCGCGAGGCGCACGATCAGGGAGTAAAACCAAGTGCCGCTCGCTGCGTTTGTGCCCGGATTAAACCGCGCGCTCATGCCGTTGCCGCCGAAGACCACACTATTCCCCGAGGGCCCGCTCAGGCCGCCGACGGAAAGGCTGCCGGGCTGGATAGTGGGCTGGCTGCCGCTCGGGCCGGCTTGGGTCCAGTACCCACCACCCGCGTTGGTTTGACCGATCAGATTTGCCGCGGGAGCATAAGCGGTAACCGCCGGGGCAAATGGGTCGAACGCGAGCGGGTTAGGCACGGCGACGGTCAGAAAGGCATTCGAGCTGGCCAGCGTGCCTGTAGAGTTGCTCAGCACCACACTGTAACTGCCCGCGTCCGACACTTGAACATTCGTCAGGCTCAGAGATGAAGCGGTAGCGCCGGCCAGGTTGGTGCCGTTGAACCGCCATTGGTACGCCGTAGGCACAGTGCCTGCCCGGAATACTGTGAAACCGGCATTCCCGCCGCTCGGGGTGGTTTGGTCTTGCGGCTGAAGCAGAATGAATGGGACGGTAATGCCGCGATTCACAGGCAACTGGTTCGTTCGATAGGTGTCCTCGTAATGGATCAGTTCATTGTCCGGAACGAGCATCGCATTGCCTCCCCATGCATAGCTGAGGAAGCCGGCGAAGCCGGCGTTTTGCGCAGCCTGGTTGCGAGCGAGGATCACCGTGTCCCAGTCATTTGAGGAGACGCCCGACCTCCCGTAGCCGGTGCCGGCAGTGGACTGGGTAAATTCTTCACCCAACATCAGCCTGCCCCGGGCCACGCCCAGGCTGGTATAGCTGGTGATCGAGCTTTGATACTGGCTCTGGCACCAGCTCACCGAGAAACCGTTGGCCTTAACTTCGCTGCCGCTCAAGTAATTCTCAATGCCGATATACGCGTCCGCAGTGATCGCCTGCCAGTCGCTCGCGTTAGCGCCGGGATTGGCGAAAGGCGCATAAAGGATCACCTTGTAGCCGTAAGTGTTCTTGAGCGCATGCACCACATCGCGCGCCCACCCGCGGTACGTGGCGTCGCTCTGCCACAAGCTCGAGGAGATTTCATTCAAGACGATCCAGTCCGGCCTTGGCCCGGTGCTGGTGAAGCCGCTAATGGCGTATTGATCGACGAGAGCCGCCTGCTGGGCCCCCGAATTAGTCGGGTACCCGTCGCCGAAGGTATTGTAATAGATGGCCAGGGCATTGCCGTTGGTGGCCAATTCCAGCCGATGGGCGTCGGTGCCCATAGCGATATAATGGCCGTTGGTGCTGGGGAAATTCAAATGATCGAACTGTGCCTGGCAGATATGGCTGTCCACTGAGCAGGGACAGCAGAATGTCACAACATCGAACTTCAGGTCGGGGTCGGCGGCGGCTCGCCGGGCCAAGCCGCCCACCGCTAGAATCATACAAAGGAGGCGCAAGGGGGCACTCAGGGGGTTTTGGAACATGGGCTCCGTGGTCGAGATTATGCGGTATATTCAGGCATTACTACAAGTCTAGCATAGTATGCCTGCTGCGAAAAGGGCAGCCGCGAGCGCTCCGCAATTGTCGCGTCGCACTGTCGCGGCGAGGTTCGCTTTGCCTCTTCCTCGACTGGCGCCGTCGTTCTTCTAATGCACCAATCCCCTTTCCCATTCTCTTTGTTGACGAAACAAGAGCGGCTTCGTTCAGGTGGATCATGCCCAGTCGCTTGACACTTTCCGACGGCAGAATAGATTGTCTGCGATGGCTCGTATGAAATGGTCGGGAAGAATACGCCCTTGCTAAACGAACGTTTGCCTCTTGACGCCCGCCCCGAAAACTGTCAAGCTCCCTCCCAGTCAACGCGAAAGAACTGAATAGTCCTTAACAAAATGGCCGGCCTGTTCAGCGACTACCGCTTGAGCGGCACAGGCGCGGGCGGTAAATCGCGGGCTGGCACGACAACACTACTGATAGCCTCGTACTATGAAATCTTCGATTCCCCCGGCAGGAACCCTCGTTACTGAACTCCACTACAGCCGATCTTCGGCGCGGCTATCGCTCGCCTGGTTAATGGTGCTTTCCGTCGCTTTGGAGCTGCTGATCGTGCCGGAGCGTGCGGTGGCGCAGCGGCCAGTGGGGATTGATGTCTCACAATTCCAGTACTCGATTGACTGGCCGAGCGTGAAGACCGCAGGCATTAGCTTCGCCTGGGCCAGGGCCTCGGACGGGACGACCATCGTTGATCCGTATTTCACGGTCAACGAAACAAGCGCCCAGACCGCCGGGGTGTTGATCGGCGCTTATCACCATGGGGAGTTTCTGTCGAACTTAGGCACGTCAGGAGCCATTGCGGAGGCGAACGCTTTCTGGAACGTAGCGAGCAACTACATCACGGGAGGCGGCTCGTATTTGATGCCCATGCTGGACATGGAGGGCTCCATCGGCACCTACAATCAAACCACCCTCTCCCAATGGGTCAACGCCTGGTGCCAGACGGTCTCCAACTATGCTGCCGCGGCCGGAGTCACCATCCGACCGGTGGTTTATGCCTCCAGCTCGTTCGCGAACTCCTGGTTCGACAGCACGGTGACGCAATGGATACCGTGGATAGCCAGTTGGAACGGCCAAATTCCGCAGTCGGGCGCCCCCACCCCGACAACCACCCCATGGTCCACCTGGACCGTGTGGCAGTACGACCACGTGATAACGGTTCCAGGCATAACAGCCAATGTTGTGGATGCGGACGTATTTAACGGGAGTTGGTCGAGCCTCGTGACGACGCTCGTGATCGGTGGAGCGACCAGCCTTGGCCCCCCCTTGGGTGCGCGGGTTGGCTTCACCTTTATGGATCCTGGCGATGATGCCCTCGGCTACCAGGGAAGTTATAAGATCGTTGATGGTCTGGCTCCCACTGACATTGCCGGAGCTGTGCCGCAGGCGGGTTGGTCCGATCTCTGGCCGGGCGGAGGGCCTTATACCACAAACGTCGCTGCCGGCATCAGATTCTACTGGGAAGCGCCCGGCGGCGGCACCGCCAACCTGAACTACGGCACCACCCCCGGGGATTCCCGGCTCATGCGCGCCTACCTGGACAGCGGCGACTACACCCCCCAGAACAAACACACCACCAACACCGTCATTGTTAGCAGCGTGCCCTTCCCGCTCTACGACGTGCTTTGCTATTCGAAAGGCCGAAACGGCGGCACCACCCGCGTCGCCAAGTTCACCCTTAGCGCCACCAACAACGGCGTCCTCTTCACCAATGTTTCTAAATACGTCCAGGATGACGGCGGCTCGTTGTTCAATGGCGCCTATATCGAGGCCAATTCAACCAGCGATTATCCTAGTGCAGCTTCGGGCAATTACTGCCGCTTTTACGCCGTCCGCGGCACTAATTTCGTCGTCCGCGACACTTGCGGCTATAGTGCGGACGCGAATCCGCGCGCGCCGTTCAACGCGCTCCAAATCGTGCAGGTGGACCCGACGCCGACGCTCAGCAATCCCACCTACACCAACGGCCAATTCCAGTGCTTCCTCAACGGCGCCACCAACGCCAGCTACACCATCCTCGCTTCGACCGACTTAGTGAACTGGACGGCGGTCAGCACCAACACGGCCCCGACCCAAATCACCAACTCGCCGCCGGCCAATACCCCGTACCGCTTCTACCG
>OCZT010004523.1_pt1 | contig 14013 bp, 13 predicted proteins | sample 1539031 | NCBI WGS metagenome assembly OCZT01 (sample SAMEA3539308, study PRJEB22396) | soil metagenome | biome: tundra; feature: field; material: soil | place: USA | collected 2010-05 | depth 0.15 m
TCGGACGAGACGGTAGAGGAAGGACAGGGCCATGGAGGGTGAGCTTCGCTGAGCGAGTTTCGGCTGGTCAAGCCGGGTTGGGGAGTTTCTGGACCCTTCAGGTCCATGACGGAGAGCGAGGCCAACGAGTCGGTCGCAGTTCCCGTTGAGTCCGTTTTCGCTGACTGATAGTCGCCGAGGATTGCGTGCTCAATCCCCACCACTCGGCGGGACGCGACGCAGCATCAGACTTCGAGCCTGGTGCCACACTCGTCACAACGGATGGCACTCAGCGTGCAGTTCTGACCGCAGTCGCCCCAATCGGAACAGGTATGGCACTCCTCCCGACCATGCTCATCCTGCGTGCTCGTCCAGCAGAAATTGCACACCCACGTTCCGTTGTTCCGTTTCCGGTAGGCATCAGTCCGGTCAAAATGGAAGTGGAACGCCCCGCGAACCTCGTAGAAGCCCCAGTCGGTGTCGACCCTGACATTCTCCGGACCGCGCAGAACGTGATTTCGATAGTCGACGGTTGCTTGCCTTATCCCAGCCAGTCGCTCGAGTTCGGTCGCAATGCCGCGGTCAAGGGCTGGTCGGGGTACGACCCATCGACCACGCCGATCCTTGGCAGCTGGAATCGACACCCCAAGATGCACCCTGCCACCCTCAGCAGCGTGCTTTCGGTAAGTCTGGAGACTGCTCGCGTGCCCGCATGCGGCTCGGTACATAGCGACGGCATCCGCTAACGGGACTTGGTCCTCGATGGCTTCCCTGGTTGGCATTTGTACCTCCTATACGCCCTCAGTAGAGGGTCGACGGCGGTCACGCCGATCCGTTCGGACAGTCACGAGACTGCGCTTCCCCAGAGGATGCCACGACCAAAAGTCAGCCGTCGCTGAACAGACCCCAAAGGATGACGGCGACGAGGACCCCGATAGCCAATGCACCAACCGCCTGACCGCTTGTCTGCTTCTTGGAGGCTACCTCGATCGCCTCGATCATCACCGCCGCCTCAGCGTTGCCGGGAAATGGCAGCACACCCTCGACGCCCTGGGCGATGGTCACGCCTCCAGAGGTTTCCAGGAGGCTGGCGAGCTTGATGTCCGTGAAAGCCACGTCCTGCATCAGGTTGTTGGCTACGACCTGAGCGCCCTGCTGCCACCCGAACGGGTTCTGCGCACGCCAGTGACGCAGGTACGCCTGGAGCTTGGCTGCTTCCGTCTGTTTCATCCCTGATCCTCCTTAAGGCTTGGGAGTACACTGGCGTGCGGTGGTGCTCGCCAAGAACGTAATCGTATCGCTGAACTAACCAGTGAGCTGCAGGTATATGACTGAGACAGAAGAAAGCAAGATAGAGGCTCCCCGAGTGGGAGTACAAGATATGCCCTATTCTGATGGGAGTACATCAGACCGCCTTCGATCCAGCCAACTCCTAGCTCTAGCTGGGGAAATCGATCCGGCTGCTACCGAACGAACCCTGGAGCACTGGCGCCACCAGGGGCTACTGCCTCATCCCGAGCGGAGCGGTCAGGATGGGAAGAAGCCCATCTGGACGTATCCTCCAGAGACTGCCGAGCAGCTCCGGGCACTTCTGCACTGGCGCTCCCAGACCAAGGATCCCAACGTCCTGCGTACCGCACTCTGGTACGACGGCTATCCCGTCGAAACTGCCCGAGTCCGTAAATCGATCAGCACGCACCTGATCGATCTTCTGGAGACGTTTGAAAAGGAGCTAACCAAACGTCAGTCGGGGGTACCGGATGATCCGGCAGCTCGCTGGCACGCGATCCAGGCGGTCGCCCGGGTCCTCGCCAGAAAGAGGGGGAAGGGCTTTCCTCATTTGGGTCGCCAAGCTCTTGATGAGCGCACTGCCGCAATAGCGCTGATGCTCGGTCTACTACTGAACGATGAGATGGCAATGCGCCAGCTGGAAGCTGACTCCCCGGCAGTTGAGCGGCTGATCGGTGTCGATCGGGGTCGTCGCTGCCGCCCCGCTGGTGCCGGACCCTGGCTCGACGGTCCACCGGAGGAAGGTCTGTCTAGCTTCGTTCAAATCGGCAGCCTGGCTCGTCTCATCACTGTCACGGATAGCTCCACGGACCGTGAGCTAGAAGTAGCTCGGGATCTGGCACGAACGCTTCTCGGCGGGGTGTCAGCCTTCTCACGGATTGCCGACGCCGTGGTAGGTCGAGACAACGCCTCGGGCATGGCGGGCATGCGCGTGCTCGATGGCGATCCACTGGCTGCCATGGTCATCGTCCCCTTCGTATTGTCGATTCTGAGCTCGGCTGAGCTCGCCCAGAACCTCGGTCAGGTCCTGGGTGCAATCCAGAGCAGCGTCCTGCCTCTCGAACAGCAAGCCAAGGAGTTGGCAGCCTTGTCCGAGGAAGAACGCTCTGAACGGCTGAAGAACCTCTCGGAGCTTCCCTTCATCGAGCAAGTCCGGATCAAGCGCCTCGTCGTTGAGTTCAGTGTGGACACGGAGTGGGCGCGGCGGTGACCGAAGGACTTACCAATCCCGAGATCGTCCGGGTCGTCAATCGGCACATTGGCGTCTCTGGCGGCTACCTCGGGCTCCCAGAGCGCTTTACCTACCGCACCCACGACGACTTTTACGCCGAGTACTGCGACCTCTCAGTTGACCTGCGCCCATTCAGGGACGGCTCGGGAGACATTCATGGCAGCCCTTGCCTCCTTGTCTCCGAGAGACCAAGCGAAGGTGCTCCGTGGGGTAATCGAGCGATTCCCACCAGACGAAGTCGGAGCTCCGAGCAGCCGACCAGCTACCCATGCTCAGCTGCTGGCGTACATCAAGCGCCTGGAGTCCGGTCCTCTCATCGCCAGCCAAACTCCGCAGATCACGAGTGAGGTGGTACTTCGTGCCCCAACCGATGCCGAGAACCTGATCCAGTCCTCCGGTCCAACGAGTGCCGTGGACCGGGTCCACACCGTGCTCCACGGCTACCTCATTGCGGTCTGCGAGGGAGCAGGGATTGCCTATGGGGAGAGGCAAACCATGGTCGCCCATCTCCGCAAGCTGGAAGCAGAACATCCGAAGCTCATCAATCTCGGTCCCCGTGCTCAGGACGTCAAGACCGTCCTGAACTCCAGCGCCAGCATCCTTGATGCGCTCCTGCCAGTACGGAACCGATCGATTTCTACGCCGAGCCTGAACTCGGCACAGGGGGCGACATCTTCCCGTAGAGTCACTTCATAGGGCCGCGGGAAGCATGAGCTTGAGGACAGGCAGAGTTGCCGAGGTGAGTTGTGGAGAAGTTCGAGAATGGTCTTCGATGTCAGGACATCCACGCCGGCCTGCGCGCCGTGGATCCCAACTCGTCTGCGCTTGGGCGGCTTGACGACACCAGGATGGTCGGTATGGCCGCAAGTTTGGCCGTAGCCGTACGCGGCCAAGATGTCATTCGCGACGCGCAGACCTTGAAGATGGTGGCTGCGGACCAGCTCGACGTCGACTCGCTTGCGTTTCCCGCCGTTGTGGAGATCCTTGACGCCGCCGGCTTCGTCCATACAGTGGAGCGCCGAGGCGGAAAGATAGTGTCCTTTGTCGAAGCAGTCCCATTTCACCAAGACCTATACGAAACGTTGGGACAGGTGTGGTCTGACCGAAGTCCCACGGAAATCGAGCAAGAGATGGTGGCCACGATCCATCGGCTAGCGGCGGGTCCGGTCCCGGCAGAGGACCTCGCTGAAGAGGTGGGTCTCAATCGTGCCGACGTCTCGGACCTACTAGAGCTGGCGCGGGACGCAGATCTTGTTAAGGGAGTGACGACTGTCGACGGTGAGATCCTGTACTCGCCGTTCATGGGCTTCGAACACCCAGAGGCAATGGGCGAGATTCTGGCCTCCTACGGCCCAGACCGGTTTCAAGAGGAGATCGCAAAACTGCGGTCCTATCAGGGCATGCCTGTTGACCAAGGGAGCTATCCAGCACTCTCGGACGCAGTCGCGCGCGGCCTCATCACGGCTCCATCCGTTGAGCGTCCCGACCATTTTGCACAGCCGTTTGCAATGCTCCCGTATACACCGGATCCATCGCTTTTCACTGTCCGAAAGCCGATTCTCGACAAGGCCCTGGCAATACTCGCGTGCGTTCGCTGCGGGGAGAATTTCGGCGGTGCGACCGCGATCGCAAGCCCTCTCCGTATCCTAGACGCGCTTCTAGATCCCGCTCGAGGACGCAAACTTAAACCTCACTCATCACACAAGCGGCAATATCAGTTGTTGTTTCGGCGCCAGATCGTCGACTTTATCCCGTCGGGAAATTGGGTGATGCCTCGACTGATCGACACTGAAGACAACATCGCGGCCGTGACGCTTGCGCGAGACCTGATTGCGTTTGGAGAGCCCTTACAAAATCGGACAGGCTCGGATGAGGATGCACGACTTCTGATGACCCAGGCCGGATATCTGACGCCGATCCAAACAGTTCACAAAAGGCGCAAGGAACTCCGCTTGAATTCGAAGCAGTACGAGAAGGCGATGGACGCGTTGATGGGCAGGACTGCGCTGTGACCGAAAAGGACCTTTACCTCAAGGCTGAAAGCCGTCGGCTGTTCTGGCAGATGGGATTCAGCACGAAGGTGGACGTGCCCTTGCGCGCCTTTGTACCGAGCCAGCGAAGCGGCGGGAATGCGCGGACGAAGCCACAGTACGAAGCATTTACGGACTTGGACGTACTTGGCATCCAGATCTCCCCCGATCTGCGCATTCAGTCGGTGATTGCTGACTGCAAGACGAGTGCCAAGGGGTCCACCGAGCGGATGTTCTGGATTCGGGGGGTTGCTGACTTCTTTGCAGCCGACGATGCCTACATGGTGCGAGCTCGCGACGTGACGGCGGCATCCCGGCAGCTTGCGGCACGTCTTGGTGTCGGGGTGCTGACTCCTGAAGATCTGACCGCTCTTCAGGGTCACTACGGAGTTCAGCAGTCCATCCCTAGCGTTGTGGCTGACTTCCTGTTCGACGCTTCGAGCATCGCAACGTATCGGCATGCGTTCGCGGAACTCGATCGCCGGCTGCAGCCGCTGCGGGAGTACCAGGAATTTGACTTCTGGGTCTACGAGGAGCATCGGAACCTACAGCAACTTGTCGCTCACCTAGGTGGGGTAGCGAAACAGCTTGACCCAGGCCACCCGGTGCATCAGGCATTGTTCTATGAGTCAGCATGGCTGTACGCGCTATCGCTCGCTCGTGCAGTGCATCACGTTCGCCGCACGCATGTGACTGACATTAATACCAGCTTGCGAGAATACATCTTCGGTGGACAGCTGGGACTTCGAGAGAAGCAGCATCTCGCGAAGGTTCTTCGCGCAGCGGCTGGCAAGGACGGGGGCGACCCGGACGAAGGGGTCTTCCCGCCTTACTTCACAGCTCTACTCGAGCTGTCGGGTCGGTTCCTTCGACGTCCGGCTCATGCTTCGACGGTACTTCGCTATGCCGAGTGGGCCTCCGAAGCACACGTCGCCCGCCATGTGAGACCAGCGGCCGAGGTGTTTGGCGGGAGCTTTGATGATCTAGCGGCAAAGCTGCTTGCTGATGTGTGCGGGTTTCTGGTGAGCGCAGCTGGTCTCGACGCGGAATTCCGGTCTCGCGCTAGAACACTCCTTGCCCCTACAACGCTGGTGACCCCTGAGAGCGTCGATCCGGATGTCGAATCCGGAGCTGATGAGGGCGAGGTAGCGGCTTCGAACGGAGGGTCGTCTCAGGTCCAGGAGCTGCTCCCCTTTGATGCCGGGGCGACCCCACCGGAGGGGGCTTGAGCGACGGCACGGAGATCCCGCCTGGCCAAGCCCACATCATCTGAGCGAGCTGAACGGTAGTCCTGGTACTGGCCTGAGCACACCGGACGTGCCGTTCTACGCTGCGGATAGGGTGCCTACAGCGTTCGTGCTTGCACGTTGTGGACAGGTCGGATGCGGTGCTTGCCAGCAGTTCGCCGTCAAAACGAAGATCACCGTCCGGACTCTCGTCCGCTGCTCTGAGCGCAGCTCGTCTGACGACCTCACGGACGCAAGTGGCAATTTGACCGTCGGTCGCGTCGATGACGGCGCGAAGTGCATCGACGGCAAGCTGATCCACCTCCACGCCGTCACCGCAGAGACGGAAGAGTCGCGCCCCGCCTCTTGCATCGGGAGGACATATCTCAACGGCAGCCTCGAGCCTCCCAGGTCGCTCGGCAAGCGCCACCCCTTACCCGTGGGCGTAACATTCCACTCTATGTCGGTACCCGATGGCATCGAGATCAACGAGCGCCGGGCTTCCTTCCTGCGCGATGCGGCCGAACGGGCGACAGGAGGGAGTCCCGTGACGGTAACGGCACGAGACCTTCTCCTCTACTGGGGGGCGAAGCGACGGCGCGACAGCGTTGCTGCCAGGGTGGAGCGCGATCTGTCGGCCTTTGGCCTCTTCGCACAGCCCGACTTTCGGGATGGCTGGATCGACGGCGAGGTGAGACTTTTAGCCCTGGCGTCCAAAGATGCCGCTGCAGGACAGGATGCGTCGAGCCATCCTTCGACCGAGCTCCCGGCTGACGTCAGCTTAAAGGTAGGAGCATTGGTCGTAGCGAACACGGGTGTAGTAGGAGTTCAGCGCGAGCAGACGCTCGAGATGGCCCAGACCTTAATGATGAAGCATGACTACTCGCAGCTCGCCGTATTGGCGGGAAGGCGCGAGGTGCTCGGGGCCGTCAACTGGGAGTCCATAGCGCAGGCCAGGATGCGGAACCCTGAGGCGCAGCTGAGGGACGCAACGATCAGGGCGGGGCTCGTCGACTACGACGAAGATCTCTTGCCTAAGATTCCGTTGGTGGTCGATGCTGGTTTTGTGTTCGTTCGAGGCGCCGACAGGACGATTACGGGCATCGTGACAACAGCTGACCTGAGTGAGCAGTTTGCCGCTCTCGCAGGACCCTCCTTGCTACTCGGGGAGATCGAGCGGCGGCTACGGAGGATACTGGCTAAGTTCGCGCCGGATGACCTTGCGACGGCCGTTGACCCCTCTGACCCTCGTGAGGTCGAGTCGGCGGAGGACCTGTCGATTGGCGAGATCGCCAGGTTCTTGGAAGCCCCCGCCAATTGGGCCCGTCTCGAGTGGCAGATCGACAGGGGCGTGTTTGTTCAGGAGCTTCACGAGGTTCGAGAGATTCGCAACGACGTGATGCACTTCAGTCCAGACCCGCCCGATGGGCAACAAGTGGACCACCTCCGCATGTTCAACAAGTGGCTGAGAAACTTGGACGCGACCACCTGACCTGAGTTCTCGAATCGTTGGGAAGGGCTTCTCACGGTTTGACGGACATCCACCATCAGAGGGAAGTCCCGGAAAGGATGCCCATCATTGAGACCATGGAACGGAAGAAGCCCTTCCCCGTCGGTTAGAGCGGCCGGGAGGGGTGGCAGGTGTGTTTTTGCGATAGCGCCGCCCAAGTTTCAGGGCGCCGATTGAAGCACAGTTGAATAAACCGTAGTTCACTGCTGTCCTAGGAATGTGCGTTGGGTCTGTTCGACGCCCATCGGGGCTACTCTTCGGAATCGTCCACCGATTCGTCCCACTCCTCGAGGTCGAGAACGCCCCCAGCCTTCTGCGCTGGAGTGAGCACTTGGGTGACCTCGATAGGAGGAGGTGCAGAAGACGCCGCGATACGAAGTTTCTGAGAAATTTCATAGAGGACGATTGAAAGGCGAAGGTTCTGCGGTGTGCCGGGGCACTCCTCGTATCGAGGTGGCGAGAGGCTATCTGGAGAGAACTTCACGGGTCGGTAGGCATAGACGCCTACTCGGTCCATTACTTGTGTCATTGCGGTGGCGGTGGCGATAACGGCCTGGAAATCGTGCGGATTCGTCACTCTGACGGCGAACACCAAGTAGCTGGAGGGTTTGACCTTTCGCAGCCAGTCTGTGAGTGAACCGGCGATGGCCTCTTGGTCAGCGAGTCCGGCCTGTGTCAGCTTGTACCCGAATCCTGCCTTGAGGTCGATGGTCTTGAAGCCAGCCTCCTTACATCGTTTGAGCATGTCTGCGCTCCCGAGTCGGCCTTCTGGCTTGGCCTTTGGATTCCCAGGGTGCTTCGGCGTCCCCATCATTTTGGCTTCAACAAGCACCTCGATGATCTCCCCCACGGCCGGGTAGGTGACGTCCAGGCTGTGATTTGGGAAGATCAGTCCAGCGACCCCGCTGCGCTTGGAAAGAACGGTGTCGGAGGCTTGCTCGAGGACGTACGCCAGCAGATCGTTGAAGTAGTCGCCCTTACCGTTTTGACGCTCACCTTCGGTGGCATTGCCCGCGATCACGGATGCGTCAAAGACTTCCATGGATCGAAGAAACCGGTCGGAAACGGCATCCCAGTGTGTCGGAGGCGGATCCTGTTGGCGGATGTCATTCAGGTGTTCTCTGAATGGGGCGCACGCAGGTCCGGTGGCGAGTGCCTGGCCGACTGCCTTTGCCATTACTTCTTTCCCAATATTGTGGCCGAATTGCGCGCGGGAGCCCTTCTGGTGACGCGCCGAAGCGCGAGACCAGCGAGTGCCTCCCGAATCTCGCGCACTTCATCGTCACCGAGACCGCCACCAGCTCGGAGGAGTAGGTCGTCAACGAGCTCCGCCGCCAACAGCAACTTCCCCTTTTTGAGCAGTTTGTTCATTGGAGCCACCAACTCCCGGAGTCGTGGGGCGTAGCTGCTCACTAGCTCGATTGAGGGGAGTGGCAAATGAACGCTCTCACCTGGCTCGAGCTTCAAGATGCCACCGCCATACGCTCGCCCAACCGTCTCAGCTCCCAACATCGTCGCACTGTTGACGCTGGCCACGGCCAGAGGAAGTGCCAAGGAGCGCAGGCGAGCGGGAAGGTAGACGCCGTGCACCGAGTTCACGTGATGGGCTCGTGCGGAGTTCAACGCGAACCTGGGAGTGTCAGCGTTCATATAGGTCAAGAAGAGGTCCGGTGGTTCGAGAATCGGGACCTGCCACCAGGGCGAACGGACCCGGCATTTGTAGGCAGTGTGAACACCTTGGGCCTCGCCTGACTTGATGTATCGGGCTGCCGCCCTGCTGGGCCGGACCTGGGGATAGAAAAGTTGAGTGGCCTGACCCAATTCACCAAGCCTGAGGAGGTCGGTTGGTTTCAGTCGTAGCGAGCGGAGATGACGAGATCCAGGAGGCGAAACTGGGAGTAGCTCTGAAGGTGGGATCCGAAGCTGTTTGACGCGCTCGGGACTCAAGAGGAAATACTCATTCTTCCCCGTCACTGCACCAAGGCGAGCCTTGCCCCATGCCGCCAATGTGGCAAAAGCTCCTGAGGTGATCAGCTCATCGCCGATCTCGATGGCACCCACCGGCGACATGGCCTTGGTCCACTTGGACGACAGTCCGGTTGAAAATGATCTCGCTGCACCAAGTTGACCACCGAGCATGCGAGGGTTCCGGACTTGGTGCACCCTGATGTGGTCAGTGCCACCGCACCCTTCCGCCATAAGCAGCACCGCCTCCGTGGACACGCCCGGAAACACCTGCTCCTCAAAGAGCACAAGCGTGACGCTGCTGAAACGGGTCATGAGGAACGTACGCACCTCAGCGGCGTAGTTGGCCGCCAGGAGCTCTGCCGGGACTACGAGACCAAGGCGGCCAGCTGGTTTCAGATAGGCGGAGGAGTGCACGACAAAAGCAGCCCAAGACGATGCCAGCTTCGTCAGGCGGACCCCCTGTGCCAATGCCGCTTGCTGGGCGGCCCGTCGGTCATCGCCGGTGAAATCCTGATAGCGGATGTATGGCGGATTGCCGACCACGGCGTCGAAGACCGGTGTGGTCGGCAGGCTGAGGAAATCCCCCACGACGATATTGGCCTTAGCTCCGACCTGGCCAACGAGGGATCGAGCTCGGGCTGCGCTGGCAGCATGAATCTCAACACCGTCGAGGGAAACTGAGTTCAGGACGGCGCCCAAAACTGCGAGGCGGCGGGTGGCGGACAAGAGGAAGGCAGCCTCGCCGGCGGACGGCTCGAGAATCCTGTCCACCTTCGAACGAATGGCCCAGGTTGAGAGGAAATTAGAGACGTCCTCAGGCGTGAAGAATGCACCTCGGGCCTTCTTGTGCTCCGGCGTGTCTGACGCCAGCCATTCCGCTTCCATGACCATGGTCATCATTCTGCCGCAGGGGTGCTCGTCAATGGTTGATCGGAGCTGGGAGCTGGCGATCAGGGGGCTCCACCTGTTCGGAGCAACCGATTTCCTCGAATCGATCGGTGTCGTCACTGCTGGTGACACCGATCAGCCTGTCCGTTTCGGCTTGCCCCCGAGAATGTTCCCGGACGGCAGTCCTCGTGCCCACCAGGCGCTCCACAATGGTCTGAGCCGCCGCGACAGGTTGGTCGCCGGGCCCCGAGAACAGAGGAAGCCAGCATGACTACCTTGGCATGGCCCATGCGCCGCGCCGTGTCCAGGCCGACGCCAGGGTGGGCTGTGAGTGAACGTCAGTTCGGAAGTGGGCGTCCCCGGTCTGTTTAGTCTGAAACGTCGTGTGGCTGAAACGGTCACCAAGGTTGACCAGCAGGAGACTCGGCAAGAGTCGGTTGTGAATCAGCTCAGCCTCCTCGCTCTTCGAGTTGACAGCTTTGCTTCAGCCGAGGCCCAAGCACGGGCATCGGTTGGCGACACGAACATCTATATAGATACGAAGGAAGCACTTCGCGAGACCGACCTGAAGGCTCATGCATTTTCGTCTGGACGACCTGCCCCCGAGGTGGAGGAAGCAGCTCCGGAGGTGGAGGAAGCCGCCCCGGCTGACGACTCAGCCGATGTAGTGCGGCTTATTCGAAGATATGAGGAGCTTGCTGAGACGATAGGGATTGGACCCCGCTTTGAGAGGAGCTTTGGGGCGTTCGATCCCAAGGGGATCGGTGACAATCAGAGACAGAGATTTATTGATCTGTTCCGAGATGAGATCCAAACAGTAAGAACAATCCGGAACAATGTTGCCCATGGCAGACACGTGCCCCTTGAACAGATTCATGACGGTAATGAGATCATTGACTCATTGCTCTCCACATGGAGTCGAGGACGTAGACAAGGTCCCTGAGTGGAGTGACGTTCGATCCACCGGACAAAGATGCCTCGGAGTGTATTGCTAGACCATCCAGGTAGAGAGCAAAAGTGCCCGTCGCAGGTGCTCGGTAAGTCCTCTCCTCAATGACGGTTTCCACTCTCATCCCTTTGAGTTGACGATGATCGTATGCCAGCCGCGCTTGCAGGATCTTCCCAGTATTGGACGGTGAGTGATACTGCGAGCATGACTGCGACCATGGCGTACCGACGTTCGAATAGTCCGGGATATCCGACCGCGTGTGCCGTGGCGTGCCGCGCGAAGTGATCAGGAGGCGGTGTGTCGTTGCCCGGCCACCAGGCAGTCAAAGCTCTATTGAGCGGTCGCAGCACAAGTGCCTCACCTGCGACCTGTAGCCCCAATTCCTCAAAGTCCTCGGTCGCCACCGGCCAGTAGCCCTTGCCGTCCGGAGTATCAGTCATCCCAACGGTTGGGTTGAGCCGGCTTCCTCTGCGAAACCTGGCCGCTCTACATCTCTAGTCGAGAAGGATGGCCACGCCGGACTCGTTTCAAGGTATCAGGCCGACTACGCTCGCCTATACCCACATAGAGCCACACCAGCTCACATCAGAGGATCGACATGACCGATGTCACGGCCGACGTTATCGCGGGAGTGAGTGGAGCCATAGCATTGCTCGCATACTTTAAGTCTCGATCATCTGATTCATTCGCGCGAAACGCAAATCAGATCTCAGTCGAAGCCAACAAGCTTGCGAAGGAAGCCAACGACCAGGCGGAAGACTTCTTCCGGAAATCCGGCGGTCACATCGAGGTCTCGCTCTCGGCGGACGACGCGGTATTCGGCGAACCAACGTTTGCAGTGATTCACGCCCATCTGCGTCAGCGTCTTTCCAATACTGCGCCCTCATGAACGAGACTGATCGGCCGAATTGTTTGATCGTCGCGTCAGCCTGCTCTACAGGTCTTGGCCTCTTCACAACTGTTTACTCGCTCATCCGCAGTCTGCATCACCTCCGAGAATTTGATGATGCGGACCTGAGGTCAGCGCTCATCGCATACCTTCCGGATCGTCGACGCCTTTACTGCGCGGCTGCCAACGTCCGAAGCGTCAGGTTTGGATCGACATGGCCAAGGCGCCCAGAACTCGCACGAATTCCAGCTCGGCGGCCAGCGATAGCGGTGGTTTCATAAACGCCGCTGACCAGCGGAGGGAGTAGGATTCGGGCCCACGAGAATTTGCGTTCCACGGCTTTTCAAGTGCGACCCTGAGCGTCTACAGAGTACGCCTGAATGCGCCTGACCTGGGGTTATTTCCGGAGGCCGTCCACCCAGTATGGCCCCGTAGGACCCAATTCTGCTGAATTTATGGCCCAAATTATGGCTCGGCGGCTCTGACCTGACTCGATGACAGTCTGTTGATCGGTCGGGGCAGGTCAGTCAATTCGCTGTTCCTTGCGCCTTGGCTGAGTTGGTTCAAACAGATTTACCCAAGGTTGGTCTCTCGCGGTGCAAGGCGGATCCCGACCGGCGGCGTGGGCTTCGTCAACCGCGTTGCCAATGGAGGAAGAGTCCAAGGTCGCCCTCGAGCGGATCCAACCGGATCGCGTCCCAGGTTATGGCGATAGTGAAGCCGTGGACGCGTCCTTCGACTTGATCAGGCGTGATCTGGCCGGATACGATGGATTTGAGATCGCCTTGAGGCATCCCCCCAGGTCTGCGGATGTCATGCGACAGCCAGAGTGCGGCGCCGAGTGGCACGATCGGCGGTTTGGTCGTAGCTAACGCCTAACTCGGGCCGCATATATCTCGTGGTGCGACGAGCCTCCGTGCTGCGAGAAGGTCGGTGAGCACCAGCGATCCGGTTCGGGGTGACTGCTCGTGACCGACCGATGTGTGTGCGAGGCTTGGCCATGGTCGATTCGCCAGACCTGCACAGTGCGTTTTACGACCACTTCGGCTGGCGGCTGCGTGCCGCCCCGGTAGAGGTCGGACAGGGGCGGCTCGCGGAGACCCACGAGTACTTTCACCGTCAGCTAGATGATACGACTGCCTTCGGCGGCCTGCTCGGAACTGTCGCCGCACTGGCCGACTCCCTCCCGGATGCACGGTGGCCTCGAGTGCGCATTCAACTGGAGGCCATGAGCGACTTGGTTCATGAGACCTTCGCTGTCGGGATGAGCTTGCTGACTACTCAACGGCCCCTGGAACCGATCGAAAACTACCCGACCTACGACCGTCATGTTCGAACCGCCCAGCGGCTTATCGGTACCGATGTCCACCCGTGGGTGGCTCTAGCGGCGCTTCGGGCCGCCGCGGTGTCGTCGATGCAGACTGATGCTCTTCACCTCGCTCGAATATCGGGCCTTGCTGCCTTCACGCCACTACGGCTTTCCCCGATGGAGCGTCCCAACTACAGGCTGGCAGCACTGCTGAAAAGCAGCTTCTCCGATCTGGTCCTAGCAGAGCACTCCGAGGCTAGGCGGAACTACCGCAACGAACGGTGGTGGTTACCCGCCGGCGATGTGCTCTTGGGACCTGACTCCATGGACGGAGCGGCCGCCGAGGCATTCTCGGTGCTCTTGCGTCGTCTAATCGGGCAAGCTGAGGAGATGATTCGAACCGCGGACGGAACTGTGGTCGCATGGGATGCCCACCATGATGACCTGCGGGCTCTGCTGCTCGACGCCCAACAGCTAGCACCCGATGGGCTCGCGCGCATTGGGGCATTGGTGGAGTCGCCTGGCGGTGAGCTATTGCACGGAGGCCCCCTGGATGGCCAAATACTGGAGTTAACGGCGGCTCCCAGCCGTGCCGTCGTGTTACCTTACGGCGCAGCATCAGCTACGAGCGGAGACGGAGAGCACAAGCACTCCTTCCTTGTCGTCACGACCCCCCGCCGGCTTCGCGCTTCCCACGAGCTAGACGGTGTCGCCTTGCCTGAAACTGAAACTGTGGCCTGTGTA
>OCZT010004525.1_pt1 | contig 14009 bp, 13 predicted proteins | sample 1539031 | NCBI WGS metagenome assembly OCZT01 (sample SAMEA3539308, study PRJEB22396) | soil metagenome | biome: tundra; feature: field; material: soil | place: USA | collected 2010-05 | depth 0.15 m
GTGAACCCGCACACCGGCGCCTTGCACGGCAACCTGATCACGCGCACGCTCGGCCGCTTCAACCGCTGGTTCGATACCGCGAGCACGGGCTACCGCGGAATCATCCGGTGGGCGCTCGGGAACCGGAAGACGACGATCGCGGTGGCGGTGCTGAGCCTGGTGGCGGCCCTGGCGCTGGTGCCCTTCATCGGGGGATCGTTCAATCCGGATTCGGACAACAGCGAGTTCACCGTGCAATTCGAGACGCCTGAAGGATCGAGCCTGGTCCAGACAAGGGTGAAGGCCGAGCAGGTGGGAGCGACGCTGCGCGCGATGGATGGCGTCGCCTACACATATACCACGATAGGCGCGGGCCCGACCGGTTCGGTGCGTGCGGGCGAGGTTTACGTGCGCCTCACGCCGCCTGGAGGGCGTTCGATCTCGCAGAAGCAGATGATGATGGTGGCGCGTGCGCGTCTCGCTCCGATCTACGGCGTGCGCACGTACGCAATGGAGAATTCAGGCCCGGGTGGTACACAGGCACCGCTGCAGGTGGAACTCCGCGGCCCCGACATCGGCGAGCTGCAGCGGATTTCGCAGTTGATCCTGGCCCAGGTACGGACCATCCCGGGGGTCGTCGACGTGAAGTCGTCGCTCGGAGATCCGAAGCCGGAACTGCGCGTCGAGGTGGACCGCGACGCGGCCAACCAGGTGGGGCTCGACATCGGCGCCCTCTCGTCGACGATCCGTCCGCTCTTCGCCGGAGAGGTGGTCACGCGCTGGGAGGATCCGACCGGCGAGGAGCGCGACGTGCGTGTACAGCTCGCGCCCGAGTTGCGCAGATCGATCGCCGACGTGAGCGCACTGCCGGTGCCGACCGCCAAGGTGGGGCCGAACGGCGTGACGTCCGCCAGGCTCGGAGACGTCGCGCACATCAGCGTCGCCAGCGCACCGTCGCAGATCGACCGCATGCGGCTGGAGCGCGTGGTCAGCATCTCGGGCAATACGTCACCCGAGATCTCGCTGTCGGAGGCGTCGGCGGCGATCCGGACGAAGCTGGCGGGGATTCCGATGCCGCCGGGTTACTCGACCAATCTCGGAGGGCAGACGGAGCTGCTCGCGGAGACGGGCGGCTACGTCGTCGAGGCCATCCTGCTCGCGGTCATCCTGATCTTCCTGATTCTCGCGTCGCAGTTCGAGTCGTTCACGCAGCCGCTGGCGATCATGCTCTCGCTCCCGCTCTCGCTGGTGGGCGTGTTGCTCGCACTGCTGCTCACGCGTACCACGCTCAACATCATGAGCATGATCGGCGTGATCATGCTCATGGGGCTGGTGACGAAGAACGCGATCCTGCTCGTGGACAATGCGAACGAACGACGCCGGCAGGGGACGGACCGTTTCACGGCACTCATCGAGGCGGGCGCGGTGCGGCTCCGGCCGATCATGATGACGACGCTGGCGATGATCGCCGGCATGCTGCCGATCGCGCTGGCCCTGGGCGAAGGTGGCGAGTTCCGCGCGCCGATGGCCCGCGCCGTGATCGGCGGACTCATCACGTCGACGATGCTCACGCTCGTGGTGGTGCCGGTGGCGTACAGCTATCTCGACGATTTCGGGGGTTGGATCAAGCACTTTTTCGTGTCGAAGGAACGCGAGATGGAGATCACCGCCGAACGGGAGATCTCCGGCAGCGCGCCGTGACGCTCGCTCGGTGTCTCACTCGTATATTGGCAGAGAGGGCGGTATGAACGAAGGGGCCGATTCAGGGATGGACCCGAGCTCAGGCTCACGACCCGGAGACGGAGTACAACATGGTCACCAGGAAAATGTTTGTCAGCTATGACTACGTCAACGACGCGAAGCACAAGAATCTTCTTGTGGCGTGGGCGAAGAACAGTGACTTCGCATTCTTCTTGAATGACCAGTCTGTTGACGTGTCTGTGGATAGTACAGATGCAGCCGAGATCAAGCGCGTTATCTCGGCAAGCGTCCGCGCGGCGACCTACTTTTTGTGTCTCATAGGCAAGGAAACTCACAAGAGCGAGTGGGTCGCTTGGGAGATCGCCAAGGCTGTCGAGCTGAAGAAGCGCCTCGTCGCCGTAAAAATCGGCAAGGACGACGTGAGTCCCGCAGGACTGTTGAACCAAGGCGCGAGCTGGACGCTCTCTTTTTCATCGGACGGGATTGCGAAGGCAATCGATGCCGCGTGATCGGTAACGAACATGCCGCCGGGAGGACGGTGCAATCGGCAAACGGTATGAACGAATACGCCAAGACCTGTTTTGTGGTGATGCCATTCGGCCGGAAATCCGTCGGAAGACGCAGACTTCCGTTTCTGCCGTTTCTTCCGATTTCGCGCGGTCGAGTGGTCGACTTCGACCGGATTTACGACCGCGTTTTTTTACCGGCGATCGAGGCCGTGCAGCTCCCGGAGGGTGGGCACCTCGTGGCGGACCGTGCTGACAAGCGGTTCTACTCCGGGATCATTGGCGACGAGATGTTTCGCTCGCTGGAGTATGCTCGCGTCGTGCTGGCGGATATCTCCAGTGTCAATCCGAACGTTGTTTATGAACTCGGAGCTCGCCACCGGGCGCGAGAATCCGGGACGATCGTTTTGCGCCAGGTCGATGCGTCCATTCCAATTGACGTTGACCAAGGGCGCGCTTTCCCTTACGAGTACCAACCAGTTGAGAGGAGAGAAGCCGCAATTCGGCTGGTTTCGAGGGTCCTCAGAGAGTCGCTCACTGAACTCCGGCCGGACAGCCCCGTGCAGGTTGCGATCTCCCGTCAACATGCGGAGGGGCAACGACACCCCGGCTTTGAAGCGCTCTTGAAGCGAGCCGAAGATGATATCAGAGCTCGAGATCCGGATGCAGCGGCTGCCAAGTATGAGCAGGCCATTCGCAGCTTTGACGCCGGCCCACTTGTTCGGATGAAGCTGGCCATGATGCGCCGCGACCAAGGCGCATGGACGGCCGTAATCCGAAAGGTGAATGCCATTCTCACGGACATGCCCAGCTATGGCGAGGCACATAAGGGAAAGGGCATAGCGGAGAATAAACTCTGGGTTGCTGCTGGATCACCGGCCGACATGGCCACCGGCGAACAATCATTGCTCAGAGCGATTGCCCTCAGGCTGAATGACTACGACGCTCATGCGTCGCTTGGGGGCCAACTCAAGCGTTCCGGCAGGCTTCGCTACGCGAGTGAAGCATATCGTCGGGCAACGCACGTGTCTCACGGGCATCCGTACCCCCTGCTTAACGAAGTCAAGCTCGAGGCACACATTCAGCGGAAGTTGGTCATGGCTGACCGACACAAATATCAACTCGAGCGTGCGGAGCGGACGCGAATGGCACAGGCCAACGACAAGCCGCCCTCGGATGCTCCGTGGTGCTTCTTCGACCTGGCCGAGATGAGACTCTATGCTGGCGGGCGGGCGAGCGCCCTCCGCTGGATGAATGAAGGCATTCGCGCCTGCAGCTCAGGTTGGCAAATCGAGACTTGTCGGCAAAGCCTGCTGCTGCTGAGAGACGTTACAGGGATCGACGGTTCCTTGCTCTCCGAAATGGTTCGTTCACTCAAGCAAGCGGAGGAACTGCTGGCGGCATGATCGCCCCCCGATGAATCGATCTCAATGATGCCCAAAGCAAACGAGGGGCCGCGTCCACTTGGACGCGGCCCCTCGTTCCCGTCGGATGGCACATTATGACGCCAAGTAGCAGGGCCTCGTTCACGTTTCACGGGGTCGGGTTCGACATCACGCAACCCGTACGGCTAGAGCAGAAAAACTTGAGGGAATACGTCGGTTCAATCGACGCGGACCATACCCGAATCGCCGGTGTAGTTCACGACGAGACGCGAATGCCACTCGAAAAGGTCAAGCAACTCTTCGCGGAGGCCCAAACCAAGGATGCGCAGTTCGTCCCGACCAACGGCCTGGTTCACGAAGTCCGGGCGGTTGTTATTCCACTTGGCGCGCGCACGCGTCGCTATCGCGTCGCAGACGTGGAAGCGTACCTTCTCCAATCACGCCGCGCCTCGCACTGAGGTTGACGGTCGCTGAATCACCGCTCTCCGGCGAGACATGCAACGGCGCATCGCCGCCTACCACTCATACTGAGGCCTCCAGACGATGCGCTATGCGAAGCTCGCACTCCTGATGCTCGTAACGGCTTGCGCCGTTCTTTCCGGGCCGACCGTGCGGGTCACGAAGCTGCGGCCGGAGCCACTCGAGCCGCGCCCTGCGGACTACGACATTCGGATCTATCACGAGAACCAGCCCCGTTGCGCGTTCGATCTGATCGCAACTCTCAGCACGGATCAGACGGCGGATATTCGCACGGGGGACGCCCTCGTCGAGATCCTACGCGTGAAAGCTCGAGAACTCGGAGGGGATGCCATCATGAACCTCTCCAGCGAAACGCATACGGCCGGCATGACGGGCACCGACGGACGCGTGACGCTCGAGAAGACCCCGGTGTGGTCCGGCACCGTCATCCGGTTCAAGAGCCTGAAGTGCGCCGAGTAGGTGCTGCCTGTTCGCTCCACTCGGATGGCGCATTGTGATGCCTAGTAGCAGGGGCGGGACTCGAACCCGCGACCCCGGCATTATGAGTGCCAGGAATCATGGGCTGAGGATGGTCGCATAGAGCGAACACATGGTTGGCCACGCACTTAGAAATGCGCCCATGTTCGTACAGTTTGTCCCCGCCCTTGTCCCCGGAACCACTTCGTCGAGTCGTGGCGGCCGCTATCCCGGCGGACATGTAGTCGGGGAGTGACGACCGACCGCACGATTACGAATGGTCTACCGTAGGTGCTTCTACTCAGCAGGATGCCGTGTTTCGCTGTGGAATGAATGAGTCTGAGTATGACGCGACATGCTCAGTTGGGGCTCATGCAGCATACGAACTGCGACCTAACTGCGACCTGCAGCGTGTCCGGCCGGTCCAGAACGCTGGGCCGTATGTCGCCGCGCCGGTTCACTGGTCGGCCGGGGAGTGTGGGACAAGAGAAAGCGTGGCCGAATGTCGCGCTCACGGAGCTGGGCCTCACTCAGCGCGGAGCACACTCGCCGGATCGACGTGGGTGGTGCGCAACGCCGGGAGTGCACTCGCGACGAGTGCCACCAGAAGCAGCATGCCGGCGACCGCGCCGTATACCGTGGGGTCCCGAGGCGACACGCCGAACAGCAGCGGTATCGCCAGCGGACTCAGGGCGAATGACACCAGCGAGCCCACGGCCACGCCGCAGATCGCATACAGCGCGCCTTCCCTCAATACCAGGCGGAGCACGTCACCCTGCTCAGCACCGAGAGCCATTCGAATACCGAGTTCCCCTCGGCGCTGTTCTACCCCGAAACTCACCACGCTGAAGAGTCCAAGCGCGGCCACGGCCAGCGCGAGAATCCCGAACACGCTGAACAGCACGGCCCCCAGGCGCCAGGGCCGCACCTGCGGAGACAACGCTTCGGACATCGGCGTCACGCTGACGTAAGGAAGATTCGCCGCGAGAGACTGGAGCGCCTCGCGCACGGCGCGCGCCGCGGCGAGCGGGTCGCCGCGCGGCCGAAACAGCAGTGCGCGCCAGGAACCCGCGAAGGTGCTGTCAGACTGCGCCAGCGGAGCGTAGAACATCAGCTGACGCTCCTCGTTGAGCGAGTATCGGCGCGCGTTCGCCACGACTCCGACGATGCGTGCACAGGCGTCTCCGTGGCCGTCGATCTTGACGCACGCGCCGACGGGATCGTGACCTGGCCAGTACAGATCCGCCATCGTCTGGTTGACGATCACCACGGGCTCTCCGCGAGCACCGTCAACCGCGCTGAACTCACGCCCGCGCAGAACACGCGTGCCCAACGTGGAGAAATAGCCGGGCGACACGTCGAACTCGTAAGGACCGCCGCTCGGCAGGGCCGGCAGAGAGTCGTGTCCGGGAATCGTGACGCCACTGCCGACTGAGCCGCCGAAGGAATACGCCGACGCCAGGCTCACGCGCTCCGCTATCGGGAGTCCCTGTACTCGCTCGGCCGCCTGCTCGAAGAACGCCGCCACCTGAGGGCGGGTGTAGCCAATCCCTTTCAGGTCCACGCTGACGATCATCACGCTGTCGGCTCGCACCCCGAGGTCCAGCGATTGCACGTTGTGCAGGCTCCTGACGAACAGGCCGGCGCCGATCAGTAGAACCACCGAAAGCGCCGCCTGCGCCACTAGCAGCGAAACTCGCGTCGTCTTGTGCGTACGCGACCCGCTGCTGCGCTCCCCGGCCTTGAGCCCGGCCACCAGGTCCGGATGGCTCGCCTGCAGCGCGGGAACCAGCCCCGTCAGCAGCCCGGTGAGCAGAGCGGCCGACGCCGTGATCCCGAGTGTCCGCGTGTCGACCGGCCAGCCAGTCCACACAATGTTCGGAAGCAGGAACGACCGGAGGGCGACGGAACTCCAGTAAGCGACGACGAGCGCCGCGAGCCCTCCGAGCGCGGCGAGCAGCACTCCTTCGCCCAGGAGTTGCGCGACCAGCCTCCCCCGCCCGATCCCGAGGGCCACGCGCACGGCGATTTCGCGACGCCGCTCGACGGCGCGCGCGAGCAGCAAGTTGGCGACGTTCGCGCAGGCGATGAGCAGGACGACGAGCGACATCGCGGCCAGCCACTTCGCCGTCCGTACTTCCGGCTCGGGATTGGGGCCTCTCGCGCGGATCACCGATCCGACCTCGACTCGCAGGCTGTCCCCGATGTCGAGGTGCGCGCCGCGCGACTGCCTGAGCAGCGCTGACGCTTCCGCGTTCGCCCGCGCGTTGGTGGCGCCCGGTTTCAGGCGCGCGACAAACTCCATCCAATAGCCGCCCTCTTCCTGCCACTGCGAACCGCGGAGCACATCGCGCGCCGCGACGTGCATCGGCAGCCACAGATCGGTTCGCGTCAGCTCCGTGCCCGTGAACCCACGCGGCGCGACGCCGACGACAGCATACTGCGTCCCCTGTACCTTCACCAGACGTCCGAGCACGGTCGAGTCTCCGCCAAAGCGCGTCCGCCAGACCTCCTCACTGAGCACGAGCGTCGGCGACGCGGTTTCGCGGTCCTCGTCGTCGGCGAAGAATCGTCCGAGCACCGGGCGCACCCCGAGAAGAGGAAAGAAGTTCGCCGAGACGAGCGTACCCTGCAGTTGGGCCGCCTCGGCTCCTCGGCCGAGCGTGACCTTGCGGGTGAGGAATCCGGCCACATGCTCGAACGAGGTCGCGCGATCACGGATTGCCGCGAAGCCGGCGTAGTCACCGAGCGAGTTGCTGAACCACTCCTTGCGGAAGGAACTCTTGCCGAACGTATAGAATCGCACGACACGATCCGGCTCGCGCACGTAGTCCGGCGGCCGGAGCAGCAAGCGGTCGATGACTCCGAAGAGCGTCGCGTTGGCGCCGATGCCGAGCGCGAGGGTCACCACGACTGCGGCAGCGAAGCCGGGGGAACGGCGCAATCCGCGAAGCGCGTAGTTGAGGTCCTGCACGACATGCTCGAAGAGGCTCACGCCGCGCGTCTCGCGCACCTCCTCCTTGCGTCGCTCGATTCCGCCGAACTCGCTCAGCGCCGCCGTGCGAGCCGCGCTCGCTGACATCCCATCTGCGACGTTCGCCGCTGTCTGCCGTTCGATGTGGTCGCGGATCTCGTCGTCGAGTTCCTGCTCCACGTCCTTCCGACGGAAGAGCGAGCGGAATCGAAGGGGCAACGTGTGCAGCCATCGCTCGATGCGCATGGCTCAGGCCTCCTTCAACCGCACGACCATGGAGATCGCGGCGGAGAGGCGGGCCCAGCTTTCACGTTCTTCATCGAGTTGGCGCCGGCCAAGCCGCGTAAGCGAGTAGAACTTAGCGCGCCGGTTGTTCTCGCTCTGTCGCCACTCTGCGGTGATCCACCCTTCCTGCTCCAGCTTGTGCAGGGCAGGATACAGCGAACCGTCGCTGACGCGTAGGACGTCCTTCGAGTGGTGCTTCAAGCGCTGGCTGATGTCCCAGCCGTTCATCGGCTCCAGCGCGAGCATCTTCAAGATCAGGAGGTCCAGCGTACCCTGCACCAGGTCCGTCGGTCGGCTCATGTGTCGCCTCTCGGTTACCGCGAGAAGCTACGACGACTCCTCTCGGTAAGCAAGGGAAGACGACCGAAGTGTCGACAGCGCACGCCTGCGAGCCGTGCGCTGCGAGTTGCGCGGACGTTCGGCTTAATCCTCGTACTCATACTCCTTCGTGAGACATGCGAATGGGTACTGGTAGGCGTATCGCCCGAGATCGTCGTCCATCGCTTCCGCACCAAACCGCGTTGACACATGACGTTGCGCGCCGCAGTTCGGTTGCCGCAATCTCCACGCGCCTGATTCTCGAGCCTAGCGCCTCTCACACACTCGACGATCAAACCAGTTCGGCGGTGGCGATCCCTCGAGTCCAGGAGCGGCGCAATACGCGCTCCGCGTCACCGCCAACCGCGTAGGAGGTGTCGCCTCGCGCTGCCAGTGCAACAGTCCATCCACCATCCAAACCCCTTCATTCTTGTCGTCGAGACACTCCCAGGCGGTCGCTCCATGCACTACGCAGCCGTGATACGAGAATGCGCCGGCGGGGATCACCAACTGGCGAGATACGACGGTGAAGATCAAGGTTCCGAATCGGTGCGCCTCGCCACTACAGGCACCGTCCTTGATACCGACTCCCTTGTCGAATTGGGTGAAATACGCGGTCACTTCCGACACGTCGCTTAGCTGCCGTTCCCCGGATGCCGGACCGCACGCCACAAGGGCGATCGTCGACACGATCATCACGATAGCAGCGAGGAACGGCGCCCTCGTCACGGCTTTCCGCACCCAACGCGCTCGACTTTATCCTTCGCCTTGCCTTCCGCGACCGTCTGCCACTGCATATTCGACGGCGAGTCGGCGCCACCGCACGCAAGCGGCACCTTGTGGTCGATGACGTAGCCAGGCCGACCGCGCGGAAACCCCGTCTGTTTCTCAAACGTGCGCTTGGCTTCCTCGCTACGCGCGATCTTGCCCTTGCTGGTTCGCTTCGCCGGGCCCGCGGTCGACGGCGCGGCGGCTTTCGGCGCCCTCGGTGCCCTCACCGACGGAGTCGTGCTCTTCGGCGCCTTCGGTGTTTTCGGTGCTTTTGGCTTGAGTGCCTTTGCGGACGGCGCTCTCGGCTTCGGCACCTTGAAGGTAGGCGCCCTAGTGGACGCTCGCGGCGCGGTGTAGTGGCCGCCCTTGTGGCTGGAGCCTGTGCCGGAGTGCGGCACCAACGATCGGCTTTTAGGCGCGCCCGATCGGCTCGAGTGCGACTTCTGCGCGTCCGCGGCGCCTGCGAGCACCAGCGCGGCGAAGATGAGAGAGACGACCCGAACGAAACGCATCACGACTCCCTGACGGCGAGAGCTACACGCTAGTATGGCGTCCCAGAAGTTCCTTGCCTATTTCGTCGCCGCTGGAACTGCGGACGAGACCGCGTGGCTTGATTGTGATCTTGGTCTCGACGTCGCGTAGCCCGAAGGTGCCGCGAACCGCGCGCATCGCATAGGTTGTTCCCAAGGGTCTTGGGCGGTCTTGTCAGACGAGCTCGATCCCCACGTCGGTGACGTTGCCGCGCCGGTATTCGAAGTCTTGGCAGATGCGCCTTGTCGCGGAGCAGCCTGATGAAGACCACAGACCTTCCGACCGATCGATGGACGGCGAGTTGCCTGGTCGCTTTCGGGATTCTGATGTGCTCCTGCGGTCACTCGGCCGAGGCACCCCAGGCCAGCCCGCCTTGGCTCAAGGCAACGGCCGCGACCGTGAGCTTGATCGCCACCGGCGATTCCGTGGCCTCGTCTCTGACCGTCACGAACACGGGAACAACCGCCCAGACCATTCAGTTCGCGCCGTGCACCTATCTCGGACCACTCTCGCTTCGCGCGTATGCGGCCGGCGCGGCGAACCCCGCATGGGACAGCGCGCTCGATAACAACGCGCCATGCTTCACCGCGACCGAGAGTGCAGAGCTGAAGCCGGGTGCATCGCACACGTTCTTGCAGGTCAACGACGTCAACGAGATTCTTGGCGACTCGCTCGCGCCGGGCTCGTACGTACTCACGGCCTCAGGACGCAACTTGATGCCGGCGACGACCACAGAACTCGGCAGCGCAACGCTTTCGCTCTCGAAGCACGCAGTTGCAGCGGCAACATTCAGTCTTACGACTGACAGCCCGGTGTATTCCGCGACGGCGAGCGGCACCGGCTTCATTTCGTACAGCTTCACTGTCATCACGCGCTACGTCAACAACGGCTCAACGCCTGCCTCGTTGTTGACCTGCGATAGCCGGCATCCGTACTTCAACGTCTGGGGTGTGGGCAACAACGTTGGGAATTCGCCATACGACCCGCTCTCGACCTGTGATGTCCCATTGCCGACGCTGACCGTCGCACCAGGCGCGGTGAGATTCGACACGCTCTCGATAGTCGGTCCCACAACCACCGGGGCGGACGGAGTTGCATCCACTCCGCTGTACGGGCAGGTGTTGCTCAGTTTCCGCGGCGGAACGGGATGCAGTTGGGCGTTGTCGCAACTCTGCGTGAGACAGCCGTCGACCGTCTTCGCCATACGGCTGCCGCAGTAGGTTGTTGATCAGGCCTGCGAGCTTGAGTTATGAGCGGAACTTCTGTGTGCTGCCTCATTAGTTGCTAGCATTATTCTTGCGACGTCTTTGGGCATATCTTTCCCGGAGACGCTATGCCTCGTGGCCGCCCGCGTACCTTCGAGATTACGCTCACCGAGACGGGGCGCACCGCCTTGGCGGACATCGCGGGCTCGCGCTCGTTGCCGGCGGGGTTGGTCCGCCGCGCGCGGGTCATCTTGCTTTCTGCCGACGGCGAGACAAATCGCGACATCGCCGCCGCAGTGGATCTGAGCGGCACGATGGTCGGCCATTGGCGCCGCCGGTTTCGGGACGCCGGCCTCGTGGGGCTGTACGACGCGCCCCGGGCTGGCCGGCCCCGCACACACGACGACGATGATGTGGCCCGGCTGCTGCGCACGGTGCTGCGGACGAAGCCTGCGCACGCGACGCACTGGAGCATCCGTTCCGCCGCGGCCAAGACGGGAATCCACCGCAGTACGGTCCAGCGCTACTTCACGCTCTTCGGCGTGCAGCCCCATCGGTCGAAGTCCTTCAAACTCTCCACCGATCCATTCTTCGTCGAGAAAGTCCGCGATATCGTCGGCCTCTACCTCAATCCGCCAGACCACGCGCTCGTGCTGGCCGTGGACGAGAAGAGCCAAATCCAAGCCCTCGAGCGGACGGCCCCCATCCTGCCGATGGGCCTCGGGTATGTCGAGGGCGTCACGCACGACTATCTCCGCCACGGCACGACCACGCTCTTCGCCGCGCTCGATGTCCAGAGCGGGCACGTGATCACGCAGTGCAAGCCGCGCCATCGGCATCAGGAGTTCCTCCGCTTCTTGGAGCATCTCGATACCCAAGTGCCGCGCCGACTCGACGTGCATTTGATCCTCGACAACTACGCGACGCACAAGCACGCCAAGGTCCGCGCGTGGCTCGCGAAACGGCCCCGGTATCACGTGCATTTCACACCCACGTACAGCTCCTGGCTCAACCAAGTCGAACGGTGGTTCGGGTTGATCACCCAGCAGGCCATCCGCCGCGGCTCCTATCGCACGGTCAAAGAGTTGATCCGCCGCATCGAGGCTTACGTCGCGCACCACAACCGCACCGCGTCTCCCTTCACCTGGACCGCGACGGCCGACTCGATCCTGGCCAAACTCAAACGACTTACAACAGTTATTTCTGAGTCAGTACACTAGGGCATCCTGAGAGGTGCCCGATGCCGTGGAGACACGTGGACGCGAAATCACAGCGGTTGCAGTTCGTGCGGGATGCGCGCCGGCGACTCATGACGTTGACGGAGTTGTGCGCGCTGTATGGGATCAGCCGGGTCACCGGCTACAAGTGGCTCGAGCGCGCCGAGCGGAGCGGGTTGGACTTCCTCGAGGAACTCTCGCGACGTCCGCACTCGTGTCCGCACGCGACACCGGTGGAACTGCAAGCGCGGCTCCTCGACGCGCGCCGACATCACCCGACGTGAGGTCCCCGCAAGCTGTTGGCCTTGGTGCATCGGCAGGATCGTCGTCAGGGCACGGACTTCGCGTGGCCCGCACAGGCGCACAGCGCGCAGAAAGACCGACGCGCGAATCGCAAAAGGCTCATCTGACCCACCCGGGAGTGTTGTTCGTGGCTGTTTGATCGTGCGATCCCTTGTCTAATATTGAGCCGAATTGCCAACGCGGATAGATCACGCGAGGAGACGGAACACGATGAACCGCAAACTCAGGGCGAAAGCTGAAAACATTGTATTCTCCGAGGCGAGACAGGACTATCCGTTCGTCGCCGCGATCACAAGGCGCATCATGGCCACGAAGGCACCAGCGGTTCGAAGGCTTGAACGTCGACTCGTTAGACTGCGTGCCGGCTCGATTAGGGTGAAGGACGCCAAGGGCAACGACAGCACTTCAGCCCACATCGAGCACATCAGTTCGATCAGCATCGACGCGGCGAATCACCACGCCGCGGCGATCGCGGACGGTGCATGCATGCAGCTTGTCTTTGCGTTTCTCGAGCGAACCCTTCGCGATCTCTGTGAAGAGGTCTCTTCGAAGCCGAAGCAACTTTCAGCGTACCTTCGGAAGCGCGCGAAGGAGCGGGTCGGCAAGGTTCAGAAGTACCTCGACTTCCTGCGATCGCACGGAGGCTTGACCTTCACGGTCGGCCCCGACGTACGACGTCTCCTGAAGCGCGAGAAAGAGCTCAGAGACATCTTCACGCACGGTGACTGGCTTCTTCACTACTTTGGTTCGGCTCGCGATGGAGCAGCCGACGCGCTCAAGGCCGTAGCCTCGCTCATTGAGGCGTTGGACTCTGCATATCTGATTGCGCGTCCCGAGATCTGAGCCCCCCGTCGGTTGCCCGTTTGGCCGCCCCGTAGCCCTTCGTGAACGTCGCGTAGGGTATCAGTAGTGGTATCACGCGCCAACCGGCGGTTCGGGACGCGCAGGAAAGATCAGCGCGAGATGCAGGTCGGCCGCCTCGCTGTTGGCCGCTGCGCGCATCTGTTGAAGTCGCCGATTCATGGTGGTACGGCTCACCCGACCGGTCGACTTACGAAGCACGGGCCGCACGTCCCGGAAGTACGACGCCTTCAGGTCGTCTGCGAGGCGCTCTGGATCAACGAAGAGATTGCCAGTGGGGTCGACCGTGAGGTGCCGCCATCCGTTCTGGCCGGCGACATGGATCGGCCCCTTGGGAATGAACGAGTGCGCGATATCGTGTCGCACCAACTTGTAGAGCGCCCGACCCTGGGCAACGGTCCGATCGCGCTCACGATATAGGTGTTTCGACCAGTAGCTGACGAAATAGCTCTCGCTACGACTGTGGTCGAACGACCGTTGAGAAAGCAGAGCGCCGAATAGCTCGATCCCACCGAACGAGGTCATCAGCCACGGATATCCGACGCCCGACGGAGCGAGCGCCGTAAGATCATAGAACAGGTAGCCCTCGACGTTGTGCTCGAGGAAGTCTTCGATCTCCATGATGCTGGCAGAATGGCCGCCGACAGCAGTGACCGCAAGACTCTTACCTGCGCTCGGCGTCCGTGTCGTCTGCGCGCAAGATCAGCCTCCACCGCACGAATCCCTGCCTCAGATCGGAGCAGCGCGTGGGACTCCCGTTCTGAAGCATCAGCGGGAGGTCTTCGATGGTACCGTTCAAAGGAAGCGGTCCAGCCGCCCTGAGGCCCCTTTCCTCTTACCAGCGCCGCGATCGGAACCGGCACCTAGTACTACAGTTGCGAGTCATTACGGCGGGTACGGTAATGGGCGCGGCGCGCCGCGGGGTCACGTCGCACGGTGACGCTGGTCAGGCGGAGGGGCCCGCGCATCGCGGGGCCCCGTCGTCGTTCAGCCGACGAGCGTCGACGCCGGCACGTCGGCGCACGGATAGTCCGTGT
>OCZT010004526.1_pt1 | contig 14007 bp, 13 predicted proteins | sample 1539031 | NCBI WGS metagenome assembly OCZT01 (sample SAMEA3539308, study PRJEB22396) | soil metagenome | biome: tundra; feature: field; material: soil | place: USA | collected 2010-05 | depth 0.15 m
AAAGGACCTGCCGTTACGGATTGCGCGGCGAGCTGGGCGGGCCGGCACTCGGTCTCCCAAACTTCTGTTGCAGAGAGCGATACTCCTCAAAGATTTTCGTGCGCTGCCCTTGCGCGAGCGCTTGAACGATTTTTTCGTTGTATTCGCGATCGCTTGGCCGGTCCGGCCCCGAGGTTACGTATGCGAAGAATGTCTGACTGTACATGGGGGTAACGGCTTCCACCCCATGCGTGGAGGCGTAAAGCACCAGGGCTTTCATCCACTTCGCGTCCAGGTCTTCGAAATCCGCATTGCCCGCTCCTTTTATGGTGAGGGTTTCAAGCCCTGTGCCAATAGCGTTTGGTGGCAGCGGGCCGGTGAAAGCCGGGCGCCACGTCTCCTCGATGGAGACAGGCTTGTTTGCAGCATGCGCTATTTGCGCCATCTGATCGTAGATGTTGAGATGCGTGAGGTCGTAGATATCCATGATCAGAAAATCCAGGTTGGGCATAGCGGCGAAAGCCTGGTAGTAAGGCAGCTCACCATACCATCCGCCCGCGCCCACAAGGGTGTTCGGGGAGGCCCGCTTGATGGCCCGGATAGCGGCGTCGAGGTACGCTGCCCAGGCGTTTGGCCCGGCTCGGATACCCATGCGGGCATCCATGGTAACGGGCTCATGCACGGGCACCAGATAGTCCGGGTGATAACGGGCGGCGAATTGCGCGCACGCCTTCACAGCGGGAGCCGCATAGTCCTGAAAACGCTGGACCTGCATGTCGGCGTTCCGGGCGCCGACTCTGGCGTATACCAGATTGATCTCAACCCGCAGGCCTAACTCGCGGATATGCTTTACCACCGCATCATACTTCCCCATGACTTCCGGATTATCCACACTCGTCACACCCGGATTAAACTCGATCTTTTGGGCGCCCGCCGCTTTCAGAGCGTCGATGTACTCCAGCAGAACTTTCGTGGGCACGCCTTTCACCCCCACTCCGTGCGCCAGAAGCAGGTTGGCACTGAACATAACCGGCTGTTGGGAAAGTGTCGAGAGCTTGGCAATTAAGTTGTCCAATGCCGAATTCAGCGAGCTTATGTATCGGGATTCGTTGGCCTCCTGGCCTGCCGAAGGTAAGACCCACGCCAGAAGCAGCAGCGTCGTCAGGCCCGCGCGCGCCAGGTGACCGAGGAAAGATAGGCGTCGAATGGCGGCCTTTGCGGGCATCATATGTGCTGTAGAATAGCACGGGAAAGGAACGATGGTCAGCCACCAAAACATCGTCATATTCCCTCGCCGCCACGGGCAAGCGCCGGCATCAAAAGAGCGGCCTACGCCGGGCGGAAAGCCGGCAGCCAAATACTGCCGCACCCGGACCCCGTAATCAGGCCCGAGTCCTCGATCTCCACCACCCCGCACAAAGGTACGCTGTCAATTGGCGCCAGAACTTGGAGGCCGTGCAGGCGATCGCGCCTAAAACCTGCCCGAGGCCCCGCGGCCAGGATCGTTTTCATGGCGCGCCGGACCGCCCCTCACCAGTACTATTACGCTATGGAAAACCGCCCGGGCAGATGGTCTTCGACCGGTGGCGTATGGTATCGTAACAAGAGCAGTTAGAAGAATATGGAGCAGAAACCCCGCAAAGAAGCCTCGGAGGATATGGTTGTCCCCGAGCCACCGGCCACCCCGCCGCCCGAAGACCCCACGCCCGTAATGCGACCGGAAGACGAAGCCTTGGTTGCCGAGCGGCTGCGGGAATTGGGCTATATCGAGTAAACTCCGCCCAAGGGCGAATCGGCGATCCATGCAGGCAAAACCTAATATTATCTTGATCAGCGCAGATTCGCTGCGCGCCAATCACTTGGGATGCTATCAATATCCGCTCCCCACCAGCCCGCACATCGACAAGCTGGCTTGTCAGGGAGTGCTCTGCGAAAACATGTTCGCTCCGGGCATTCCCACCCAGCCTTCGCATACCACCATCTTCACCGGCCAGCACCCGGTCACGCATGGCGTGGTGGCGCACGGCGGCAAAGCCAGGCTGACCCGCGGAACGCCCTTCCTGCCGGAAATTCTGTTGGAAGAAGGTTACACCACGTGCGCCGTGGATACCCTGTTTCGGGAACGCATCTGGTTCGGGCGCGGCTATGAGTACATCATCGACCCGAGCCTGCACCATGTTTTTTATGCCTCCGTCACCCAGGAGGAATTGAACGATCGCGCCATTCACTGGATCAAGACCGTTCCCAAGGGGCCTTTTTTTCTGTTCATCCATTACTGGGACGTGCATTATCCCTACGTCCCGCCGGAACGCATGCGCGGCCTGTTCTACAAGGGCGGCAATCCCACCGATCCGAACAACCATGCCCTGGACGAATGGTGGGATCATCCGATCGGCGCCATGGCCCGGGACACTTGGCTGCGCACCCCCAATGGCACTATCACGGACCCGCAATACGTAACGTCACTCTATGACCGCGAGATCCGTTATCTGGATGAGGGCATCGCCGCGCTGGAGGCCACCCTGGAACAGATGGGGATGGCCGAAAATACCCTGATCATGCTGCTGGCGGATCATGGCGAAAGCATGACCGACCACCGCATCTGCTATGACCACTATGGCCTCTATGACTGCACCGTGCGCGTGCCCACCATCGTGCGCTGGCCGGCTGGCAAGTTGCGGGCGGGCAGCCGTCTCGCGCCTTTCCGGCAGTTGACGGATGTGGCGCCCACTTTGCTGGAGGCGGCCGGCAGTCTGGTTCCGGATGAGATTGAAGGCCGCAGCTTTCTGCAGCAGTTGCAGGGCCAGGAAGAGCCCTCCGGATATGACCGCGTGATTGGACTGGAATCCACCTGGCAGGCAAAATACTATTTGCGCAATAGCCGCTACAAATTTATCCTGGCCCGCCAACCGGATCTGCTGGGGAATCCGGACCGGGAACTGTACGATCTGGCGGCGGATCCGGAGGAGGAGCATAACCTGGCCGGCGAGGAGCCGCAGTTGGCGGCCGACATGGAGACGGAACTGGAAGCCTGGCTTGCGGACCGGCTGCAGGCGCTGGGGAAGTCCAAAGATCCCGTCAAAGAAGAAGGCGCCGTCGCCGTGAGCATCTGGTTAGGACACCGATCATGAACGATACGGAAAATGAAAATAAAGCCGCATCCCAAGCGGATCTGAAGGCCCTCGCCCAAGCCTATCTGGAGGCCTTTGACGCGCAGGATCTGGAGCGCTGCCTTGGGTTTTTCAGCGACGACGCCACCATCGATTTCAACAAGACCGACTATAATGGCCTCCCAGCCATTGCCGGCTGGCATAAAGACCGCTTCGCGGCGAACCTGAAAATGGTCCGTTTGACCAACATCTCCGTCAATGACGACACGGTCGTCGTGGATGCGGTGGCGTCCTCCAAACGGCTGGCTGCCTGGAAGGTCAAGTCGATTAGCGGAAGAGTCACTATGCGCTTCGCGGACGGCAAAATCAAAAGCGGCAAGCTGGCTGCGCGCATGTCGAACCCGATCAATATGCTTCGCGAGGACATGGGCGCCTGATAGCCTGAAGTAACCCCATCCCCCCGCGCGTTTCGCGAGGCGGCAGGTACGACCGGCACTTCGCCCTGGCGGGCAGCTCAACGGCGGAAATTCATTCGCGTGCCTTCCGGGCCTGCCAAAGCGGAGACACCCCCCGGCACGATTCGCATCGATCGGTGTGAACCGGATTTAGCGTGCCGGTATGGTTCCGTCACACGCCTGGCGCAGGCGCCGGCGATGGGCCCCCACCCTCGCCATTTGCCACAACACCAACAAACCCGTGAGGCCCAGCAAGGGAGTCCCCGGTTCCGGCGTTGCAGTTGGAAAGTTGTTGCTGCCGTTCGAGATCGTTCCGCACCCATTCGCTCCCTGCGACTCGATAAAAATGTCGTTGAGTATGGTCATCTCGGACACCGGCGCGAATGCGGCGGACGTCTGCCGAAAGCCGCTAGTGGGGCCCTGGAGCACTAGATCGAGTTGGTCTGCCGTGGGACACTGTCCGGCCCCTGTTACGACTTTGCCTAAGCAAAAGAATTCTGAGTATTCTATCGAGAGCGGCATGCTGTTGACGGTATCCGTCATCCCGAGAACCGCCTCGTCAATAGTAGGCGCTCCCGAGGCCGTCATGACCACATAGGAGATTTCTGAATCCATACCGTCCCCAGCGCCGGCCACCTTCCACGCACTCGAGAAGTCCAAACCGGGATCGGCCGGATTGCCCGAGGGGGTGACCAGAATATTGCTGGCGGAAGGTCCGGGAAGATCCGGGAAATAGTTGTTGGCATACGCGAAACCGCTGAACTCCAACGATCCTATTTGGCAGGGCGCACCAGCCGCCACGTAGACGGCTAGAGATGCTGTAGGGCACGGAGCTATGGGACCTGCGGACATAACGGGGGCAATCAAACATGCAAAAAGCGCCAAGCTCAATAGTTTTGTTATTACGCTCATCATGGCTTTTCTTTTCCTTCCTGCAAATCGACTTCTGTAAACTCTAGTGTTGTCAAATCGAGTATAAGAAATCCTTAACAAACAATCAAGGCGATTTTCATGGGTATTTTCTTGGGTATACGATATTATAGTACTAGAGCGGCCCGCTGGCTCGACAGCGCCTGCGCTTTGGCGGAAGCAACAGGTAAGGCCTGCCCCGTCCTTCGGGATAGCTGGCGAAGTAAACCAGCCCTGCTGGAAGTCGGTTGCGCTTGCGGAGCGGTAGGCGGCCGAGACGATCTGACGGGCCGTTTGCGCCGTGGAAGCCAGCAGCCATGGGGGTGGCGCGCGCCCGGGTTCGAGGAGCGCGGCGAACAAGGTCCGTGACTCCGGGCCAGATCTACCGGCCGCTCCGGATCGCCATCGCCAGTGACATTGCCGGTAATGGGCAGCCGAGCTCCGGGACCAACGCCGCGCCAATACCGGAAGACGCGCCTGTGATCGTCACTGCCTGCCCCTGGACCTGCCCGCATGTGAGTTCGCCATGGAAGAAACATTCTCGCAGAGAACATGCCCGGCTGGGATTGAGATTTAGGAGGCCAAGCAACCGCAGCATCCGCACGGAACTTAGGTGAGCCAGGCCATCGAATGGTGCAACCAGTCTCGGCATGCCGGCCGGCACATCTTTGTTTTGCCGCGACGGCAGCCAGCCCGGACGCCCCGGAATATGTCCTCCAACGCTCCTAGATCCGCCGCTGCAAGGCATAGCCCGCGCGGATTGGGTTCCGTCTTCAGGCGACGTGATCACCTGTCCGCTGTCCGTATGCAGAAACGCGCCAGCCCAGGCGCCGGTCCCTGTAGACGGTGTCAGCCGGGGTTCCCCTGGGGAGGACAGGGTGCGCGCCGGCAGTGAGAAGACCGCATCGACATTGGTCTCCAGGTTGTTCCAAAAGCTTACACCAAGCGAGATCTCAGAGTGCCCGTCAGATCGAGCCAGCCAGCTCCGTCGCGTTCAAGGCCTCTATGCCCGCATAGTTAATGTATTTGCAGATGCCGGTCAAATCCGGCACGGCGCTTGCCCCGCTGCTAGTCGCAAATACCACCCAACTCTGGCCGTGCGGATGGGGCCAGTCCAGATGCTTGCACACCAAGCCCTGCTCCGCGGCCACGCGATCCATAAAATCAGGCCGGAAGCTGGAACGGCCCGGGTAGACCCATTCCTCGCCCGTATAGTTCGCATCCCCTTTGAAGTACGTGGCGGCAAACATCGCGGAGGGCTGCATTACCTTTTGGGCTTCCGACAGACACCGCCTCATCTGGGTTTGCGAGGTATGCGAAAAAACCGATTGCGCCAGGATGAAATCGAACTGCTGGCGGAAACCGGTCAGCGTGAAGTCCGGGTCGTTACTGAACTTGGGCTGCTTGATACGGATCAGGTCCTGACCGATTTCGTTTTTGATGCCCTCTTCGATCAACCACTGTTCGGGCTCCACTCCGAAATACCGGCCGGGCCGCAGATAGGGGATGAAAAGCCGGCCGGCGCGCAATGAGCCGCAACCCACATCCAGCAGATAGTGGTTGTCCCTCAATCCGAGGAACGTCAACAGGTTGAACTGCATGGCGGCGGCCACGTCGTAGTTTTCGGAGGGGCCCACATAGGTGCGGTAGAGAGATGCGTCGGTGTATTCCTCGGTACCCGGCTTGCCCGGTTTTCGGAGGCCGAATTTGACATCCTTCAATGCGCCCCGTTCCAGACGCAGCGTGATGCGCCCACCTACCTGGTTCACCTTGCGCGCTTTGAGCCTGTTCGATGTGACGATGACATCGACGGTGACCGTATTCCCTTCCACGGAGATGTCCGCCACGCGGGCGACCCGGAGATCGGCGGCGAAACGATCCCGGTGCCATTTTTCGATTCCTTTCAGGCCGCGAAACGAGCGCCACATGAAGTGAAAGGTCGCGTCTTCATTGCAAAAAGACAGGCAGCGTGCCATATCCCGCGAGGCAAATGCTTTGAGATAGTCGAGTACGAGGGATTTTACGTCCGCTGTTGCCGGCATGAAGGATTGGCCTTGTATTGTTCCATAATATTATAACCGAGCCCAACAGGCCCGTAAGCCAGCGGGTCCGTCCGGGGGGGGTCCTGCGGTATCGCTGCAGAAGGCGAGGACGCGCCCCCGTCCGATCGGGGGCGCGCTCCACGCTAATAACGGTTATTGAATGTGGATACGCACGGGGCTGGCCGTCTGGCCATCCGCCGTCAGCACCACGTCCACGTCACCCATCCCGGCCAGGCCGCGCGGAACTTCCACGGTGACCTCGTCCAATCCCGGGAAATGGCCGGACGCTCCGGAATATCGCACAGGCACGTCTTGTCCCGCGATCTGCACGTGAACCTCGGACGCATCGCGCACGCCGGATGCGTAGAACCGCAGCATCACCGTGTCCGATGACGCTCCCAAATCGACCGGCGCCGCCCGCATTGGCCGCACGGATTGCGTCCCGTCTGCATGCGCCGCGATTACCCGGACGGCATCGGTATGCAGAAGCAGGCTAGCTTGGGCGGCGGTGCCCGTGTCGACGGTGCCAGACGCGGTTCCAATGACCGCCAAATTAGTGGCGGGGGAGGGCCCTAGGCACGTCCACACCACTGAGTTGTCACTGGTGGTCCCTCCAACGGTCCCGCTCCACACCGGAGCCGTGGTCCCGCTGGTCCCGGCGGTCGTCACCTTCTGCGCGTTCCCAGACGGGTCCAGGATCTGCTGCCCAAGGGGATATACGGTGGAAGGCTGCCACGCCGGATACGAATAGACGAACTTCGACTTGGCTGTGATGTTCGAGACGCTCGAAAAAGGAGCGATGTTTGTGGAGTTCAGGGTGCCACCCGGCAATGCGAGGCTAACCTGGATAGCTATCAGAGCCCCTTCTAGCCGTACCGAACCGGAAAACTGGATCGTGTCCGGGCCGTTAGGTGTGCCGGGATCCACCAATACGATACTCGCTTTCTGCGACCTAATTGTTGTCGGCTGCCCGGTCAGACGAGATGTGAGTGTGCCCGTCATATAGAGAGGAGAATAGGCGGCGTAGTCCGAGCCCGTTTTTACCGGCGTCAAGGACTCACAGGCATTGATAGTGACGCTAAACGGCTCGCCTGCCAGCTCGAATCTGTCAAACCCGCTGATCGGGTTGGACCCAAACATCCCGGAAGCTTGATAAGCGATCACCGTGCTAGAGCACGATGCAACCAGGTTCTGCGAGGCGGCAACGCCAGACATTACCGCTGCCGCTATTGCGATAGACCGCATCTTTACAGCCATTGAATTCTTTCTCCTTTTTGTGTCTCCACGAATGGAGCCCTCATAGAGTTTAAATCGCTATGTTTCCTGAAATCAAGTCCTTGAGCTAAAACGCTGAAACGTGGGTTGTGTCGCGGCTCCTTTACAGTCAGGTAAGGAATCGCTTACAATGTAAAGAGCATGAACAACATAGCCGTGAGCACCGTAACCAGCAAAGGACAGATCACCATCCCGAAGGAAATTCGCGATCGTTTGCGGCTTCAGGCTGGTCATCGAGTGGAGTTCCAAATCGACCGGCAAGGACAGTAATAATGCGAGCCCGCAACGGAGATGTTCGCGACCTTAAGGGCATCATTCGAGTACACGAAAGACCCCAGTCTCCGTGGAGGAGATGAATGAAGCCATTGCTCGCGGCTGGTCGGGAACATGAGGGGCCTGGACACGAACGTCCTCGTCCGATATCTCGTGACGGACGACGCCAAGCGGACGGCCTTGGCCGAAAGACTCGTGGAACACTCGCGCGGGCTGGGGGATCCTCTGTACATTTCTATCGTTGTCCTCTGCGAACTAGCCTGGGTCTTGACCAGGAGCTATGGCCAAGCCAGGGCAGAAATCATTCGCATTCTTGAACTCATCCTGAAAACGAAGCAGTTCCAGGTCGAGAGTGACCTACTTGTGCGCCGCAGCCTGGATGCCTTCCGGGACGGTAGGGCTGACTTTCGGGACTACCTGATCGGTGAGATCTGCCGCGAGGCGGGGTGTGAAGACTGCATCACGTTCGACCGTGGACTGAAGGGCGCCGCGGGGTTCACCTTGTTGCGCTAACGCCTGCTCCAGTCCACCTGCTCGATGCGCCCGATCACGAACATATAGAAAAACGCGCCCGCCAACACGATGCCGGTAGCTAGCGCAAACGCCCAGAAAAATTGGCCGGTATGCTTTACGACCAAGCCGGTCAGCGCCGGCGCTGCCACTCCTGCCAGATTGCCGACTCCGTTCTGCACCGCAGTCCATTTACCGGCGGCGGGCGGCCCGGCCAGCGTCTGGATCAGCGCCCAGTGATTCGAACTCCACATCCCGAAAAAGATGCACGCGAGGAATAGCAGGGCCATGGAGAGGTCCTTACTGTCCACCATGGCGACCGGCAGGATGACGGTGGCGAGCGTCAGGCCACCGACCGTGAAGGTCTTGCGGACGCGCGTGGGGGTGGCGCCCGCGGCGATCCAATGGTCGGAGAGCCAGCCGCACAGCGCCGAAGAAAGGCCAATCGCCAGAAACGCCAGCGCGCTCATATTAGCCATATGTTCCTTGGAGAAGTTGCGTTCCTTCACCATGTAGGAGGGCAGCCAGGTGAGCAGAAAATACCAATAGTAGTTACCGCAAAACAATCCGCCGAAAGAGCCCCAGGCAGAGCGTTGCCTGAGGATATGCACGACGCCCGGGGGCGGGTGCGCGGAATGCACGACGATGCCTTTACCGCGCGGCATCCATTTCAGCCAGGGTATCAGCCAGATCAGGCTGGCCGCGCCCAGGACGACGAAGAACGGCCGCCACCCGAAACGTGCCATCAGCAGGCCGCCTACCAGCATCCCGAGAGCCGGGCCGAATTTCGAGCCGGCGTCGATCAGACCATTGGCGAGACCGCGATGGTGTTCCGGAAAATGCGTCGCGAAAATCTTCGAATAGCACGGGTACGCCGCAGATTCGCCCACCCCGAGCAACAATCGCAAGGTGAACAGCACGGCGAAACCACTGGCCAGGCCCGTCGCCGCGGTAGCCGCGGACCACACCAGGAATGCGATGGCATAAACCCAACTCACATCCACGCGGTCCAAAACGAATCCCACGATGCCCAGCAACTGGAACAACGCGTATGTCGCGAAGAAGGCGGAAAGCAAGTAGCCTTGCCGCGCCGGATCCAGGCTCAATCCTTTCGGAGGGGGCAGAGCTACGGCGATCGAGAGATTGCTGCGATCGATGTAATTAATGAAGATGGAAAGCACCAACAACAAAAGTACGGCCCATTGCGACCCTGACAACTTGGTACGGACGGCAGCGGGTGTAGGGGACATAGGGATTAGTTGGTGGGTTTGTCGCGCGGCGGCGCAACCGTGGCAAAGTCTCTCTTGACCCGCTCGACATACTGGTCGAGCAGCTCGGCGACGCGCTCCCGCCGCGCCGACTTAACGATCATCCCGACGTGGTGCGGCAATTGCATGCGCCACACGATCTCCGGGTCGTTATAGGCCGAGGTGTCCGGATGCTCCTGCTTGGCGAGCGACACGAGTAGCGCGGCGTAATCGTTGGCGGGTGCCGGCGGCGCATAAGGCAGCTTGCCGCCAGCGATCTCTACCTTGGCCCACTCGCCCCACAGATTCAGGCCGGTGGCCGCTTCCACCAGTTCCGCGATGTGCGCGCCGCCCACGCGCGCCGAAGTCTCCAGAAAATACAGAACGCCATCGTCGCCCTTGATGAACTCCGTGTGGGAAACGCCGCGCAGCAGCCCCATGGCCGCCAGCACGCCTTGATTGGCGGCCAGCAGCGCCTCCGCATCGGCGGCGCCGCGCTCCAGCAGGCGCGTGGTGAAGATGCCGCCGCGGTGCGAAACGTCCAGCGGCGGATAGCCATACTGGCTGGCCACGGCGAAGAGAATGTCGTTTTCGTAGACGATGGAATCGACGTGGCAGACGTCGCCTGAAATGTAGCGCTCCACCAAAAAGAACGACCGCTTATCGCCGAGCGCCCAGTCGGCCGCGCGCAACTCATCGAGCGAGTGGATCAACTGGATGCCGATGGCGCCCGCCATTCCGCGCGGCTTCAGCACCCACGGCGGCGGCACGCGTTCGGTGAACTCCCGCACCTTCGCGTCGTTGAGCAGGTGTACGAACTCGGGCACGTTCAAGCCCGCTTCCATGGCCTGCATGCGCATCGCCAGCTTGTCGCGAAAGTAACGCGTGGTGGTTTCGCCCATTCCCGGAATGCGCAGATGCTCGCGCAGCCCGGCGGCCATTTCCAGGTCGAAATCGTCCAGCGCCACCACCCGGCCGATGGCCTCCGTGCGCGCCAGGTGGCTGATGGCGAGCAGCGTATCGTTGCGATTCCAGGTTTTGTCCTGGTCCGGCATGTAAAAGATGTCGTCGATGCTTTCGCGCGGCCACTGCGCGGTGTCCCGCAGGCTCAGCGATGTGATCAGGAAGACGCGGGCCCCCTGCCGCTTGGCTTCGCGCATGAAGTCGTGGCCCTTCTCGTAACTGGCCAAGCAGAGGAAAGTCAGCGGGTCCATGGCAGCATGGCGTTCTGCTGGGAAGCGACGATCAACACCATGCAGCCGTTTACCGTGTGGCTGTCCCGATGGGTGGTGGAGGCCATGGCACACTGGTAGTCGCCGGAACAGAGGACCAGATCGCCAAAATGCAATTCGCCCTCCAGAACGTAGCAATGTTCGACGTCGGCATGCGAGTGGGGCGGGTATTTGGCGCCTGGTTCCATGCGCACCAGCAGGGCCACGTTGCCGGCCGGAGACTCTTCATAAAGGCGCTTGGCGACGACGCCGGGAACCAGGGTATGCCAGGCTCCCTCGCCCGCGCGCACGACCTGAATGCCGGGCGGCGGCTCGGGTTGTTGAATGCGGGCCAGCAGCTTCTCGCGCAAATCCGGCGGGGCGGCCACGGCTTCAGGGGCAAATAGCAGCCAGGCCGCGGCTTCGCGAAACGCCCGCGCTTGTTCGGCGCAGACGCCGCAGCTTTTCACGTGTTCCTGGAACTCCGCCTCTTCGCCCGGAAGGAGGGCGCCGGCGGCGAACAGGCTGGCCAATTCGCGGACCTCGTCGTTGGCGGTTTGATGTTCTGTCATGCCAGGGGCCCAAGCTGCGAGCGTAATTTCATCATACCCGTTCGGATGCGGGTTTTGACTGTGCCCAGCGGTTGGCCCAGCCGCGCGGCCAGCTCCGAATGGCTGTAGCCGTACCAATAGGCCAGTTCGATGGCCTCGCGTTGTTCGGGCGCTAGCGTCTTCAGCGCGGCGTGCACTTCCCGCCCAACGCCGGGCTGCACGGGCGCTTGCGCGGCGGCGGGGGCGCTGAGGTCCGCCAGGGGCTCTTCACGCCGACTGCGATTCGCGTCCGAGCGGAGCCTGTCAATCGCGCGGCTGCGCGCCATGGTCATCAGCCAGGCGACCGCCGAACCGCGCCGCTCATCGAAGTTCGAAGCGTCGCGCCAGGCCTGAGTGTAAATGTCCAATGTCACCTCTTCGGCGTCGGCCGGGTTGCCGAGGATGCGCAAAGCCATGCCGTAGATCAGGCTGTTCGTGGCGTCGTACAGGGACGCCAGCGCGGCCTGATCGCCGGCCGCGATGCGGCGCACGTGGCCGGTCCAAGTACTCTGCAGCTCCGTTCGTGGAGCACCTGTTGGCTCGAAGGCTGACATGGCGGAAGACAAGAGAGGCAGTATAGCAGGTGCTACGGGTGTATAAAAGACTAAGGGAGGCTGACTGTGATTCGTGTACTTTCTTTTCTGCTGGCTGGAGCTCTGCTGCAGGCCGGCACTCCGCTGTTTCGACCCACCACCGAGCGTGGCGCTACGGGTTGGACGGCCGAGCGCGGGGGGCTGGCGGTGGACGCCTCCGTATCGCACGAGGGTAGCAAATCGCTGCGCGTGGAGCCGGGCAGTTCGCCGGACGCGTGCGTACGCTCCGCGCCCGTTTCCCTGCGCATCGGCAAGAGCTACGAGGTGAGCGGCTGGGTGCGCACCGAAGACGTGCAAGTGCGCGACCTGGACCGATCGCCCATCGCTATCGGCGCAACGCTAACGATGGCCTCCATGCCGTTCGACGTACACTCAGCCTCGCTGGGCGGCACGCGGCAGTGGACGCACCTGGCGCTGCGCTTCGTGGCCAGCCGTGCGGAGGATCGCATTCTGCTGACGGTGGGCAATGGCGGCACGTTTACGGGCAAGGCGTGGTTCTCGGGCGTCACGCTGGATGAAGCCTCGGCCGCCGGCACCCCGCCCGCTGCCACAGTCAGCACATTCGGTCCGGCGTACCGCTATCCTTCGGCCGGCTGGATCTACTTGCATATCGAAGGCCAGCCTTACGAGCGCGGCTACCAGCACGGCCATTTGATGGCGCGCGAGATTCCGGAGTATCTGGAGCGTTGCGCCGCGGAGCTCGGGGCCAAGGCTGAAGCGGAGAGCTGGGAGCAACTCCGCACCACGGTCAACGCGCTTTTCCTGCGCGGTTTCGACCGCGAAATCCTGGAAGAAATGAAGGGAATCGCCGAGGGCGCTTCCGATGCCGGCGCGAAGTGGCTCGGGCGGCGCATCGACCTGGTGGATATCGCGGTCGCCAACACCACTGTGGAGCTCGGCGAATTGCGCGGCGCGATGCCGATGACTCCCACAGGATTGGAAGGGCTGCACCTGGATGCGCCGTCGTACTTCGACCGCAAGCGCGACTCGGCGATGGATCATTGCAGTGCCTTCGCGGCCACCGGCCCGGCCACGCGCGACGGCAAGATGGCGATCGGCCATGTCACGTGGTGGCCGCTCACGCTGGCCGAGCAGACCAACGTGATGCTGGACATACAGCCTGCCAAGGGCCACCGCATCATCATGCAAAGCTATCCCGGCGGGATCGAGAGCGGCACCGATTGGTATCAGAACGACGCGGGCGTGGTGCTCACCGAGACCACCATTCGCCAGTCGCCATTCAACATCGAGGGTACACCAGTGGCGTTCCGCGCGCGCGAGGCGATCCAGTATGGCGGCAACGTGGATGAAGTGGTGGAGCGGCTGGGGACCCGCAACAACGGCCTCTATACCAATGAGTGGCTGATCGGCGACGGCAAGAACAACGAGATCGCGATGTACGAGCTGGGCACCGGCCGCACCAAACTGTGGCGCAGTTCGAAGAATGAATGGTTCGGCGGAACGGAAGGGTTCTATTGGGGCGACAACAACGCCAAGGATCTGAACGTACGGCTGGAGTACGTTCCCGATCCGCAAGGCGAGCCCGAGTTCGTGCCCTATACCCCATACACGCGCGATACGGCGTGGCAGGATCTCTACCACAAATATCGCGGGCAGATCGACGAGCAGTTCGGATTCCTGGCATTCCGCACGGCGCCGCTGGTGAGCGCCTCCACCATGGATGCGAAGGTCGCCACGGCGGACATGGCGCAGAACCTGATGGTGTGGGCGGCGATCGGCAAACCCAACCAGCGCGAGTGGGAGATCGGAAGAGCACACGTCTGAACTCCAGTCACGCCAATATCTCGTATGC